>Ga0265342_10002569_pt1 | contig 15570 bp, 27 predicted proteins | sample 4CB327metaG_FD_203125 | JGI IMG/M metagenome (GOLD analysis project Ga0265342, IMG submission 203125) | Rhizosphere microbial communities from Carex aquatilis grown in University of Washington, Seatle, WA, United States - 4-CB3-27 metaG | ecosystem: Host-associated > Plants > Roots >...
ACGGCTCGCGCGTGTGCTGCTGCTGATGGCGAATTTCGGCAAGGATGGCCGGCCGGAGCCGATCATCGCCAAGATCAGCCAGGAAACGCTCGCCGAGATGATCGGAACAACGCGATCACGAGTCAGTTACTTCATGAACAAGTTTCGACAATTGGGCTTCATCAATTACAACGGCCACCTCGAAGTCCACAGTTCGCTGTTAAGCGTGGTTCTGAGCGAGCATCCCAACACTGTAGACCCATCGCAGTAGTGCCGGCCCGATCGGCTTTCACCGTGCATTGCGGTCAGCCGGAGCCTTCTGCTTCTTTACCCGATCGGCTTTCTTGTCCCCCGGGTGATCGTCGCCGCGGACACTCTCGGAAGCACCGTCGCGAGGCCGCGGCTCTCCGGCTCCGACAAAAAATGGCGGATCGCTTGCTGGAAATGATTCACCCAGCGCCTCATCGATCCGACGCTCGCGGATCTGCTCTCTCTCTTTTGTCATACGCATTCTTTTTTCATACGCATTCGAACTAACACTCCGACCGCGTGCCGCCGCCGGGCTCAACGTTGATTCTTTTTCTCCCGTTGCTCCTCTTCCTCGACTGTCAGAATCGCCTCCGGCGTCGCCTCAAGCCTCGCTTTCGGGATCGGGTCGCCGCTGACATCCGACAGCCCATACGTTCCCTGCCCTATTTTCTGCAGCGCCCGTTCGATATCGTTCAAACGCCGCTGGTCGACGTCATGCAGCGCCTGGGTAATCTCGTATTGCGCCATGGTCGCGCCGATGTCGCCCGCATCCTCCGGCTCGTCGCCGCGAACTTCCAGCGCAGCCCGCTCATTCGCGATCGTTCGCTGTTCGCCTCCCACAATCTGCTGCCGCAGATCCTCGAGACGCCGTCGCTGCTGCGCGATGAAGCTCGGACTGACTGTCGCTGTTTGCTCGCGCATGCTCGCTCCTAACCCACCCTTATTGGCCGCCGCGGGCGACTTTTGGGAAGCCGCCCGGACATTCCTTCAATGGTTCAGCAGCCCATTTGTTCAATTGCGAGCGTCAATTGATATCGCCGCCCTCTGTGTTGCTCCAATTCTCGATCATTTTGCTGACGGCCTCATCTTGATTTGCAAGCTTGAGCCAGCAGGCCGCCAGGGACAGTTGAAGTTCCTGACGGTAGGGCTTGGGTTCTTTCTTGGCCGCGACCAGGCACGCCATCGCACGGTCGCGGTAACGCTGTGAAGCCAACATCGCGTGGCTCCTCCTGTTGTTGGCAAGTAACGCTGTCTGAGCCCTTTAAATGGCCCCACCAGCCGCAAAAGTGCGCTCGTCAATGAATTGGGTCAGTTCAAAACAGCTCACATCCACAGCAATAGCCTCAGCCTCCCAAAAGTCCCGCGAGATCGCCCGCTTTTTTTAGGCAAAGTGGCCAAAACTGCTCAGACACCCCCATCCTACCTTTGACAGACTCGAAACCATGGTGATCGCCACACGGCATGGGGGCGGCGACAATCGTGAACATCCTTTATTACGCTGGAATAATTTCCCTCGGCTACAACGTCCTTGCTGTCGTTGTTTTCGGTTCGTTTCTTGCTCTGGGAGCCATTCGCCGAAGGAGCAATGCCGTTTGCCCGACAATGCGGCGAGCCGCGATCCCACGCGGTCCCAGTCATAGCCGCGCAGTGCCGCGACGGATCGCTCGTGCACGCAGTGCAGCCCGCCGATCAACGTCTTTCGCAATCGATGCGTCTGATCCAACGGGTTCGCGGCGCCGCCGTCTCCCTCGCCTTTGAACCCGCGCTCGCTCGGTTCCGAGCCGCCGCGCACGGGCCAAGTCGGCTTGCAGAATCCCAACACGGTCGGTGCTGACGCGAACGCGATGCCCTCAATGCGCAAAAAAAAGCATTTTTTCGCATCGTGGCCAATTTTGGAGTAGCCGGTGAGATCGCGAGATCCTAGCGTTGATCCGACACCCGCCTTCCGTTGGTCCACAATCAATCATCCATTTCGGAGACATCCCGTGAGCAATCGCACCAGCAAAGGTCTGATCGTGGCAACGATCTTTCTCGCCGCCATCACCGCTTCGAGACAAGGCGCCCACGCGGAATCGGGCCTCGCCTCCGTCTATCCCGGCGGCCGTCCCGCCAACGGCGAAAGTTCAGGCGCCGCGATGACCGCGGCCCACCGCACCCTGCCGTTCGGGACGAAGGTGCGCGTGACGAACAAAAAAAATGGACATTCCGTGGTGGTGCGGATCAACGATCGCGGCCCGTTTCAGCGCGGGCGCATCATCGATCTGACGCCAGATGCAGCACAAGCACTCGGGATCTCCGGGGTAGCACCGGTCACGCTGTCGGTGATCGCACCGTGACATCGCCAACATCAGAGTTGCCGCGCCTATCGCCAACCTGCGTCACAGATTTATCGATATGAGCAATTCTGAACAGTCTTCCCCGCGATGGACAGTTAGATTGTTTGCGATCTTCCGCGCGGTGCCTGCTCCGGGACAATGACCATGTCGAATGAAAGCTTATTGATCATATTGATCGTCGGGCTTGTTGCCGGATGGCTGGCCGGCCAGATCGTGCAGGGCACTGGATTCGGCATCATTGGCGATCTGATTATTGGAATCGTCGGCGCGTTCATCGGGGACTGGCTGCTGCCGCAATTAGGCCTTCACCTCGGGACCGGCATTCTGTCAGCCATCATCAACGCCACCATCGGCGCGCTGTTGCTGCTGTTCATCCTGCGACTCGTTCGCCGCCGAGGCGGATGGGGAGGAAGCTGGGGCCGGAGCTGGTAGTCGACCTCGCGCATTGCAACGCTCGGCACCACCCGCCAATTCCGATGAAAGCGGGCCTCAGCGCCCGCAGTCGAACCGTCAACTGCGCTTGTCGACGATATTATCGCGTCCAGACGCGGCCAGCGCGCTCAGATAAATGACGGTGACGACGGTCATCATGCATATATAAAACATGGGATCGCTCAAGATGAACATGGGCGTTGTTCCTCAATCGTCGGCGACACCAATTGGCAACGGAATAAGCTGCCTGTCGTAGCTCGCGTGCGCCAAGCGTGGTCTTTTCTTCGACGACCAAACTGCAGCCGGAACAGCGTCGCCGATATCGATCGTGCGGATCCCGGACCAGTGCGAAACCGTCGAACAGCGGCCAAGCTACCGTGCCGGTTCTATTGGCCTCGGACGTGGCCAATTCAGCCCCTTAGAACCGTTTCGTCACCGCACCTTGCACATTCGAATATGCGCTGCGCATGCCCCCGCCTGTCGGGGACAATACTGATGCTCGTCATATCCCAGCCGCACCTCGGACAGGGATGCCGCTCGAAGAGAGATTGGATCTGGATGAACGGTTGGGACTCCGGCATGGGATCTTCCCTCGGATGTGCGCGCTGGTGCAACACTCTGCGCCGCTCAGCCGGAAGAAGTCTGCTCCCTATCGCTCACAACCAAATCCGCCGCGTGGTCTCCAACGGTAACGAGATACGAACCGCACGGACCGCGGCGACAGCAACACGCTACTTTTTCTGCTGGAGTGTCCAATATTGCACAGACGCGGCTTTCTTACCTCCGGCAAATTTCTGCTGTCACTGACTTGGATCCGAATAGCGGCATTTTGATTCAAATTCGCGACGGAACGTATCGCATGCGCAACAGCGACAATTCTCCGGCATTCGCCATTTTGTCCGTTTTGCCCTGCCCTGATTGCGGACGGGTCATGAAGCTGTCCGCGATCGTTCCGAAGTCAGCGGCGGAGGACGGTGACGAAATCATCTATCAATGCGACCTCTGCGCAATCGATCTTAAACGCACCGGCAAACTTGCCCGAACCTTGCCGGCCGGCTGAGCGGCCCGGGCCCGCAGACAACCTCCCATCACCAAAGGTGTCAGTCATGAATCGCAGATCCGCGGCCATATCTCATGAGCCAAGATCGGATAGCATCCGCCAGGGCTCTGACGATCAAACAATTGCCGTCGAAGGTGCGCTGTTCGCGATCACCGTCGCGATGTCGATCCTGGCGCTGCTCTATTACATGTACATCAATTCGCCCTAGCGCATGATCAGTGGTGTACGGGAAGGTCCGACGACGACTTCACGACCGGCGCCAGCTGACAACCACCAAGTCTTTTCCCACATCGAGCACCTGGCGCTGGCCGCGGTCGAGGCCATGTCGGGCAAGGACTTGTTCCGGAGTCAGCAACGGCACGTCGGGAAAGACCGGTCGCCCGCCAGGCAGTCGCACACCGGGCGCCCGTGACAGGTGGAAAACCTCGTAACGATCCAGAAACATCCCGAACACCTCCGTACCGCCGATAACGCCGACGGCGCCCGCCGGCGTTCCGAGCGCAGCCAAGGCTTGCTCGAAGGACGCACCGGCCGGATTCCAGAGCAGGGTCTTTTCGTTCGACGGATCGACCGCAATGGCCGGGACGTGGCGCGTCAGGATCAAGCGACGGCGCAAATGCGAACGCGGCTGCTGCTCATGGGAGTGGCGCCCATGCACGACGACATCGACGCCGTCGAGCCCGCGTTCGAAGAACTGCTGATCGGCCTCGAACTTGAGCGAGTCCGGCATTACCCCTTCGGCATTCGCGAGCATGCCGTCGTCTGAGACAATAGCGTAACCTTCGATGCGAGAAGGATGCAGCATGGGGATCATTGTCCGGGCTTGCCTCAATGGCGCATGCCACTGACGTTCAGATCAATGGAACAATCAACGCCCATTGGCGTTGCGCGGGCGTCGGCAGCTTCTTACTTACTGAGGAGTAGACCGGAGTCGAGCCATGGTCGAGACGTTCAAGGTCGGCGATCACGTCAGCTGGAATTCGGAAGCCGGACGGGTAAGCGGAACGATCATCAAAATCCATCGACGAGCCGTCGAATACAAAGGCTACGTTCACCATGCCACGCCGGATGAACCACAGTATCGGATCAAGAGCGACAAGACCGATCACGTCGCCTTGCACAAGGCTGCGGTGCTGACGCGCCTCGGCTGACCGCCGGACGCAAGTTTCAACACGGTGGCGTGCATGACGTTCCCCTTCTTCACCATAGGCCATTCCACCCGTCCAATCGGCGATTTCATCGACTTGCTTTCCATCGCCGAGATCGGCCTCGTCGTCGACGTGCGTACAGTTCCACGTTCTCGAACCAATCCCCAATACAACCGCGAGACTCTTTCCGAGTCCTTGTCGGCATCTCAGATCGGGTATGAGCATGTCGCGGAACTCGGCGGCCTGCGCCCGCGCGCCCAGAACATTGCCCCCGACGTCAACGCCTTCTGGGTAAACCAGAGTTTTCACAACTACGCCGACTATGCGATGAGCGACGCTTTTCGCGCCGGTCTCGCCAGGCTGCGCGAACGGGGCCGCAGCCAGTCCTGCGCTGTCATGTGCGCCGAGGCCGTGTGGTGGCGGTGCCACCGTCGGATTATCGCGGATTATCTTCTCGCCGCCGGCGAGCAGGTGTTTCATATTCTTGGGCCGGACGCCATCGCGCCCGCGATCCTAACCAAAGGCGCCGCGCCACAGCGCGACGGAACGCTAACCTATCCGGCCCAAATGCTGACAGCGAACACCGTCGGCTGCCGACGGCCACGACTGTGATGTCATCATTGAGCATGCGCGGAACTCAGGAATTCCTGCCCTGACGCGTAATGACGAGCTTCTGGTAGAGACCGCCGAAGAACGTCTGTTTGCTCGACCGGACTCCGACGTGTCGCGGCAGCCAATCAGATATGTCCTCGCGCCACAAATCGAGCGCGAAGGGTTCGAGCTTTGCCAGCAGTGGGCGCCACACATAGCGCAGCGGATGCCACCACCGCGGCAACGCGTAGTCGACGATGACGATCTTGCCGCCCGGCTTGACCACACGAAGGACTTCGCTCAGCGTTCGCTCGCGCCAATCCCGCGGCTGCTCGTGCAGCAGGAAGAAGAGCAGGCAGTTTTCGTAGCTGGCGTCAGGCAATTCGAGAACCGCGGCATCCATGGCAAGAAGCCGGACCGGAGCGTCATTTGGCAATTTTCGCCGCAGGTTCCGCAGCTGTACGGGCAAAACGTCCACGATATCGATCGAGCCGCCAGCTCGTTCAACATTGCTGCTCAGCCGGTTCGTCAGATCGCCATAGACGCAGGCCACCTGCAACGTGTTGCCGGAAAGTGAGGCTCCCAATTCGCCGAGCGCCGCATCCCGCAACCGCGCATAATTGCCCCAGAGAATGAGGTTGGCCAGCCATTGGCGCTCGAACAACCTGACCGCCATCGGGTGCACATAGGCCCACCAATAATGCCTCGTCAGATAGGAGGGAATCGTTATTCCACGTCCACCGCTAATGTCAGATTGGCCGCCGCCTGCGCGCAAAGCGGTCTCGGCGCTTGCGCCCAGGACCAGTGGTTCTGCGGTGAGCGAAACCATGAGCATCCGTTCGGTGAGCCAATTTCAAACGAGGCGGGCGTGAGGCTGACTCCATGCCCGCTGCGGAGAGACCGACAGCGCGATGGTCATTGCAGCCACCGCGCTGTGATAAAGCCTGACGCTTGATCAGGCGACCAGCGGACGCAGGCTCGGATACCGTGTCAGCAGCGGCAACTTTTCGACCCAGCCATCCAGCCCCCAGACATGTCCTGCGTGCTTACCGATCAGGAAGATCAGCACGCCCGCATAGACAATGTGATAGTCGACGATGAAATTGGTCTTGTCCTCGATGAACGGCCAATCCATGTGCGCGGTCCAGTACATCAACATCAGCGCGACACCGAACGCTGCGCTGACGCGCACCATCAGGCCGAACAGCAGCGATAGACCGATCAGCAGGTGACCGTAGGAAACCAGAAAGGTGATGGCGGGACTGACCGCCGGCGTCGTGAAGACCGCGTAGACGTTATGGAAGGTTTTCGTGTGACTCAAGAAACCCGCGACCGTGAAACTCGGATCGAAGACCTGGTGTGAGGCCGCGTACAGGAACGTCCATGCCATCATGAGACGGAAGAAAAGGATCATGGTTCTTTCAAACGGTGTATCCGACATGGTGTTTCCCCTTGGGATGTCTTCGAAGAAGGGGTGCTCGACCCCGAGGACGAGAACAGGGCCCGCTTGCACGGACCCGCCGCCTTAAATGATCCGCAGAGCCGCTGCGTTCGGTACACCACGTGGCCCCTCGGCCGCGCGTTCAACGCCCTGCCTGAATGTTTGTTTGTTGAGATTGCGGATAAGCACGGGAATTGAGCGCTTGTTCTCAAATACATCTGTCCAATATTGACCACATCGAGAAATTGAGCTCATCTCCTAAGTCTATCTCGTTGCATGATCGGCGCTGGCAGCAATGATCCGAGTGCGGTTTTTCCGACGCGAATTACGCTGCCGGTTCTCGATTCTCGCCCGCATGCACTGTCTGATTTCGATTGTCGGCAACCCATTGCTCATTGTCGGCAAGCATTGTGAAACTGCGCTCAAGCCGCTGAAATTCGAGCAGGTCTTCCGGACGACACGCGGTCTTGGCCAATGCGGTGTACTCTGCTGCTTTGGCGCGATATTGCTGCGATGTGAACATCGGTGATCCTTTCTAAGAAAAACGTGCGGCTCAGCGCTCGGTCGCCAACGGCAGAAAGCCATCACCCTTGGTCTCGATCACGCGCGCCGGAGCTGCCGAGCCGTAGCATTCGACCCAAATGCGGTGACGTTGGTCAGCCGTCAGGTCCAACTGCTTCGACCAGTAACTCTGTTCGACACGGGTCAACCCGCGCACATCATCACAGGAGAACGCGAGCGAGGGTGTCGCACTGGCGGTCAGAACGATTGCAGTCGTCGCCGACAGCGCGGCGCCGAGCCCGCACGGAATGAAAACCATTCATTGGTTTTTCTCGATGACATGAGCAACGGCTCATTGAAGCCAATCAGGGAAGCTTCCGCAGCCACCAAAGGTTCCCCTGCCTTTGAAATAAAACCTAAGGTAAACTGGTCCAGAGCCTTGCAAAAAATCGACGAACGAGGCGCTACGGCTTCTGCGGCTGCATGCGATCCGTGGCCTGAAGGTATTTGCGCGCATGCGCCACCAGCTGCGCGTCGCTCGGATGATCGACCGTTTCCACCCCGGCGATCAGATTCATCAGCTTTGGATCGTGGTGGTGGATGTGTTTCACCAATTCGGTCTTTGCACTTGACGGTCCGGTGATCAGAACCGCGCCGGCATCTGCAAATGACTGCGCGACCGCGTGCAGAAACTCGTGATCGGCCGAAGCGTGCCCGCTGCCGATCGAATTGGCCTTATGATGGATGTGTCTGGTCGGGTGATCGGGGTGCAGAACCAGCCGGTCGACCTCGGTCGGGCTGAAATGGAACACGCGTGCTTCATGATGATCAATCCAAACGACGGCGTGATAGTGATGCTGGGTCATTGCAATGAGTCCTTTTCTCGCGACGTAGGGACCATGAGGAACGATCAGCGCTAGGTGCGTCTTTCGACGCTGCTACCGGGTTATGCCCCACCGTGTACCACCTTGAACAGACAGGCGGTGCACCGGGCAAATAGGCACACCACGAGCTAATTGCACGATGAATCTCTCGCCCACGCTCCTCAGTGTTCTTCCTTGGCTCGGCATGGCGTTCTGCATTGCCCAATCCGCCATCTTCTCCGGGCTCAATCTGGCGATTTTCAGCATCAGCAAGCTGCGGCTGGAGGTCGAGGCGGTGGGCGGCAGCGCCGACGCTGCCGCCCTTCTGGCCTTGCGCAGGGATTCCAACCTCACCTTGGCGACGGTCCTGTGGGGCAACGTCACCATCAATGTGCTGCTCACCCTGCTGTCGGATTCCGTCCTCGCCGGCGTCGGTGCATTTGCGTTCTCGACCGTCGCCATCACTTTGTTCGGCGAAATCATTCCGCAAGCCTATTTTGCCCGCCATGCGCTGCGCATGGCGGCCCAGCTCAAACCCGTGCTGAGCGTGTACCAGGTCATCCTGTTTCCGGTGGCTAAGCCAACCGCGATCGCGCTCAATTGGTGGCTGGGACCGGAAGGCATCGCTTTTCTGCGCGAGCGCGACGTTCGCGCCTTTATCACCAGGCACGTGGGCGCTGCCGGCGCCGATGTCGGACAATTGGAAGCGATCGGCGCCGTCAATTTTCTCGACCTCGACGACATCCTGGTGGCGCACGAGGGCGAGTCGATCGACCCGCGCAGCATCATAACGCTGCCGATCGAGCACAACCGGCCGGTACTGCCGAAATTTGAACGCACGGCCAGCGACCCATTCTTGCAGCAATTGAATGTCTCGGGGAAAAAGTGGGTCATTATCCTCGATCCGTCCGGCCGACCGTCATTCGTGCTGGATGTTCACCATTTCCTGCGCGATTCCCTGTTCGAGACCCAAGCGCCGGAACCGGAAGTCCACTGGCATCGTCCAATCGTCGTCACCGACATGCGCACGCCGCTGGGGGCCGTGATCGGCAACCTGAAGGTGAAGGCGGAACATCCCGAAGATGACGTCATCGACGACGACCTGATTCTGGTCTGGAGCGAGCAAAAGCGGATCATTACCGGAGCCGATCTCCTCGGACGGCTGCTGCGCGGCATCGTCACGCAGGAGGGAGGCGCCAAGCGCGGGCCGGACAAGTCGCCGCCCCTCGCCTGAGCCAGGAGAGCGCAGCAGACACTTCCGGAGAGACAAACGGCAATGGGGGCGGCTTTCGCCACCCCCATCGACCAAGTCTCAGTGCACTCCGGCTTAAGCCGGAATGACCGCGATGATGTCCAGCGTCCGCGGATCGACGATCAAGATCTCATCTTCGACGTGAGTATGTGCAGTCGGCGGCAATCAAGTCTTCCGCTCAGTAGCCGTAACCGCCGCGATAGTATCCGTAGTTTCCACCGTAGGGCTGCCCGTAATAGCCCGGTCCATAGCCAGGGCCGTAATAGCCATTGCCGTAATAGGCTGATCCGGCCGCGGCGCCGATCACACCCAGCGCGAGGCCACCGATGATCGCCGGACCGGCGATCCCGTAGCCGCGATTGTAACCGCGACGATAGTAGCGAACGTCCGTCACCGGGTTCGACGCGGTCGCCTTGACGCCCGCCGTATTGGTCAGAACCGGCGCGGCCGACAACGGAATTGTCGAGGCCAGGGTGATCGCGGCTGCAACAGCAATCGCGATCGAGCTCTTTTCGTTTGTCATGAACAATGTCCTCTCGCTGTTATCGGCGCGTCTGCCGCAAATCACCGCATTGGTGCCTTGCACGACAGTCGCCTTGTGCAGCCGGGCGTGCCGCACATCGCCTGTTCATCGGTCGGCGGTCAGGAATGGCCCATCCAAGAGGCCGCAGATCACGCCCGTCCCTCTTTGTAATTTCTGAATTCTCCGAGGGACCGGCGCATCAGACAACGCCGCAATGGTCCACTAGTTCCGAAGCAGGCGTTTGGCGACCGCCACCGGCATGACGCCGACCGGTCGCACGCCAGATCTCGCGTGCGCGCAAGTGTGCGGTTTTATACAGACGGCCGGTCCGACAATTGCAATTTTAGCGAATCGCGCCGGTGCTTGCTGCGCCCGGCATCACCGACCTAGGAGGTGAATTATGTCGCTCGGGCTCATTCTCGTCATCATTCTCGTCATTTTCTTACTGGGCGGCTTCTCCGGCCGTTTTGGCGGCTACGGCTACGGCTATGGCCACGGCGGCATGGGCATCATCGGGATCGTGCTCGTCGTCCTTCTCATTCTATTCCTGCTCGGCAAGATTTGAGGTCTCGTAACGAGGCTCTTTCCGGCCGCGTGACGTCGGCACCGACAAGCGGTATCGCCTGCCCGGTCGCAGATTCGTCGGCATAATCAGTGATTGCGGAGCGAGCGATTCAACACCGAAAATCGATCCCAGCAGCGGCGTCGCGAGTCCGGTGCTGACCCCGTCTGCAGCGCGATCCGTCCTATTGCAAAAGGCTCCGGAGAGCCAAGCCCCAAGTCGATCGCCGCCCGGCGTCAGCGAAAAACCGAGACCCGAGTCGCCTGCGTGAGTTCGCTCTCGAGCACGACCCGCTCGTGGTTTTCCTCGGAGCTTTTGATGCGGTAGCGCGGATCTTCCGGATCGGAGTCGGCAGCGGGAACCAGATGACGAATCTCATATCCGCCGGCAGCCGCTGGCCGCAGCACGCGCGGCATCAGATCGACCGTTTCACCGACCGTGAATTTGTGCGCCATGGTGCTGTCCTTCGCCGTAACCGGCCGTTGCCGTCTCATCGTCGGGATAGGCGCCCGCCATCGAAACGCTGATTGACTATTCTCGTGGTTAACCGGGTTTTCAGCGGCAACCGAGCGTCTGAAAGTCCGGCAGCTCGAATGGCTCTCTGTGGAGCCTGCAAGGAACGATGTTCCGAAGTAACGAGCGCCCTGATCATACGCCGAACTGCCTCCGGATGGCAGACTTTATTGCACTGCCGTAGGATGTTCAGTCAGACGCCCTAAAAGGGCCGCAGGCGCGACAATGAGCCGTGTCGGGCGCCCACGCACAGCACACGGTCGCCGGCATCGGATAAATTCTTTGGCGGTGTCGCAATTGCAGCTCCGCGACCCCATTTGACAACCATATCGCATCGGGGAACTGGGCCAGACGATCAGAACGTCGTCAAAACGGATCTGTTGCAGTCATGACATTGAGCTTTCCCAACCTCAGCCGCTATTACGATCCGACCCGGGGCGCCGTGCGCTTCTGGGGATACGACACCTCGATGGAGGCGTCCTTTTTTGTCTCGGCGGATGCCCTGAAGCGCGTCCATCCGGACATCCAGCTCGACGAAGCCGGGCTGCTGCGTGCCTTCGATCTGCATCGCGATTTGATTTACGCCACCGCATCGAAGGTCTACGGGCGTGGCCGCAAAGGATCCTACGACCTGCAGAGCGCCGACTTTTGATCACGCGCGATTCGCGGCGCGAAAGCGAACAGGCCTTTCGACCACAATCGTGCTAACCGCAATTCCAATGCGGTCCGATCGGCGTCGGCGTCCAACACGGTCCGAAACCGCCGCCATTCCAGCGCCCGTGGTAAAATCCAGGCCACCCATACCAGTACACGGGGGCGCCGTACCAATTGGTCGGCCGGTGCATGCGGTCCCATTCGATCTGTTCCGGCGAACGATACCCAGGCAGGAAACCGTACCCGTGCCATGGCCGGACACTGTGTCTCTTGGCATGGACCGGTGCCGCCAACGCGATTGTCGGCAGCAAGACCAACGCGGCAATCAGGACGCTATGGGGATTGCGAGGCATGCCGTTCCTTGTCGATGACGATGAGGCGAAAGCCATGCAAGCGGCGTGTCGCGCCCTATTTGGAATTCGGTCGTTTGTTTTGATCGGTTGACGCCCCGCGGACATTGCCCCAGGGGTCGGCATTCGGCTTCTGGTCGGGGATCTTCCCGATCGCGGATTTGTAGGCGCGCTCTTGCTCTGCTTTTTGCTGCATCTCCTCGTCGCTCATCGCCTTGGGTTTGTTGGTCGGCATCGTGATGCCTTGTGCCAGCGCCGCGCCGGCTGGCAATGCGAGGATCAATGCCCCGGCAAGGATGCGCGTGCGTGCTTTCGCCATCGGCCACTCCCAAATCCTGCGTCGCGCCCCCGTGTCGACATCATACCCGGTCAAACCGCAAGTCCGCTATCCCTTCACTATGGCACGGTAAAGGCTTAAGCAGCATTGAGGACGCCGCGCGGCTCACAGGCGGCTGCCGATGGTCAGACTGATGTCCCACTTCTCGGTCGGAAATTCGGTCTCTTGTGGGCCTTGCACCACCGGAATGTCCGCAAGTTCGAACGCGGTGAGCAACAGGTTGTATTCGGGCGTGCGCTTGCCCGCGAGCACCAGCCCGACCCGCTGTTCGGAGTACAGCGGGGTTCGGCGAATGCTCATGCCGGCAGCGCTCAAGGCATTGCCGATCTCGCGGGCATAATTCGCCGCTTCGTGGTCGTTCGGCAGCACCACGACCGACAACGGAAACGGGTAACCCTGCAGGATGCGGATCAGTTGATCGGCCTGCGCCCGCCGCAAATGTCGCGGCGCGGCGTGTTGCTTGAGGCGTTCAAGATCATGCTGAGTCTCTCTCGCCGCCCGTTCCAGGTCGCTCGCACGCGCGTCGGCTGACGCCGCCCGTTCGCTGGCCGCAACACTCTGTCGGCGCGCCTCCTCCATCTGGGTCGCGACGCTCTGCCGGTAATGTTCAAATTCGGCGTTTTTTCGTGCCTGAACTTCGCTTTGCCATCGGATCACGAGAAAACTGGTGGCGGCGAACACCGACGCCGAGACAATCGCAACCACCAGCGAGCCAAGGTGGATGGCTTTGAACACCGCCAGCCAGGTATCGATGGGAGCCTCGGCCATACGCGTTACACCACTGGAAACTCTCGCCGTCTGTTGCGGACCGATTGCTCCGATAGACGTTGCCATGGGCGCCATGTTGTCGAGGATGGGAACGAGGAAGACCATCTGCCGGGCATCCAACCGCCCCGGCAACAGACGCGGTTCAAAAACGGCGAAATTATCGCACAATTCCGATCCGGACCCTGCACCAGCGCCTGCAATCAGTGCAAGGCCGGCGCCAGGGTCTAGCGCCCTGCCGTCCTGCCGCCCCGGCGCACGAGATCGTGCGGGACAGCCGATTTTCGTCTAAGCTCAGAGGCCGGCCAAAGGACGTTGAGACGGGGACGACGATGCAACGATTGGTTTCAGCTCTGGCGCTGACGGGGATTCTCCTGCTCGCCGGCTGCTCGGGCCCGCAGGGACCCAAGGGGGACAAGGGCGACAAGGGGGATGTGGGCGCCGCCGGCCCCACCGGTCCCGCGGGCGCCGTCGGGGACGCGGGGCCGACGGGTCCTGCCGGCCCCACCGGCAAAGACGGCCCGAAGGGCGATCAAGGCACGTCGGGGTCGATCATCCGGGTCATCAAGGTGCAGGGCAGCGAGGCCGCCGCCAGCTGCAACAGCGACGAATTCATGATGAGCGCGTTCTGCGGCTTCGAGGGATCTCCGACCTCGCGCCAGCCCGAAATCACCGCCGGCGGCAATGGCGCGCGCTGTTCGAGCGAGACGCCGGCGCCTGAAAGCATCTTCACCGTCATCGCCTGTGTGAAGCGCTGACCCGCTTCGGGCGGTCCGCGGCGCCGACCGATACCGCGGACCGCCAGCCGGCCTGAGCAGTTTACCGGCGCTTAACCGCGGCGCCAGCTGCTGCTGTGCAATTGCGAAATGGTCCGGAACTACGACCGCCACACCGCGTTCGTTTCGTTGAATCTATGTCAAATATTAATCAGCGAGCGACGCCGTGGACCGACGCGAGAAATACCGGAAGAAGGCGCTGGAGTGCCTGATTGCCGCCGAGAATCTGCGTGATCCCGCAGAACGGGTCGCCGTCCTCCAGATCGCTCAATCCTGGATGAGCCTCGCCGACCATGTCGGCGGCCAGCGCGACCAAAGCACGGCGCACCGGTCGGTTCATTCGTCCCAGCCCCAGAGCCGCGACCAGAACGACGGCTGAAGCACGGCCGACGCGCGTTGCCCGGATTGCCCGCGACTCGGTTTCGGCGCCTTGCCCGCCGTCTCGGCAGCACGAAGTGAGCAAACCGGGCGAACTTGTGGATTACTTTGGGGAACGAAAAAATGCCGTAGCCCGATACCGAAAAAAAATCTATGGTCGCGTTGCTACCGGTATACTGAGTAGTGTGTGTATATGAGTAGTAGAGGTCCCGACTGGCTGTCCGGGGCCTCTTCTCATTTTGGCGACAGTTCTTCCGATTGCTGCCGCGTTCGGGCTGTCGTTGCTTGGCGCCGTCCTCCGGTTGAAAGCATTGTCTTCGCCGAGATTCTGCACCGAGCGTAACGCCCGCCAATCCAATTCCATCCGGGTTTGACCAGGTCATCGCAATCCCGCGCCAGCTTACGTGCGCGTTGTTGCGGAAATCCCTTGGGATCCGGTCTTCGCGAAACCGACTGTTCGGCAGCGTTAGGCCGGGGCGTCGCCACGCGCAAAATGCGAGTCGCTCCCTCCAAAAATGAAACACCCCGCGCAAGCGCGGGGTGCTGCAACAACAATCACGTCCAAATTAATTTCCGGTGGCGTGATCCATAGCCGCGCGGCCCGGACCGACATTGGCGCCGGTTTGATAGGTCCCCGCGGACCCGCCTTGGCCGTAGCCGGTGTCACGCCCTTCACCGGCGACACCGTCGTTGGTGGTGTATGCCGCGTGCGGCGGAGCAACGTTTCGGCCGCTCGCGCCGTTCTGGGCGAACGCCGCCGTCGTGCCGATTGCGAACGTCGATGCGAGCAAGAGGCTCCGGATTGCGGACTTTGTCATGGGGTCACTCCGTGTTTCGATGATTGCCGCCCGAGATGAAGCAATGCGAAGCAACCGTGGCGACATCCGGGCAGACCTCGTTCGTTTTTCTCGTGGCTGTCCTGTGCTCACAACATGTATCGGGTCAATTCAACAGTATTCCCGGAATATCATATTAAATCGCGTTAATATTAGGTCGTTTCGATCTGATCTTGGCGCGTACAAACGTCAAAATGACTTACTTTCTTCGATAGTTTTCTGGCAAACGAGGTGTCATGTTCT
>Ga0265342_10002574_pt1 | contig 15537 bp, 14 predicted proteins | sample 4CB327metaG_FD_203125 | JGI IMG/M metagenome (GOLD analysis project Ga0265342, IMG submission 203125) | Rhizosphere microbial communities from Carex aquatilis grown in University of Washington, Seatle, WA, United States - 4-CB3-27 metaG | ecosystem: Host-associated > Plants > Roots >...
ATAGGGTGAAAGTCCTGAAGCGGTAGAAGATCGAAACCGCATAGCTTGAGTGGCGCAAGGCCCCGAGAACAAGAAACCCCGGGCGCCGAGCTGGCTAGGTAACGGCGAAGGCAATAGGCGACTCCGAATGCGATCTGCGGAGGCGCCCCCCGGCGGGGTGAAGGACGGCAGCACGCGCTCAAGGTCATGGGAGAAAACAGGGAAGGGCTCCTCGCCCCGTGGAAAAAGCCCACGGAAGCAAGGTAGCCGCGCGAGCCGGAAGGCGAAGTGCGGTGAAGGCGAGAGCCTGACGGATGGGTCCGTATGAGCGACGAAGCGGGGAACCCTGCCGGAGGCAATCGGAGCAGAGAAGCGAGGCAAGAGCGGGATGATAAAGCCCACCATCAGTTTGCAAGAGCTTCGAGCAAAGATAGACAACTCCGCGAGGGCGAACGATCTAATCGGTTGAAATTTGGGCGCGGCTCAATTGAGATCCCGCCTTACGGCCGTTGCCGCCTCTCGGACCGAATCGTACTTGATGGGGCCATTTACTCATTCGCATTTGCGCTCGGCGACTATGAGACGGCCTTAGCGATTTGCTCGGAGCCACCGCCTCGGATACCAATGATCGTGCAACAGGTCGACTGCCTGAATCATCCGGGTAGTACCAAATCCGCCCAGCTCCGGTGACTTCATACGGTCGGGGGCGAACGAGCACACGGCGTCGAATCGGTCAGCCTCACTGTCGAGGCACGCCCGCATGCCGAGGTAGTACACGCGCTCGATGTCCTTCCCCTTTTCCGTGCGCGTCGGGACGGCCTTCCCGCTGCGCAGAGACAGATACAACGATGTCAAGCGTTGCTGCCCATCGAGCACGAGCTTCGCTGGCTCGACGTGCGAAGCGGAAAGGCGGTCGTGCTGGTGTCCTGCGGCGCGAATGCCGCGATTGGATCGAAGCGGAGCGTGGCCCCCTCCTGCTTCAGTTTGTCCCAGAACACGTGTCGACGTGCATCGTCACTTGGGCGATAGCAGCCTGGTCTCGAACAGGTCAGCGACCTCGTCGCCGTTGCAGCATCATTGAGGTATGGCGTCCAGGTGGAAGTCACGGCCATGAACGTGGACGGCCGCGCTGCCATTCGCAACGGGACCCTTTACGCGGGATTGCACGGGGCCGCGTCATCAAGGTTCGTCCGAATTTGAATCGACAGTGCTATCATGACCGCCTGCCTTCGCAGCCTATCCCAAACAATGGAGACAAGCATGAAGCGGTCCTATGTTCACTTGGCGCGAACGAGTAAAATGCGCACACCCCGCGCCGTTGGCCCCTGTGCCATTGGCCTTTTCCTGGCTTGCACCCTGGCAGCCTGCAGTGGAAGCACCGGAACAAAGAAGCCCGCGGATGCTTCTCCAGACCTCAAGGACGCAGGCGGTGGCCTGTCGCTCGACGGATCGATCTTGAAGGATTCGAACGTCCCGCCTGGTCCAGACAGCTCGGGCAGTGACACCTTTTCCGGGCCCGAGGTCGGCTCCGCCGATGCGAGTACGGATCTGACGGCACAGCCTTCAGACACGACCGTTCAGGACAGCGAGCGAGATGCGTTTGTCGGCTTTCTCGATGCCAACAATCCCGACAGCACACAGGCAGGGGGCATCGATGCCCCACTAAGTGATTTGCCCGTCGGCCTCGACGGAGGCGAAATAGATTCTTCGCAAAGCGGCCAGCTCGACGCCCTGGCGGCGGAGGTTGGCGGCGAAGCGCAACCCGCATTCGCGTGCAGTAGCCTAGGGCCCATCGCCTCGGATGTGTCCCAGCGCCTATGTTTCGACTTTAGCAATCCAAGCGACGCCAGCAATTTCACCCCCGAGGCGGGAACCTGCTCTATCGTGGACGGGGCCTATCACATCGTCGGGCCACAAGACGGACAGGTCACTTGTCCGGGAGGCGCCCTTGCCGGTTCGGCCATGACCACCTCGGTGCTTAGCGCACTATCGGCAACCGATGTTCGCGTGCATGCACGGATGACCTCGTGGACTGGACCAGACAAGGTGATGACCCTTCGCTCGCGGCCCAATGGCAATCGCATCGAGCTGAATTTCCGTTCCTACTTTTCTTCGAACGGCACTCAACTGGGTGGAGATTTCAATGTCTCAGCTCTCTTCGACTGCAACAACTTCACCTTCGTCGAGCCCGGAGTCATCCCCATCCCACATTATCCTTACCAATCGATTGATGTGGATGTTCAACTCCGTGGGCAAAGACTGACCGTTTCCGTGGATGGCAAGCAGGTGTACGACGACTCGCCGACCGTCAGCGACATCGACGGTGGTACATTGCAACTTCCGACAGCCGCAGGCAGCGTAGGCTTCGGCGTGTTCCTTGACAGGGAAGCCGTGTTCGACAACGTGATTGTGGAAGTATTGAAATAGCCTGGCCAGAGGGATTCTAGCCTTCAGTCTGGATCTTTGCACCGGATGCGGAAGCTGGGCAGGTGGACCTCGAACTACCCAGCGGGAACGGCCGGGTGCAGGGCCCCAAGAGAACAACGCCGGCTTCTCCACCGTCGACCGGGTGAGCTCATTTTAGGGAGGATCTCTTGAGCCGTGGTAGCGGACGACGAATCGCGCTTCGGCATGAGCTGACGCTGGAGGTCGACATCGAGACCAAACACAAATTCCATACTGGCGTCACTCAGGATGTCAGCGCAGGTGGCCTCTTCGTGGCCACGCGCGAGCCGCGACCGAGTTTATCCAAATGTCCGCGAGCAACAAAGTCTGCAGTAAAGGCGTTCTGCGTAGATCAGGAGACTGCGGCGTACCAGGCGTTGTGCGCCGTCCTCAATCTGGACGCTTAAACCCAGAGGGCCCACAGTAGCCAAAGTGGCCAGCCGAAGACGACGCGCAAGCCAGAGCAGGGCCAGAAGCAGCCCGAGTCCGGGTGACGCCCTCATCGGGGGAGTGCCAGGTCTCCAGCCCCGCCGACGGTGCGAAGGCCAAGGCAACCAGGGCGGAGCCCACGGCGGCGAGGCCAGCTGAATCGAACGTAACTTCGCGGTTGGCCTTCGTCCACTCACCAAGGAAAAGAAAGCGTCGCAGGACCGGAGTCGGCTAGGGAATTGCTTCGCAGATAGACGCGATCGTGGTTCCCTCCCACCAATCGCTCCATGTGCCGTTCAATCCGATAACGAGACGATGGTCACAGTTGCATGACGATGGGCTCGTCGTGCAACTGTCGCACCGACCGTCGGGCTGGTTTGCGGCCCAATTCTGATATTTCCAGGTTTCGCCCGTAACCCACCCGTAAATACCCGGGCCGCTTTTGTCGGTTCCATCCTTGCCGTCGGTGGCGCCGATCCAACAGGACGGGTTGGCCGCGGGAGGCAAGCTTTGCTGTCAGAGCATTTGCCTGTGCAAGGACTTCCTGGGTTCGGCCATGCCCGCAACGCCCATCGCCTGTCAGGGCGACGCGGGGCTGACCTGCGACCAGTAGCTCAAGCTCACGCGGTGACTCGCGTCGCTCGCTAGAGGTCTGGTGGCTTTTCTGGGGAGAGGGTGGCTTCTGAATTTCTACCACCGGGGAGCTCCGTGATCGGCGACGATCGAATATTGGCACAGGACGAGGGTCGGGTGATGTCGCTCGTCGAGAGAGAGTACCGTGAGCGTCGCTGTATCCAAGCTGCCGTCAGCGGCAACCATGGTCGCCGTGAATGTACCGTGCGGCGTGAAGTAGCTCAGCCCGGAGCTTGTGCCGGCATCTCCCGGCGCGACCGAGGTCAGCGAGAGTTGCCACGACCCGATTGCCGTCTGCGCGTTCCCCATGCAATCCGTGGTGCCCTGGGCGGTGTAGCCGACCGAAGGTTGCTGCGCAGTACACGCCGTACAACCGAAACCAGAGCAGGCGGAGGTTCAGGCGGGCGGGCAGTTGGGTCCCGTACCCGTACCGCGCGCCGCCAATTGAAGTGTCTACGAAAGCCCCCTCTTCGAAGCGGGGAATCGCGCCCCACGGGGCACAATGCCTCGCGGGGCGACCCCGGTAACGTGCAAAGGCGGAACAATCACCATCGCTGATGAATAGCCTGGAGCGGATCCTCGAAAACGGCAGGTCAGCGATCTCTCCGAGCGCGGCGCCATGTCTGTCCAGGTCCCCGATATCCTTCGCATTGATTGATAGAATCGATCGCGCTCAGGATAGTTTTTCCTAGAAGGCCAGCGAAGCTCCAGCGGTCGCAGTGCGACGGGTCGGATCGTAGCCTAGCTGCCAGCGCAATGGCTCGCGACTCAAGCGATTGTGCTCATTCACGATCTCGAGGACATCGGACCGACCTGGGGATATTACGGCCGAAGCCACGAGACCAACGAGCGCGGCACCGAGCCCGATAGCCGTGAACGTCGCCATGGTCTGCATGTTGTCACTGTTACACCTGCCCCATGCATCCATGTCTGCGCTGAAGCTCGGATCGTTGAGGGAAGGTGAACTGCAACTCTTCGTCCCGGCGAAGGCATAGACAGTAGAAAACAGGCCAACGCCAACGCCCGCCACCAGCACAGCCACCGCAGTTGCGCGGCGCGACTCGAGCTTGCTGAGTCTCGGAGCCAAGCGAGCGTAGAGTTCCGGGTCGTTCAACCGAATGGTCTCGAGGTAGCCGCGCAAGCCTCCGACCGTGGCATCGAAGTACTGTCCCCGGATGCTGACCGACGAGGGGACGGTCACGGTATGCGGGGGAGGGAAGGGCATTGCAGGCATGTGGGCCTGGGCATTGGCCCGTATCGTGAGCAAGGCAGCCGCGGTCACCAACGCAGTGAATGTCCTCATGAAAGTCTCCTTGGTTCTGGCGATAACCCCAGCACTTTGCGTGCCAGCGCTGCGCTCACCCACGTGAGGCAGCGGTGGCTCGCCAAAACCCCATTTCTTAGAGGGTGTTAAACTCGGAGAGCCTTCGAGCTCGCAGTTCCACTTCTATGCTACGAGGCGGTGAAGATGAGGATCCTAACGATTCATACGGCTGGGGTGTATGTTATCTTCGTGGGTGTCGTCGACGACTTGGGCATGGAATGCTCCACTCCGGGATCGCATGGACGCCACGAGCATGCCACGGCTCTTGGCCGTTCGGAAGGTCAGACGCTGGCGTACGCTCGCGATGAGGAAGACGGCTGGCGGTGGACCGACAGTCGAGGCCGGCTGGACGGGGGCCTCAAGGCTGCAGGGCTGGGCACATCGCAACAGATTGAGCTGAGATCTGAGAGGAAAGGTCACGCTGTCGTCTACGGCATTCCCCTGATTTCCCAACTCCACAAAGGCAGTGCGCAAGTGCATGCCAAGCGCCCCCTCGTCGCCCCTCAGCGCAACATCAACTGGGCCTGATGCAGATTTGCCTGCGCGCGTTCGTTGTTCGGGTCGGCGTCCAGCGCCTTCTGCCAGTTCTCAATCGCCTGCCGCAAGTCGCCCTTTTCCGCGTAGATGATTCCCAGCTGATTGTAGGCGTTGCTGGAGTCGCGCGGTGTGGCCCGCACAATCGCGCGGTATTGCGCCATCGCCTCCTCGATGCGGCCCGTGTTGAGGTAGAGAACTGCCAGGTTGTACCGCGCAGCAGAGCTTTCGGGAGCGTCATCGATGGCGCTTTTGGCCTCCGCCTCCATCAGGTCGTACTTGCCCTGTTTCCCGTAGATATACGCTAGGTCATTGTGCGCGACCGAGTCATCGGGTGCCAACGCAATAGCCCGGTTGAGCGTGGCGATCGCCTCATCGAACCGGTCGTCGTGGAGGTAGAGAAGCCCAAGGTTGTTCAGACTGACGACATCCCGGGGATTGATCTCGAGCGCTCGGCGGAACATCTGGAGGGCGCGTTCGCCCTGCCTTCTCTTGTCGTAGAGCGTGCCCAGGTACGAATACGCCGGCGCGGAGCTCGGGTTGATGGCGATGGCCTGCTCGAAGCTCTTTTCCGCAGCCCCGAGGTCGTTGGCGGTCATCTGGACATTGCCGAGCCGACAGTAGAGCTCGGACTCGGTCTTGAAATCCGGCATCCGAGAGTTTTTGACTAGATCCAGGGCCGCCGCGTATTCCGTCAGGGCTTGGCCATAGTTTGCTTGCGTCTCGTAGATGAACCCGAGATTGAGGTGGGGCCGATAGGCGGGGTTCTTCACCACGAAGAAATTCAAATTGGAAACTCCACCAACGCAGAACGCGAAGGCGGACGCCGCGATGCCGGAGCGCCAGTCGCGGTCCCGGACGGCATCGGCCACCAAGGTCACGAAGAAACCGGAAAACAACGCCCAGACCGACATCGAAGGCAGTCGATACCGGTCCGTCACGAAGAAGACAAGGCACGGCAAGGCCTGGAGAACGCAAAAGGCGACGAGAGCCAGGCCCTTCCTTCTGTGGAGGGCAGCTAGCAATCCGGCCAGGCCGGTGGCCAGGATCAAGGACGCTGGAAGGAAGGGGATGTGTCTGTAGATCGAGACCTCTTTCGCATGGTAGGTATCGGTGTTTCGGTAGATCTCGTAGTCCGCGAAATACAGAACGAGCTTCTTGAGAATCAGCAGCGCCTCTTGGTCGGGATGCTCGACCATGAATCCGAATGCCTTCCTGTACCAGTATCGATCTCGGTCCGCGAACGAGTCCGCGCCGGCGTTGCGTCTGGGTTCGTCGTAGAGGTCTTCGAAAGCGTAGCCCGGCTGCAGGTAGACAGTCTCGTCGTACTTTGCATTGTTGCCGATGAAGAGGTTGATTCCGCCGTTGGCCGAGATCAGGGTCAGTCGTCTTCCGACTAGCAGGTTGCGTAAGGTGCAAGGAAAGACCGTCGCGAAGACAACCGCGGCGAAGAGCAGGGCTTTCCCACGGCCCTGCTTGATTCCCCCGTGTCTCCCAAGGAGCACGAGGACGTAAAGCGGCAGGAGCAGGACGTTCGTGGGCAGGGCTAGGAGCGAGAGCCCGAAAACCACCGCGGATCCGACCAGGGCGATAGCCCGAGGGCTCTCGACCAGGAGGTAGAAGGACAGCAGGGTCAGGAAGACGGCGAGGGCCGGAAGCTCCATCTCGGCGCTGAAATAGACTGCAGGAAAGTAGGAGGCGTAGATCAGGGCTCCTACGCAGGCGGGGCGCGCGCTGAAGTACCTCTTGCCGATCAGGAAGAGCAACAGGCAACTGAAAGCGGCCATGATGACCTGAAGGAGCATCGGCAAGAAGTTGCTCGCGCCCGCAATGCGATAGGCAAGGGCCAGGAAGTACGGGTACAGCGGCGCCTTGTACAAGACCCCGTGAATCTTCAGGCTGAAGATGTCGCCGCTTAGGATGCGCAGAGCCCAATCTTGGTGATACAGCGCATCAGCAATGTGGACCTGAAAGAATGGCGAGCCCGAATAGGCGATCAGATAGACGAATCGAATGAGAAATGCGACGGAAAAGACGATGAGGGGAAGTCTGTTTCGGTTGGCAAATGCAAACACCAGCCGGACTCTATCACCCTCGGGTTCTGAGGTGACGTGCAACCTCGTCACCGACTGGTCGCAGTCGAAAACGTAGCGCGCGCTCAGCCGCCCCTTGCATGCCGCCAGTCCGCGTGTCACATACTGAACCGTATGGTTCAGTATGTGCGCACCCCCCTCGATGCCTCGTTCGCCGCCCTCTCGGATGCCACGCGACGGGGTGTTCTGGAGCAGCTCGGATATTCCGACGCTTCGATCACGGACCTTGCCGAGAAGTTCCACATGACCCTCACGGGCATGAAGAAGCACGTCGGCGTCTTGGAGCAGGCCGGGCTCGTCACCACAGAGAAGGTCGGTCGCGTGCGGACCTGCAAGCTTGGCCAGCGCCGATTGGAGGAAGAGACCGCATGGCTCGAGAGGTACCGCCAGCTCTGGGACTCACGGTTCGACGAGCTGGACAAGGTTGTCGAAGAACTAAAACGGAAGGAGAAGATCGATGGACGCAAGAAGAGAGAATGAACCCACTCCCACCAAGGACCGTACGACGGTGGAGCGGAAGTCCGAACGTGAGCTGGTCATCACGCGAACCATCAACGGCCCGGCGCGCATCGTGTTCGAGGCGTTTGCCAAGCCCGAGCTGCTCAAGCAATGGTGGGTACCGAAGTCGACTGGCGTGTCCCTGCTTTCCTGCGAAGCAGATGTTCGTGTCGGGGGCAGGTACCGCTTGGTGTTCGGCCACGACGACGCCCCCAAGCCTATGGAGTTCTTCGGTAGGTACCTCGAAGTGACACCGTATTCGCGCCTCGTCTGGACGAATGAGGAAGGCGAGGACGGTGGGGCCGTGACCACGGTGACCTTCGAGGAAAGAGCCGGCAAGACGTTGCTGGTCATGCACGACCTTTATCCCTCGAAGGAAGCTCTCGATGGTACCCTCGCCGGGATGGAGGGTGGGATGTCCGAGACGCTCGAGCAGCTGGACGAATTTGTCGTCACCCGGGGCGCTAGCCGGTCTCACTGACGCGCATAGCGCACGTGTGCGGCGCGAAACTGCGGCCCGGGCTCGCCGCCGCCCACCGCCGAACAACCACGGGTGCCAAGGCGATTTCCAGCTCGTCAACGACACCTATGGTCAGGTACTGCTGGACCACATCCGCTAGGCGCGCGATACGAATATCACGACTGCCTGCGGATTCCTAGCCAGCTCAAGGGCACGCTCCGGCCCGTCATTGATGGCTCGTCTGTTGACCCGCACCTCCGGGGCGCAGACTTCGTCCAGCCACAGGCTCGCCCCTGGAAGCAGAAAGGGATAGGCCAGCTCACTGCTCACCATGGTCGGTCGATAGCGATAGTACCCCGACAGGGTCACCTTGCCAGGCTTGCGTAGCTGGTGCTCGTGCAACGTTGCGCCGTCCGAGTCCACGATGAGCGAGCCCACCCACTCGTCCTGGTCCTTCTCCACGGTTTCTCCAGGCGGAACGGTGAAGAAGTCGGAAGCCGCAAGGGGTCGCAAAAGGGCGGGGTGTCGAGTGGTCTTGAGGCCTACGTCGAGGTCCTGTGATGACCGGCACTGGAAACAGGCGAAAATTCAGCCCAAGCGCATTCACAACGAAGGTTCCTGATCCGCTCCGCCATTCGGGTGGTATCTCAAGGTCCCCTTGCCCAAAGGATTCGTCAACCGAGAGACCTTTCAACCGCTCACGGCCAATGCGTCCTCGCGCTGATGTGCAAGACTAGAATGCCCCACTCTTGACAATCACGCGTCTTCGCTGCCAATTGATCGCCTTTGCCAGCTTCGCGACTTTCGGTCGAGCCATTTTCCGTAACATGGTCGTCCATTTCGCGACCCTTCCGCGACCCTCTGGGACCAAACCCTGATCTCGAGCAAACCAGAAACAAGGAGAACGCATGCTTCCAACTCGTAGTCTGCTCATTTCTACAACCGCCGTTTGGGTGCTGTTGCTACCGAAACCCGGTTTCGCCGACGAAGCTCATTCCTGGTGTGTCCCTGGCCTACCCAGGCTGCCCAACGGCTCACCGGTAGAATCGGTCAACCAAGTCGTGAACCATGTCTGCGGTCAGACCGGCTTTGGCAGCTGCTGTGACCCGAGCAAAGGCCATTGGACATTGGCTTGCATTCAAGCGGGAGCAGACTGGGCGAAGACTCAGAACGGACTGGGGGACATCTGCGGCCGCTACGCCTGGAGCTCGGGGACGCTGGCGGGCAGCTCGCAGGTGTATCCAAGGGATTTTAGCCTCGTGACGTTGGGCGATGTCGATGCCAGCGGGAGGTCTTTCGGTGGCAACGCTTCCGGCTTTCGGGACACGGCCGGCGGGATTCTTGCCTACGGCGACGTCAGCCCCGCGACTGGATTTGCCATCAATGGCGGCAGCAAGGGGCTGCCGCTGGCCATCTTCAGCAACGGGAACGTGACGCTGAAGTCCGGCACGGTCTACGGTGAAACGGATTATGTAGGCTCTTACACCAACAACGGAGGCGTAACCTACGCCGACGGCGGGGCAGCCCACCACACCGGTTCCTACATCAACATCGCGGCCTTGCGGTCGAGTTTGAAGGACATGTCTACGGCTCTTTCGGCCTATTACTCGACTCCGGCGAAATTGAACTATTCTACCCTCGCCTTCACGCCGCCGAGTCCTGACCCCGAACTGAATGTGTTTTCTGCCACTGCCGATCAGGTCCAAAACGCGGCAACATTCTCCTTTGCCCTGCCGCCCGGTTCCACGGCCATCATCAACGTCACCGGCACGGCTGTGAATTTCAAGAGTGCTGGATTCAACTTTGTCTCCGCGCCTTCCTACACGAAGATCCTGTGGAATTTTCCAGACGCGCAGACCGTGTCGCTCTTGAACATGACCTTCCCGGGCTCGATGCTTGCGCCCAAGGCGCGGGCGACGATGCAGAATGGTGCATTCAACGGCACCGCGGTCGTGAAGGAGACCGCCGAAGCTGACGTCGAATGGCACTGGTACCCGTACCAGGGGGCCACATGCAGCAAAGGCTGCCTCTGTTGGGACACGACCTGGTCCTGTTCGCAGGACACCTACATCGACGATTCGGGGTCTGTCGCTTTCCCAGCAGCGGAAGCCGGTTTCTTGGAGATTGCCGGCGGCGATTACTTGGCAGAGGGGGTAAACCGGGTTAGCCCCACACATAGAATCTTTTACTCCTTCCAGCCGGCAACCTCTCAAGCGGACAAGAAGCCGACCGTTGTCTTCTTCAATGGTGGTCCCGGCAACGCCACGTCGTCTGCCCTGTTTGCGTTCAATACGGCACCGTTCACCCTCGACCCTGCCGTAGCCTCGACCGCCAAGGTTGTGGCGAACAAGTACCCATGGACCGACTACGCGAATCTGCTCTACATCGATTCGCCGGGCGCGGGGTTCTCGTATCCGATGTCGCCGTATGCCAACAATCAACAGGTCGATATCGGCATCGACATTGACCGCGATGCCGGGGTCTTCCTGCAGGTCATTACGCGTTTCTTGGTTCGACATCCGAAACTGCTACCCAATCGGGTCATCATCGCTGGGGAAAGCTACGGCGGCACCAGGGCTACCTTGATGCTCAACTACCTCTACCACTACAGCCAGCTGGCCAATTCGAGCGTACCCTATCAGGACGCGCTGTTGCTCGCGGACCTGTACGCCTACTTCTCGGCTGCATTTGCGACGCAGTATCCAACCACAGCGCAAATAACTTCGCGATTCGGCCACCAGGCGCTCATTGAACCAGTTGTGGTCGGCGACAACCAGCAGAATGACTCTCATCCCGAGTTGCTCGACTGCAACAGCGCACCGACCACCATGTGCAAAGATGGAAGCTATCTGAAGGAGTGCTGGACCAGCTGCGCTGACATCAACAGTAGGACCGTGTCGCCGACGTGTGACCAATACAATTGCAAACAGGCCAAGGGCTGGGAGAACGGGCAAATCGGGTTAGCAGCCGACAGCTTGACGACGGTCGCAATCTTGAACCAGGTCCTCGGGGTCGACGCAAAGACCATCGAATGGATGAAGGCGAGCTCGCGAACCCTTTCGTATGGACGGGATTTGTCTAGGAATAATGGGCTGCAGCACGATACCGACATGTCGACAACCTTCGGCCCCCTGCAGGGCACGGAACAATACTATCTTACGGCGAATCTCGGCATCTCGGACGGCTACGGATGCGCTCCGGACAGCCGTTACGTGTGCACCGGCACGGTGTCGCGCCAGTGGCAGGCGGCTGGTATCGATATCGGCAAGAGATTCCTTGAGAATATGGCGATCGGCGCGAAGACGTTCATTACGCGGACGACGCTCGATGCGCTGGTCAGGTCCGAAGCGATCGCGGTTGCGCTGAATGACCCCATATTCAACATCTGGAACGTAGACTACAACCCGACCAGTTGGAGCGGCATCTCGGCCAGGCCGGGAGTGATGACTGTGACCTACTCGAGCGGACACGTTCCAGGAACCACGGTGAGGGTTCAGATGCCGACGTACGCGGCAGGTCACCACATCACCATGGTGCAAGACGTGGCAGGTCAGCTGCGGTCTGATGTCATGACCGCCTTCTACTAGGCTAGCAGCCCGTGGTGAAAGTCGGACCGAGCCGTTCCGAGCGACTCGGTCCGGATGCAAGGAGGAACGAACTCCTGCTGCCGGCCAGGCACAAACAGAGGTGAGCGTGACTGGCAGGGTGGTCGGCAGCGGTGTCTTCCGACGCTCAAAGGTCGCCCGGTTGGCTTGCGCCAGGACCGCGTCTTCGGAGTCGAAGTCCCTCGCGAGCACGGCAATGTCAAAGAAGACGTCGTGTGCCGAAACTGACATCCGCCGGGAACGTCTGGGCGGTCTCCTGAGCTTCTACTATCGGGAAGCGGCGTGACGGCGACAATCGAATGTTGGCACCAGGCGTGGTCAGCCGAGCGCGGGATAGGTGCAGTGCCTGGAGCGGCTGCCTTCACAGCTGCTGGCGAAAGTCAACTTGGCTGGAAGATTCCCCCTCTCTGCTGTCGTCCATGGCACTGGCTTGGCCGGCACCACCCGCGCGGCCTGTTATGAGGCGAGCCCCTCGCCGGTAGGTCAGGTAGGACCAGGCCCATTGGATGATGACGATGGTGCGATTGCGAAAGTCGACCAGGTAGTAGATGTGGACAAGCAGCCAGGTGAGCCAGGCGATGAATCCGCTCAAGCGCACCTTGCCGATCTCGGCGACGGCTCGGCTGCGTCCGATGGTCGCCATCGAGCCCTTGTCACGATAGACGAAGGTTTCGAGTTGGCGGGCGTCGATGCGGCGGCCGATCTGCCGGGCAACGAATCGGCCCTGCTGCATGGCCACCGCGCTCACGCCCGGAAGTGGAACCTTGCCGGACCCCGGAAGAAACGCAGCCGCATCTCCGATACAAAAGATCTCGGGATGCCCTGGCAGGGAGCAGTCTGGTTCCACCAGCACCCGGCCCGTCCGGTCCAGGGGCGCGGTCAGATCCCTCGGCAGGGGAGCGGCCGCCACCCCAGCAGCCCATAGCACCGTGCCAGCCTGGAGGCGCTCGCTACCGAGCAGAATGCCTTTCTCGTCGATGTCCGTGACTTTTGCCTGCGTGCGCACCTCGACTCCCATGCCGGCCAGACTGCCTAGGGCACGGTCGGAAAGCTGGGGCGCGAAGGTGCTCAAGATGCGCGGTCCGCCCTCGAGCAAAACGACGCGGGTGCTCTCAGGGTTGATGGCGCGGAAATCGCGAGCAAGCACGTAGCTTGCCAGCTCGGCAATGGCCCCGGCCAATTCGACCCCCGTGGGTCCGCCGCCGATGACGACGAAGGTCAGGTAACGGCGCCGCGCCTCGGGATCTGGCTCCCGCTCGGCGGCCTCGAAGGCCAGCAAGACCCGTCGCCGGATGTCTACGGCATCCTCGACGTCCTTCAACCCAGGCGCGACGTTGCGCCACTCCTCATGCCCGAAGTAGCTGGTGAGAGCACCCGTCGCCACCACGAGGAAATCGTACGCAACAGGTGGGGCTTCGCGCAGAACCACGTGGCGGGTAGCCACATCGACGCGGCTCGCCGTGGCGAGTAACACTCGTGCGTTCTTCTGTCTGCGCAGCACACTGCGGATGGGCACCGCGATCTCGGCCGGCGACAGCCCGGCCATGGCCACCTGATAGAGCAACGGCTGGAATAGGTGGTGGTTTCGTCGATCGACCAGCGTCACCTCCACAGCCTCGCGCGCAAGCGCACGGGCTACCGCCAGGCCGCCAAAGCCGCCTCCAATGACTACAACTTGCTTGCGAAGCTTCATAGCCACGACAGGAACCCTTGGCCGTCAACCGCCCATGCCCCTTCGTTTTAGCCCGGATCGCACGCGTGGCAAGAGGTGAATGGATGGGATCGGCCCACTCGGACGCGTTGGTATCCTCCCACGGGCGCCATCACCAATCCTGTGCTTGAGAACTCCGACATTCAGGCGCTGCTGAAGCCGTAGGCCGATGGCCCCCGCGGCCGAGGTTATCTGGCTGAGAACCAAGGACGACGGGCTGCCGCCGGTCGGAAAGGTGACCGCAGTCGCGAAAGTTCCGTCGCCCTTTCCGAGCAGCACGGCCGCGGAGCTCGATCCGCCGTTGGCCGTGGCGATGTCCAGGGATGGCTAGAGTGCACGATCGCAGCTGCCGCGATTGATTCCCGTCATTCGGGCTGATCCTCTCCATTTTCGCTCTCTGCGCGAGCCGCCAGCAGTGCGCGCAGACGTTCAAACAGTCGATTCTCCTTGGCACCCGGGTGCAGTCGCCGAGCCTTCAGATCCCGGGTGAGAGGAACCCTCTTGGCGAAGCGGGTGTCGTGGCGGGTGCTCGCGTCGAGCGCGAGATTCTCCACGCCCAGCTCCTCACCCATGTAGAAAAGCGGTGTTCCTTTGCATTTCGGGTTCGCCGCCAGTTGCAGCTTCAGCTCCCACAGTCGAACGATCTTGTCGATGTCGCCGTGAAGGAGCGAGTACGTCGTGCCCGAAACCGCGCGGGGGAGATGTCCGCCCGGCTCGACCTTGAAAGGTAACCCGCCACCCTCGGCCTGGAAGTAGTTCCACAGGCGCTGAAGCGTTGGCCGATCCACCGTGGATAGACCAACCTCATCGTGGCACTCGGAAAAGATCCACCACCACGGGTGGTTCTGCTGCTCCGTGGTCGGCATGCGCGCCAGCTCGCGCTCGATGGCCTCGTCGGTACCGTCAATCGCGGCCTGCCACAGCGCCGGCATCAGGCTGAAGTGGTAGGCGATGTGGACCCCGCGGCCGCGGTCGAAATGCGCGATGACCTGCTCGTAGCGCTGGTTGGCTTCGGCGAGCAGAACCGCGCGCGGGGCCACAACCTCGAGCGCCGCACGGAACAATCGCACGAGCAGATGCGCCTCGGGCCGGCCTCTGCAGTCGGTGCCTTGCTGCTTCCAGATGTGCGGTACGGCGTCCAGCCGAAAGGCATCGACGCCCCAGTTGGCCAGGAAGAGCAGATTCTCGACCATGGCGAAGAGCACATGGGGATTGGCGTAGTTGAGATCCCACTGTGCGAATGGGTGCCTGGGCCCTTGCGGATCCCAACGTCCCTCGCGATCCACCGGCCTGCGTTTGTAGAACGTCGCCCACACGTATCTGTGGAGCTCCGGAACGTAGTCCCACTGACCCGGCGCGAATTCCGTGAATACGTCGCGGACGCCGTCCCACGGCCGCCCGGTCCCGGACACATCCCAGATGAAGTCGTCAAGGTGCGCGGGGTCGCCAGCCTTGGCAAGTGTTGCCCACGCATGCTCGTCTGCCACGTGATTGAGCACGAAGTCGAGTGCAATCCACAGGCCGCGGTCGTGGGCCGATTGGATGAGATCGATGCAGGCGTCGTTGTTGCCCAAGGCCTCGTCGATCTGCCGGTAGTCGCGCACGGCAAAGCCGTCGTCGCCGGTGCTCGCGAGGATGGGCAAGACATGCAAGATGTTCACGCCCAGCTCTTGGAAGTAGGGCAACGAATCGCGCAGGGCTGTGAGCTTGTGACCGCGGGGTGCTTCGGGGCTGAACCGATCCGCGTAAAGCACGTAGACCGCGTTCTTCGAGTCGCGGTACCAATCGCAGGGGAGGGTGGCGTCGCGCTGTAAGAGATGGTCGGG
>Ga0265342_10002575_pt1 | contig 15532 bp, 10 predicted proteins | sample 4CB327metaG_FD_203125 | JGI IMG/M metagenome (GOLD analysis project Ga0265342, IMG submission 203125) | Rhizosphere microbial communities from Carex aquatilis grown in University of Washington, Seatle, WA, United States - 4-CB3-27 metaG | ecosystem: Host-associated > Plants > Roots >...
CCCAGCGACTCGCGGAGGCGCTTGGTGGCTTCGCCGTGGATCTGGCAGACGCGCGATTCGGTGACGCCCAGGACCGTGCCGATCTCTTTCAGGTTCAAGTTGTCGCAGTAGTAGAGGGAGAGCACCTGCTGCATCTTCTCCGGCAGGTCTTCGATGCCCGAGACCAGGTGAGAGAGCATCTCGCGGCGCGAGGCGATCTCGAACGGATCGGCGGCGGTGTGGTCGCTGGTGCGCTCGAGCAGGTCCGGGCCGGCGTCGTCGATGCCGACGACCGACGAGCCGGACAGCTTCTGCTGGCGCGCGTAGAGCTCGTCGACGCCGACACCCAGGCGGCGCGCGATCTCCTCCTGATCCGGCGTGCGGCCCAGCTGCGACTCGAGGCGGCGGGTGGCGTCGCGCAGCTCGTTCGACAGGCGGCGCATGTCGCGCGAGAGCGTGTCGCGCGAACGCAGATCGTCGAGCATCGCCCCGCGGATGCGGAACTCGGCGAACGCCTCGAACCGGTCGACGCGTTTCGGATCGAAGCGCTCCGCAGCCTCCATGAGACCGATGACACCCGAGGAGATCAGGTCGTCGATCTCGACGTGCGCCGGCAGGCGGCGCGCGAGACGGCGGGCGACCTTCTCGATGTACGGAAAGAACTTCGCGGCGTACTCATTGCGGCGCGCGACTATCTCCCTCTGCGACGGCTTCTTCGACTTCGCGGCAACCTTCTTGCGCTTCGTAGTCTGCATACCGTGCTCTTAGAGCACTTGGCGTGCCACGTTCATGGCGTGGTGTTGCCCGCGAGGAATCAACCCTTCGCGACGCATGACACGCGGCGACCGTCAGCCGAATGGCGGTCGCAGCGTTCTGACGCCGTCAATGCAGTGACGGTGGTCCCGAATGTTTCGTTTTGATCCTATGCAACGTTTCGGCGACGGAGCTTCTCGACCAATGTCGTGCGGTTCAATCCCAGTAACTCCGCGGCGCGATTTTTGTTCCCGCCCGTGCGCTCGAGGGCCTGTCCGATCAACTTCTCTTCGAGCTGTGAAAGAAGCGTTCGCAGATCGACCCCGGTCGCGGGCAACTCCAGCGTCCCGGACTCGAGGTCGATGACGCTGGTGCGCAACGACGACGGCAAATCCTCGATCATCACCATGCGTCCGGCAGCAACGACGACCAGGCGCTCGACGAGATTCTCCAGCTCCCGCACATTGCCCGGCCAATCGTACGAACAGAGACGTTGCATGACATCCAGCGCGAACCCGCGCACCAAACGCCCTTCGCGCGCGTTGACCTCGTTGCGGAAATGCTCGGCCAGCGCCGGAATGTCCTGGCGCCGCTCGCGCAGCGGCGGAATCTCGATCGGGATGACGTCCAGCCGGTAGAAGAGGTCCTCGCGGAACGTTCCGTCCTGCACCATGACTTCCAGATTGCGATGGGTGGCGGCCACGACCCGGACGTCGACCGCGATGCCCTCCGACGCCCCGACGGGCGTCACCACGCGCTCCTGGAGCACGCGCAGCAGCTTGGCCTGCAGCGCGCGCGGCATGTCGCCGATCTCGTCGAAGAACAGCGTGCCCCGGTTCGCGGAGACCAGACGGCCGGTGCGCGCCTTGTCGGCGCCGGTGAACGCGCCACGCACATGTCCGAACAGCTCTGACTCGGCCAGCGCCTCGGGGATGGCCGCCATGTTGACCACCACGAACGGCCCCGAGCGGCGGTGGCTGGCGCCGTGTAGCAATCTTGCGATGACCTCTTTGCCCGTGCCGGTCTCGCCGCGAATGAGGACGCTGGCCTCGGTGCCCGCCACCTGGTCGACGCGCTCGAGCACCTGCTTCATCGCCGGGTGCTCGCCGATGACGGCAACGCCCGGGGTTTGACGCCCGCGCCAGGTTGCCGTCGCCTCGGGGCTGGCCAGCTGGCGCACCATCGCTTGCTCGAGCACCGAGATGTGAAACGGTTTGGCGATCACATCGGCGGCGCCCACGCGCAACGCTTCGACGGCGTCAGCGACGGTGCCCTGCTCACTGAGCACGATCGTCGCCACCGGCGGGCGGCATGCGCGCGCTTGCTTGAGCACGCCCAATCCGTCGGCGCCCGGCAGATGCATGTCGGTCACGCAAAGCTCGAACGAGCCCTGGCGCAGGAGCGCGATCGCTTCGGCGCCGTTGTCGACGGCGATGGCCTCGTAGCCGAGGGTCTTGATCAAACGGACGAGCCCCGCGTGAATCGAGGGATCGTCGTCGACCAGTAGAATGGCGCGCTCCATGGGCCGCTCATGTTCATCGGTCTGTCGCCGACGGTGCTTGAGCAATTGCGCTGTTGTACCCACCACAACAACGTTCACCGAACATCGAAAAAATCAGGTCAAATTCGTGACGGGCGCCGGTCATCGGCCGTGATCAGGCCGCGTTTCTCGAGGATTTCAGTCAAAAGCGGCGCGATCCGGTCGCGCAGCGTCGCGTTCGCGAAGCCGACCCAGGCAACATCCGTGAACACGTCGAGAGGCGCGTCGACCGCGCCGCCCAGGGGGTCGGTGACGATGACGCCGGCCTCGCGCGCGATGAGCTCGGTGCACAGATCATAGGGGTGCGAGCAGACGCCGATCGACTGTCCGCGCCGGCGCAGCGCCGCATCGACCAGCGGGCGCACGTCGGCGATCCAGCGATCGTGCCCGACGGTGAGCTCGTAGAGCTGGCCGCCCGACGAGATGTACTGATCCTCGAACGACAGCGCCACGCCGGCGCGCGGCGGTCCGAGCAGCGCCAGCGCGACCGCGTCGTCGATCGCCGACAGCTCCTCGCGCGCGCCGGGGAAGAACCGCGCGAGCCCACCGAACCCCTGCAGCGTGGTCGTCGCCGAGGATGGTCGCAGCGCCAGGGGCGTGCGCGCGCCGGTCAAGCGATCGCAGCGCTCGGCGCGCGCACCGCGGCCCGCGACCGCCCACAGCTGATCCGCCAGGTGTTGCTTGACGAGCGGAATCTCCGTTTGCACGGCCAGCGTGATGTCCGACAGGCGCGGAACGCGGCGCGCATCGCGCGCGAGATCGCGGCCCGCGATCGCCGCCACGCCGGTGAGGATCCAGGCCGGGCGCTTCTGGTACATCAGGCCGCGCGTGCCGTCGATCGGATCGACGATGACGGCGATCTCGACCGCCGACGGATCGGCGCCGGCGGGCAAGATGCGGCGCCCGTCGGCGCCGAGGCCCTCCGCGATCAGCAGGCACGGCCACTCGCGCGCGATCACCGCGAAGCGATCGACCAGCACCGCCTCGGAGACGCGATCGATGGCGAACACGGTGTCGCCGCCTTCTTCGGCGACGACCGCCGACAGGCTCTCGAGCGCGGTCGACTCGCACGCGGCCACGACCTCGCTCTGGATCGCGTCGTGCACGGCGCGGATGCGCCGGCACAGCTCATCCACGTCGCGGATGAGCGAGAGACTGTTCATCCGCCACTGCCGGCGACGGGCTCGGCCTTGGGATAGGAACCGAGGATCTTGAGCGACTCGCAGTTGCGTTTGACGGCGTCGAGAGCGGCGGCGACGGTCGCGTCGTGCTGGTGCCCGTCGATATCCAGGAAGAAGACATACTCCCACGGGCGCCGGCGCGAGGGGCGGCTCTCGATCTTGGTCATGTTGAGCCCGCGTTCGGCGAACGCGCCCAGCGTGCGATAGAGGATGCCCGGCTCGTCTCGCGTCACGAGCAGCACCGACGTCTTGTCGCGCCCCGTGGGCTCGACCTGCTGGCGACCGAGCACGAGGAAGCGGGTCATGTTGTGCGAGAGATCTTGGATGTTGCGGCGGAGCACCTGCAGATCGTGCAGCTTCGCCGCCATCTCCGAGGCGACGGCCGCGCCGCGCGCGTCGTCGTGCGCCAGCTGCGCGCCTTCCGCCGTCGAGCGCGATTCCACCAGCACCGCGCGCGGCAGGTTGGCGGCCAGCCAGCGCCGCACTTGCATGGCGGCGATCGGGATCGAGTAGACGCGCTCGATCTGCGCGAGGTCGGTGCCTGCGCGCGCGAGCAGGCACATCGTCACCTCGAGAGCGATCTCGGCGCTGATCTTGAGATCGCTCTCCATGAAGCTGTCGAGGGTGTGATTGACCACGCCCTCGGTGGTGTTCTCGACGGGCACGACACCGACGTCGGCGTTGCCGCGCTCGACCTCCTCGAACACCCCGGGGATCGACCCGATCGGCGTCGCATGGGCCGACATGCCAAACTGGCGTTTGACGGCCATGTGCGAAAACGTGCCTTCGGGTCCCAGGTACGCGACGCGCACCTTCTTCTCCAGCGTGAGGCAGGCGCTGATGATCTCCTGGAACACCGAGCGGATCGCCTCGGTCGGAAACGGCCCCATCGCCGCGTTGGCGGCCGACAGCCGCTCGGTGATCTGCCGCTCGCGCGACGGGACGTAGAACGGCACCTGAAGCTGCTCCTTGACCGTCGCGACCTCGGCGACCAGCCGCGCGCGCTGGTTGAGCAGGCGCAAGATCTCGTCGTCGGTGCGGTCGATCTCGCCGCGGATCTCCGAAAGCTCCCTGGCCATTTGCGGGAATCTACTACGTCTTTCCCATCGCCGTCGGGTCTGCTCTACTCGACATCATGAAGCTCGGCAGCTTGCGCAGCGGCGGGCGCGACGGAGCGCTGGTCGTGGTGCGCAGCGACAACCAGGTGTTCGCGCCCGCGGACGCTGCGGCGCCGACGCTGCAGGCGGCGCTCGACGACTGGGAGCGCGTCGCGCCGCGCCTGGCCGCGCTGTCGGCCGCGCTGGCTTCGGGCGCCGTGACCGGGCAGCCGCTGGATCCGCGCTCGCTCGCGAGCCCGCTGCCGCGCGCTTACGAATGGATCGACGGGTCCGCCTACCTGAACCACGTGGTGCTGGCGCGCAAGGCACGCGGCGCCGAGCCACCGGAGACGCTGGCGACCGATCCGCTGGTCTACCAGGGCGGCTCGGGCGTGCTGCTCGGCGCGACCGACGACATCCCGCTCGGCGATCCCGCGTGGGGACTCGACTTCGAGGCCGAGGTCGCGGTGATCCTCGGCGACACGCCGCGTGGCACGCGTGCGGCCAGCGCGGAAGCGTGCGTGCGCCTCGTGCTGCTCGCGAACGACATCACGCTGCGCAACCTCGTCCCCGCCGAGCTGGCCAAGGGCTTCGGATTTTTTCAGTCGAAACCGGCGACCGCGTTCTCGCCCCTGGCGCTCACGCCCGACGAGCTCGGCGCTGCCTGGCGCGACGGACGCGTGCACTTGCGCCTGCGCGCGGCGCACAACGGCCGGCCGGTCGGCGACGTCGACGCCGGGCCGGAGATGCATTTCTCGTTCTTCGATCTCATCGCGCACGTCGCGCGCACGCGCGCTCTGACCGCGGGAACGATCCTGGGTGGCGGGACGGTCTCGAACGGCGATGCCGCGCGCGGCGTCTCCTGCATCGCCGAGCGGCGCGCGCGGGAGATCATCGCCGGTGGAAAAGCCCTGACACCGTTTCTGGCGGCCGGCGACACCGTCGCGATCGAGATGCTCGACGACGCTGGACGCAGCCTGTTTGGGCGCATCGAACAAAAGGTGGTAACCGGGTAGCCGGATGAAGCTCTACGACTACTGGCGAAGCTCCTCGGCCTGGCGCGTGCGGATCGCGCTGCAATTGAAGGGCGTCGTCTACGAGCGGCAGGCGGTGAACCTGATCGCGCCAGGCCCGACTGGCGGCGAGCAGCACGCCGCCGCGTACACCGCGCTGAACCCGCTGGCGCAGGTGCCTCTGCTGGAGCTCGAGGCGAGCGAAGCGGGCGGCTCGCCCATCCGTCGCATCGCGCAGTCGATGGCGATCCTCGAATTTCTCGACGAGCGCTTTCCGGAGCCGCCGCTCCTGCCCGCCGACCCGCTGCTGCGGGCGCGCGCCCGCCAGCTGGCCGAGATGGTGAATGCCGGCATCCAGCCGCTGCAGAACCTGTCGACGACCGAGCACGTCAAGCATGAGCTGGCGGGCGACGCGGGCGCCTGGTGCCGCCACTTCGTGTCCCGCGGCTTGGCCGCGCTCGAAGGCGTGGCGGCGTCGACCGCGGGCGCCTTTCTCATCGGCGACACGGTCACGCTGCCCGACCTCTACCTGGTGCCGCAGCTCTATGCGGCGCGGCGCTTCGGCATCGATCCCACCGCCTACGCGACGCTGGCGCGAGTCGAGATCGCATGTGCCGCGCTGCCGGCGTTCGTCGCAGCTCATCCGGAGCAGCAACCCGAGCATCGTCCGCAGGACGCGCACCGACCGATCTTACGGTGACTTCGCGCACGACTTTTGAGCCGTCGGCCACGAGCGGAGACACCCACATCTGTATTGTCCCGCACCCAATGTACGACGTGCGGGCATCTTCAATGACGGAGACTCGGCCATGAAATCCAAGCTCAGACTAGCGGAGATCGCGCTCACGGCACTGGCGGCGGCCTACCTGACAGGTTGCGGGAGCAGCTCGAAGAGCGGCACCGGCGGCGCCAGCGGCAGCGGAAGCGGCGGCAACGACGGTGGAACGGCGGGCACGGGGGCGGGCGGCAAAGCCACCGACGCCGGTCCAGACGCGACCGACGGCCCGACGGACGGCGCGAGCCCCGTCGATACCAACGGTGATGCGCTCCCCGGTCCGTGCGTCGTCCCGGCGGGAACCACCCCCTCGGGCACGGCGCCGCTGCAGGCAGCGGGGCCGACCGTCGCCTCGACGCCGACGCGCCCTCAGTTCGATCAGACGACCGCTGATACGAACTACGCGATCTCGAAGTTCCTGAGCTCCGGCGGCACCGTGGTGTCGACCTACGTCACCGGGGGCCAGACCGTGACCAGCGCGGACATACCGCTCAACGACAGCTGGGACCCGGTGACCAACGGCATCGGCGACGTGTCGGCGTTCACGCCGATGTTCGTCGTCTCGGCCGACGGCACCGGCACGCACACGACGGTCCAGGCGGCGATCACCGCGGCACGCTTGGTGACGACGACGACCTGCGCGCGTATCTACATCCTGGTCAGGCCCGGCATCTACCGCGCGACGGTGACCGTTCCCAACAAGGCGTCGGCGCCGCCGATCACGCTCTACAGCTCGGATCCCGATGCGTCGCACACGGTGATCGTGTTCAACAACGCGGCGCTGACGATTCCCCCGGTGGCCGGCGCCGCGGCGCTGGGCACCAGCGGCTCGGCGACCTTCACCAACAGCTCGACGAGCTTCCAGGCCAAGAACCTGACCTTCAGCAACGACTACGTTGAGACGGGCTCCGGCAACGAGCAGGCCGTCGCGCTGCTGAACCAGGGCGATCGCGTGCAGTTCGAGAACGTGCGCGTGCTCGGCAATCAGGACACGCTGTACCTGAAGACGGTCAACACCGGCACGATCGCGCGCGCTTACTTGCGGGATTCGTACGTCGAGGGCGACACCGACTTCATCTTCGGCCGCGGCACCACGGTGTTCGACCACGTCGAGGTGCACACCATGGGCAACAGCAAGACGAGCGGGACCGCGACCGGCGCGCCCAGCACCGAGCTCACCAACCCGTACGGGTTCCTCTACATCAGCTGCAAGTTCACCGCCGATGCCAACGTCGTCGCCGGCAGCACCTTCCTGGCGCGTCAGTGGTGGGAGTCGAGCCGGCCGCAAGCGGTCGGCAAGATGATCGTGCGCAACTCGACCATCGGCGCGCACATCAACCCGACGATGCCCTGGCAGCCCTGGGCCGGCCGCACGATCCTGGCGCCGTATCCCGACGGTGGCGCGCCCGGCGACGGCGGCGTCGACGCGGGCGCGCAGCCGACGCAGGTCGTGAGCGCGACGCTCTACACCTCCGCCGACTACTACCAGCTGATCGGTGGCGGCCCGTCGACGCCCGAGCCCTACATCGGCGAGTACGGCAATACCAATGCGGCCGGCACCGACGGCGGAACGACGCCGACGGACGGTGGCGCTACCGACGTCGCGGCCGATGCGCCGAGCGGCAACTAGGCTCCGGGCCTCCTCACCCATACCTCTCCTCCACGCGGACGTGGAGGAGAGTCCTGACGGGGCGCTGCCGCACCCCGAAAGATGAAACAGACGCGAGCGAGCCGAGCCATGCTGTTGGGGCCGGTGGTACCAACCCCGACTACCCTCTGGCGGCGGCAAACCCCGTAGGAGAGTCTGGGGCGGGCCCGACGGACCCCCAACTGTTGCAGGGCGGGCTCGCTCGCCTGAGCACGTATAGCAGGATTTACGGCGAAATCGGGCCCATCCGCTGCCGGCAGGAGGATCGAGATGAAGGCAGCGTTCAAAGTAGCGGCAGGGATAGACGTTCATCGGGATACCGTGGTGGTGTCCGTGCGCAAGAAGAGCGCAGGCGTCGAAGATGACGCCGTGGAGACCCGAACATTCGAGACGTTCCGCGACACCTTGGTGTCGATGGCGGAGTGGCTCGAGGACGAACAGGTAGAGGTGGTCGGACTCGAGAGCACCGGCGTGTACTGGATGCCAGTCGTCCGCGTGCTGCATGAGCGGCTGCCCAAGTTGCTGGTCTGGCTCGTCAATCCGCTCGACGTCAAGCGGCGCGCCGGGCGCAAGACCGATCGAAAGGACAGTCGGTGGCTCTCCGAACTCGTGCTCTATGCGTCGGTCACGCCAAGCTACGTCCCTTCGCGCGAGCAGAGTGAGCTGCGAAAGCTTACCCGCCACCGCACCAAGCTCGTCGCGGATCAGACGCGGTATCAGAACCGCATCCTCAAGGAACTCGAGGGAAGTGGCGTCAAACTGGCTTCCGTCGTGAGCGACTGCCTTGGCAAGACGGGTCGCGCCATCATCGATGCTCTTCTCGTCGGCAACCCCAAGGTCGACGTGGCAAATCTTGCGATGGGAACCCTCAGGAAGAAGATCCCGCTGATCCGTCGCGCGATCGATGGCTCGTTCACTCCGAGCACGAAGCTCGTGCTCCACCAATTGCTCGCAATGGTCGATCTCACAGCGACGAAAATGCACGCCCTCGACGAAGAGATCGCCCGCCTTATGCAGCCGTGGAGCTCCGACCAGAGCTTGGTCGTGACTATCCCTGGGCTAAGTGGGATTTCGTCGGCCGCAGTGCTCGCCGAAGCCGGCTCAGACATGAGCCTCTTTCCGTCGCAAAAGCACCTGACCGCCTGGGCAGGACTAGCGCCCGGAAGCGAAGAGAGCGCCGGCAAAGCCAAGCCGGCGCCCGCTCGCAAGGGCAACAAGTACCTTCGTACCAACCTGGTTCAATGCGCCTGGTCCGCCGTCCGGATGAAAGAAGGTTTCTGGCCGAACGTCTTTCGACGCTTGCGTGCCCGCCTCGGACCCAAGAAGGCAATCGTCGCCATCGCACGCAAGATGCTTGTCGCCCTCTACCACATCCTCCGCGAGCGCCTTCCCTACCGCGACCCCCACACTCCTCCCCCCAGCCCGCACATCCGCGAGCGCCTGGCCCGCCGCTTCCGCGACAAACTCCAAGCCCTTGGCTTCGCGGTACAGATCACCCCTCTTCCCAGCCCCGGATAGGCTGTTTCATAGCAGGGCTTTCGGGCGGGACTCGCTGTCCAGCACGCGTCGTCGAGCGGGCTTTCGGGCGGGACTCGCTGTCCAGGCCGCGTCGTGGAGAGGGCTTTCGGGCGGGACTCGCTGTCCAGCCCGCGCCTTGGAGAGGGCTTTCGGACGGGACTCGCTATCCAGGCCGCGTGGTGGAGAGACTCGCTTCGCCCGCAATCGACGTTACAATTGAGTGGATGGCGAAGCGCGAGCCCCTCGGCATCCGCAAGATAGAGGCGCTGCACTATTACGTGCGTGACCTCGAACGCACGCGGCGGTTCTTCGTCGACAAGCTCGATTTCCGGGAGCTCGGGGCCAGCAACGCCGAGCTCGAGCGCGAGGGGCGGCAGCGCGCCGTGGCGTTCCAGGCCGGTCAGGCGGTCTTCGTGATCCACCAGCCGGTTGGCGAGGGCGGCCGCGCCTGGCGCTACCTGCGCAAGCACCCCGAGGGGGTGGGCACCGTGGTCTTCGAGGTCGAGGAGATCGACCGCGTATTTCGCCTCCTCGACGAGCGGGGCGGCACGTTCATCACCGACGTGCAGCGCTTCGAGGCGGACGGCCAGCGCGCGCACGCGGGCAGCGCCGGTGCACTGGCGATGTTCTCGATCACCACGCCGTTCGGCGACACCACGTTCCGCTTCATCGAGCGTCGCGCGCCGAGCCCGCTGTTTCCTGGTTTTGTCGCCGCGCCCGACCCCGGTCCCTCCGCCGGAAATCGGTTCGGCTTCACTCACATCGATCATCTGACCTCGAACTTCCAGACCATGAAGCCGGCGCTGCTCTGGATGGAGCATGTGCTGGGGTTCGAGCCGATCTGGGAGATCGCGTTTCATACCAACGACGTCGCGGCCACGCAGAAGCGCGAGCACGGTTCGGGTCTGAAGTCGGTCGTGATGGGCGACCCGCTGTCGGGGATCAAGTTCGCCAACAACGAACCGTTTCGGCCCTACTTCAAGGAGTCGCAGATCAACATCTTCGCGGAGGACAACCGCGGCGACGGCGTCCAGCACTCGGCGCTGGCGGTGACCGACATCCTGGCGACGGTGCGCGGCCTGCGCGCGCGCGGCGTCGAGTTCATGTCGACGCCCGGCAGCTACTTCGACATGCTGCCCGAGCGCCTGCGCAGCTCGGGCATCGGCTCCGTCGACGAGAGCCTGGACAGCCTGCGCGAGCTCGAGATCCTGATCGACGGCGACAAGCCGCGGCAGTACCTGCTGCAGATCTTTCTCAAGGAAGCGGCCGGCCTGCACAACGATCCCGAGGCCGGGCCGTTCTTCTTCGAGATCATCCAGCGCAAGGGCGACCAGGGCTTCGGCGCCGGCAACTTCCGCGCGCTGTTCGAGGCGATCGAGCGCGATCAGCAAGGGCATCGCAGTCCGGGCGCGGCCGCGTCACCGCCGGCGCCGCCGAGAATGTGATGACCTGATGCTCGATCGGATGACCGCGGGCGTCGTCCCCGCCAAGCCACACACGGCGCTGCGCGACGACGCCGGTCGATTGCGCTACGAGGAGTGCCTGACGCGCGACGGTTTCGACGGGCCGTACACGATCCTCTACCACCAGCATCGGCCGCATACGCAGGAGGTCGCCCCCGTCGAGCACGGCTGGCGCGTGCCGGCGCTCGCCAGCGACGGCACGTTTCCGTCGCTGGTGCGGCGGCACTACCGGTCGCAGGACCTCGTGCGCCGCGGCGGCGGGCCGCCGGTCGACGCGCGCGTGCCGTTGCTGTTCAACCCCGATGTCACGATCTCGGCGATGCACCCGGAGCTGGCCGATCCCGTCTACTTCTCGAACGGCGACGGCGACGACGTCTACTTCATCTTCGCGGGCGGCGGCACGCTGCGCACGCCGCTCGGCGACCTGCGGTTCTCGCAGAGCGACTACGTCTTCGTGCCGCGCGGCCTGCCCCATCGCTTCCTGCTCGAGCCGGGGCCGCAATACTGGCTCAGCATCGAGTGCGCCGCGGGCTTCGGCCTGCCCAGGCAGTGGCGCAACGAGGTCGGCCAGCTGCGCATGGACGCGCCCTACAGCCACCGCGATTTTCGCCGCCCCGATTTCCGCGGTCCCTTCGAAGAGGGGCTGCGCGATCTGCTGGTCAAGCGCCACGGCGCCTTCCACGGCTTTCGCTACCAGCAGTCACCGCTGGACGTCGTGGGATGGGACGGCACAGTCTATCCCTGGGCGTTCCCGATCCTTCGCTTCCAGCCCCGCGTGGGGCAGGTGCACCTGCCGCCGACGGTGCATGGCACGTTCGCGACGCGCGGGGCGCTGATCTGCAGCTTCGTGCCGCGCCCGCTCGACTTTCACCCCGACGCGATCCCCTGCCCGTATCCGCACGCCTCGGTCAGCTGCGACGAGATCATCTTCTATTGTCGCGGAAACTTCACCTCGCGGCGCGGAGTCGGCCCGGGCAGCATCTCGCACCACCCCGCCGGCATCCTGCACGGCCCGCACCCCGGCGCCTACGAGGACAGCATCGGCGCGAGCGCCACCGACGAGCTGGCCGTCATGCTCGACACGTACGCGCCGCTGCGCGCCACGGAGGCGGCCAGCGCGATCGAAGACCGGGAGTATCAGGACAGCTTCCGCTAGTGCACTAGTGGCATCCACGCCGTGCTCGTGCGCTCACGAGGACGGGTCGGAGGCGCGCACGGGCGGCAGGTTGACCTCGGGGGCCGGAGCTTCGCGCGGCCGCCAGGGCAGCCAGACCGAGAAGATCGAGCCCTGGCCGACCTTGCTCTCGACGGAGACCTCGCCGCCGTGCAGGGCGACCAGGCGCTTGGTCAGCGCCAGCCCCAGGCCCGTGCCCTCGGGACGCACACCGCGTGTCTGCGGGATCTGCTCGAACTCGTGGAACAGGCGCGGCAGATTCTCCTCGGCGATGCCGACGCCGGTGTCGGCGACCTCGACGACGATCTGGTCGTCCTCCAGATGGGCCGACAGCCGCACCGTTCCGCCTCGCGGCGTGAACTTGATGCCGTTGCTCACCAGGTTGTAGAGCACTTGCTTGATACGACCGGGATCGATGTAGATCTCCGGCAATGCCTTGGCGAGCGACACCTCGAGGTTGATCCCCCTCTTCGTCGCCTGCGCCTGGATCACGCTCCTCACGATGTCGACGACGCTACCGAGGTGCGTCCACTCGCAGATGAGATCCATGCGCCCGGCCTCGACCTTGGAGATGTCGAGGATGTCGTTGACCAGCTGGAGCAGGTGGCGCCCCGAGATCAGCACGTTGCCGACGTACGACCGCTGCTTGTCGGTGAGCGTGCCGAAGATCTCCTGCTCGAGCAGCTCGGAAAACCCGATGACGGCGTTCAACGGTGTGCGCAACTCGTGGCTCATGTTGGCCAGGAAGGAGCTCTTGGCGTGGTTCGCGGCGTCGGCCAGCTCCTTGGCCTTGATGAGCTCGCGCTGCACGCGCTCGCGCACCGTGACCTCGAGCTGGAGCTTCTCGTTGGTCTCGCGCAGCTGCCGCGTGCGCTTCTCGACGTTCGACTCGAGCTCGGCGTGCGCCAGCCGCAACCCCAGCTCGACGCGCTTCCTGTCCATGAACTGGCCGATCTGCCCGCCGAGCGCGTTCATCATCGACAGCTGTTCGTCGTCGGAGGCGCGCACGTCGCGGCTGAAGAACGCCATGACGCCGACGACGTCGGGGCCGTTGCGCAGCGGCATCGCGAACGCGCCCCGCAGGCCGGCCAGCGCGCGCAGCATCGACGACGGCGCCGACGACGGCGTCAGCAGCGGCTCCGCGGGTGTCGCCGTCAGCGGCGTGTTCCGGTCGGCGGTCAGGTCCGCGATCCACATCGGCAGGTGGCGGTTCCAGACCTGCCCGGGCAGATCCTCCTCGGGCCGCAGCTCGACGCCCCGCCGCACCGCCAGGTGGGGCGGCATCGCCGACTCGGGCGCGTGCCAGACCTCGACGCAGCGGAGGAACTGCTCGCGTTCGTCGATCTCCCACAGCTCGCCGAGGTCCCAGCGGTAGCTCTGGCCGACGATGCGCAGAATCTCGGGCGCCGCTTCGCGCAGCGTGCCCGACGTCGCCAGCAGGCGCGTGAGGCTGTACTGCAGCGAAAGCAACCCCTCGGTGCGCTGGCGCTCGGCGACCTCGCGCTCGAGAACCGCCTGGTGCCGCTCGATGCCCGCCGTGCGCTGCGCGGTGCGCTTCAGATCCTGCTTGCTCTTGTAGATCGCGACGATCAGCGACACGTCCTCGACGGTGAGGCGGGCGATGTGGCGCAGCCACGACCAGTCGCTGACCGTGCGGTGGCCGTACAGCGCCTCCGACCAGAAGAACGTGCCGAGGATGTAGTCGACAGCGAGGATGCCGGTCGCCAGCAGCAGCGTGCGAATGTCGCGGTAGAGCGCGACGAAGATGAACGACGCGACCGCGGCGACCTGGCTCTCGTAGCGGCCACGGGAGAAATGCACGAGCAGGCAGGCCATGAACGCCTGGGCGATCGCGATCTGGCGGCGATTGCCGCGCTCGCCCGGGTTGGTCCACGCGACGTACATCGGCCAGGTGACGATGAAGCCGCCGACGAGAAACGCGGCCCACGCCGGCACCATCTGCTCGTCGACGTCCGCCGACGACCCGCGCAGAGCGATCAGGATCACTGCGACCCATTCGGCCGCGAGGATCCAGAAGAACAGGCGGTCGGTCCGCTCGTTGATCTCGCGCAGCGCGCGGCCATAGAGGTCGCGCGCGCGACGATCGGCCTGGGCGGCCTGATCCCCTGGTAGCGTGGGCAGCGTCTCCACGACTCACCCGGCCGACGCGAGGGCGACCAGCCGGGCCGGCGTCTTCTCGCCCGCCTCGTCGCTGGCCGTGTCGTCGACGGGTTGGGGGACCGCGAGGCGGGTCGTGCGCGGCAGCCGCACGCAGAAGCAGCTTCCCTTCGTGCCGTTGTCCTCGACCCAGATCCTGCCGCCGTGGGCCTCGACCGCCGTGCGGCAGAAGACCAGCCCCAACCCCTGGCTGTTGCGCGGCTGGGCGAGGTTGCGATCCTCGATGCGCACGTACTTCTCGAAGATGCGCGTGCGGTACGCCGCGGGGATGCCGGCGCCCTCGTCGCGGATGCGCAGCTCGATGCCCGACACCGCACCCTGGCCGTCGCCAGCGGCGAGCGTCACCACCGTGGCCTCGAGCGAGATGCACCCGTTGCGCGGGCTGTACTTGTGCGAGTTCTCGAGCAGGTTCTCGATCACACGGCGGACCAGGTCGCGATCGGCGACGATGGCGCCGACGGCCGACTCGACCGACACGCTCAGCGTCTGGCCCTTTTCCTCGAGGCGGCGCACCGTCTCCGACGAGACCTCGGTCAGCAGGGCGCTCACGTCGAACTCGGCGCAGCGCGGGACCAGCGCGCCGTCCTCGCTGCGGCTGATGTCGAGCAGGTTCATCACCATGCGGAACATCGAGCGCGACGCGCGCAGCACGTCGGCCAGCGATTCGCGCTCGTGCGCCGGGATGTGCGCGCTCGCGTTCAGGTACTCGACGTTGGACAGGATGCTGCTCAGCGGATTCTTGAGGTCGTGCACGATCAACGTCGCCAGCTCCAGCCGCTGGCGCTGCACCATGAGGAGCTCGTCGCGTTGCGAGCGGATCACCTCGTAGTTGCGGCGCAGCTCGTCCGACAGGCGGCGGATGCGCAGCAGCGAGCGCAAGCGGATGAGGAGCTCGGTGCGGTTGATCGGCTTGGTGAGAAAGTCGTCGGCGCCCGAGTCGAGCGCTGCCTTGTGCGTGCCGAGATCGCCGAGCGCGGTCAAGAACAGGATCGGCACGTCGGTGCCGCCGGGCAGCTCGCGCAGGCGCCGGCAGGTCTCGAATCCGTCCATGCGCGGCATGACCACGTCGAGCAGCACCAGGTCGGGGCGCAGCTCTTGAAAGCGGGCCAGACCGCTCTCGCCGCTGTCGGCGAGCACGGCGCTGTAGCCGACCGAGACCAGGTGGCCCTCGGCGACCTCGCGGTTCTGCAGGTTGTCGTCGATGACCAGGATG
>Ga0265342_10002579_pt1 | contig 15521 bp, 17 predicted proteins | sample 4CB327metaG_FD_203125 | JGI IMG/M metagenome (GOLD analysis project Ga0265342, IMG submission 203125) | Rhizosphere microbial communities from Carex aquatilis grown in University of Washington, Seatle, WA, United States - 4-CB3-27 metaG | ecosystem: Host-associated > Plants > Roots >...
CCGCAAGGCTTCCGAGACGGAGATACCGGTCTCGGGTATCGCGACCTTGATGCTGTCGTCGTCCTTGCTGACGTCGTTCGAGCCGGCAAAGGAATTGTCGACAGCGAACTGGCGAACGGCGCGCAGCCGCGCGGTCACGTCCGCCGCGATGACGTCGCCGCCGATGCCGCGCGCGGCGAAATCTGGCGGTGCTGTGAAGCTATCCACCACCAGTCCGTCGGCCCGGCTTGCAGACCACAGCGCGGCGACGATGCCGGCGGCGACCGCCGTGAAGATCAGCGCCAGCGAAAGTTCGAACGCCAGCTTCAGCACGTCGGAGAGGTGGCGCACGCGCAGCGACCAATGGCGCCACACGAGTTCGTCCTTCATCTCCTCGGCTTGCAGTTCGGCGAGCGCGCCCTGTTTGCGCAGATAGGCGCGCAGTTCCTTGGCGACGGCCGGATTGTGCTCGGCCCCTTCGAGTGCGAGGCCAAGGGCCGCGGGATCGCCACGCGGCGCTGCGCCTTCCTCCTTGTTTTCGCTCTTCGTCATCGCCCCGCTGCCCGCCAAATCACGGGCGATTTTCACTTAATAAGTATCAATCGCACAGGGGCATTTCAAAAATCTTTTACACATAGTCATCTTGTGTAATAATTTTATTTACATGACTTTCATGTAAAGACTTGCTATCCCAACGGGACGCACGAGGCGCTTTTCATGGCGATTTTTCAGATGCTCACCGCGAACCGGCTGGCCGACGGCGATGTCGTCTATTGGTGCGCGGGCGGCTGGGTCACGGCACTCGATCGCGGCGATATTTTCGCCGCCAAATCCGACGGCGAGGCGGCGCTCGCGGCGGCGCAGGAATTCGTCGCCAAGAACATCGTCGTCAATCCCTATCTGTTGGAGGTCCGTGAGGACCGAAGCCCGGTGAAGGAGCGCGAACTGATCCGCGCCGCGGGGCCGACCGTGCGCGCCGATCTCGGCAAGCAGGCCGAGGGACTTGCCGCCGCGCCCGGCGATCCGGCCGCCGACTTCGCATCCATGCCCGCCTTGCCGGCGCGCGAGAAGGAAGACGATGTATCGATATGACGAATTCGACGCAGCGTTCGTGCGCGAGCGCGTCGCGCAGTTCCGCTATCAGGTGGAGCGCAGGCTTTCCGGCGAACTGAACGAGGACCAGTTCAAGCCGCTGCGCCTGATGAACGGGCTGTACCTGCAACTGCACGCCTACATGCTGAGGATCGCGGTGCCCTACGGCACGCTGTCTTCGCGCCAGATGCGGATGCTGGCGCATATCGCGCGCACCTACGACAAGGGCTATGGCCATTTCACCACGCGGCAGAACCTGCAATTCAATTGGCCGAAGCTGAAAGACGTGCCCGACATCCTGGCCGACCTCGCAACCGTGGAGATGCACGCCATCCAGACCAGCGGCAACTGCATCCGCAACGTCACCGCCGATCATTTCGCGGGCGCGGCGCGCGACGAAATCGAAGACCCGCGCCCGGTGGCCGAGATCATCCGCCAATGGTCGAGCCTGCATCCCGAATTCAGCTTCCTGCCGAGGAAGTTCAAGATCGCGGTCGGCGGGGCTAAGCACGACCGTGCGGCGCTCAAGTTCCACGACATGGCGGTGGAGATCGTGAAAAACGACGCGGGCGAGACGGGCTATCGCGTGCTGGCCGGCGGCGGGATGGGACGCACGCCCTATCTCGGCTATGTGGTCGGCGATTTTGTCGCCAAACAGGATTTGCTGGCGTTCCTCGAAGCGGTGATGCGCGTCTACAACGAAGAGGGCCGCCGCGACAACATCTTCAAGGCGCGCATCAAGATCCTGGCCCATGCGCTGGGGCAGGAGGAAATGCGCCGGCGCATCGAGCGCGAATTCGCCGAGATCAAGGACGGGGAAACCTTGTACCTGCCGGAAGACGAAATCGCGCGCATTGCGGCCTATTTCGCGCCGCCGGTCTTTGAAAAACTTTCCGATGAAGTTCCGCGCGGCGACGCCGATTTCGAGACCTGGAAGAAGACCAATCTCCACCCTCACCGCGCGCCGGGCTACGCCATCGCAACCGTTTCGCTGAAGCCCATCGGCGGCGTGCCGGGCGATTGCAGCGCGGATCAGATGGACGCACTCGCGGACCTGATGGATGGTTTCGGGCTTGACGAAATCCGCGTCAGCCACGAGCAGAATCTGGTGCTGCCCCATGTGCGCAAGAAGGACCTTCCGGCTATCCACGCGCGGCTGAAGGAGCTCGGCCTCGCAACCGCCAATGCCGGCCTCGTCACCGACATCATCGCCTGCCCCGGCCTCGACTATTGCGACCTCGCCAATGCGCGCTCGATCCCCGTGGCGCAGGCCATCGCCACGCGCCTCGCTCCGCGCCAGAACGAAATAGGCGAATTGAAGATCAAGATTTCCGGCTGCATCAATGCCTGCGGCCATCATCACGCCGGACATATCGGCATCCTCGGCGTCGACAAGAAAGGCGTCGAGTTCTACCAGCTTCAATTGGGTGGCTCGGGCGCCGAAGACGCCGCCATCGGCGAGATCATGGGGCCGGGGCTCGGCGCGCACGAGATCGTCGATGCGGTGGAGCGCGTGGTAGACACTTATCTCAACTTGCGCCGGGACGGCGAACGCTTCCTCGAGACCTATCGCCGCGTCGGCGCGGAGCCGTTCAAGAACATGATCTATCGCGAGCAACTCCATGCCGCTCATTAGAAACGGCGTTCTCGCCGAAAACATCTTCGCCGACGCGCCCGACGCAGAGCCGTTGCCCGACGGGCCGGCGATCGTCTCGCTGACACGCTTCGTGGCCGAGCGCGAGACGCTGCTCGCCCGCAATGCGCCGTTCGGCGTTCGGCTCAAGTCCGACGAATCGCCCGAGAGGCTGGGCGAGGACGTGCAGCGCCTTGCGCTCGTCGTGCTCGAGTTTCCCAAGTTCCGCGATGGGCGCGCTTTTTCCTGGGCGAGGATGCTAAGAACGCGGATGGGCTACCGCGGCGAAATCCGCGCCACCGGCGATTTTCTCTACGACCAGATCGCCTTCATGCACCGCGTCGGCATCGATACCTTCGAAGTCTCCGGCAAGATCACGCCGGAGATGGTCCGTCGCGCGCTCGGCGAAATCGGCGCCGTCTATCAGCCAAGCGCCGACGGGCGCAATACGATCCGCGAGCTGAGAGAGGACAATTACCTCCCCTCAAAGGGAAGGACTCTCTAAGTCCGGCTCAGCTCTTCTTTCGCTTGTTGCGGAACTGCAGGACGACGAACACGACCAGCAGGACGATCGCAGCAATCATCAGAGGCCCGATGCCGTCTTCCGTCAGTTTGCCGAGAATGGCCAGCACCGCGGCCGAGACGATGATGCCCAGCGGCAGATAGGTTTGCACCGGCGAGGCCTTTGGCTGACCACTTTCCGGCAACTTGTTTTCGGTCATACGAGATCCCCCATGAGTCGGCGGCGATGATAGGAGCGTCTTGAACCATTTGAAAGATTTGCGCCCAAGATGCATCTTTCACGCAATGTAAAAGAGCAGACCCATCGTGCATTCCGCTGACTCGGCGGCCACGCTGTCCGACATGCACACGCAATTCGACATCGTCGGACATCTGAAGCTGGAAGAAGCAATACTCAAGGCGCGCCTCGCGGACCGGTGCGCCGAGATGCGCTTGGTCCATTAGCCGAGCGGCGACGGGCGCAAAACGATCCGCGATCTGGGCTTGTACGAATCCTTGCCAAAATGAACGGAAATCTTTCTCGTCCGCCGCGACCCCAGACAAATCGCGACAATGATTACGCGCTATTTAGATAGAGAGCGCAGCGTGGACCGCTAGAATTCACCTCGTACCAACCTCTACGAGGATCCCCATGAAGTCTGCCCTGATCGTTCCTTTCCTTGCCGCGCTGGCGTTGTCGGCATCCGCAGCCGTGGCGCAACAGCCGCCGCCGCCCACGCAAGCCGATGGGCCAATGGCTCGTGGCGCGTGGCGCATGAATGGCGAAGACATGCAAAAGCACCGCGCCGAATTCTGTTCCGATATCGCCCCGCGCGCCGTCGGCAAGCTGGCCTATCTTGAGGCCAGGCTGCAGCTGACCGACCGGCAGAAGCCGCTGTTCGAACGCTGGAAGAATACCGTGCTGTCGTCCGTCAACGCGCACGCGGACAAGTGCGCGACTTGGAAGCGGCCGGAGATGGACGCCTCGGTGGTCGAAAAGCTGAAACGGCAGGAGCAACATCTGAAGACCCGCCTCGCCGACTTGCAGGCGCAAATGCCGGCGCTGGAGTCGCTGGCCTCGTCGCTGAACCAGGATCAGATGCGGATCCTCGACCGCGCGGCGATGCATCTGCGCGAAGAGCACGGCCGGATGATGGCGCGCACGGGCGGCATGCGTGAACGCTTCATGATGATGCACCACGATGACGGCGGACCCGACGACGGCGCGCCTCCTCCGCCTCCTCCGAGCAACTGAACTACTCCGCACCCCCCCAACTCGCGGAGCCTTCTCCACCTTCCCCAGTCCCGGTTCTCCCTTCCGTGGACAACCGGGGAAGGTGGAGTTTCTCTTTGACCGGTTTACTTCTTGACCCTGGGGGCCCTTTGCCCCAAGAAACGCGCGCAGTTGAGAGACAGCGCCCATGCACGCGCCGGCAAAGAACGACATCGCCAAGTTCGCGACCATCGAAAAAGCCATCGGCGCGCTGAAGCCGATCGAGCCGGTCTATTGCCTGTTCCCGCAGAAGTTCCAGATCGCGGCGAAGCGATTTCTCGACGGGTTTCCGGGCGACGCGATGTACGCGGTAAAGGCGAACCCGAACCCCCGCGTCCTCGACCTCGTCTATGCCGCCGGCATCCGCCATTTCGACACTGCCTCGCTCGGCGAAGTGGAGCTGGTGAAGAACCGCTTCTCCGACGCGATCTGTCATTTCATGGCGCCGGTGCGCCTGCCCGGCCACGCCAAGGCGGCGTTCGAGAAATACGGCGTCACCGATTACGTCGTCGATTGCGACTATGAGCTCGACAAGCTGATCGCCGAGACCGGGCATCCGGAGAAGTTGCGCATTTTCGTGCGGCTGGTGACGCAATTGGGCGGCGCGTTGCTCGAACTCTCCAGCAAGTTCGGAACCAATCCCGACGAGGCCGCGCGGCTCTTGAAGCGGATCGAGCAACTCGGCGCCCAGCCCTGCCTCACCTTCCATGTCGGCTCGCAATGCCTCTCGTCGTTCTCCTACGGCCAGGCGATCGAGATCGCGCGGCGCGCCATGGTCAAGTCGGGCGTGCGCATCGCCGCGCTCGACATCGGCGGCGGCTTCCCCGCCCAGTACAACAACAACGACGTGACGCCCTATCACTGGTATTTCGACACCATCAAGGAAGCGCTGGCGACGCTGGAGCGCGACGACCTTCTCATCCTGTGCGAGCCGGGCCGCGCATTGATCGCCGAGGGAATGTCGCTGATCACCCAGGTGGTGCTGAGAAAAGGCGATCGGCTGTTCATCAACGACGGCACCTATGGCAGCTTCGACGAACTGACGTTGCCGGGCTGGAATGCCGATTATCCCAACCGCGTGTTCACGGTCGACGACAAGAACCGCGCGCTGCCGCTGCCCGGCAGCCCGAAGCCGTTCCGGGTATACGGGCCGACCTGCGATACGCTCGATGTTCTGCCGCGCCCACAGATGCTGCCTGACACCATCGGGCCCGGCGATTTCATCGTCTTCGATACGATGGGCGCCTATTCGGCAGCGGTGCGCACCACCTTCAACGGCTTCTATCCCGATCATTGGGTGCAGATCGGGAATTAAGCGCCAAGGCGCGCCCGGGCTCTATTGTGGCGTCGACAATTTGCGCCTCTACAGTTAGTGGCGGATCAAATGCCGAAGCAGCTAAGCCGCGAAGTGATGCGAGCCCCATTCACCCTTTTGTTTGAAAAGATTAGAATAGTTTAAGGCGTGGAACATAATCTTGCCCGTGGGGGCAAATCATGTCGACGGCGAACCAACGTCTGTGCCAACTGCTTGAGCTCGCGGAACACGGCTCGCAAGGCGGCGCGCTGGCCGGCGGGCTGGCCGATCTGCTGTTCGACGGGAATTGCCCCACCGCGCTTCGCCCGCCGATGATGGCACTGTTCGAAAAAGCGGTGCGCCAGTGCGACGACGCCACGCGCGTGCGGCTCGCGGCGCGGCTCGGCGGCCACGGCGATCTGCCGCTCGATCTGGTCAACGAATTTTATCTCTACGCGCCGGCGCGCGTGCGCCGCGAAATCCTGATGCGCAACGAACTGGCCGGCGAAGCCGGCGAGGTCGCCGATCGGCCCAACGCGGCGAGGCTCGTCGCCGAGGCCCGCGCGCCCGGCGATTTCGCCGAGCAGCTGGGCGAGGCGCTGGCCATCGCGCCGCACACTGCCGGAACGATCCTGTGCGACGCCTCGGGCGAGGCGCTTGCGGTGTTGTGCAAGGGCGCGCATCTCGACCGCGCGACGTTCTCCGCGCTGGCCCTGCTCAAGGGCATGCCTTCCGACGACCCGTCCGAGCGGCTTTGCGTGTTCGAAAACGTGCCCGAGCACGCCGCCGAACGGCTGACGCGCTATTGGCAGACCCACTATGCACCCGCGCACGAGCACATCGCCGCGGCAGAATGAGTTCACTTCAATACGCGAGCTTCTTTCCGCCCCCGTTTACGGGGGAGGTGCTGAGCGAGCACTTGCGAGCGAAGCGGAGGGGGCAGACGCGGCGCTCGCCCCCTTCGCCGCCTACGGCGGCACTCCCCCCGAAATCGGGGGGAGAAAACTATACGCTCCCATGCACGTCGCTGCGCTCACGCGTCTTGGCGAAATGCACGCGGGGGAATTTCTCGGCGGCGTAATTGAGTTCCCATTGGCTCTTGGCGAGGAACACCGGCGCGCCGTCGCGATCGGTGGCCATACCGCCGCGATTCGACTCCACGAACTTCTCCAGATCGGCGGGCTCGGCCGTGAGCCAGCGCGCGGTGTCGTAAGGCGAGGGTTCGAGGTCGGCGTCAAGCTCATATTCGTTCTGCAGCCGCGATTTCAAAACGTCGAGCTGCAGCGGCCCCACCACGCCGACGATCCAGCTTGAGCCGATGGCCGGGCGGAAAACCTGCGTCACGCCCTCCTCGGCAAGCGAGGTCAGGGCGCGCGCCAGATGCTTCTGCTTCATCGGATCGCCGAGCCTGACGCGGCGCAGGATTTCCGGCGCGAAATTCGGGATGCCGGTGAACACGATGGAGCCTGACTCCGACAGCGTATCCCCAACCCGCAGCACGCCGTGGTTGGGGATGCCGATGATGTCGCCGGGATAAGCCTCGTCCACCGTCTCGCGGGTTTGGGCGAAGAACAGGATCGGATTGTGCACGCCGATCGACTTGCCGGTGCCGGATTGAATGAGCTTCATGTTGCGTTGGAAGCGCCCCGAGGCTAGCCGCACGAAGGCCACGCGGTCGCGATGGTTGGGGTCCATGTTGGCCTGGACCTTGAAGACGAAGCCGGAGACTTCGTGCTCGGCGGGTTTCACTTCGCGCCCCTTGGCTGCCTGCGGGCGCGGCGACGGCGCATGCTCGGCCAGCGCGGTCAAGAGGTCCTTGACCGCGAAATTCTTCAGCGCCGAACCGAAGAACACCGGCGTCAATTGGCCCTCGCGATAGACATGCGCGTCGAAGCGCGCCAGCCCGCCGCGCGCCAGCTCCACTTCCTCTTCCAGCTTGGGGCGCATCTCGTCGGGCAGCACGGCCTCGCCGAACGGCACGAAAGCGTCGGCGTAAAGATCATAGACGCCCTTGAAATTGAGCCCATAGCCCGCCGGCCAGCTCATCGGCGCCACATCGAGCTGGAGCTGGTCCGAAATCTCGTCGAGCAGTTCGAAGGGGTCGCGCGCCTCGCGGTCCATCTTGTTGATGAAGGTCATGATCGGAATGTCGCGCAGCCGGCAAACCTCGAACAGCTTGCGGGTCTGGCTTTCGATGCCTTTCGCCGCGTCGATCACCATCACGGCGCTGTCTGCGGCGGTCAGCGTGCGGTAGGTGTCTTCCGAAAAATCCTCGTGGCCCGGCGTGTCGAGCAGGTTAAAGATCGCCCCGTGATATTCGAAGGTCATCACGGCGCTGGTCACCGAGATGCCGCGCTCCTGCTCGATCTTCATCCAGTCCGAACGCGCGCGCCTAGCCTCGCCGCGCGCCTTGACGCGGCCGGCCTCGCGGATCGCCCCGCCAAGCAGCAAGAGATGCTCGGTCAGCGTGGTCTTGCCGGCGTCGGGGTGGCTGATGATCGCGAAAGTGCGCCGGCGCTGGGCTTCATGGGCGATGGTGTGCGGCATGGAGGCGGGGAGTACACGAGTTAATCTAGATTGTCATCCCCGGCGAGAATGGCGCGCATCACGCGCCATTCGAGGGAAGGGGACCCAGGTACTGCAAACAAGTGCGATCTATCCGAGTTTCTCGTAAAGATCGTTCCAGCCGGAATTCTCTTTCTCGATGAGCCGAATCTTCCAGGCGCGGTTCCAGCCCTTGATCTGCTTTTCGCGTGCAATGGCCGTATCGATGTCTTCATGAGTCTCGTACCAGACGAGGATATGGACACCGTACTTCCTGGTGAAACCATCGGCCAAATCGCTTTTGTGTTCCCAAACGCGCCGGCCGATGTCGTTCGTGACGCCCGTGTAAAGCGTTCCATTTCGCCGGCTCGCGAGTATGTAGACGTAGTAGAGCTTTTGCACCTGGGTCCCCTTCCCTCACCTCGCTTCGCTCGGCTCGCCGGGGATGACAATTTTGTTTACATTCACGAAAACGGCTTGAAGCGCGGTGCGATGCTCACAGACGTTATGGTTCCGCGTGCAACCGCGCCGCCACAGCGCCGTGGGTGCTGACGAGATAAGGCGTGATATAGGTCAAGGCGATCTTCAGCCAATTGAGCGATGTGCCGTGCAGCAGCGCATCGCCCTGGTTGATGAGGTTGAGGATCGTGCCGATCACCAGGGCCATCACCAGCGCGCGCGCCGGTACGCCGTCCGACACCGCCAGCGCCAGTCCCCGCCGCCATTTGTTCATTGCGTTCTCCCCGTCCGCGAATTTACACGATCTTCTCGTCCACGAAGGCGCGGCCCTCGCGGTCCTCGATCTCGACGATCCACAGGTCGCGATCGAATTTCATCTGCTTTTCGAAATAGGCCGCGGCGCGCGCCTCGTCGCACGGCCCGCCGAGCGGTTTCGCCCACGCCAATTCGCCGTCGCCCGGGCGAACCTGATTGAGGATGATACAGGTTCCGTCGAGCCGCGAGATTTTCAGGAACACCGCACCGGCCTCTTCGCTGCCCTTCTTCACGACGTACGCCTGCGCGCCCGCCACTTCCGCGCGGCGGATCAGGGCGCGGACGAAAATGCCGGCTTTCAGGCGGGGGATCATCCAAGCGGTGTAGCATGCAAATACGAGCGGCCGAAACGACCTCGATTACCGCCGCCCGAAAAATCTGGCGCGCCTGCAAGCTTGTCCGTATCATGCGGGCGCAGCGGCGGGGCGTTCCGGAATGATCGAGAGAATCAAGAAGGCCGCTTTGCCGAAGCTGCCCTTTGTCTGGCTCATCCTGGCAGTGGGCGCGCTGGCGGCCATCTCCAACTTCGCGGGCGACCAGATTTTGCAGCGGTTGGGCACGCTCGAAGACGTTCCCGCCGCGCCGGCGCTGGCCTCCTTCTGCCTGATCGCGCTGTGCAGCTTCGCCAGTTTCTATGCGACGCGTGGCACATCGATGCCCTCGATCGTCGTGGCGATCGCGCTCGGCATCGCGGGGCGCACCTTATTCGCGCCGATCGTAGCCAATACCATGGTGCTTTCGGCGCTGGTGACCGGCAGCGCCGCCATCATCCTGTTCAGCGGCGGACTCGAAGTGCCGCTTGGCCAGTTCTTCCGCCTGCTGGTGAAGATCGCGCTGCTCGCCTTTCCCGGCGTGCTGCTCACGGGCTTCGGGTTGTCCTGGACCGTGCAGAGCCTCGGCGGCATCTTCGGGGTCGCCCTGGTGCCCGCCGTCGTCATCCTGCTCGGCGCGATTCTCGCCTCGACCGATCCCGCCGCCATTATTCCGGTGCTTCAGAAGCTGCGCTTCAAACGCCGCACGGCCAAGGACATCGTGATTGCCGAAAGCGCTCTCAACGAAGTCACCGGCGCGCTGCTCACCACCGTGTTCCTCAAACTGCCGATTGCGGCAATGACGATCGCGGCGGCCTACCGCGCCCTTGTCGTGCCCTCGACCTATCTGTTTCTCGGGCAGCAGGTGGGCTACGGCGTCCTCTTCGGGGCGGCCGCCCGGGCGCTGCTCTGGATTCTGTCGCGGATCAAGCGCCGGCATTCCGAGCGCTACGGCGCCGACCTGATCTATTTTCTCGCGATGCCGATCATCGCCTTCACCGGAGCGGCGGTGTTCGGCGGCAGTGGATTCCTCGCCGCCTTCGTCGCCGGGCTCTTGTTCCACGTCGAAGAGCACATGGCCGAAGTCGAGCGCTTCCTCCATCAGATGATCGATGGCGTGGCGAAACCGCTGATCTTCCTTCTGGTCGGCGCGCTGGCGGACCCCCACGCGCTGATCGCCTATGCACCCATCGGGATTGCAGCCGCACTCGTCTTCATCTTCGTCCTGCGCCCGGCGATGGTGTTTCTGATGCTTGGCGTCTATGGCTTCCTGCCCAAGAACGGACGCGGCCTCGGCTGGAACGAACTCTTGTTCATCTCGTTCGTGCGCGAGACCGGCGCCATCCCGGCCGTTCTCTTGGTCACCGCCGTCGCCCGCATGACGACGCCGGTCCCGGGCCTGGTCGAGATCGGCATGTGGGTAATTTTGCTGACGCTGGTGATCGCCCCGCCGCCCACGCCCTTTATCGCGCGCCGCCTGGGAGTCGCGGAATAGGCGCGCTTCGCAGGCGCGGCCGGTCTGCTATTATGGCCCGATCGACAGGGGAGATGCCGTCATGAAGATTCAGGGAACTGCCGCGCTCATGCTCGTGGCGCTTTGTATCGTGCCGCCCGCTGAGGCCGCGGCCCGGCGCACCATTGCGGTGGCGGTGGAGGGCACGCCGATCGTGGCTCCCGATCGTTATGTCGTTATGGTTGGAGAGGGCGAAGTGAGGGCGATGCCCGATACCGCCGTGGTTTCCGGCGGCGTGGTGACCAAGGCGCGCGACGCCTCCGATGCGCTGCACGACAACGCCCAAGCGATGGCGAAGGTCATCGCCGCGCTCAAGGCGCTTGGCATCGCCGACAAACAGATCGCGACCTCGAGCATCGGTTTCCAGCCGGTCTATCCGCCCTACGATCCCAAGACCGGGCAATCGAACAAGGTGATCGGCTATCAGGTTTCCAACGGCCTGCGCGTCACGCTGTCCGATCTCAGCCGCGCCGGCGAAGTGCTCGACGCGCTGATTGATAACGGAGCCAACGAATCCGCCGCCATCGGCTTCGAGATCAAGGACCGCGAGGCGCTGGAAGAAAAGGCGCGCGTCGAAGCGGGCAAGGACGCGCTCAAACGCGCGATGGCCTATGCCGGCTCGGTCGGCGCGGAACTGGGGACGGTGCGCTCGGTGCGCGAGGGTTATCATTCGGATTCCGGCGCCGATGAAGAGACAGTCTCTGTGACCGCCTATCGGTCCTCGTTGATGCCCATGCCGTCCCCTCCTCCGCCGCCGCCCGGCACGTCGGTGCGAGCCGGCGAGCAGACGATCTCGGCGACGGTAACGGTGGTCTGGGCACTGAAATAGCGCCCCCTTCGGCTCGCGCGTACGCTGTCGCTACGCGCCGCTCGCCACTTCCCCCGCTTTGCGGGGGCAGAAAACTACGCCGCGCCGCGGAAGGGCAGGATTTCCGCCGGCTTGGGCGGCGCCACGCGCTGGCCCTTATCGTCGATAGCGGCGTAAGGCAGGCACACGCGCACCACGGTGCCTTCACCGAGGGTGGATTCCATTACAGCCTCGCCGCCATGCATCCCCGCCAGCGCCTTGACCAGCGAGAGGCCGAGCCCGGTACCTTCCTTGACCGGCCCGCCTTCGGCCTGCTCGAACGGCTTGCCCAGCCTTTCGAGATCGCGCTTGGAGATGCCGATGCCGGAATCGGCGACCGAAATCTCGATGCCGCGCGAATCCAATCCGGCGCGCACCCGCACCTCGCCGCCGCGTGGCGTGAACTTGACGCCATTCGACAGCAGGTTGACGAGAATCTGCTTGACCGCGCGCTTGTCGGCGAAGATGCGCCCTGCTGTGGGCGCGATCGCGGTCTTGATCGCCACGCCCGAGCGCTCGGCGGGCAGCTTGACGAAACGCACCGCAGCGTCGGCCACTTCCGTCAGATCGAAGACTTCCTCGGACAGCTCGAACTTGCCTGCCTCGATCTTCGACATGTCGAGGATGCCGTTGATCAGTTCCAGCAGATGATTGCCCGACTCGTGGATCAGCCGCGAATATTCGAGATAGCGCGGCCCGCCGAGCGCACCGAACATCTCGTGCGCCATCACTTCGGAGAAGCCGATGATGGCGTTCAGCGGCGTGCGCAGTTCGTGGCTCATATTGGCGAGGAAGCGTGACTTGGCGCGATTGGCCTGTTCGGAGAGATCGCGCGCCTCGATCAATTCGCGCTCGTGCGCTTTCCTCTCGGTGATGTCGCGCGTGACGGCGACGATGTCGGCGGCTTCGCCATTCGCCTTGGGCACCGGACGGCAGCGGATCTCGGCCCAGACATAGCTGTCGTCGGTGCGCTTCAGGCGCACTTCGGCGGAGGCGGCGCGCGCGAAATAGCTCGCCTCCATGAAGGCGGACTGCATCGGTTTCAGATCGTCGGGATGCACCAGGGCGGAGGGCGCAAGCCCCAACAGCCCCTCTGGTTCGCAGCCGAACAGCGCGCGCGCGGCCGGACTGGCAAAGCGGATACGCCCGTCGGAGGAATGGCGGGTAATAAGGTCCATCGCGTTGTCGGCGAGGAAGCGGTACATCGCGGCGCCTTCGGCGGCGGCCTGATCGGCGGCGCGCTGGCGGTCCTGCGCGGCGGCGGCGACCAGCGCAGCCTGGATCACGGCGGCCAGTACCGAAGCGGCGTAAAATCCCCAGGCCGAGGACGGCAGACGCGAAATCGGCAACAGGCCGGCACCCTGGATCGCGGCCACCGCCATCAGCGCCAGAGCGGCGGCGAGCGCGGCGCGCAGAACGGCGGGTCGTCCGCCCGCCAGCGCCGCCTCGGCGGGGACGAGCGCGAACCACACGATCAAGGGCGAAGTCACTCCGCCGGTCAGCGCCGCGAGGTACCCTATCAACAGCGCGAACAGCGCCAGCGCGCCTTGTTCCAAGAGCGCCAGCGAAACCTCCGTGTACGCCATAAGCGCCAGGAGCGCGGGGGCCAGAAGCCCGGCGATGGCGATGGATTCGGCGAGGTCCGGCCTCCCGACAAGCCCGACAAAGGCCAGCGCGAGCAGCGCGCCGATGGCCGCCTTTGAGCCTTGCACGGCGGCGAACAGACGGCGTTGAGCGATTTGATTCGTTTCCACAGGCGCCCGCGTTTTTCTGTGAATATCCATTAACCGCAACTGCCCCATGGTCTCGCGCGGGCGCATCGTGGCGTCCGCCTGCTTAACGAAGGTTGAACGCTCCGCGTTTTTGTTGGTGAATTGACAAGATTTTAGGCACGGTGAGTTTACCCTTCGCTAACGATCGTGGCGCGATTCGGGCGGCGGCGGAACAACGTCACCTAATTCGAATTTGAGTCTTTCTTGAATCGAGACAGAGCCGTCGCGGCAAGTCGGCGTTTCGCCTAATCGCTGCTATCCGCCCGATTAACCCAATCGTATCGAACTTTACCTATTCCTTTCAGCCGACGGAAAACCGCAGCGCCTAGAGTTCTCGCGTGCCGGCGAGAAAGGCGTCTGATGATTGTCCGAGCGGTGCTCACGATTGCGATTGTTGCGCTGTTTATCCCGCACGAACCCGATTTGGGGTTCGGCAGGCCCGGAGCCAATTTGTCCCCCAAGCTGGGCGATTGGGCGGCTGCTCCGGCGGCGGCGCAACTGTGCGCGAACGATCATCAGGCGTGCGCCAGCGGGCTCGATCTGATCGGCGATCTGCGCGGCACGCTGTTGAGCAATCTCGAACGCGTCAAATCCGAGCTGAAGCACAGCGAGCAGGCGAGGGACGGTCACAGGAGGGACTTCTTGACCCTCGCCGCCCGCTGGATTCAGCCCGGCGCCAGGCGTTAGGGCGCTTCTTCTTCCTCCTTGACCCAGGCCCGGACGCGGCCGCGCTCAGGCGCCAGCGCCATGCCGTAATGCGCGGCCAGCCTGTCGAGCGCGATCTGCAGCACCACTTTCGCCGAAGCCCTGGGCCAGCCGCGCTCGCGCTCGCTCGCTTCCAGCCCGCTCAAGTGACAGCAGACGTCGAACAGGATGTCGGACAGGCCCGGCCCAACCGCGCGCATCGCCGCGGCGAAGCGCTGCTTGGCGGCGAGCACGGTGTCAGTGAGGAGTTCCGGCTTGTGGGCGCGGCGGCCGAGCACGAACGGCGCGCTTAAGTCGATGCCGAGTCTCGGGCTCAACTGCGCCAGCGTGTAATCGCGCCTCAGCCGCTCTCCGGCCTGGCATTGCAGCTCGCTGACCAGCCTGCGCTGGCACATCCAAACCAGCGGCGATTCCGCTGCGTTGACGGTGACGCGCCGCTCGCGCCCTTGCTCGTCGGATATGATCCGTGTACGGCGCAGCTGATGCTGGGCGGCGAACGGATCGCTGGGCGCCGCGGCGCGCGCCACCACGCCTTCGCCCGCCGCTGTCGCGACGAAGCGGTCGCCCTGCTCGGTGAGCCAGCCCTTGGCGCGCATCGACCGGACCAGCGCGGCATCGGCGCCGGTCTTGGACCGGGTGCGCGAGACCAGCGCGTAACTCCCGCCCTCGCCGCGCTCTAGATGGCCGCCCGCCAGGAGGGTGCGCAGGATCTTGCGCGCTTCGCGCGGCAGTTCGCTTGCGGCGGTCATCCGTTCCTCGCGGCGCGGTTCAACATTTCTTCGAGCCAGTCGAGCGTGCGGTCGAACGCCGGATCCTCGCGCAGCTCCTCGACGCGGCGCAGCGCATAGATCACGGTGAAGGGATCGCGCCCGAACGCCCTGGCGACTTCGGACGGGCTCATCTTGAAGACGATGTGACTGAGGTACATCGCGATCTGGCGGGCGAACGCGGCCTTGGGGGGCCGGCGCGTCCGGGCGCAGAGGTCCTTCAGCGACACGCCGGTGGAATGGGCGACCGCCGCCTGCACCAGCCAGGCCTGCTCGCGCACCAGCGAGCCCGACTGTCTCGCTTTTGGCTCAACCGCCGTCGACTTCATCATGGGAATCCCCTTGCTCGACCGGCCGGACTATTATCCTATAGCTTCCCTAAGATTGGATAAGTAACAACCTGTAATGCGTGTTTATGGCGAAATATCGTTACTTTCCGAGGTGTTAGCCGTGCGAGAAACGCGCCAAAAAGGCCTGGATAAGCCAAATTGACGCTTACCGCCCGCCCGCGGTCAA
>Ga0265342_10002581_pt1 | contig 15516 bp, 12 predicted proteins | sample 4CB327metaG_FD_203125 | JGI IMG/M metagenome (GOLD analysis project Ga0265342, IMG submission 203125) | Rhizosphere microbial communities from Carex aquatilis grown in University of Washington, Seatle, WA, United States - 4-CB3-27 metaG | ecosystem: Host-associated > Plants > Roots >...
GGCCACCATCGACGAACTGATCGGCGTGCACGCGAAACGCCGGCTTGGCGTCGATTGGCTCGAACGATTGCGTGCCCTTCAGGTTGACGCCGATCGGGCCATAGGCGCGGCCGTCATAGACCAGCATCGCCTGCACCCACGTGTCGGGCTGCGCGCGCAGCGAAGCGATGCCGGCGTCGGAGATCTGCAGCTCGTACGACGGCATCACGTCGTCGCCTAGGATCCGGTCGCTGACGTCGCCGGCGTCGGGGATCGTCTCGGGTGCATCGGTCGCCACCTCGGCCGGCGCGGGAGACGCGCTGCCGCCCGGGTTGGCCGCGCCCGGTGAGACGTGCCACTCGGCGGCCACCCAGTTCGTCGATCCGTCGGGCTCGCGCGCGCCAGAGAAGTCGACGACCTGCGAGCCGTACGTGACGCGATCGACGAACGAACCGCCGGGACGCGCCAGCCCGACGCTGCCGCCGGCGGACGAGAGCGAGATCGCGACGTGCGCCGGGCCAACCGATGGACGCCCGTCGCACCACAGCACCAGGTGGCCACCGGCGGGAACCACGACGCCGGGAGGGAGCACGGCGCGCCCTGGTTTACTGAAGTCGTCGGTCATCGCGTAGCCGTACAGCGAGATGTCGCCGCTCGTCGGGTTGTAAAGCTCGATCCAGGGCGCGGCGGCACCGGTGTCGTCCTTGGCGCTGAGCGCGTTGGCCGCCATGATCTCGTTGATCGTGATCGCGTGATCGTTCGGATCGGCGTAAGGAGTGCCGGCGTCGCCGACGATCGCGCCGTCGGCTGGCGGCGCCGACGACGATCCTCCGCACGCCGCGCCCAGACTCATCAGCGCCGCGCCGGCGATCGTCGCAATCGACGTCATCGCTCTCTTGGCGAAGGCAAGGCCACACCGTCCTCGATCGCTTTCACCGCCCACCGCACCCTCCTCCGCCGTATTGGCAAATGGGTGTCGAGCAATCCTCACACCAAGCGACGGGACGCGATCGCGCGACGCTCGCGACGCTCGCGACGTTACCCGCGGCAGGTTCTGAATGATGGGCCCGTACCGTCTGGTAACCGGGGCGATCGCACGAGCGCGAGCACGAGTCGCGGAGTGGGCAGCGAGCTGCGGACTCGCCCTTAAGGGCTGCGCGTTACTTCAGTTCGAGCAGCTCAACCTCGAACAGCAGCGTCGCGTTGGGCGGGATGACGCCGCCGGCGCCGCGCGCGCCATAACCGAGCTCCGGGGGAATGCGCAGCGTTCGCTTCGAGCCGATCTTCAGGCCGGCGACGCCTTCGTCCCATCCCTTGATCACCTGGCCCTTGCCGAGCAGGAAGGAGAACGGCCGGCCGCGATCGACGGAGCTGTCGAACTTCGCTCCCTTGTCGCCATCGACCCAGAGCCATCCCGTGTAGTGCATCACGCAGGTTTTGCCGGCGGTGGCGGTCTCACCGCTACCGGCGTGGGTGTCCTCGTACTCGAGCCCGCTCGACGTTTTGGTCATCGCCATGGCGCGGCAGTATGGGGCCGCATCCGACCACAGTCCAGGTCCGGCGGCCCAGATTTCAGTCGGCGCAGATCTCGGTCGGTAGCTGGTCGAGCGGCACCGGACCGGCCTGCAACGCTCCGGTCGCGATCACGCGGTGGCAGCCGTACGTCGTGCGAAAGCGCGAGCACTTGCCCACGAAGAAACCCAGCGCCGGCGGCCCGGCGGCGGTGACCTCGTGGTCGGCGCCGTCGGTCACGCATTCACCTTGGCATTCGACGCCGTCGCGGCAACGCTTGCCACTGTCGGGCGTGGGACAGAGACAGGTCATCGTGTTCTGCTGCGCGCCCAGGAGCCCGTGCGCCGCCCATTCGCCGCCGCAGGCACTGCAACCTTCTTCGGTGGCGGGCTCGCTTTTGGCGGCCACGGGTCCGGGCGCCCCCGCGCGCGCGGCCGGCGGCGAATGGTGCGAGCAAGCGTTCAGGAACGCGAGCAACGAAAGGAGCTGCAGGGTAGTCACCGTGCGCATACGCACATGCTAACAGACCCATCGGTGCTGCCAGTGGTACGGGCTCATCAATAGAACAAGTACACCCACCAGTCGTGCATGAGCGTTCCGTCGGCGTTGGTGGCCAGCGTCCCGGGTCCTGGAAAGTTCTGATAGAGATACGTCGTTCCATGGCCGCCGCAGTCGTCGTCGCAGGCCGGCTGATTGGCCGGGCAGGTGCGCTGGCTGCGGCCATAGAGCGTGTCGGTCATCGCATTGGTGAACATCGTCGTCTGGTCGGCGCCGTTCGGACCATTGTGCATGCCGTAGTTTTCGCAGGACGAAAGCACCATCGGATCGGGTGTGGTCGCGTCGTACGAATAGGTGCCGGTGGTGTTGGGATAGAAGTGCGCGTTGCCGCACCCGCCGGACATGTCGGGGATGTTGAACACGCGCGCGGCGGTCGCGCCCGACGCCGCGTTGATCGTCGAGTTCCAGACGATGCAGTTGGTGAGCTGCATGCTGTTGCTGTTGCACGCGCTGTAGAAGCTGGTGAACGGCGCGCCGCGCGTATCGAGATCCCAGTTGAGGAACCGCGCCGCCTGTTTGCGCAACGCCGGCACCGCCTGCGCGTCCATATAGCGCTCCCAGGCGTGCCCCATCGCGTGCTGGTGACAACCGGCGCCGCGGCTGGAGTTGAAGTCGGTGATGCGTACGGTGACCTTGCAACCGAGGTTCGTGATCGAGTCACCGTTGGACGCGCTGACAAACTTGTTCGCAACCTTGTTGCCGTTGGCGTCGTACACCTGCTTCGATTCCTGCGTCTCGCCGCACTTGGGCGTGGTGCTGGCCATGCACCAGACCTCGTTGATCACGCCCTTTTCGAACAAACCGCACAACGTGAGGTTGGGACCGGTCGGATCGGCGGGATCCTTGATTTGCAGGTTGGTATCCGCGAAGGCCTGCGTATTCCACGAGGTATAGCTGATCGTCGTGCCGGTCCCCTTGGGCGCCTCCACGGTCTTGACCAGCTGATAGGACACGGTGGGCTGAGCCGCCGGATTCTTGTATTTGTGCCAGCTGGTGGCTTCCTTTAGCGCGGCGATGTGCTGATCGATCAGCGTCTGAGCGTTGGCGGTCTGCTCGAGATCGATCACCAGCACGCGCGGTTGCAACTGCGCGATCTGATCGTGGTTCTGAGCCAGCCAAGGATCAGAGTTCGTCTTGCTGGTGGCGTTCGGCCAGATCAACGTTCCGGTGAAGCCACCGACGGGACCGGCGGCGCCACCCGCGCCGTTGCCGCCGCCGCCCACCGAGCCGCCGCTGCCGGTCACCGGCGAACCGGCCCCTCCGCCGGCTCCGCCGCCGATCGCGCTGCCGCCGGCGCCCGTTCCCGCAGTTCCCGGGGCTCCCCCGCTTCCCCCCTGACCGCCCTCGGATATCGGCGTGCTTCCGGCACAAGCCGCGAGCGCGAGCAGGGGCAACGCGGCCACGAAACGCCATCGACTGGAGCCGGAGGGAGGCTTTGAGAACCCTTCGAGGGTTCCCATGTTGAACAATCGAGACATCGGTGAGACCTCCTCGGACGCGCGAGCGCCTCTGGCGGGGAACAGCGTCGACCACAGATCGGTGCCCTGGGCACGCACGACGGCTGTCTAGACGTCACAACGGCTCGACGCCGCGGCTCAGGAAACGTCGCGCCTCCCGCGACGCGCGGGGTCGCCCGGCGCCGCGGGGCCGCGTAACCGCGCGCGCCGGGCGGCGTAGGCAAGGCAGGAGGACGTCAAATGCTTATCAAGCTCACCGAGAATGTCTTGCAGAAGGTACGCACCTTCGCCGATCGCGCCTCGTTTCTGGGTCCGACGCTCGCTCGCATCACGGTCGGTCTGGTCTTCATCGGGACCGGCTGGGGCAAGCTCCACTCCATCCCCGAGGTCACCAGTTTCTTCACCGATCTGCACATCCCGGCGCCCGGCTTTCACGCTCGCCTCGTCGCCGGCACCGAATTCCTCGGTGGCCTGCTCGTGCTGCTCGGCCTGGGCACGCGCCTGGCGTCGCTCCCGCTGGCGTTCACGATGGTCATCGCGATCCTCACGGCGAAGCGCCCCAACATCGACGGCCTCACCACGCTGGTCGGCTTCGAGGAGTGGAGCTACCTGGTGATGTTTCTCTGGATCGCGCTCGCCGGCCCGGGGCCGCTGTCGCTGGACGCGCTGATCTGCCGCCTGCGCCGGCGGGGCGGCACGAGCGGGCTCGGCGAAGCGGTCACGATGAGCCACAGCTGATGCGCCGCGCGCACCCTCTAAGCCTTTGTTCCGTCGCCGCGCGACTTGGCGGGACGCTCGGCGTGGCCGGCCAGGTTGTGCGCCGAACCGACCAGCGCCAGGTGCGTGAGCGCCTGCGGAAAATTGCCGAGGAGTCGCTTGCGCATCGGATCGTATTCCTCGGAGAGCAGGCCGAGATCGTTGCGCAAAGCGAGCAGCCGTTCGAAAAGGGCGGTCGCTTCGTCCATGCGCCCCATCTGAACATAGGCATCGACCAGCCAGAACGAGCACGGCAGGAACACGCCCTCGCCCGGCGGCAGACCGTCGACGGTGCCGGCGCCATCGGGCTCGGTGCGGTAGCGCTGTACGAAACCGTCGCGCAGCAGCTCGCGTTCGATCCCCGCGACGGTGCCCACGACGCGCGGGTCGTGAGGTGGGAGAAAGCCGACCATCGGCATCAAGAGCAAGCTCGCGTCCAAGCGCGGCGATCCATAGGACTGCGTGAACGCATTTTGTGCCGGATCGAACGCGCGCGCGCAGACCTCGGCGTGGATCCGATCCCGCACGGCGCGCCAGCGCGCGACCAGCTCCGGCGTCGTCTTCGGTGCATCGGCGTGCGACGACGCGAGGGAGAAACACTCGACCGCCTTGATCGCGCGATCGAACGCCACCCATGACATCACCTTTGAGTGCGTGAAATGCCGGCGCGGCCCGCGCACCTCCCAGATCCCCTCGTCGGGCTCGGACCAGCGCGACTCCAGCGACTCCAGCAGGACGCACTGGAAGTCCCACGCCCAGGGATCAGCGCCGATGCCGAAGCGGCGCGCCTGAAAGAGCGCGTCCGACAGCTCGCCGTACACGTCGAGCTGCAACTGCTCGTGCGCCTGATTGCCGATGCGCACCGGGCTCGAGCCCTCGTACCCAGGCAGCCAGTCGGCTTCGTACTCGGCCAGCCGTCGCTCGCCCGACACGCCGTACATGACCTGCAGGCGCGCGGGATCGCCGGCAGCGGCGCGCAGCAGCCACTCGCGCCAGGCCGCCGCCTCTTCGGTGTAACCGGTCAGCATCAGCACGTAGAGGGTCATGGTCGCGTCGCGCAGCCAGCAGTAGCGATAGTCCCAGTTGCGCGTACCGCCCGGCCACTCAGGCAGCGACGTCGTCGGCGCGGCGACCATGCCGCCGGTCGGACCGAAGGTCAACGCCTTCAACACCATCACCGACGTGAGCACCGCCTCACGCCACGGGCCCTCGTAACAGCAGCGCCCCGACCACTCGCGCCACCAGGATTCGGTGTCGCGCAGCGCCGCCTCGGGATCGATCGCCGCCGGCAGCTGCTCATGCGACGGGAACCAGGTCGCGACCATCGCGCTCCGTTCCCCGGCGGCGACGGTGAAGTCGCCCACGGTGGCCAGGTCCTCGCCGCGCATCGGAATGTCGCCGCGCAGGCACAGCGCGTTCGGACCAGCGACCGCGACCAGCGCCCCCTCGCGCTGGCGCACCCAGGGCAGAAGGCGGCCGTTGTCGAACCGGATCACCAGATCCAGACGCATCGGCACCCGACCCCGGCGGCCCTCCACGATGCGCACCAGGTCGGGCGCTTGATCGCGCACCGGCATGAAGTCGATGAGGCGCACCTCGCCGTCGTCGGTCTCGATATCCGTCTCCAGGACCAGCGTGCCCTCGCGGTAGCGCCGCCGCATGCGGCGCACCGGCGCCGCCGGCGCAATCGACCAGCGCCCGTGCTCGCGCGCACCCAGCAACGCCGCGAAACAGCTCCCCGAGTCGAAGCGGGGAAACGGCGCCCAATCGACCGAGCCGTCCTTCGAGACGAGCGCGGCCGTCTGGGTGTCACCGAGCAGTGCGTAGTCTTCGATGCGAGCCATGCGAGTACTCTCTGCCTACCTGTTGCAGGTAACCATTCGCGGGCATTCCGGCTACGGTCGAGCTCGCGTAAGGGGCCTCGCGCTTCGGGCCTTCCGAGTGCGTGAAGGTTTCGTTCGGTGCATCGGCCTTGAGATCCGAACACGAGGCCTGAATGCCTGAGGCCTTCCGCGACCTGCTATCAACGCACCAGCGGTAGTAGCAGCTCGAACACCGCCCCCGAGCCCTCGGCTGCCGGCCGGTTCGCCGCGGTGATGCGGCCGCCGTGCTCGACGGCGATGTTCTGACTGATCGCCAGGCCCAGGCCGTGGCCGTTCGGTTTGGTGGTGAAGAATGGGTGAAACAGCATGCGCTCGTCGACGGGTGCGATTCCGCTGCCGTGATCGGCGACGGCGATCGCGACCTCTTCGCGGCCGAGGATCAGGCGCCGGGTCGCCGCCACCTCGACGACGCCGCCCGACGGCATGGTCTGCGCCGCGTTGGCGAGGAGGTTCGCGATCGCCTGGCTCACCAGCAGCGGATCGACCTCGAGAGGCGGCAGCGAGTCGGGCTCCGAACGCGCGAGCTCGACGTGGTTCTGCGCGAACGTCTCGCGCGTGGCCGCGACTGCCGCGTCGAGTAACTCGCTGACCGGCGTGACCTGGACCCGCGGCGAGAGCGGGCGGGCGAAGTTGAGCAGCCGCCCCATCAGCGCCTCGACGCGCGCGATCTCGGCGCTGAGCGCGCGCGCCGTCTCGCGCGCCCGATCGGGATCGTGCGGGTGCGTGCGCGCCAGCAGCTGCACCGCCGCCTTCATCCCCGCGAGCGGATTCAGCACCTCGTGCGCCAGCTTGGTCGCGAGCTCGCCGATCGCCGACAGCTTCTCGCTCTGGATCAGCCGCCGCCGGTGCTCGGCCAGCGCGGCGTCGGTCTCCTCGAGCTTGCCGATCAGCGCCGCGACCTGATCGCCCAGGCCGTCGAGCTCGCCCTTGTCCGACCGCACCTGAATGCGCGTTCGCTCGGCCGCCGACTCGACCTGAACCTGCAGCTCGTACATCGGCTTGGTGATCCGACGCGCCCACAGGAAGCCCACCAGCAGGCTCGCCGCGGCACCCGCGAGCGCCGTACCGACGAGCAAACGCGCGAGCCGCCGCAGCGACAGCTCGGACCCGGCCAGCGCCGCCTCGCCCTGCTGGCGCTCGCGCGACCCGAACTCGCGAAACGCGGCGAGGATCTTGTCGAGCCGCGCCTGATTGTGTGTGAGCGTGATCTTCGCCTGCGCTTCGTCGCCGGCGTCGAACTCCTGCACCGCGCGCAGGCGGGTGGCGTGATAGTCCTCGTACTCGCGCTCCATCGTCGCCAGCAGGCGGCGTGCATCGTCCGTGGTCACCGACTCGCGCGCGCGCTGCATCCAGATCTGGAACGCGGCACGGCTCGCCTCCAGCTGCTGCAGCCGGCTGCGATCGCGCGTCAGCATGTACTCGGCTGCGAAGCCCTTCTGGTACAGCAGCGCCGAGAACGCGCTCGCCTCGTCGAGCAACGCCAGCTCGCGGCTGACCGCCGCGCGCGTGTCGCGCGACAGGTTGCCCAGCGACACCAGGCCAACCGCGCAGACCACACCGACCGCCGCGACCGTGCCCAGCGACGCGAGCGCCAGCCGCATCGACAGGCGAGAGCCGGACCGCTTCGTCATCGGCCCAATTATGAGCTATCTGACGATAAGGTCGTCGCGGCGGTTCTGGGCGTGTGCCTCGTCATCGTGCCCGGGGTCCTTGGGATGCTGCGAGCCGTAGCTCACGGTCTTGATGTGGGCCGGGGGCACGCCGAGCTTGGTCAGGTAGTCCTTGGCCTGAATCGCGCGGTGCTCGCCCAGCGCCAGGTTGTACTCGACGGTGCCAACCTCATCGCAGTTTCCCTCGATGCGAACGCTGCCGTTGCGGGTGTTCCTGGCAATACCCGCGACCTTTTGCAAGATCGGTCGCGCGTCGTCACGCAGCAGCGCGGAATCGAAATCGAAGTAGACCGCGAGCTCCTTGTGGGACTTGTCGCTGCCGGTCGGCTCGGCCGCCGGAGGCGAGGGCGCCGCCGGCGCCGGGCGCGGGCGTTCGACGGCAACGGGCGCCGGATGAGCCGGGGCAGCGGCCTCGGTGTTCTGGGTGTGAGAGCAAGCACCCGCGATTCCGATCACCAGCACGACCGGCAAGAGATGGTGGTCGAGATGGGACAGCGCGTACTGCGACAGGCGGCGATCCGAGGTATGGGGACTCATGCGTCGGGCTCCTTTTCCGAAGGGGTGATCTCAACGAAGGACCAAAACCGGCTGCGTAGCTTCCGCAAGCTCTCGAAGGGGTCGGGCGCGGCGCGCTCGATCAGGTAGCGCAGCTTGAGCAGCAGTGTCGCGGGCGCCTGGAACATCCCGCTCGGCGACGCGGCGTCCAGGTGAGCCCCGTCGGCGGCGCACACCACCCGCCCGACCACCACGATCTGACTGTCGTCGGCCAGCGGGTGGAACCGCGCGAGCAGGACCCGCGGCGAGCCGGGAACGGCTGGGGCGATGGCGTTGGTCGTCACATGAGGCTCCGCTCCGCCTGGGTGTTGCATCGGGTGGACCAACCTCACCGGCGGCGCGCCGCGCTTTTCTGGCTGCGGCGGCGGAACAAAATCACCCAGGAGCCGTCGCGCGCGCCTATTTTTAGAACCTCGTCAGAGGTTGGTTCCTACATTGCCGAACGTGATGCTGGGTCCGAAAAGAAACGACCAGTGACTGGCCTGGGGGCCGTTCGGGTTGTTGACCGGATCCAGAGGGAAGTCGTGGCGGAGCTCGTAGGCTGCCCAGGCGTGGAGGTTCACCGACGCCTGTGAGGGCTCGCCGCGGTTGCCGATCGGCACGCCGACGCCAACGCCCGCCAGTACGGCCAGCGTGCGCGGGAACCCGGGGGTCGCGGCCAGGCCGATCCCCATCGCGCCGAACTCCAGGCCCAGCAACCCTTCGTGGCCGTCTCGGTCGAGCCAGGTGAGGCGCGAGAGCACGCCGAAGTTCAGCGTCAGCACGTCGGTTGGCTCGGTCATTCGAAAAAGGCCGGTCGGGATCGCGGCGGTGGCGTAGAAGCGCAGGCGCCCCTCGCCGACGACCACCGCCCACTGCACCGACGGCAGGTCGACGTGCAGGTCGCTGCCACCGACGTCGTGCGCCTCGTCCACGACGTGCGACACCCGCACCGTCAGCCGGTCGAACTGCGCCTTAACTCCGCGGAGCCAGAACACGCGCGGCTCGGCTCCCGGACGCAGAACCATGCGCTCGATCAGTTGCGCGCCTGCGCGCGGGTTGTCATCGACCTTGGTGACGTTGACCTCGACCGAGATGTCCTGGGTGCCGTCCTCGGCGCGCAGGCGCTCGCGGTGGATCAGCAGATGGCAGCTGTCGCGCTGCGAGAACGGGATCGAGGCCTGCACGCCAGGCGCGATGTGCTGTGGTCGGCCCTGCCGATCAGCGCAGATGAGATCGATGAGCGGTGTCTGCGACAGCGCCGAGGCGCTGAACGGCGCGGGCACGCTTGCCTCGCGCAGCGGCCGCTGCAACGGCTCGTCGACCACGGCGAGATCGGTCGACGCGAAGACGTCGGGCAGCGTGTCGACGCGGTAGCCGAATCGCAGCGCCACGAAGCCGCCGGCCAGCGGCTCGCCGCGGATGTGGGTCGCGCCCTTGACCATCGTCACCCGGTAGACTGCCTCGATCGGCAGCAGGACCAGGCGCGCGTGATCGCCGCAGGGACAGGCGTGCACGATCGCGTCTCGATTGGTCGGGATGAAGTCGACGCGCCCGAAGCCATCCAATTCCAAATTCGCGCGCGGCTGCAGCGCCGACCGCGTCGCCGCGCGCGCGACCGCCAACACCGAGCCGTCGGGCTCGGGCCGCGTCGCGATTACCGTCGCCTGCGCGCCCTCGAGCTCGTTCGTGCCGAGTTGCACGTAGATGCCGTCGCGCTCGCGCTCGACACGCTGGACCTCGGCTGTGTCGCCGTTGACGGTCCAGCGCAGATTGCGTGCGTCGCCGCCGCAGCGCTCGTCGAGGCGCACGATCATGCGGGTGGCGTCGGCGTGGCGCAGCGGCTCGCCCGACACGATCGCGGCCGTGCAGTGAAGGACTGGCAGCGTCGCGGATTGCGTGGTGTCCAGCGTCTCGCCCTTGCGGATCGACATGTGCGGCGCCAGGCGCATACGCAGGGTCACGCTGGTCGCGGAGGCTGCGACCGCGCGCACCTCGACACTGTTTTCCAGCAGCTCGCAGCGCGCCGCCGCGCAATCGACCGACGCGACCGCCTCCGGGCGCAGCAACACCACACGTCCCACGCCGGCCGCCAGGTCGACGGTCGCGCTCGCCGGTAGCAGGTGATCGACGACGATGCGCGCCGGCTTCAGCGTCGCCCCTGCCGGCGGCGCCGTCTTCGCCGCTGCGGTCGTGTCGAGAGCGGTGTCGGGCACGACGCGAAACACGCTGGCGAGCGGGAGGGTCTTGGGGACCGCGAATACACATAGCTGGGCGGTGCCGCTCGGCTTGGGATCGCGGCAGACGTCGTCGCCCGAGGTCGGGGTTGCTCCCGGTGCGGTCCATCCGACGCGCAGTCCGTCGAGGTGAGTCCCTTTGACCTCGAGGCGGCCCTCGTCGGGAAAGAAGACGATGCTCGCTGGATCGATGTCGGCGGGCGCGCGCGGACCGACCACGACCGCGGCGCCGTTGTCGGCGGCGCGCGCCGGATGCGTGAGCGCCGCGAGCGCCACCAAGCCCGTGAGGGCGGCGAACCATGGAGGTCTGGAACCCTTCGAGGGTTCCAGGCAAGACGTCAGTCGGAAGCGGCGACGAGACATTTGCACGAGGACGGTTCGGCGCTCACTTCCGCAACGAAGCAAGAAGCAGACCCCAAGCACGCCGTTGCGACGATGAGCCCCGTGCGAATATAAATCATCCGCGCACAGCGACGCGCGGTCGATTTTCGACCGGCGCGATGTATGAAACCATGCGCGAGCCATTGGTGAACGCGCCCGACGACATTCGGCACGACGCTGCCACCGAATCGTTGCCGTCTCTGAACACGGGGACAGCGCGAGAGCGGGCGAATGTGGTCGCGCTGGTCCGCCGCTATGGCTGGAACGCGACGTCGTTCCAGGTGCTCGAGCCCGGGTACCACTACTTCTTCCCGGGTGACGGCGACGAGGCGTGCGTCGCCTACGTCGACACCGGCCGCGCCTGGGTCGCCGCTGGCGCACCGCTGGCGCACGCAGAGCGGATGGCCGCCGTCGCCGGCGCGTTCATCGCCGCCGCTCGAGCGGCCGGACGTCGCGCCTGCCTGTTCGCGACCGAGGAGCGCTTCACCGCCCAGTCACAGCTGCGATCGCTGCCGATCGGCGAGCAGGCGGTCTGGGATCCGGCCGACTGGCCGGCGGCGCTGGCGCGCGGTGGCCGCCTGCGCGAGCAACTGCGGCGCGCCCGAGCGAAAGGTGTTCGCGTGCGCGAGGTCGACGCAGGCGAAGCCATGAAGCCCGGCACCGCGACGCGCGCGGCGGTATCGGATCTGGTGGAAAGCTGGCTGCGCTCGCGCGAGCTGGCGCCGATGGGATTCCTCGTCCAGGTCGATCCGCTGACTCTGTTTCCCGAGCACCGGCTGTTCCTGGCCGAGCGGGTGACCGAGGCCGAGCCGGGCACGCGCGGTGAGACCGGCGGCAAGCTGGTGGCGTTGCTGTCGATGGCGCCGATCTACGCGCGCAACGGCTGGTCGCTGCAACACCTGATCCGCATGCCCGACGCGCCCAACGGCACGACCGAAACATTGATCGACTGCGCCATGCGCTGGGCCGCGAACGCGAAGGCGGATCTACTGACCCTGGGGCTGGCGCCGCTCGCGGGCGACGTGCCCGCACCGTTGCGGCTCGCGCGCCGCGCAGGCCGCGCGCTGTTCGACTTCGAAGGGCTTCGCGCGTTCAAGGCCAAGCTGCGCCCGGCGCGCTGGGACCGCGTGTTCCTATCGTTCCCACCCGAGGTTGGTCCGGTGCGCGCGGTGCTCGACGTGCTGGCGGCGTTCGCTCGCGGCGGCCTCCTGCGCTTCGGCCTGCGCACGCTCATGCGCGGGCCGATGCTGGTGGTGCGGCTGCTCGCATGGCTGCTGGTACCGTGGACGGTGCTGCTTGCCAGCGTCGACGCGCGCGTCTGGTTTCCGCGCCCCGCGGTCAAGTGGGCCTGGGTGGCCTTCGACGCGACTCTCTTTGTGGCGCTGAGCATGCTGCACCGGCGATGGCGCGACGGGCTCGCGCTCGCGATCACCGCCGCGATCGGCGCCGACGCCGTTCTGACGGTGTTGGAAGCTGTGACCTGGAACGTGCCGCGTATGACCACGCCCGGCGAGTGGGCGGTGCTGGCGGTCGCGATTTCGGCGCCAATCGCCGCGTTCATCACGCTCTGGCGCGCGCGCGTGCGAGGACGATGAGTCTCGTCGGATGTGGAAACCGCCCTGGATCTCGCTCGAACGTCAGCCGCCCGATGACCATACGGCACGCAGCCGCGCGGCCACGTCGATCCGGGGCGGCGACGGAGCGAGCGCCGGCTCGTCCGCGGCGTCACCCGCGAGCGTCACGCGGTCGAAACGCTCCAGGATCGCGTCCGGGATGAAGCGCGTGCGCGGCGCGTACACGTGGCGATCGCCGAAACGGCTTTGCTGCCGCACGAAGAAGCGCAGCGGGTGAACCAGCGCCAGCATGTTCTTCGCGCGTGTCATCGCGACATAGAGCAGGCGGCGCTCCTCCTCGATCTGCGCCGGGTGCCCTGTGGCCAGGTCCGACGGCATCGATCCGTCGGCGGCGTTGAGGATGAAGACGCTGTCCCACTCCTGCCCCTTCGAGGAATGGATCGTCGACAGGATCAGGTAATCCTCGTCGAGATGCGGTGATCCGGCTTCGGCGCCCGTCGCCTGCGGCGGGTCGAGCGTGAGGTCCGAGAGAAAGTGCGCGCGCGACGGCGCGGCGGCGGCCAGCTGCTCCAGCTGCTCGAGATCGCCGAGGCGCACGCGCGCATCGTCGTAGATCCGCTCGAGGTGCGGCTGATACCAGCGCCGCACGAGGCCCATCTGCGCCGTCCACGGCGTCGCCGCAGCCGGAGTCGCGCCGCAAAGGAGTGCGAAGAGGGCGGCGAAGGCTGGCCAATCCTCGGCGGCGGCCGCCGGCGGACCGAACGCCGACAGCGCCGCTGGCAGCGCCAGGCCGACGCCGCCGACCTCACTCACGTGGCGCACCAGCCGGTCGGCGATGCGCGGACCCATGCCGGGCAAGAGCTGCGCGACCCGGAACGCCGCCAGCGTGTCACGCGGATTCTCCGCCCAGCGCAGGCATGCGAGCGCATCCTTGACGTGCGCGGCCTCGAGAAACCGCAGCCCGCCGAACTTCACGAACGGGATGTTGCGCCGCCCGAGCTCGACCTCGAGCGCGTCGCTGTGGTGCGCGGCGCGGAACAGCACCGCCTGGTGGCGCAGCGGCACGCCGGCCTCGCGGCGCTCCAGGATGCGGCGGACCACGAAGTCGACCTGCGCCAGCTCGTCGGCGACCGTCGCCAGCTGCGGCCGCTCGCCACCGCGCCGGACCGAGAACAGATTCTTTTCGTAACGATCGGTCGCGAGCGCGATCACCGCGTTGGCGGCGTCGAGGATCGGCGCGGTCGAGCGGTAGTTCTGCTCGAGCGTCACGACCGTTGCCGGCGGATCGTAGAGGCGCGGAAAGGCCAGGATGTTGTCGACGCACGCGGCACGAAAGCTGTAGATCGCCTGCGCGTCGTCGCCGACGACGGTGACGCCGCGGCCGTCGGGCTTGAGGCGGCGCAGGATCTCCGCCTGCAGCGTGTTGGTGTCCTGATACTCGTCGACCAGCACGTGATCGAATAGCGCGCCAATCCGGGCCGCCAGCGCGTCGTCGCTCATCATGTGGAACCAGTAGAGCAGCAGATCGTCGTAGTCGAGCACGGCGCGCGCCGCCTTGGCGTCGACGTAGGCGGCGAAGAGCTCACGCAGCGGCGCCTCCCACTCGAGGCACCAGGGGAACGCCGCCTCGAGACCGGCGCGCAGGGGTTCCTGCGCATTGACCGCGCGCGAATAGATCGCCAGGCAGGTGCCCTTGCGCGGAAAGCGGCGGTCGGTGCGCGCCAGCCCGCGCGCGTGGCGCAGCTGATCGAGGAGATCCGCGGAATCCTCGCGATCGAGCAGCGTGAACGCCGGCGCGAGGCCGATCGCGGTAGCATGGAGCCGCAAGAGGCGATTGGCGATCGCGTGAAACGTGCCGGCCCAGGTCAGCCCGGCGTCGCCCGCCCCGGCACCGGCGTTGGGCGCGCGCGTGGCGTTCACCAGACGAGCCGCGCGCCGGGTCATCTCCTGCGCCGCGCGCCGCGAGAACGTCAGCAGCAAGATGCGCCGCGGATCGGCGCCGCGCGCGATCAGCGTGGCGACCCGATGGGCCAGCGTCTGGGTCTTGCCGCTCCCCGCGCCGGCGATGATCAGCAGCGGTCCGTCGGCGCTGCCCGCCGCCGCTCGTTGCGCGGGGTTGAGCTTGTCACCGCCCGGAACGTCGTCGAATTCGCCTCGCGGGGCCTGAATGGCTCGCATCGTCCGATGCTATACATATGTTCAGGCTTCGCAAGTTTGCGCGCGGTTGACAGCGCGAGGGCCGCTGGCCAGGGTTGCGCCATGCCGAGCGACGAAGCCACCTGGTCCGCGGTCGACGAATTCATCACCAGCGCTCTGATTCCGGCCGACGAAGCGCTGGCGGTCGCGCTGCGCGACACCGAGGCCGCCGGGCTCCCGCCGATCAACGTCACGCCCGCTCAGGGCCGCCTGCTGCACCTCCTCGCGCAGACCCAGGGCGCGAAGTCGATCCTCGAGGTCGGCACGCTCGGCGGCTACAGCACGATCTGGCTCGCGCGCGCGCTGCCGCCGGGCGGCCGCATGCTGACGCTCGAGCTCAACCCGGGCACCGCGAAGGTCGCGCGCGCCAACCTGGCGCGCGCGGGGCTCGACGCCATTGTCGAGGTGCGCGTCGGGCCGGCGCTCGACAGCCTGCGCGAGCTCTGTGCGCGCAAGCCCGCGCCGTTCGATCTGGTGTTCATCGATGCCGACAAGGTGAACAACCCGGCCTACTTTCGCGCGGCGCTCGAGCTCACGCGTTCGGGCAGCCTGATCATCGTCGACAACGTCGTGCGCGACGGCGAGATCCTCGACGAGCACAGTGGCGACGCCAGCGTGCGCGGCACGCGCGAGCTCTACGCGGTCATGGGCGCCGAGCCGCGCGTGACCGCGACCGCGATCCAGACCGTCGGCGCCAAGGGCTACGACGGCTTCGCGATCGCGCGCGTCCGCTGAAGGACTACGGCTGGACCGTGTCCCAACCTGAGTGATCGTTGATC
>Ga0265342_10002582_pt1 | contig 15511 bp, 14 predicted proteins | sample 4CB327metaG_FD_203125 | JGI IMG/M metagenome (GOLD analysis project Ga0265342, IMG submission 203125) | Rhizosphere microbial communities from Carex aquatilis grown in University of Washington, Seatle, WA, United States - 4-CB3-27 metaG | ecosystem: Host-associated > Plants > Roots >...
TTGGTTCCGCGCATCAGCATGCTGGGCAGCACAGCCGCCGCGATGGTCTTGCCCTTGACGTCTTGCTCGCTGCCGAAACGCACAGTCAGCACCAGACGGACCGAGCCGCCCTTGGTCTTCTTGGGCAGAAGAGCCAGCTTGAGCCCATCGGCCAAGTCGGTGCGGGTCGTCCGTTTTTCCACGTTCTCGACGGTGGCGAGGAAGGCCTCACCCTCGGCCACGGTGGCGCTGCCCTTGTAGTCTTTGATCAGCGCGGCCACGTCGGGTGTCTGCGTCAGCGGTGCGCGGTCGGGCGCCTTGTCAGGCAAGAAGAGCCCCAGGGTGCGATTGGACTGCTTGAGATAGGCGCGCGCCACCCGTTCCACGTCGAGCGAGGTCACTGTCTTGACCCGATCGCGCGCCAGGAAGAGTAGGCGCCAGTCGCCCATGGCTGCGTACTCAGACAGCACAACACCGGTGCGCGCCGTCTCGGTCAGCCCCAGGTCGAAATCCTTCATCCAACCCGCACGCCAGCGTTCCACTTCCTCCTTGGTCACTTTGCTCCCGGCCAGACCCTCGACGATGCGGATCATGATGTCGCGAACCTTCTCCGGCTCCACGCCCGCGCTCACCTTTGCCGACAGCATGATCACGCCGGGCTCGGCCATGGGATAGACGTTGCCGCTCACCTCGCTGGCCAGACCCTTGGCCACCAGCGCCTTGTACAGACGGCCGCTGGGTTTATTGGTCAGAACGTCAGCAATCGCGTCTTCGGTCATGCGGTCGGCATCCGCGCCCGCGAGGCCGTGATAGAGCAGGGACACCAGCGCGACGTCGCCGGTGCGGCGCAAGGTCACCTGGCGCTCGCCGTCCTGAACCGGCTCGACGGTCCAGGTGGGCTGCAGGATGCGGGTCGGACGCGGGATGGGGCCGAAGTGCCGACTCACCAGCAGCAGGGCCTGGGCCGGGTCGAACTTTCCCGCAATGATCAGGATGGCGTTGTCGGGCTGGTAGTACTTGCGATAAAAGGCGCGCAGGCTGCCGACGGGAACGCGCTCGATGTCGCTGCGCGAGCCGATGGTCGACTTGCCGTAGTTGTGCCATTGGAAGGCGGTCGCCATCATCTTGTCTTCCAGCACGTTGCCCGGGTTGTTCTCACCCATCTCGAACTCGTTGCGCACCACCGAGAATTCCTTGGCCAGATCCTCGGCCGCGATCCTGCTGTGGATCATCCGGTCGGCTTCCAGGGCCAGCGCGAATTCCAGGCTTTCCGACGAAGCGGGCAGTTCCTCGAAGTAGTTGGTGCGATCCCACCAGGTGCTGCCGTTGAAGTTGGCACCTTTGGATTGCAGCAGCTTCCAGATTTCGGGCCGGCTAGGCGTGCCCTTGAACAACATGTGCTCGAGCAGATGGGCCATGCCGGTCTCGCCGTAGCCCTCGACCCGCGAGCCGACCAGGTAGGTCACGTTGACCAAGACCGTCGGCTTGGTGGGATCGGGGAAGAGCAACACGCGCAGCCCGTTGGGCAGGCGGTACTCGGTGATTCCTTCCACCGTGGTCACCTTGCTGGGCAGGGGCGAGGCCGCGCCCTCGGCGGCCGCGGATTGCGCCGGCGCAGGGGGCGAAGTCCCGTTGGAGGCAGCCTGGGCGGATAGGGCGGTCGTGGTGAGCAACACAGTCATCAGCGTGAACCTACAACGAATCATGGATCCTCCCGAGCCCGGATTCTTCCCTGTCCGGGGCCGCAGAGCAAATCCAAGTCGCGACCAAGTCACGATCTAGCGTCCGTGACACCAAGTCACGATCTAGTCCCCCAGATTGCGCCGCGATGATACGCTTGGCCCACCATGAGGTTGTCCCACAGAGTTCTTGCCATCGGGCTGGTCGCGGCGATTCCGGCAATCGCTTGGGCGGCTGACCTCTACACCAAACGATCCAACAATCAGCTACGCGAGGGACCCGGCACTTTCTTTCCCGTGGTGGCCAATCTTCCGGTCAACACCAGGGTGAAGAAACTGGAAGAGAAGGACCGCTGGCTGCGCGTGCAGGCCGACACCAAGATTGGGTGGCTGGCCGATGCCAGCCTGGATGAAAAGCAGCAGTCGGGGACCATGGAAGCCATGAGCAAGGAATGGTCCGACGCGCGCGCCTCGCGCGGGACCGTGGGCGCGGCAGTCAAGGGCTTCGCCGGACAGATCAAGAACGTGCAGCGTGGGGCCTTGGACAGCTTCTACGCCCAGCAGGGGCCGTTCTTCAGCGCCACGGAGTTCTGGGCTTTTCGCGCCCTGCTTCTGCCCTATCGCTCCGGCGCGGTTGCGCTCGCGGCAGCCGAGGACAAGAGCATCAGCAAGCAGGGCTACGACATCGGGCCGCGCGAAAGCGGCGTGGGCCTGGCGGTGGCCGCGCGCGTGGCCGCCACTGGTCTGGTGCGCGACTCTCTCCTGCAAAGGTACGCCAACCTCATCGCCACCAATCTGCTCATCGAGACGGCCTTCTACGACTATTACTTTTCGGTGTACATCCTCGACAGCGACGGCGTGGGCAGCTTTGCCGTCCCCGGCGGCTACATCTTCCTGTCACGCGGTTTGCTGTCCCTGTGCCGCGACGAAGCCGAGCTGGCGGGGTTGATCGCCCACGAGATCATCCACGTCGTGCGCCGGCACGGCCTGCGCGAGATGAAAGTCCAGGCCACCCGTCTGCGCGCCGACAATGCCATGGACGAGCTGGATTCGGAGACAAGCCGCGACGCCGTTGAAGACGATCTCGACGAGTTCGCGGAACAAGCCTATGCCGTGGTGAACAAGCCGCGCCTGGAGAAGTACGAGATTGAAGCGGACCTGATGGGCACGGTCCTGCTTTATCGTGCCGGCTACGACCCGCTCGGCATGGCGCGCCTGATTGGCCGCATGGCCAGTGCCCATCCCGAGATGCCCATGAGTGCACGCCTCTCACGCATGGATAAATTCCTGGCCACACAATTCAGCGGGGCGGGCCGAGGCGCCACCATGCCCGATCGATTCGCCATCAGCGCGCGGCGCGCCCGCTAGCCGTTTCAAAGGATTGGGCGGACCGGTCTTGTCGACGGGCTTCCGCCGTGGGCGAGGGCTACTGCCTGCCAGCGCTGCGCTCGGGACGGGCACCGCGGCCGCGTATCTCTCCCAGATACTGCCTGATGGTGCCATCCACGGACTCGTTGAAGCGCACCTGGCCTTGCGCAATCTCGCGCAGGGCCGCCACGCCTGGCTTGTTGTCGCACTTGACCAGGGCCCTGGCGCCTCCTGAGAGCTGGCGCGCTCTCTCTGCGGCCAGGATGACCAAGGCGAACCGGTTGGAAACCTTATCCAGACAATCTTCGACGGTGACTCGTGCCACGGGAACTCCGAAAGAAGTCGAACGGCTAGTTTTATAGACCAGCTTCCCGGTGTCAAGGGGCCGGCCAGCGCAGCCAAAGGCATTGCAAAGCGAAGGCCATGATTCTAGGCTAGGCTTGTCTTCCTATCTTTCTGCGCACTCCGTTGGGAGGGGGGCGCCAGAGGAGTTACTAGCCATGCCGCCAGTTACCATCAATTGGAGCGATCTTGAGATCGCGTTCGAGCGCAATTCTCCCGAACAGGAGAGTTTTCTCGACCTAGAAAATGGCGACTTGCTTTCCATCGTGGAAGGCGAGCCTGACGCCGCAGCCCGCCGGGCCAAGGTGTCCAACAACCCGGACCGCTACGTTCGGGTGGATCCCGCCTCGTCACGCGAGCAATACCGCTGGATGGAGCGATTCGTCGGCCTGGTTCAAGACCAGGCCCTGCGCGAGCGACTACTGGTGGCCATCGACGGCAAGGGTGCTTTTCGCCGGTTCAAGGACGTGCTGCTGGCATTCCCGGCTGAACGCGAGCGCTGGTTCGCCCATCGCTCGGAGCTTCTGCACCTGCACATCCAAACCTGGATCGAGCACATGCAGATCCAGGTGGCGAATCCTCCGCCCTGGGGTCAGGTGACGGCGCACGAAGAGACGGCCGATGTGCCCCGACTGACTCACACCGGGGAGGCCCCTGGCGAGATCCTGCGGCGCCAGGCGCGCGACATGCTCGACGAGATACCAGCTGCGGAGTTGCCCACAGCCCTCGTGTTTCTTCAGTTCCTGCGCGAACGCGGAGCCGCCCTTCTGCTGGGCTCGGGTGCAACCGAGTCCACCTCCAAGTTCTCCGCAGGGGACCAGGACGACGGCGGACCTGCAGACGTGGACCACGGCACCCCCGACGAAGGCACCACGGCCGAGTAGACGTCCTCACTCCGCGGCGACGGTGGCCGCTGTCTCTGTCTCTTCGGGCGGAACCCAAATCCAGCCGGCGCTTGGAAGAAGCGACGCGACTTCACTCGAAACCGTCCAGGCGTCACGGCTGCGCAGGTAGCCTGTGTACGCGCAAATGACGGCATCGAAGACATGGTCGCTTTGACGACACTCTTCACGCCAAACGCCGGGTGCAAAGCTCAAGTCACGCAGCCGGGCCAGGATTTCGATGCGTTTGTCGACTCGCTTCTTGTAGCGGTCGCGAAAGCCAAGCAGTTCGAGCGTGGCGCGCGGAAACACCTCGACGAGGCTGTCATTGAGAGTGAATCGATCGGCCAGCGCGCGAACCAGAAAGCTGGCGCGTGCCGTGAGTGGGCCCATCCCCTGGCCCAAAGCTTCGCGCGGCGCGATTCCACGTCTTCGCTCAAGGTACGCCTCGGTGGCTCGCTGAGTGTAGGGAGTGAACGCGGGTTTGCCTTTGCGGCCCACGCCCAGCCCGAACAGGCGGCGCAAGGCGACCACTTCGGCGTCAATGCAACTCGGCTGGCCGGGACAGCAGGTCACCTCGCACCGCACGCACGGGGGCAGGGTCAGCGGTGCGTCCACACACACCGCGGCCCCCTCGCCTCGCTCGCGCACAGCCCCGATCAGGGCGGCATCGTACAGCGGCGGCTCCTCGGGCCGGGGAAGCAAGGCGGTGACTGTGACCCCGCCCTTGTTTCGGTCAAGCACGGCCAGGGCGGTCTTCTTGCCGCGGCCGCCGCCGAGGTCGATCCCGATGAATCGCTTGAATGGCCTGTGCGTCAATGGTCCTCGCTTCTTCTACGGATGCAGACCGCGTGCTTCTGACATTGAGACAAGGCACTCCCAGGGTCAACGCGAAAGGGGCTTCGACGTTGTGCTGGCCCGGCGGGCTATATGCTCACCGCGGGTGTTGACTCCGCGTCACTTTGGTCCAGGATTGATGAAACTGCCTGGACCGGGGAACCGGCCGGGACGGAGCGATAGATGAAGCGAACGATGTTCAAGTCCAAGCTGCACCGGGTGACCGTCACCCATGCCGACTTGGAGTACGAGGGTTCGGTCACGATCGACGAGGCCCTGATGCGGGCGGCGAATATCCTGCCCTACGAGCAGGTCCGCATCTGGAACGTGACCAACGGCAGCCGACTGGAAACCTATGCCTTGCCTGGCAAGGCCGGTTCCGGTGTGGTCTGCGTCAACGGCGCGGCGGCCCGCCACGCCCATCCTGGTGACACAGTGATCATCGCGACCTTCGCCGAGGCGGTGGACGAAACCGAGGCCCGGAACTGGCGGCCCACCGTGGTTCGGGTGGATAGACACAACCAGATTGTCGGCTGTGACCTGGACGGCGAGGTTCCAGGACCGGCTCGACCAGTCGTCTCCTGACAGGTGTGATGCCGTCACGCCTGGAAACGCTGCGCTCGATGGTGGCGCAGGGAAATTCGGATCCCTTTGGGCGCTATGCGCTGGCCATGGAGCTGCGGACGCAGGGCCAGCTACAGGAAGCCTGGCCGGTGTTCGAGGCACTGCTGCAGGACCACCCCGATTATGTCGCGGCCTATTCACCAGCGGCCGAGACCCTGACCGGCCTGCTTCGGAACCAGGAAGCCCAGGATCTCTTGCGTCGGGGAATCGAGCTGTGCGAACGCAAAGGGCAATCCCACGCCCGCGATCAGCTGCAAACCGCGCTCGCCGCGCTCGGGTAGCGTGCGAGCGACAGCGCATTGCGCTTTCACTGATTTCTTCACTCCACCGCCTCTTATCTAGGGCAACCGGCCGCCTGTCTCGCTACAATTGATCGACACGCAGGAGGTACCACGTGCAGCGAGCAGTGGAAGTAGCTTCGTTCCATCAGAACGAGCTGCGAGCGGTGACAACGCTCTCGCCAGAAGCAGAAAGGCGGGCTGCTGTGCTGACTGCGGCGGGCACCGCGGGGGTGGTTCTGGCAGCGATGATCGCGGGCGCCGTGCTGGTCAGTCTGCGCGGCACAGTGGTCCATGCGCCCACTTTCCTGGTTGCTTGGCTCGGTGTTGCCGCAGCAGTAGCAGTCCTAGCGGCTCGCCGTGCGGCTGGTCGGGCTCGCCGCTTCGTGGTGGGCGCGGCCCTCGATGCCGACTGCTTCGGATCATCGGAAGTCGATCTCGTCCGGCGAGGAGCTGCGGGATACGAGTTGACTCTGGTGCCCGGCATGACCGGAATCATCGAGGCTGGCCGCTCGCCTTTGCCGGTCGAGTCCTTGGTGGCTTCAGGACCTGCCCGCTTGGCCCTTCCCCTGGATGGGCGGGTCTGGATTCGCCTTGGGCCAGCCAATTGGGTGCTTCGTCATCTGGCCCGCCCGCTCAAGGGTCCCGACTTGCCATGGTGTGAGCGGATGGCGCGCGGCTGGGCCAGCTTGCGGCGCTCGATGCCCATGGTGGCGGTCGCCCTGCCCATCGCAATGCTGGCCACGCTTTTCGGGTCAACACCCGCGGCGACCGCCCTGGGGGACAAGGAAATGCGGTCGTTGATCCCGGCCGGAGCCACGCCCTGGGAGATCGAGCAACAGATCCGCGCCCAGGCGCAGCGCCAGGCTTCGTCCCTGCATCGCTGCTTCGATCCCATGCCGCTTTCCTGCCAGAAACCGGGTTTCGTGGCCGTGGGCCTGTCGCTGTCCAAGCAAGGCGACATCCTCTCGCATTGGGTGTCGCGATCGACCTACGCGGCCGACTGTCCGGTCACCGACTGCATGGCCGACAGCGCGGCGGCATGGTTCTTCGAGCCTTTGCCCGAGCCGATGCGGCTGGTGCTGCCCATTCAGGTCAAGCGCACCAACAAGCCCTTGCACCAGCCGGGGCCGGCCGTCGCGACCGGGCTAAGCATCGAGTAGTCTCAACGTCGGTTTCAGCGCAGCCGTGTTTGGACTAGGATGCGTCCATGCCTCTGCTCCAGGTCTTCACATCGGCCTATCCGGCCGACGAACACAAGCGCGCGCAACTGCTCAAGAGTCTGTCTGCGCTGGTGGCGCGGGTTCTCGGCAAACCCGAGAGCTACGTCATGATCAGCCTGGCTGCCCGCGCGGAAATGAGCTTCGGCGGCAACAATGCACCCGCCTGCTATGCCGAGCTCAAGAACGTGGGCACCTTGTCTCCCGAGCAGGTGGAGGATCTTTCCAAGATTCTGTGCCAGGAGCTTTCAACTGGGTTTGGCGTTCCCGAGAAACGCATCTACATCGAGTTCACCAACGCCGACGGCGCTATGTGGGGTTGGAATGGCGGTACCTTTGGCTAGACGAGCGGGCTAGAACCCCCGCCAACCAATGCTTGCCGTCCTCCGACGCTACTGGCCCGTGCTGGCCGCCACGGCGGTGCTGCTGCCGCATGTGCGGTTCTTCGACTTCGTCACCGACGACGCCTATATCTCCTTTCGCTACGCCGCCAATCTGGCCGAGCATGGTCAACTGGTGTTCAACCTGGGCGAGCGCGTGGAAGGGTTCACCAACTTCCTGTGGACGGTGCTGCTGGCCGCGGGAATTAAGCTGGGCCTGGGCCCGGTGGCGACCTCGCGTTTCTTAGGCGTGGCTTTTGGCGTGGGCAACCTGGCGCTGGTGGTGCGCATGTCGCTGCGCCTGTCCGGCCAGCGTCCGTCGGCTTGGCATTTGGTGGCACCCACTCTGCTCGCCTCGATGGGCGCCTTTGCCTGCTGGTGCACGGGCGGGCTAGAGACGCAGCTTTTCACTTTTCTGTCCCTGCTGGGATTCGACTTGTTGCTGGCCGAGATCTCCTCGCAGCGCGGTTTTGCCAGCGCCGCGGTGTTTGCCCTGGCTGCCATGACCCGGCCCGAAGGGCTGTTCTTCTTTGGGTTGGGTGGCTTCTTTCGGCTGCTCACGGCAGTGATGCGCGAACGCCGTTTCCGTCCGCGCCGGGACGAATGGGTTTGGCTCGCGCTCTTCGCAGCCCTCTTCGTTCCGTACTTTGCCTGGCGCTGGCGCTACTACGGTTGGCCTTTCCCCAACACGTTCTACGTAAAATCGTCCGGCGGCTCAGGCACCCTGATACGCGGCGGATATTATCTGCGCCGCTTTGCCGAAGACTACGGCGTGCCCTTTTTCATCCTGCTGGCGTTGCTCGGCAGGCCAGCCGCCACCGACCAGCCCCGCCGCGATCTCTGGCGCCTGACCGCCTTGGTGTGGCTGGCGTTTGCGGTCTACGTGGTCAAGGTGGGCGGCGACTTCATGGGCCTGTACCGCTTCATCTTGCCGGTGGTGCCTCTGGGCGCCGTGGTTGTGCAGGAGTCCCTGCGCCGGCTGGCCCAACGCCTGCGGCCAACCGTGGGCACGCCCGTGCTGGTGCTAGCCGGAGCGGCCCTGGCAGTCGCCTTCGTGGCGGGCAGCCTGCGCGTCAGTCGGGTGGCCGTCACCTTCATCGGTGCAGACAACGGAATCGACACCCCTGGCTACCTGAAGAAATATGCCGAAGATCGCATTCCCGTCGGACAATGGTTCGCCAAAAACGCGCGCCCGGACGACCTGATGACCGTCGGAGGTGCGGGCGTGATTCCGTACTACTCGGGCATTCCCGCCTACGATGTGTTCGGCTTGGTCGACGCCCACATCGCCCATGACCCGCACATGAGCGCATCCGATCGGCCGGGGCACCAGAAGTGGGGAAGCGACCAATACATGCTGTCGCGCCACCCCACCCTGATCACACACAGGTACTGTCTGCCGAGTCCCTGCTTCGAGGAACAATCGTGGACTCCGCCGGGCTACCAGTGGGTGAAGGCCGTGATCCCGGGGCCACGGCCAACCAACTATGGTTTTCTAAGGCGACGCGATCGCCCCTGATCTACCGCAAGCACACCGCACCGCCGCGCAGGACGATGCAGCTGTGAGCCGGTACGGCGTCGTCGAGCGGGAGCTCAGACAAGCGCCGCAGCGGACGCACTCGGCGCGCCTCAAGACCCGGAACCGCCGAGACGCGTCGCGCCAGCACAGTACGCTCGCCCGGCACGGGCTTGCTGTCCGAGAATGAGGCATGCGCAACTGCTGCTGCCATATTCCCATCCTGGAGATCACGCTAGCGCCGTCAAATTTTTTCACCGGCATTCGTGCACGCGGCTTGGCAGCCCCTCCAGTCCCGTTATACTGGCAACATGGCCGGTCAGCTTTTTGACGTGTTCGTGGTGGGTACGGCCGATCCCAGCCCCGCTGGAGAGACGCGCCTGGCTTCCGCGCTCTCGGCCAAGCACGGTGTCCCGCTAGCCACGGTGGCTAAGGCGATATCCGCCAAAAACCTGCGCGCGGGCCAGAGCCTGGAGCAGGCTCAGGCGCAGACTCTGGTGCGTCAGCTGCAGGTCATGGGCGCGGTCACCGTCATAAGGCCCGCAGCCGGCCCACCGCGCGCTTCGTCGCAGATGCCGGCGGTGACCGGGCGAGGCCCTGCCGCGCCTATGCCGCCGGCCATACCCATGTCTCGATCCGATCGCCCGGCGGCGTCTCCTTCCGCGGTTTCCGTTCCGTCGACGGCGGCGGCTGCTGCCCCAGGCTTTGGGCCGCCTCTGGTTGCGCCACAGGCTCGCAACCTTGCAGTCTCCCAGCCTGGTTCCAGCCAGGGTTCTGCGCCCTCCGGCTCCGACCCTTTCTCAGCACTGCCCGCCTCGAATTCGCCGGCTTCGAGCGGCACATGGCTGGCGCCCCCGCCCGCTGGGTCGCCCATCGGACGTTCGCGCGCCACCCGCACTCCGCCGCCGGCCAGCCAGTACACCAGCCCCGTCCCTGGCACCGATGCCTTCCGCGCCGATGTATCGTCGGGGCCCAGACTGGAACTAGCACGCGGTGATGCCAACCGTCCCTCTGACGACGTCGTGCCGGTTCGGAACACACAGTCCGCGGGGAACTTGCGCGATATCGGCGCCACGCAAGCCTCGGGCGTGGCCATGGACGAGGATCCGAGGAACCTCAATCTGGTCCGGTGCGCGCAGCACGGCCTGTACTACGACAAGACCAAGGCCTCAGGCTGTCGCAAGTGCATGTCGACCGCCCGCGAGGTGGCTATGGGGTTCGAGAGCCGCAACGCTCCCGCAAGCCTCAAGCTGGCCAATCTGCGCAATCAACCGGCCAAACGGGCTTTCATCGGCCTGGCCGTGGCATTTCTGCTGGGCCTGCTTCCGGCGGCCTACTACGCCTTGGGCCCGGGCTCGGCCGACGCGCGCGAGCTGCGCGTACGACAGGAGGTGCTTTCGCGCCAGCCAGGCACCGAGGAGATCTTGCACCAGTTCGACGATCTGGACGAGCAGGTCAACCGGTCACGGGACCGCTCGCTGCGCAACATCGCCCTGGTGTGGGCCACCACGTCCATCGCTGCAATGGCCGGCTGGTACAAGGTTACGTAGCGAGAGCCTGTCGGGAAATTGCGGGCGGCCCGCGGGTCGCGGCTGGCGTGGGCGAGGGCGTGAGGGCGAGCGAGTTCGTGGGCGGTGCGCGGAAGGACGGCTCGCGTGCCGCGGGCCGCTCACGCGAGCCGCAGGCCGGGGCACGCTGGTCGCTACCGCCCACGCTACCGCTCACGGGCGCCGCGCACGCTGGCCGGAAACTCCCCGGCAGGCCGTATAGCTATTTCGTGCCCGCGGCTATCCACTCGGGAGCGGCTCGCCTCGATCCAGGGCCTCGTTGCGCCGACGTCGCGCCCGCTCGATCATCCAGACCACCAGAATTGAGATGTTGTAGAGCAGAAAAATCGGAGCCGCCAGCAAGCACTGTGTGAAGGGATCGGTGCTGGGCGTGAGCACGCCGCCCAGAATTACCGCCAACACGATGGCGTAGCGGTTGAACTTGAACATGCCCCGGCTGGAAATCAGCCCAATCCAACCGAGGATCGACAGCACCACGGGCAGCTCAAAGGCAAGGCCGCAACCCGCCAGGGTCATCATCTGAAAATTGGCGATCTCATCCATCATAATCATAGGGGCGAGATGGAAATGCGCACCGCCCTGAAATCCGGTGAGCAGCTTGGTGAGAAAATAGGCGGCCGGCTCGCACAGAACGAGATAGGCGAACACGGCGCCTACGGCAAAGCAGCCCACGGTGGAGCCGATGATGAGCATGGTGAGCCGCTTCTCTTTGCGGTAAAGGCCCGGCGCCACGAATTTCCAGAGCTCCCAGAACACAAAGGGCCCGGCCAGGATAAGACCGCCGACGATGGCCAGTTTCATGTAGACCCAGAAGGGCTCGGTCAGGCTCTTGGCGTAAAAACTGAGGTTGTCGCCGGCTTCCTTGGGTAGGGCGGCCCGCATGCCGGTGCGCACGGGCCGGGTCAGCCAGTCGAAATAACGCTCGACCAGGACGAAGGAGCCGATCATGGCCACCACGAAGGCGATGCCGGCGTTGCGCAGGCGCGAGCGCAGCTCACCCAAGTGCTCGAGCAGGCTCATGCGCTTGCCATCCAGACCTTCTTTTGCCGGCCGATCCGATGGGCTCTCTGACGCCGGTGCGGATGCCGCCGCTGGGACTGGGTCGGTGCGCATCTCCGAGGAAGTCGCGGCCCATTCAGCCGTCCCAGGCACCACCGGGGCCGACTGAATCGTCGCAGCCGCCACTGCCGCTGTCTCAATCGTCGCAGGTGCCACCGCGGCCGTCTCAATCGTCGCAGGCACCGCTGCGCCCGTCTCGATTGCAGCGGGCGCCGCCGGGGAAGGCTCGGCCGTCGCGGGCGCCACCGCCGGCGCTGCCTGGTCGGCCATCAGGTCAGTTGGGAATTCCGTGACAATAGTTTTGTCGGACTGTCCCGAGTCGTCTTGTCCTGACATGCGCCGCTAGCCTTTCTTCCGTGGCAGGGTCGGCAGGGTCGGCCGAGCCGGCTTGGCAACAGCCCGAGGGGGCAGCGGGGGCGGTAGATGGCCAGCCATTCCGGGTCGCAGTGATCCGCCTGGCACAGGGGGCGGACGCACGGCCACAGGAGTCGGGGGTGGCGCGACGTTAACCGGCTCGGGCGTCAGGCTGAGCATCTCGGGCGTGGGGGTCAGCGCGGGCCGATTGGCGTCGGGCGGCGGATTCATGACCATGGTCACGCTCGCGGCGCTCCCCGCGGGAGGCCGAGTCGACGCGGCTTTGGACGCTGCTATTGCGGTCTTGATGGCCGCGCGTCGCTGCTCGACCACCTCGCGCGCCTTGCGCTCTTGCTCCTCGCGCTGGGCGCGCTCCTGGACAGCCTGCTCCTCTTCGCGACGCTTCTGCGCCTCGCCCTCGGCACGCCTCCGCTCGGTCTCTTCGCGCGCCACGCGTTCCTGATCTTCGTGCTCAGCGCGCTTCTTGGCGGCCTGTTCCTCGTCGCGACGCTTCTGCTCTTCGCGCTCGATCCGCCGCTTTTCCGCCTCCTCGCGTGCCTTGCGTTCCTGCTCCTCTCTCTCGGCGTGCTTCTTGGCGGCTTTCTCTTCGTCGCGACGCTGGCGTTCCTCGCCTTCGATGCGCCTCCGCTCAGCCTCCTCGCGCGCCAGGCGTTCGGCTTCCTCGCGTGCCTTGCGCTCCTGTTCTTCTCCCTCGGCGCGCGCCTTGGCCGCCTGCTCGTCCGCGCGACGCTTCTGCTCCTCGCCTTCGATGCGCCGTCGCTCGGCCTCTTCGCGCGCCTTGCGTTCGCGCTCCTCGCGATCGGCCCGTCGCTTGGCGTCCTGGGCCTCGTCACGACGCTTCAGCTCCTCGGGAGGAAGCATGGTGGCCTCGCGCAGCTCTGCCAGCGGCTTGCGAATGGCCTCATCCAGTCCGATCTCGTTCTTGATGTCCGCTGCTGCTTTGCGCACCTCACGAATGGCCTTGCCAAGGCCAGAAGCGATCTCCGGGAGCATGTTGGGCCCAAGGAAGATCAGCGCTACGAAAAGAATGACGAGGATCTCCTGGAAGCCGAGGTTCAGCACGGCGTTGTTTCTAGATCGGAATCCCGCGCGGTTCCAGACCGGATAGAGGGAGATTAGCCGCGAAACAACTCCATCTGGCGCGGAGGGTCGATGGCGTAGGCGTCAAAGCCGCGCGAACGCAGGATCGTGGCAAAGGTTTCCGCGAATCCCCTGTGCAGGGCGACCTCGTGCGCCCCGGTCGCTTCGAGATACGCGATGAGGTCAGCGAATCCTGCCTGGTTGGACAATGCGATGCCCTGGTCCGCGCGCATGCAATCCACGGCCGTGCGCTCGACACTGAAGCCGGAAACAAATGCAAACGCGGGAGAATCAAGCGCGCCCAGCGCCGGGGCATCACGCGCTTCCGGCGGCCAGAGCAAAGCCTCGTTCGGGGCCAGCTTGCCCGCAAAACGACGCAAAGTCGGCAAGGGTGCCCCAGCCTGGCCAAAGCGGGCCAGGGCCGCCACGATGGTGCTGTGAGCGCGGACGGCGATGCCAGCGGCCTGCAGCGCTTCGACCGTCGCTGGCGCCGGGCCAAAGGGCGACACGAGCAGGACCGGCGCGCGCCGCGCGGCCAGCGCTGCCTGCACGAACCGCCGCAGCGCCGCCTCTGCTTCCTCGCGCGGTGGCAGCACAAAGCGCGAATCCCCGAAAGTAGCATCCAGGCACACGGCGTCTGCGCTGCGCACCTCTGCAGCAGCCAGGCTGGCAAAAGCGCGCTCGCGGCAGATGGTTCCGGCGTAGAGCAGGCGGCGACCGCCGACATCGCACAGTAACGAGGCCGCGCCTGGCAAGTACCCCGCCGGCAGCAGCGCAAGTCGCAGCCCACCCAGGTTGAAGGCCCGCCCGAATCCAGCGGGCAAGGTACGCGCGCGCAAGCGCTCCCCGGCTGCACCGAGCAGCACCAGGGTGCCCTCGGTGGCCAGCAACTGGCGCCGCCCCGCCCGGCGCGACGACAGGCCGAACGATGTCCCGGGCGCCAGCGCCTTGGCGTGCGAAAGGAACACCAGATCCGTGGCAAACCCCGCCGCATCGCAGGTGAGCTGCGTGCCATCCAAAGTGACACCTGCGTGGTAGCTGAACGCGTGCTTCCGCCGCCGGGGCATGAGACGGTCCTTATAGCGTGATCGTCAGTGGTGGGGCGGGGTAAGATCGCGGACTTCGAGGGCCCGCACGATGCGCTCGCTCTCTTCCACGAGGCCGGGGTCGCGATTGCGAAGGAAACGCGTGGCGGTGACCAGAAAGCCCTTGCTGCGCAAGACCGCCACCCACAAGCGCGGGAAGCCGCTGCGGTCTTCAGGACGCGCCCTTGGATCATCGGCGACAAAGGCGCGTCCTTCCAGGCCGCGACCCGCGAAGGAGCGCACCTCGCCCAGGGTGGGCGAGCCCGGCAAATCTCGCCGCGCGTCGCCTACCAAACGGTCAAGATCGGGTGTTTCCAGACTCTCAGCAATGGTCAGCAACCACAGAACGGGGCGCGCTCCGCTGGCTTCCAGACGGATCCGGGCTGAGGCCGGATGGCCCTTGGTCACGTCGAGGCTGTCGCTCCAAGCCGACGGCACCGTGAGCGCGAGCACCTGCCAGCCTGCGACGGGGTAAAAGCGCTGCGATGTCTCGTCGATCGACAGATCGAGCGCGTGGCTCTGGCTGGGATCGCGCAGAAAGAAGCGGTCAGGCAGGGGCTGGCCCGGCTCGGGCTGGGGCGGCAGCCTTGCCACGGCATCGCCGCTGGCGACCGACTCTGCCAGCGCTTTCATCGGTTCCAGAAGTTCGACCATCTCCAGCGGTGGCCGGTCCTGCAGCACGCGATCCACCACCTTGCGAAGCTTGTCTGCCTCTGCCTTCGCCTTGGCAGTTTCGCCAGAGGCCGCCAGCAAGAGCGTCTTGTTGTACAACACCAAGGGATGGCCGGGCGCGAGCTCGTCGGCGCGCGCATAGGCGCGCATGGCCAGATCATCCAGACCCCAGCGCCAGGCGCGATAGCCCAGGTTGAGGAAGTTCTGCGCTGCCAGAAACCCGTCGCTGGTCTGTTGGCTGACTTCTTCAAAGGCGGCCATGGCGCCGTTGGGCGCGCCCCCTTGCATGAACAGATTTCCCAGCGACGTCCAAGAATCCACCGACGACGCCAACTCGACCGTGCGCCAGGCCGCGCGCGCGGCTTCCTGAAGGCGATTGCCCCGCCGGAACGCCGAGGCCAGACGGCCCCATGCTTCTGCGTCGTCAGGATGGTCGGCGACTGCGCACTCGGCGGCAGAGATTTCAGCGAGCAAGGGATTGGCCGGCGGAGCCGGAGCGAATGGTTGGGCGGTGGCCGGAGCGGGGGCCGGGGCCGAAGCCGGGGCCGGCATCGGATGGGCGCACGCG
>Ga0265342_10002584_pt1 | contig 15504 bp, 13 predicted proteins | sample 4CB327metaG_FD_203125 | JGI IMG/M metagenome (GOLD analysis project Ga0265342, IMG submission 203125) | Rhizosphere microbial communities from Carex aquatilis grown in University of Washington, Seatle, WA, United States - 4-CB3-27 metaG | ecosystem: Host-associated > Plants > Roots >...
GCCGAGACAAACGTCTTTGGGTGCCTGGCGACAAAGGCCTTGTCCAGGGCGATGTACCCACTCTCCTCGAGGGTGGCCAGGTGCGCGCCGAGGTTTCCGTCGGTCAACCCAAGGCTATTCTTGAGAAAGGCGAAATCGACCTTCTCCGTCGCCTTCAGCTGGCTGAGGGCCGCCATGATCTGCAGCCGGGCGGGCTGGTGAATGATTGCGTCGAGGCTGTCCATGGGGGCCTTTCAGCGAAGGACGTACCGAAGGTAGAACCCCGTCCCGATGAGCGTTCCTCCGCCGAAGATCGCGAACCACAAATAAAATATCGGGGCAAAGAACCACAGGCCGGCGAGGAGAAAGACGGTGACAAGGATGCCGGTCCAAAGCAGGCAGATGTCAAACCACAGCCCCGCCAGGATGTAGATCTGCATGATGACGAGCGCGGAATAGGCCAGCAGCGCCTTGGGGTGGTTGCCATGCACCCCGAGAAGCATCGGCCAGATCGCGTACCCGAACACCAGCAGCGAGACCACAGCCCCCAGGAATCGCCCGTCCATCCGGCCCCTGACACGCTGACCCTGCAGAAAACCAATCCCAATAGAGGCTATCACGCCACCGATGCCCAGCCAGTTCAGCAGAGGTTCGCCGAACTTTCCGCCGTTTTGCATGATGACCGCCATTGCGATCCAGATGAGGCCCCACATCCACAGGTGCAGGTGACCTCGATTGGCCCGGATGGCGTCGCGCATCGCCCGCCGCGACGATTCGATTTGCTGGAGGGCTCTGCCGGCCTCCTCGGCTGAAATTGTGTCCATACGCAGAGTACTCTACCATACAGAGTACTCTGTCAACACTTTTTCGCGATTATTTTCGAGTGCGATCCCGGGCTCGTGGTGGGTCAGTTTGCCGACCTAAATCCGAGTCATCTTCACCAGCTCCCGGTAGCGGAGGTCGATCGTGCCCCGGCCCGCCATCGACAGCCGGTTGACGCCGAAGCTCTCGACCGTGAGGCTCGCGCAGGCGGTCGCGTAGGCGATCGCCTTGCGCAGGGCCGCAAAGTCCGTCCGGTTCACCGAGGCCAGGTACCCGATCAGGGCGCCCGCGTAACTGTCGCCCGCCCCCGTTGGGTCGACCAGGCGGGAGACCGGATAGGCCGGCAGCGCAAAGAAGCCGTCCGGGTGGAAAAGGAGCGAGCCGTGGGACCCCTTCTTCACGATCACGATCCTCGGGCCCATCCTGCGGATGTACCGGCCCGCGACGATCAGGTTCTTCTCCCCGCTCAGTTCGCCCGCCTCGTCCTCGTTGAGGACGAAAAGATCGACCCGCGGAAGCAGCCGCTCCAGGTCGGGGCGGGCGACCGCTATCCAAAGGCCGCGCGTGTCGGCCAGGACGAACGCCCCACGCGCCACCTGGTCCATGACCTGGTGCTGGAGGGCCGGGGTGATCGCGCCCAGCATCACGTATCGGCTGTCCGCATACTCTTTCGGGATGACGGGCGAGAACTTCTCGAAGACATTGAGGTCGGTCACCAGGTTGTCGCAGCGGTCGAAATTCTCCCCGTAGCGGCCCGACCAGAAGAAGGTCTTCCCGGCCGGATCCACCTGGAGGCCGCCCAGGTCGACCCCGTGCCGGCGCAGCCTTTGCATGAAGCGCTTCGGGAAATCCGCCCCGACGACGCCCACCAGCCGCGCCGGCGCGAAATAGCTCGCCGCGATCGAGGCATAGGTCGCCGCCCCGCCGAGGATGTCGCCGCTTTGCGCGACGGATGTCGCAATCCGGTCTATCGCGACCGAACCAATGATCAGGGCCGGCCTGGCGGCCCGGGGATGGGGGGATGGCATGGGATTATTGGCTTACGGTGAGGCTTGTCGCCAGCAGCGGCTCGTCGTCGACCTCGATCAGGAGCGAATAGTCCCCCGGCCCGGGAAAACCCAGGTTTCGGATCTCGTTGATCAGGTTGATCCGGTGCAGGGGGCTCTGCGACTCGAAGGGCCGCTCGATCAGGGGCTGCATCTCGGAGTGGCTCATTCCCATCGAGATCTTCATCTTGTGCTGGCCCGGGGCGACATCAGTCAGCGTGAGAAACCACACCATCAGCGGATGGGTTATCGGGAAGTGGTGCGCCTTGATGTTCGAAAAGACCCCCAGGATCGTGTATTTTCCCGAGCTGGGGTCTATGTGGGCTCCGTCGCACGTCAGCCAGGCGAGGAGTTGCGGCTTGGATTGCACACTCTGGAGTTGCCCGGCGTCAGGCGCCGGGGCAACTCATTTCCCGGTTCTTGCAACCGGCGGCCATATCGTTTCGTGTACCGGCATGACATCGCAGACGCTGATCGATTCGGTGTCGTCCTATCCCCGCTGGCTTGTCATCGCCGTGGCGACCCTCGTGGCGGCCCTGCTCGTCTGGATCGTGGCCAAGCTTCTGGAATGGACACTGTGGCTCATCCTTGTCGTGGTCGTCGTGGGCGGACTCGCGTGGGCCATATGGGCGCTCCTCAAATAGGGAGGGATCCTCTACAAAGGCTTGCGCGTCGGACAACCGCATTTTAATCCTCGCGGATGAAGTATATCTTCGTGACGGGAGGCGTGGTTTCCTCGCTGGGCAAGGGGCTCACCGCGGCGGCGCTCGGCGCCCTCCTGGAGATGCGGGGACTGCGGGTGAGGATCCAGAAGTTCGACCCCTATCTTAACGTGGATCCCGGGACCATGAGCCCCTTCCAGCACGGGGAGGTCTATGTCCTGGAGGACGGGGCCGAAACCGACCTCGACCTCGGCCACTATGAGCGCTTCACGAGCGGAAAGCTTTCCCGGCTCAACAGCCTGACCTCGGGCCAGGTCTACGAAAGCGTCATCCAGAAGGAGCGCCGGGGGGACTATCTCGGGAAGACGGTCCAGGTGATTCCCCACGTGACGAACGAGATCAAGGAGCGGATCTACGCGGGGGGAAAGGACGTGGACGTCCTCATCACGGAAATCGGCGGGACAACGGGGGACATCGAGGGGCTGCCCTTTCTCGAGGCCATGCGGCAGTTCGCGCACGAGGCGGGGCCGAAGGACGTTGTCTTCATCCACGTCACGCTCGTTCCGTACCTTGCCGCGGCCGGCGAGCTGAAGACCAAGCCGACGCAGCAGTCGGTCGCCAAGCTCCGCGAAATCGGCATCCAGCCCCACGTCCTCGTCTGCCGCTGCGACCACCCGCTGGACAACGACCTGCGCGACAAGCTGAGCCTTTTCTGCAATGTCCCCGTGAAGGCGGTCATCGAATGCCGCGACGTGGACCATTCGATCTACGAGCTGCCCCTCGCCCTGCAGAAGGAGGGGATGGACGAACTCGTCCTCGACCTCTTCGGCCTCAAGATCGCCCAGCCCAGGGAGAACATCTGGGAAAAAGTGGTCCGGCGCCTGCTCAATCCCACCAATGAGGTCACGATCGGCGTTGTCGGGAAGTACATCGAGCTCCAGGATGCCTACAAGTCCGTCTACGAGTCGGTCACGCACGCGGGCATAGCGAACAATTGCAAGGTCAACGTCCGGCGGATCGACGCCGAGGATCTCCAGAAGAGCGGCGGGCTTGCGCAGCTGCGCGGCCTCGACGGCATCCTCGTTCCGGGCGGCTTCGGCGACCGCGGGACGGCGGGCAAGATCGCGGCCGCGCGCTGGGCCCGCGAGCACAAGCTGCCGTACTTCGGGCTGTGCCTCGGCCTGCAGATCGGCGTCATCGAGTTCGCCCGCAACGTCCTCAGGCTGCCGGGCGCCAACAGCACGGAGTTCGATCCGGACGCGCGCCATCCGGTCATCAACATGATGGAGGAGCAGAAGAAGATCATCGACAAGGGCGCCACCATGCGCCTCGGCAGCTACGAGTGCGCGATCACGCCGGGCACCAATGCCGCCCGGGCCTACCGCGCATCGAGTGTCCGCGAGCGCCACCGCCACCGGTACGAGGTCAACAACGCCTACGTCGCGCAGCTCCAGAAGGCCGGCCTTGTCGTCAGCGGAATCAACCCGCGCCGCAATCTTGTCGAGATCATCGAGCTCAGGAATCATCCGTGGTTCGTCGCGGTGCAGTTCCACCCTGAGTTCCAGTCGAAGCCGAACAGGGCGCATCCCCTTTTCGCAGCCTTCATCGGCGCCGCAATCAAACGCCACAAGCGATGATTTTCGACCCCGAAAGGCTGCTGTTCATCTCGGGTCCCTGCTCCCTCGAGAACGAGGCCGTTTGCCGCGCAGTCGCGGCCGCCCTCACCGGCCTCGGCCGGAGCCACCCGGAGCTGCTCATCGTTTTCAAGGGATCCTTCGACAAGGCCAACCGGACATCGCTGGCCGGCGGGCGGGGCACCGGGCTCTCCGAGGGCCTGCGGCTCCTCTCGCTGATCCGGAGGGAATTCGGGTTTCCAGTGCTGACCGACGTGCACGACCCGGCGCAGGTTCCGGCCGCCGCCTCGGTCTGCGATGTGCTGCAGATTCCGGCCTTTCTCTGCCGCCAGACCGACCTGCTTCTCGCGGCCGCCGCCTCGGGGCGGGCCGTCAACGTGAAGAAGGGCCAGTTCCTGTCGCCTCAGGAAATGGTGCACGTGACGGGAAAGCTACGGAAGGGCGGCGCCGCCGAGATCTGGCAGACCGAGCGCGGAACGACTTTCGGCTACCAGAATCTGGTCGTCGACATGCGTTCCTTCGCCTTGATGCGCAGGAACGGGCGCCCGGTCGTTTTCGACGCCACCCACAGCGTCCAGCTCCCTGGCGCCGGGGACGGCCGCAGCGGCGGCCAGAGGGAATTCGTACCGCCGCTCGCCCGTGCGGCGCTTGCCGCGGGGGCAGACGGCCTTTTCATCGAAACCCATCCGGACCCGGATCAGGCGATCAGCGACGGGCCCAACATGATTCCCCTGGATGAGCTTCCGGATCTCGTGGCGGATTGCCTCGCGATTTGGAAGGCAGCCCGGACGGCCCGCTCCTGACCCTCCCGCAGGGAAAAGTCAGCTTTTCGTTTCGCCGGCTTCCTCGTAGACGCCGAGGTGGCGGTATCGATTGTAGCGGCCCTCCAGCAAATCCGGGACGGATTTCTTCGCCAATTCGGCCATGTGCCGGTGCAGGCATTTCCTGAGGGCGGCGGCCGATGCGGCCGGATCGTGGTGCGCGCCCCCGAGCGGCTCGGCAATCACCTCGTCGACAACGCCGAGTTCCAGCAGCTTGGCGGCGCCAAGCTTCAGGGCCTCCGCCGCCTTCGGCGCCGCCGAGCCGTCCTTCCAGAGTATCGCGGCGCATCCCTCCGGGGATATGACCGAGTAATAGCTGTTCTCGAACATCAGCACCCGGTCGGTGACGCCGATCCCGAGCGCCCCTCCGGATCCGCCCTCGCCCAGGACGACCGAAATGGTGGGCACCCCCAGAAGAGCCATCTCCCTCAGGTTGACGGCGATCGCCTCCGCCACATGGCGTTCCTCGGAGCCGATTCCCGGAAAAGCTCCCGGCGTGTCGATGAGCGTGATCACCGGAAGCCTGAATTTCTCGGCCATTTTCATCAGCCGGAGGGCCTTTCGGTAGCCTTCCGGATGCGGCATCCCGAAATTGCGGCTGATCTTGTCCTTGGTGTCGCGGCCCTTCTGCTGGCCGATCACCATGACTGGGCGTCCGTCGAGAAGGGCGGTCCCCCCTATCATCGCCCGGTCGTCGCTGAACTGGCGGTCCCCGTGCAGTTCCTGAAAACCCTCCAGGATCATCCCGATGAAATCGAGGGCGTACGGCCGCGCGGGGTGCCGGGCTATCTGCACGCGCTGCCACGCCGTCAGGTTGGAATAGATCTCCGCCCGGAGCGTCTCGATCCCCTTCTCAATCGGCTCGATTTCCCGGGAAAGATCCTCGTTTGTCTCGAGCGAACGCTGGCGCAGCTGATCCAACTGCCTGGCCAGCTCGCGCAACGGTTCCTCGAACTCCAACGCGTAGGCCGGGGCTTTCATTCGCGTCGACGCTACTCAATTCCCGAGGGCCGTGTCAACGGGACGAAACTAGCCTGCATCCAGGCTCGCCGTCAGGGGCCGGCGGGCTTGACCGTAACCGGGGGCCTTGCGAGCAGGGCGGGAGGGGCCGTGCGCACCGCCGGGGGAGGCACCTCGGCCTCCAGCGCAAAGGCTTGCTGCGCCCACGGGCTGTTCGGATCGATCTGAAGCAATTGCGCGGCCAGGCGCTGCACTTCGTCCCCGCGATTCGCCGAGGCGGCGAGGCTCGCCAGCTGGTAGAGCGCCTCGGCCCGGATTGCCTGGTATTGGCGCGCGTCGTCGGCCAATTGGTGAAGGGAGGCCTCCCCCCCGGTCCTGTCGCCCGACTGGATCTTCGCCATGGCAAGGCCCATCCGGGCTCGGGCCGCCAGCGGCCCGGTCTTGAGCAGGTCGCTTGCCCGGTTGTAGTCGCTGATGGCGGCGGTCATGCGGCCGGCCTTGGAATCGGCGTCGGCGACCATCAGCTGCGCGACGCCGCCGAGGACGTGGTCCGGGTGGGCAACGGCAAAGGCCTGGAGCTTTTCGGGCGTCGTCGCCTCCGCGAATTCCTTCCTGGTCCCCTCCTCCTTCTGCGTCGCGAAGTAGTCCCACCCGGCCCTGCCGATGTAGAACAGCAGCACGAGTCCGCAAAGAACGATGAGGGCCTGGCCGTTTTTCTTCCAAAAGCCGTGGAGCTGCTCGTCAATCGGCGAATGCGCGGCATTCTCGGCTCCTGGTTGCTGCGAGGGCGCGGCGGGGAGCTTCGGATTCGTTGGAGAGGGAGGGGTTGGCATGAAACGAGGTTTTCGCGTTGGGAAAAGAGCCAGCAAAGCAAGTCCCCGCGATCGTGTAAACAGCGAATCTGAGCCGGAAGCCTCAGTCGAAAACGACCGTCTTCCGCCCGTAGACGAGGACACGGCTTTGCAGGTGCCAGCGAACCGCCTGGGCGAGGACCGATTTCTCGAGGTCGCGGCCCTTTCGGACCAGGTCGGCGACGCTGTGGCGGTGCGTCACCCGGACGACGTCCTGCTGGATTATCGGACCGTCGTCGAGCTCGGCCGTCGCGTAATGGGCGGTCGCCCCTATGAGCTTCACACCCCGCTCGTGCGCCTGGTTGTAGGGGCGGCCGCCGGCGAAGGCCGGCAGGAACGAATGGTGGATGTTGATGACCGGCCGGCCGAAGGAGGAGAGGAACCCGGCCGAGAGCACCTGCATGTAGCGGGCGAGAATGACGAGCTCGACGTCGAGCGAGCGCAACAACTCGAGCTGCCGCGCCTCGGCGGCAGGCTTTCCTGCGTCCCCCGGCTCCACCGCAATATGATGGTACGCCAGCCCGTAGACGGCCGCCGCAGGCGCGATGTCGGCATGGTTCGAAACGATGGCGACAAGATCGGCCCCGAATTCGCCGGCCCTCCAGCGAAGCGCAAGGTCGTGGAAGCAATGGTCCGCATGCGACACGAACATCGCGACCCTGGGGCGGCAGGCTGAGGAGGTCACCCGCGCCGTCATGCCGAGGGAGGCGGCGAACTGGCGGAAGGCGGCGGCCTCGGATGCTAGCGCCGCGGAGGGGGGGACCGAGGGATCCGGCTCCCACTCGACGCGCTGGAAGAACACGCCAGCCTCCATGTCCCGGTGCTGGTCGGCATGCAGGATGTTCCCGCCCCTCTCGAAGATCCAGCCGGCCACGCGGGCGACCAATCCGGGCTGGTCGGGTCCGGACAGAAGCGCAATCAGCGTGGCGGGCTCAGGCATCCGATGAAACGGGGACGACATTGCCGCGGTACTGCTGAATCGGGCGCACGCCGAGCGGCTTTTCCCGCAGGGCGCGGATCCCCTCCACGGCCGCCTCGGCCCCGGTGATCGTCGTCATTATGCAGATATTGTGGGCGTAGGCGGCAGAACGGATGGCATTCTCATCGCGGCGGGGGATCATCCCGCTCGGGGTGTTGATGACCATGGCGATCTGCCCGTTCTTGATCATGTCAACGGCGTTGGGCCGCCCCTCGCTCAGTTTGGCCAGCCGCTTTGCCTGGACTCCGTTGTCGGTGAGATACTTCGCCGTGCCGCTCGTCGAGTAGAGCGCGAACCCGAAGCTTTCCAGGTCGCGGGCTATTTCGACGGCGGCGGCCTTGTCCGCGTCCTTGACGCTCAGGAAGACATTGCCCCGGGTCGGCAGGCCCGGCCTTGCGGCGGCCTGCGCCTTGGCAAAGGCCAGGCCGAGATCGTCGTCGAGCCCCATCACCTCGCCCGTCGAGCGCATCTCGGGCCCGAGCGCGATCGTGGCGCCCGGGAAACGCGCGAAGGGGAACACCGCCTCCTTCACGCACCAGTGCTTCGGCGTCACCTCCCGGACAAAGCCCAAATCCGCAAGCTTGAAGCCCGCCATCACCTTCGCCGCGAGTTTCGCCAGGGGAACGCCTATCGCCTTCGCCACAAAGGGCACCGTGCGGGACGCGCGAGGGTTCACCTCCAGGATGTACAGATCCTCCCCCTTTATGGCGAACTGCACGTTCATGAGCCCGATGACGTTGAGTTCGCGGGCGAGGGCGCGCGTTGCCGTCCGCACCTTGTCGAGCATGGCGCTGTCGAGCGTGTGGGGGGGCATCACCATCGAGGCGTCGCCCGAGTGGACCCCCGCGAATTCGATGTGCTGGAGCATCCCGCCGATGACGCTCGTTTCGCCGTCGCTCAGGCAGTCGACATCCAGCTCGATCGCATCCTCGAGGAACTGGTCGATGAGGACGGGCTTGCCCGGCATGACGTCGAACACCTGGCGGACGACGCCCTTCAACTCCTCGGCGCTGTAGACGATGAACATGCCGCGTCCGCCCAGGACAAAGGACGGCCGGAGAAGCACCGGATAGCCGACTTCCAGCGCAAACGCGGCCGCCTCGCCCTCGCTGAGCGCCGTCCGGTTGGCCGGCTGCCGGAGGCCGAGCTTGCTCAAGACTGCGGAAAACAGCTTCCGGTCCTCGGCGATATCGATGCTTTCCGGGGAGGTGCCGATGATGTTCACGCCGTTCGCCTTCAGGGCGGAGGCGAGATTGAGGGGGGTCTGGCCCCCGAACTGGACGATGGCCCCGAAGCATCCCTCCTGGTTGTAGATCTCGAGGACGTCCTCGAGCGTCAGGGGCTCGAAATAGAGCCGGTCGCTCGTGTCGTAGTCGGTCGAAACGGTCTCCGGGTTTGAGTTCACCATCACGGTCTCGAATCCGGCCTCCCTCAGGGCAAAGCTCGCGTGCACGCAGCAGTAGTCGAACTCGATCCCCTGCCCTATCCGGTTCGGCCCCCCGCCGAGAATCATGATCTTCTTCCTGCCGCCCGGGGGCAGGATCTCGTTCTCGTCCCCGTAGCTCGAGTAGTAATACGGCGTGAAGGCCTCGAATTCCGCGGCGCAGGTGTCGACGAGCCGGTACACGGTCCGGATGCCCTTCGCGATCCGGGCGGCCCGCACGGCCCGCGGCTCGCTGCCGAGAATATGCGCCAGCTGGACGTCGGAGAATCCGAACTCCTTGGCCCTCCGGAGATGGTCGGCGTCGATGGAGTCGAGCGTCCCGCCCCGGAGGCTCTCCTCCATATCGTAGATCTCCCGCAGCTGGTGAAGGAACCAGCGATCGATCCGCGTCAGATCGTAAACCTGTTCGACCGAATAGCCCGCCCGAAAAGCGTGGCGTATGTAGAAGATGCGATCGCCGCAGGCCGTCCCAAGTTTTGTCTTGATGGTGGCATCGTCGGGGCGCTCGTCGCTGCCGAGGCGGCCGCCGCCGCCGAATCCGCGGGCGCCGATCTCGAGGGAGCGCAGGGCCTTCTGGATCGATTCCTTGAACGTCCGGCCGATCGCCATCGCCTCCCCGACCGATTTCATGGAGGAAGTGAGCGTCGCGTCGGCGTCGGGAAACTTCTCGAAGGTGAATCGCGGAACCTTCGTGACAACATAGTCGATCGTCGGCTCAAAGCTCGCGGGGGTGAGCCGCGTGATGTCGTTTCGCAACTCGTCCAGCGTGTAGCCCACGGCAAGCTTCGCCGCGATCTTGGCGATCGGGAATCCCGTCGCCTTCGAGGCCAGGGCCGAGGAGCGGGAAACGCGCGGATTCATCTCGATCACGACCATGCGGCCGGTTTCCGGTTCGACGGCGAACTGGATGTTCGATCCGCCGGTCTCGACGCCGACCTCCCGGATGACCGCGAATGAGGCGTCGCGCATCGCCTGGAATTCCTTGTCGGTGAGGGTCATCGCCGGGGCCACCGTGATCGAGTCACCGGTATGGACTCCCATCGGGTCGAAGTTCTCGATCGAACAGATGACGACGCACTGGTCCTTGTGGTCGCGCATCACCTCCATTTCGAACTCCTTCCAGCCGAGAAGGCACTCCTCGACCAGGACCTCGTGGACCGGTGAAATGTCCAGCCCGTTGGAAACGATGCGCTCGTACTCCTCCCGGTTGTAGGCGATTCCGCCGCCGGCGCCCCCGAGCGTGAATGAAGGACGGATGATCAGGGGAAAGACGCCTATCTCGTCCGAGGCCGCGCGGGCCTCGTCCAGCTTGTGCACCATCCGCGACTTCGGCACATCGAGCCCGATGCGAATCATGGCCTGCTTGAACAGCTCGCGGTCCTCGCCCTTCGCAATGGCCGTTGGCTTGGCCCCGATCATCTCGACCCCATACTTGGCCAGGACCCCCAGCCGGTTCAGCTCCATCGAGAGGTTCAGGGCCGTCTGCCCGCCCAGGGTCGGCAGGAGGGCCGAAGGTCGTTCGGCCGCGATCACCTTCTCCAGGATTTCAGCCGTAAGCGGTTCGATGTAAGTGACATCAGCGAACTCCGGATCCGTCATGATGGTCGCCGGATTGGAGTTCACCAAGATCACCCGATACCCCTCCTCCTTGAGCGCCTTGCAGGCTTGCGTGCCCGAGTAATCGAATTCGCAGGCCTGGCCGATCACAATGGGGCCTGCGCCTATGATGAGGACGGATTGGAGGTCGGTACGCTTGGGCATTTACGATCGGGCTGGCACAAAATTCCCGTGAGGGTTGCGGCCGGGGAAACCCTCCGCAAGCCCATTGTCGCGACCCCAAACCTGAATAAGCATCCTTGCCGACACCCCGCGCATCAATCGAATCCCGCCGCATTTCGCTCGCCTCAGGTTGGCGTTTTGCCTTGCTGGGATCATCTATGGCCGCCCCAGCCAAGGCCTTGTCATTCAGGAGCCGCGGGAGTGCGCGTCTGGCCCACGCACTTGGGATTGCCCTTGTTTTGGCGATGTCCGTTTCGCGGCTGGCCGCTCAGAATCTCCTCTACATCGAGCACGACGGCAAACTTGCCCCTGTGCGACGGGTCGATGGCACGACCCCCTACGTTTTGGACGGCGGCAAGTTGACTGCGGCGTTCGGCGAGAACTACGCGCTGCAGCCGACCGCGGAATACCTGCCGGTGATGGTCGCTGTGGGAAACCTGACTTTTAAGCGCCATTCGGGCGGACTTCCGAACCACGCGCCCGGAACCATCCGCAGCGGCCTGAACCTGCCCGCCGCCAACAGCGCGGCGGCGCGCCCGGAACCGACGGTCACCGGAACCGTGGGGAGCGGCGGGAGGATGAACAATGAGTTCACATTCAGCGCTGACTTTGAATCTCCCTATTCGCTCGACAATGTTTTCATCGTTCTGGCCATGAAGACGCAGCGGGAGGGCAACATGCTCTATCTTCATGACATCGGCCGCCTTGATGCGCACAGGGACAGGCACATCGAGATCACCTCCCGAATGCCATTCCCCCTCGGGGCGACCCGGCTGACCATTCATATCTTTGCCAGTGGCACGGAGGTCCTGAACTCGCGCATTCCCGCCTCCGAGCGCGAGGCTGCGCTGGACCGAATGGTGGGGAATCGAATTGCATCCGTCCAGGATGCCGACCTTAAACCGCTGCTCGGACCCCCGCCCGATTACCCGGTGTCTCTGGGGACAACAAGACTCACGGGTCGGGCCGAGGTCTCGTTCCGGGTCGACGAGCGCGGCATCGTAAGAGATCCGAAGGTGGCAAACGCCTCGAACCCGGCCTTCGGGGATGCGGCATTGGCCGCGATCCGGCAGTGGCGGTTTCTGCCCCGGGTGAAGGGCGGACATCCGGTCGGGGCGACCGCCAGTCTTCCATTCCTTTTCACACCTCCGTCCTGAGGCCTCGCGTTATATGACATGAGAGCCCATCCAGCTGCCACCCCATGATGGCTCCCCTCCCCAAGGCATTACCCCGGGATCCTATATGAAGATGAATGGAATCACTGCGTTAAGTTCACTCGCATGCATCACCGCCCTGTCGATTTCGGCGGGGGCGCAGACCTCCGGCGGCGCGCCCCACCTGCAGAAACAGGGCGCCGCGACCCAGCTCGTGGTGGATGGAAAGCCGTACCTGGCGTTTGCCGGAGAACTCACCGGCGACGCGGCGACGAGCCTCCCCATGATGGAGCCCATCTGGCCGAAGATTGTCTCCGGCAACCTGAACACCGTTCTCGTCGCGATGTCCTGGGCGCAGTTCGAGCCCGAGGAGGGCAAATTCAACTACGTCCAGCTGGACGGGGTGATCGCGAAGGCGAGGGAGAACAACCTTCACCTCATTTTTCTCTGGTTCGGCTCCTGGAAAAACGGCACGTCCAGTTACGCGCCATACTGGGTGAAGAAGGATTATGTCCGCTTTCCGCGCATCCAGATAGGAGAGGGCAGGACTGTCTCGATATCGGGTCCCATCGAACTGCTGAGCACGCTGGGCGATGCCACGCGGGATGCGGACGCAGCCGCATTCGGAGCGTTCATGCGGCACGTCAAAGAGGTCGACGGCGTCCAGCACACCGTCCTCATGATGCAGGTGGAGAATGAAGTGGGTGTGCTGCGGGATTCGCGCGACCGATCCCCGGCGGCGAACCGCGCATTCGCCGGGCAGGTGCCCGCCGAATTGATGAGCTACCTTCAGAGTCACAAGGACGCCCTCATCCCCGAGTTCCGCGAGGTCTGGGCGGCGAACGGGTTCAAGGCATCCGGAACCTGGGAAGAGGTCTTCGGCCCCGGCAAACCGGCGAATATTGAGATTCCGATCCAGACGCAAAGCCCGCCGATGAGCGCCGATGAACATGAGATCAGCTGGAGGCGGCTGCACTGGGCCTCGGACGAGATATTCATGGCGTGGAACTACGCGCGCTTTGTGGAGAAGGTGGCCCAGGCGGGCAAGGCCGCCTACGATATTCCGATGTACGTGAACGCCTGGCTGCAGCAGCCAAATCACGCCTGGCCGGGAACGTATCCCTGCGGCGGCCCCCTTCCCCAGGTGCATGACATCTGGCGCGCCGGGGCCCCGGACGTGGACATCCTGGCGCCGGACCTCTACCTGCCGTATTTCGACGAGGTCTGCGAAAGGTTCAGCCGGAACGGCAATCCCCTCTTCATTCCGGAGACGGGAACCAATGCGTCCAATGTCATCATGGCGGTCGGCAAGTACAACGCCATCGGCTTCTCCCCGTTCGGGGTGGACGGGGGAAGGCCGATGCCGGCGGACCTCGGAGCCGCCTACCAGATGCTTTCCCAGATGTCGCCGATGATTCTCGCGCACCAGGGGACAGGCACCATGACGGCGGTGCGGATGGTCCAGGGGGAACCGCCAAAGCAGGTCAGCCTGGGCAATTACACCCTGACGTTCCGCTATACGGGCCGGATCCGGGGCCTTCCCCCGCAGGAAAGGGGGGGCGTGGTGGCGCCATCCTACGGTCCGGCGACGCCATCGGGGGAACCGCTGCCGCCTCTCGAGGCCGGCGCAGTCCTCATATCCACCGGTCCGGACGAGTATTACTTCGGCGGAGGCGGCATGCGGGTCGACTTCGCGCCGACCACGCCCGGGCCGTCCAATGTCGGGCTCGGCGACGTCCAGGAAGGCAGGTTTGTCGAGGGAAAGTGGGAAGTCACCCGTCAACTCGCAGGCGACGACGATGCGCAGGGCGAGATTTTGGTGCTTCATCCCGGCACGATCCTGCGGGTGACACTCTACCGCTATCCGTAGGGCGGGGAGTCCGCCGGCCGGCACGCCGATTTGACGGCCATTCCAAAATCGCGAAAACAGGGTCCATGCACATGCCCCGTCGCGCGCGTCTGGTCAGCGTTGTCTGCCTCCTCCTCGGGATGGCGCCCGTGGCATCGCGAGCCTGGTACGAGCCGGGCCACCGCATCATCAACCGGCTCGCCATCGACTCGCTGCCGGCCGACTTTCCCCCATGGGTGCGCGAGCCCGCGGTCGCGGAGCGGATCGTCTTTCTCTCCCAGGAACCGGACCGCTGGCGCCGGACCCGCGAGCTGCTGCTCCAGCACGACAACGCGCCGGATCATGTTGTCGACCTCGATCAGATCGCATGGGCGGGGATCGACGTCTCCGCGCTCACCCCCTTCCGATACGAGTTCGCCGCGGAGTTCCTGAAAGGCCGCGCAGCCCACGCAGATCGCTTTCCCGCCTCCGGCCCGGCCGGGGACCCGGAACATTTGCTCGGGCTGCCGGGCTTCCTTCCCTGGGCGATAGCCGAATACTACGCCAAGCTCCAGGTTCAGTTCTCCTATCTGAAGGCCTATGAGCGCTACGGGACCGCGGCTGAAATCGCGGACGCCCGGGCCAACGTGGTCTACGTGATGGGCGTCATGGGCCATTTCGTCGGCGACGGTTCCCAGCCGCTGCACACGACGGTCCACAATCGCGGCTGGACGGGGCCGAATCCAAACAACTACGCGACAAACGACATTCACGCGGTGATAGACGGCGCCTTCATCGCAAAGGCGGGCATCACGGTTGACGAGCTGGCGCCCAAAATTGTTCCGGCCCGGCCGCTGGACATGGCGCCGCGGCCCGACGGCCGCGATCCGGCGTTCGTCGGCATCGTCGACTTCCTTCTGGCCACGCGGAAGACGGTGGAACCGATGTATCAGCTTTTGAAGGACCATAGGCTCGTGGATGGCGGCCCCGGCAGCCGCGAGGGCCGCGACTTCATCGACAGCCGCCTCATTGCCGCAGGCGAGATGCTGGGATCCCTCTGGCTCACGGCCTGGCAGCAGGCGGCTCCGGATACCTACCTGCAGTCGACGCTGGTTCAGAGGCGGGCAGGTTCGGGTTGAAGGAGTTCCGGTGCGGATTGTCAGAGTTGAATTGCTGATCCGGTCGCTGGCACGCGTCCTCTTCGACCGCAGTTTTTTAGACTTACCCTTGACCCACCTCGTGGGCGAATGACGTTAGATATTGATTACAAATATTTTGAAGTGCTTGGCGCCGAAATCAAAATCTAACTGTACGGCAACAAGTTTCTTTGCGTTTCCGGCGCGCAGGTCCATTAGGAATGCAATCCCCCTGCTGTAGGGCGGCTAATGCCGCCAAGTTGCTTACCCCACATTCTCAGTCCCCGAAGCTGCTTGTCTTGGCCGCTCCGCGCGCCTTTTGCCCAGACTAACTCCAACACACCGATCCCCCATGCATAGAATCCGTGTATCACGCATGAAAGATTCCGCAGCCTTTTGGCCGGCCTCC
>Ga0265342_10002586_pt1 | contig 15499 bp, 11 predicted proteins | sample 4CB327metaG_FD_203125 | JGI IMG/M metagenome (GOLD analysis project Ga0265342, IMG submission 203125) | Rhizosphere microbial communities from Carex aquatilis grown in University of Washington, Seatle, WA, United States - 4-CB3-27 metaG | ecosystem: Host-associated > Plants > Roots >...
TTCAGCGAAGCCGTGCGCTCCGGCCAGTGGACGGGGTACACCGGCAAGCCGATCCGCGACGTGGTCAACATCGGCATCGGCGGATCCGATCTCGGCCCGGTCATGGTGACCGAGGCGCTGCGCCCGTACCGCCGCGACGATCTCGACCTGCACTTCGTGTCGAACGTCGACGGCACGCACATCGCGGAGACGCTGAAGCGCTTGTCGCCCGAGACCACGCTGTTCCTGGTCGCGTCGAAGACCTTCACCACGCAAGAGACCATGACCAACGCGCAGACCGCGCGTCGCTGGTTCCTCGACGCGGCGAAGGATCCCGCGCACGTCGCCAAGCACTTCGTGGCGCTGTCGACCAACACCAAGGAGGTCACCAGATTCGGTATCGCCCCCGAGAACATGTTCGTGTTCTGGGACTGGGTCGGTGGCCGGTACTCGCTCTGGTCATCGATCGGCCTGTCGATCGCGCTCGGTGTCGGCTTCGATCGCTTCGAGGAGCTGCTCGCCGGCGCGTTCGAGATGGACGAGCACTTCCGCACCGCGCCCCTCGAGCAGAGCCTGCCGGCGACGATGGCGATCCTGGGCGTCTGGTACAACGACTTCTTCGGCGCGGCGTCGCACGCCATCCTGCCCTATGATCAATACCTTCATCGATTTCCCGCCTATTTCCAGCAGGGCGATATGGAGTCGAACGGCAAGGGCGCGTCGCGCGACGGGCGCCTCATCACCGGCTACCAGACCGGCCCGGTGATCTGGGGCGAGCCCGGCACCAACGGCCAGCACGCGTTCTACCAGCTGATTCACCAGGGGACGAAGCTGATCCCGTGCGACTTCCTGGCTTCCGTCGAGACGTTCAACCCCATCGGCGATCACCACAAGCTGCTGCTGGCCAACTACTTCGCGCAGACCGAGGCGCTCATGAAGGGGCGCAACGAGGACGAGGCGCGCGCCGAGCTGACGGGGCAAGGGCTGTCGGGCGCGGCGCTCGAGGCGCTGCTGCCCCACAAGATCTTCAGCGGCAACCGGCCGACCAACTCGCTGCTTTACCAGAAGCTGGATCCACGGACGCTGGGCAAGCTGATCGCGCTCTACGAGCACAAGATCTTCGTGCAGGGGATCATCTGGAACATCAACTCGTTCGATCAGTGGGGCGTCGAGCTCGGCAAGAAGCTGGCGAACGCGATCATCCCCGAGCTCGACGCGCCGGGAGCGGTCGCCGGCCACGACGCTTCGACCAACGCATTGATCAACGAGTTCAAGCAACGCCGACGTTGATTTGAACGTCGCCGTCAACGCGCGCCCAACAGTCGTTGTCAGGGTGCGCGGTCGAAGGGGCCGGCCTCTACACAGCGCGGCTTCGAGCCGACTATCGGTTCGAAGCCGCGCGGCGTGATCTTGCACGAAACACCCGAGTGCAACCGCCCATCGCGGATCCACATTGGCGCCCGCTGCACGACAAGTCGTCGTGGGTGTTCAATTCGATCACAGGAGGCGTCCCATGGCTGCAAGCTCCGTCGAGCTACGTAGGATCTACGTCAATCTGTTTCGTGACCCTTACGATCCCGGGCGCTTGAGCGCGTTGCAAGCGTCGCTGGACGAGGTCGATCGCCGGCGCGGCTCGTCGCGCGCCGCCGCCGATCGCATTCTCGAGTCACTCAATGATGGTCTGGACCCGGGGTTGACCTTCACTCAACTCGAGTGCTTGCGAAGTTTTCTGTCGGCGCGCGCATTTGCGTCGGTCGTGCCAACGGAGGAATTGGCGCCGGAAATCGCCGATCAACTGGCGGCGCTCTATCGTCGCTTGTTTGCCGAGCCCGATCTGGCGAATTTGCAGTCGTTGCAACGCGCGGTCTTCGACTACGACAAGACCGGCACTGACGAGAAACGCCTGGCGGTGCTGGCGTTGCTGCGCGACCTCAATCCCATGATGGCCTGGAACGACGCGCACGTCGGCGCGCTCGACGCGCTGCTGGTCCGCGACATCACCTTCAAGCAGATTGCTCCGTTCCAGGTGAGCGGTGATCTCTGGTGAGACGCTGCGGACGACATCGCCTGCGCCGCGAGCCGCCTCCGCGCCATCCCTGGTGCCGGCGGCCGCGGCGCTCGCGGTGCCGTCCGCCTCGATCGACGGCACGTTCCGCGAGCTGACGGCGTCGCTGCCCGAATCGGTTCGGCCGGTGCTGTCCGGCCTGCCGCACCGGCTGGGGCTCACGTCGTCGACCGAGGGCGAGTTCGGCGACTTCGTCAGGCTGCACCCGAACCGCGAGCTGCCGGTCTACGCCGCCGAGGACGCCTCGAGCCTCGGCGGCGGCGACGAGTTGTCACCGGACCGCGTCGCGAGCTTTCAGCGCGCGCACCATCTGGCCGCGTTTTACTGGCTGGTGCGCGATCGGTTGGCTGACGGACAGGTGGTGGCCAACGACACGCTGGCGCAGGCTGGTGAGCTCCTGCGCCAGCGCTGGGTGGAGACGCTGGCGGCAGCGACCGAGGATCCGGGCGTCGCGCATGACTTGATCGAAGAGGTGACGCTGCACTGGGAGCGGGGCATCCGCGGCGAAAAAGAGGCGCTTCGCCGCGGCGTCACCACGCCGGGAATGCACGGGCGCGTGGTGGTCGACAAGCTGCGGTGGATCAGCAGCGCGTCGGTCGCCTTGCTCATCGATCGCGGCCAGCAGGACCGCGCCCAGCTGTTCCGGCGCGCGTACGATCTGTTCGTGCTCGCCTTGCAGTGCATCGACGACGTCAATGATCAGAAGGAGGACGAGGCGCTCTACGGCAGCAGCGTGCCCGCGGCGCTCGGGTGCTCGAGCGGCACGTTGATGCGCGCGGCGCCGAAGCTGGCGGCGCGCGCGGCGGCGGTCGCCGCCGGGGGGGGCTTCGGTCGGTTCGCGACCTGGCTGGGCGTGTTCGCGCGCGCCCTCGGCACCTGGCGTCCGGAGGGCAACCCGATCGCCGACGAGCTGGGGGCGATCGCGCTGGCGGGTGAGCTCGACGGAGAAGGCGACGGGGAGGCCGCGTGAGCGGCGGAATTCGGGCAGAGGGCACGCTCGGCTACGAGCGTGCCCTCGAGTGGAAGGAGCCTCCCTCGCCGGAAGAGCTGGCGTGGTGCGGGTGGTCGGTGGCGCGTGCCGTCGGGAAACCGGCGGCACGCTGGTTGCCGCTGGCGAGGATCGGCAGCGTGCGCCTCTATCTCTGTCCACCGGAGACGGAGCGCGACGCCGCGACGTCGTTCGTCGAGCCCCTGGTGGCTGAAAAGCGCGGCACGCCCACGCGCGGCGGTTGCGTCGGCGTCGACGGGCAAGTCCTGAGGTCGTCGTTCTATCCAGCGCCATCGGTCCCACCGATGCGCCCGTCAGATCCAGGTCCGGTCCCCTTCCTCGTCGGCGCTCGCCTTCCACGTCGCCACCGCCATTCGCGCGACGTGCGCGTCGCGGTGATCGACGTCGGCTTCGAGAACCTGAGCGTGCTCGAGGCGTTCGGCGCCGGACGCGTCGAGGGGCCGTTCTCGCTCTCGCGCCTGGTGGTCGCAAACGACGCGCGCGCGGGCGCGCTGCCGGCGCCGGGCGCCCCGGGACACGGCACGGCCATGGCGGGGATCGTTCTTCATCAAGTGCCGCGCGCGCGGGTCGGACTGTTCCGGATCGCGGCGCTCGCCGGCGCCGTCCCCGCTTACCTGGGTCCCACCGAGATCGCGGTCGCGGTGGCAGCGGCGGTCGAGTCGTGGCGGGCCGACGTGGTGCTGATCGCGATGAGCGACGGCGCCTGGGGTACGCCGCGCCACCTGCGCGACGTGCTGCGCGAGGCGTCGCGCACCGGCCGCGCGCGCCGCGGCGCCGCGATCGTCTGCTCGGTGGGCGATCCGGCCAAGAACCACTCGCGCGCGGAGGACAGCGCCGCGATCGGCGCCGACGATCTCGCGAGCCAGCCCTGGGTGATCGCCGCCGCCGCCTGCGACGGCGCCGGCCGCTGGCTGCGCGCGCGCTTCGACTATCAGCGCACCGGCTCGCCCGGCACGACCTACAACCGCTTCGGGCCCAGCGTCGCGCTGGTGGCGTCGGGCGAGTCGCAAGTCTTCGGTGGGGTGCTGGCCGCCGACGATTCCAGCCAGGCGGCGGCGCTGGTGGCGGCCGGCGCCGCGTCGGTGCTGGAGCAGGCGCCGGCGACGAACCTCGACGATCTGCGCGCGTGCCTGTTCCTGACCGCCGACGCGCCCGCCGAGATCGACGAGCGGGCCGACAGCCGAATCGACGCGGAACCTGGGCTCGCGACGTCCGTCTGCGACGGGCGCGATCGCCTGGGACATAGCTTCAAGGTCGGTTACGGGCGCGTCAACGCCGCGGCGGCGGCGCTGGCCGCGTCGGACCCGATCGCGGCCGCGCTGCTTGCGACCCGCCGCTGCCCCGACCCGCCCGCCGGCAAGAGCGCGGCGGTGCGGATGGCCGAGGCCTGGGACGCGACCTGGCGGCAGGCGCTCGCCGGTGCGCCACGGGCCGCGCGGCTGGCCGCGGGCTACGCGCGCGTGCGAGGCCGACTGGCGCGCGCGGCGATGCGCTCGCCGGCGGCCGCCGACGCGCTGGCCTGGCTGGCCCGGCACGCGCGCGCGCTGTCGGAGGAACAGTCGGAGCAACCTCCGGATCGCTGGCTCGCCTGGTTCGCCGCTCCGGGCGACCATGGGGCACTGGCCGATCGCGTCCACCATGCGGTCGAGGTCCTGGCGCGCGCGGTGGAAGGGGACGCCGTCGCGGCCCGCTGGCTCGCTCGATTCGCGGCGGCGATGACGGCCGGAGGCCCGGGTCACGTCGGCGCGATCTTTGCGGAGGTCTTGCGCCGGTCGCACGTCGCCGATCTACAGACCAGCCATGATTTTTCAGCTGACGGGAGCGGTCCCACGCCTTCCCGCGTACCACCCGTCTATCATCCCTCCTGGTTCGCGCACGGCAGCCGATCCTCCGGTTGTTCGGGCGGCGGTGATGCAGGAGGTGACGCCGGAGGTGATCACAGATGGAGTGAGACGGGCTGAATCGCGCTGGCGGGTGGTTCTGCTGGCGGTTGGTTTTGCTCTGGCCGTCCTGGTGATCCTCGCCGGACGAAACGCGCATCGCTCGCGTGGCCGGCCTTTTGCTGGCCTGCTCACCGATCCCTACGGCGCGTTCTCCGCCGTGCACTGGCCTGGCTGGCAATCCGAATCGCTGCCGCTGCGGTTCCCCGACCAGCTCATCGCGGTCAACGGCGAGCCGGTCACCGGCCGCGTCGGCTCGCCGGTGGCGCGGTGGATCTCCACGCGCATCGCCGAGCTGCAGCGCGCCGGCGAGACGCGCACGCGCCTCACCTTCGAGACCGGCAAGGGGGAGGTCACTGTCGAGCGGCGCATTCGCGTGCTGGGAATCGACGAGATCGTCTTCTTCTTCGGCCTCTACGCGCTGGTCGCGCTGTTCGTCTTCTGGTCGGGCGTGGCGGTGATGATGCTGGCGTGGCGCCAGCCCGCCGCGAGAGCCTACGCCACCTGGACAGTGGGAACGTTCGTGTTCCTGGTGACCTTTTTCGACTACCACACGACCGGGCAGCTGGTGCCGCTGTTCACGCTGTCGACGGTGGTCATCCAGATCGCCATCGTCTGGCTCGCCTATTCGTTCCCGACCCCGCCGCGACGACACCGGCGCGCGCTGCGCGCGGCCGCGCTGATCTTCGGCATGCTCGCGGCGGGCGTCGCGGTGGCGCTGCTGGTCGGCCCGCGCATCGGCCGCAACGTCACCGCGCTGCGCGTGATCGTGGGGAACACCGCCATCGGGAGCCTGGTCGTCCTGCTGGTCGCGGTGGTGATGCGCCTGCAGCTGGCCCCGCGCGAGCGGCGCGAGGAGCTGCGCTCCGCCGCATGGGGTCTGGCCGCGGTGCCCGGCCTGCTCTCGCTCGGTTTCATCTTCCTGGTGCTGACCGGCTCGGGGACGATCCATCTCTTCCTGCCGCTGCTCGCGCCGCAGGTGCCGCTGTCGATCGGCTACTCGCTGTTCCGGCACAACATCTTGGAGACGCGTGCCGTGCTCACGCGCCGCATTCTCTGGATCCCGATCGCGTCGACGGCGGGCGCGGGCGCAATCCTGGTCTGGCTCGGCTGCGACGTGCTGCTGCGCCAGTTCGATCTGCGCGCCTACATCCCCTGGGCGTCGAGCCTCGCGGCGTTCGCGGCGCTGGCCTTCTTGGGCTACCGGTTCACCGACCGCCTGTTCTTCTCGGTGCGCGCGGAGTTTCGTCCCATCATCCAGCGGCTGTCCGACGACTTGACGTCCAACCGCGACGCCGGCGCGATCGCGCAGGCGCTCGAGGCCGCGGTGCTGCGCTGGCTGCCGACCCGCGAGGCGCGCATCGTGAACACCAACGACCTTCTCCGCATCGCCGACTGCCCGCCCGGCCACCGCGAGCGGCTGTCGGCGGGCGAAGCCGTCTGGACCACCGACTCGCCGCGCCGGCGGCACCTCTTGCTGCCGATGCGCTCGCGCGGCGAGCTGCGCGCGGTGCTGCAGCTCGGTCCCAAGCATCACGCCGAGCTCTACACGCAGGAAGACCTGGCGCTGCTCGAGATCGTCGCCAGCCTGGGGGCGGTGGCGTTGCACAACGCGCACGTGATCGCCGAGCTCGAGACCTTCCGGCGCGTCGAGGTCGATGCGGCCCACGACGAGAAGCGGTTCGCGCTCGGTCTGCTCGGCGCCGAGATCACGCACGAGATCGCCTATCCGCTGAACTTCCTGCGCTACCTTCTGGGACAGGGGAGCGCGGGGCGCACGCTCGACGGGCGCGATGTCGAGATCGGTCAGGAAGAGATCGGCCGGCTCGAGCGCATGTTCTCGACGTTGAGCAAGTTGCGCATCCCCATGCCGCGCCTGCAGCCGGTGCTGGTGCTGCCGCGCGCGCGGCGCGCCTGCGACCTGATCCGCGAGACGCTGATCGCCAAGGCGATCGACGTGGTCGTCGACGTCCCCTCGGACCTGACCGTGGTCGCCGAGCCCGATCCGCTGGTGCAGATCTTCGCGAACCTGCTGCGCAACGCCGCACAGGCGGTCGAGCGCGGGCGGTCGATCGGGATCGTCGCGCGCTACGACGTCAACCAGATCGCGATCGAGGTGTGGGACTCGGGGCCGGGCGTGCCCGCCGAGCTACAGGACCAGATCTTCAACCCGTTCGTCACCAGCAAGGAGGGGAGCATGGGCCTTGGGCTGGCGGTCACCGAGCGCCTGGTACGCAGCTTTGGCTGGCGCATCGGCGTCGGCCGGCGCGACGCCCGCACGGTCTTTCGCATCGACGTCCCCGGCGATGGAGCACGCCCGCTGCGTCACGCGAGGCCGTCGTGAGGATCCTGGTCGTCGACGATCAGGCGAGCGCGCGGCGCTATCTGGTCAGCATCGTGGCGCGCGTCGAGGACGTCGAGGTGCGCGAGGCGGACAGCCTCGCGAGCGCGCGCGCGGTCCTCGCGACCGAGCGCTTCGACGTCGCGCTCATCGACCTGCGCCTGAGCAACGACGCGCGCGATCGCGACGGCCTGGTGCTGGTGACCGAGATCCGCGAGAAGACCACGGCGCTGCCCATCATCGTCACCGCGTCGCACGAGATGGCCGAGATCCGCATGGCGATGCGCCTCGGCGCGCACGACTACATTCTGAAGGACGACCTGTGCGAAGAGCTGGTGCTGCCGCTGCTGGCGGAGATCCGTACGCGCGAGCGCCTCGAGCGCGAAGTCCGCGAGCTGCGCGCGCGCAGCGCCAGCGAGCCGCCGGCGATGGGGTTGGTCGGCTCGTCGCGGCCGATGCAGCTGCTGCGCGAGACCGTGCGGCGCGCGGCCCTGTCGGATCGCCCGATCCTGGTCGTCGGTCCCACCGGCTCGGGCAAGGAGCTGGTGGTCGCGGCCATCCATGCGCAGGGGCCGCACCCCGACGAGCCGCTGCTGGATCTCAACTGCGGCGCGATCCCCGAGGCGTTGATGGAATCGCAGCTGTTCGGTCACGAGCGCGGCGCGTTCACCGGCGCCGACCGCCGCCAGGACGGCTACTTCGCGCTCGTGCGCAAGGGGACGCTGTTCCTCGACGAGATCGCGGAGCTGTCGATGCCGCTGCAGGCCAAGCTGCTGCGCGTGCTGGAATCGGGCCGGTTCCGCCCGGTCGGCGCGACGGCGGTCGCGCGCTTCGGCGGCCGCGTCGTCGCGGCGACGCACGCGAACCTGTCGGAGCTGGTCGCGCGCGGCCAGTTCCGCGAAGACCTGCTCTACCGCCTGGACGTGCTCACCGTACCGGTGCCGGCGCTCGCGGAGCGCACCGAGGACATTCCCGCGCTGGTCGCTCACTTCGTTCGCCAGCAGCCGCGCGCGCTGCGCTTCACCACCGAGGCCATCGATCTGCTGTGCTGCATGCCCTGGCCCGGCAACGTGCGCCAGCTGCGCAACCTCATCGATCGCCTGGCGGTCTTCGCCGAGGACGATCAGATCACGCCCGAGGTCGTGCGCCCGTTTCTCGCGTCGAACACCGAGACCGAGAAGCCGGTCACCAGCCTCGAGCCGATCGTGCGCGCGATCCTGCGGCTGCCGGTCGAGAACAAGCTCGCGGCGATACAAGAGGCCCTCATCGCCGAGGCGATGGTGCTCTGCGACGGGAACAAGAGCGCGGCGGCTCGTCTCCTCGGCGTGCACCGCAAGGCGGTGGAGCGGCGGGTCGAGAAGGGCCTCGCGGACGACCCGTCGCGTGTGGATTCGGCGGCGCCGTCCGACGGGTCGCCTCGTGGCGCGGGATCGCCGTTCGGTCCGCGCTCGGGATGTTGATCGGGACCGCCTCTCCGTCCGTGCGGGCTGGCCGATTTCGGCCAGCGAGGATCCGCCAGTCGGACGTTTTCGTCCGGCGGCGGGACACGCTCCCTAGCGCGAACCGGGCGCTTCACGAGCCGGCCGATCGTTGACCTGGGCGGGCGCGCTGCCGACCTCGGCTTCGATCAGTGAGAACAGCACCTTGGCCAGCGCCATCATCGCCAGCACCTGCGCGAGGTCCTCGTAGGCTTCCGCGCGCTGGTCGCCGGCGACCGCTTCGCGCGAGCGGGACAGGAGCAGCATGATCTCGCCCAGGACGTGGGCGGCGCGACCGGGGAGGGGCTCGGCGCCCTCCACGCGCGCGGGCGGCGTTCCTTCCGCGATCCGCGGTAAATGCCGAGGATCTGTCTTGAGATGCAGTAGCTCACTCTCCGGACGCTCGCCGAGGAGCATCGAAGCGACCCGCTCCAGGTGCTGGCGCGTGGCCCGGTCGGACATCTCTTCGATGGAGGCCAGTACCTCGGGGCTACCATCCAGATCCAGGCCGGCGGATGCGGCGGATCGCAAGACCAGCTTCGCGGCGGCCAGGGTCGCAATCGCGATGTCATTGAGGAGACCAATTGTGCTCACGCAGAGCGTGACTGCACATTCGGCGCCAGGGTGCGCGCGACGTGCGCCGGTCACGCTTCGGTGAGCCACCGTGACGGCGGCGGTGGACTAGCTAGCGGCCCGCCTCGTCGATCGCGGCGAGCGCGTAGTAGAGCGCGAGGTTCTCGTCGATGGGTTGGGCGGTGTCGGCGAAGCCCAGCGCCACCACGGCCCACGCGCCGTCGCTGGCCCGGCGGAGCAGCCAGGCGAGCGTGAGCACGCCGGGCTCGGAACCGCCCTTGTAACCGACGTAAGAAAACGTCGCCGGATCGAGCATCAGCCCCGGGTTCATCGACAGGATCGTGGTCACCGGTCCGCCCGATGGTTTCTGGCTGGCGACCTGCAGCGCCGCGAACCCGCGGCAGATGTCAGCGGGCGACGCAAACCACTCGAGCTGATCGATGGCGATCGGCGGTCCGGCCGCGAACGCCGTCGCCGTCGCGAGATCGGGCAGCGGGCGCAGATCGTAGTCGGTGTCGAGCAGGCTGCGGCGCGTGTCCGCGTCCGCGGCGATGTACGCGGCGCGTTCGCCGGCGGTCGCCGACATCTTCAGGATGAACAGCTCGCGCGTGGTCGGGAACGGGGTGTTGAGCGCCGGCATCGAGTGGCCCATCGTGGTCTGATAGCTCTCGACGCGCTCGCGGCCGACCAGCCGCAGCAGGTGATCGGCCGCGGTATTGTCGCTGATGGAGATCATGTCAGCGGCCACCTGCTGCACCGGCAGCATCGTGCCCGCGGGCTGGTCTTGCAGCATGCCCGACGGCAAGGACTTGTACTGATCCTGGATGGTCACCGGATCCGTCCACTGCGTGCGGCCCGCGTCGATGTCGGCGGCCAGCGCGCCCAGCACGTAGATCTTGAACAGCGACCCGAGCGGCATCGGCTGATCGGCGCCGACCGTGTGGGTGGCCGTGCAGGCGCCGGACGAGACGCTCCCGATGTAGAGGCGCGCCTCGGGCGCGACGGTCGCCAGCCGTTGATCGAACGTCGCCGGATCGCGCAAGCTCACGTCCAGCTCCGGCGCGCTCTGAAAGAGGAGGCCGACGATCGGGTTCACGCTGGGGGCAGCGCCACCGGGCGTGGCCGCGAGGCTCACGCGATAGAACAGGTGGCGAGCGGTCTCGACGACCGCGACGATGGTCGAGGGCGACGCGCTCGCGGCGGGAAAGGCCGAACCGGGCGTCGACGAGAGAACCTGGAGGAGCATCGCCGGCGCGTCGCTGGCGGCGATGCCCGCCAGGGTTGCGGCCAGCATGTCGGCGGGCACCTGCTGCAGGAAGCTGTCAGCGAAGTGCGGCGTCACCGCGTCCGCGGTGATCGCCGCCGGCGGTCCATTGATCAATGCCAGCAACCAGGCCAGCTGCGTGCCCGCGGCGGTGTCCGAACCGGTGAAGCCAGCGTCGCCATTGCCGCCGCTGTCGGTGTTCATCGCGTCCGTCGCACCACTGTCGGCGGCGTCACCGTGTGAAGACGATCCGCATCCCACGACCAACCCGGCCGCCACCAGAGCCCAACCCACAATCATTTTCTGTCGCATGCCCGATGAGACTGTCGAGCTTCGATTCCAGTTGCACGCGCGCGATCAAGCCGAGGCCGAGGGCAGCGACACCTCGTGCTGACTCACACTCTCGCCGTCCGTCTCTGTCAGTCCGCGAAATAAAAGCGTCGATAGAATCGTCAGTAACCCGAGCGCCAAGCAAGCGCGGTGGATGCCGTGGACGATCTCGGTCGACGCCGCGTGAAAGCGATCGGGAATGAAGAACGCCGCGGCGAGCGATGCCGTGGCCACGCCAAAGCTCATCGACAACTGTTGCGAGGTGCTGGCGATGGTGCTGGCCATGCTGGTGTCGTCCGCGTCGACGTCGGAGTAGACCAGCGTGTTCATGCTGGTGTACTGGAACGACGAGAAGAAGCCGAAACAGAACTCCAGCGCGACGATGACCGCGGGCGGCGTGCCGGGACCGATCAACGCGAAGCTGGCGATGACGGCGCCGATGCACAGGGTGTTCGACAGCAGCACGCGCCGGTAGCCGAAGCGCCGCAACAGATGCGGCATGGTCATGCGCAGGCTCATCGACGCGACCGATTGGGGCAGGATCAGCAGCCCCGACTGCACGGGGTTGTAACCGAGCCCGACCTGGAAGAGCAGCGGCAGCAGGAACGGCATGCCGCCGACGCCCATGCGCGTGACGAAGCTGCCCAGGATCGCGGTGCGCAGCGTGCGGATGCGCAGGAGGCCGAGGCGCAGCAACGGATGCGGCGCGCTCACGGCGTGCCGGCTGTAGGCGAACAGCAGCGCCAGCGCCAGCGCCAGCAATGCGGCGATCGCGGTGCCGCTGAGAAAGTGCTCGCCGAAGACTTCCAGCAGATAAGACAGCAACGCGATGCCGGCTCCGAACAGGATCAACCCGACGACGTCCAGCCGGTCGCTGCGCTCCGCGCGGTAATCAGGCAGATGGCGATAGACGAGATAGAGCCCGACGAGGCCGAACGGCAGGTTCAGCAAGAAGATCAACCGCCAGTGGAGCCACTTGACGATGAGGCCGCCCGCGAGCGGTCCGAGCATCGGGCCGATGAGGGACGGGATCGCGACGTAGGCCATCGCGCGCACCAGCTCCGAGCGCGGAAAGGTCCGCACCATCGTCAGCCGTCCGACGGGGACCATCATCGCCCCGCCCGCGCCTTGCAGGATCCGGCAGAGCACCAGCATGTGGATGCTCTGCGACAGACCGCACAGCAACGAGCCGAGCGTGAAGGTCGCGATGGCCGCCGAGAACACCCGGCGCGTGCCGAAGCGATCGGCGACCCAGCCGCTCACGGGGATGAAGACGGCGACGGCGAGCGTGTAGCTCGACAGCACGGACTTCATGCTGAGCGGCGGGATCTTCAGCGCCGCGGCGACGGTCGGCACCGCCGTGTTCAGGATCGTGGTGTCGAGCGACTCCATGAAAAACGCGACCGCCACCAACCAGGGGACGAGCCGTTTGTCGGAGTCGCCAGCCGTCGACGCGGCGCGGGCCGGCGGCGCTCCGCTGGTCGAGTTCGTCGATGACGACGGGATGGCGCCGCTCACGTTCCGGGGATCTTACGTCGGGAACTCCTTCATCGGCGCGGTACGATCGTCGCCGCCCCGGATCGTGTGATCTCGGTCCTGCGCGGTCTGCGAGCCGGAGCGAACGTTTTCCGCCTCGTCGAAGGCCGTGGGTTCGACGTCCTCCTTGTCGGGCTCGGGCTCGGGGCGCGGGTGACGGTCGTTCTTCCGCTGTTGGGTATCGCTCATGATGCACCTCCCTCCGGCATGCAACCTAGTCAGCCTCGCGCCCGAAGCCAGCTTGGAGGTTGCGGCGCGAAGGTGTGATACGGCTCGCGGTCTTTGCGTCGAAGCACGTTCGCTGGCTTACCCCCACTCGCGAACGGGGACGCCTTCGGGTAGCATCGGCGGCCTCTTTAACCCCCGGAGACTTCCATGAACCGCGCGCCTTCGTTGGTCACTGTCTCGGTCCTGGTGTTGTCGTCGTTCGCCGCCGGTTGTTACGTCCGGACTTATCCCGCTGCCGGGCCGGTGGTGTACGCGCCGCCGCCGCCACCGCCACCGCAGCCGGGCTACGCCGAGCCGCCTCCGGCAGCGCCGCCGCCCGCTTACGCCGAGGCGCCGCCCCCGGCGCCAGAGCCCGTCGCCGAGGCCACTCTCTATCCGACGACGCCGCCGCCCGATCCGATCCCCGAGTACCAGCCGCCCGCCCCGGGCTACGGCTACTACTGGGTCGGCGGGTACTGGGATTGGACTGGATATGATTGGTCCTGGAACAGCGGTTACTGGAACCCTCAACGAGCCGGTTACGTGTTCATCGGGCCGCGCTTCATCTGGATGGACGGCCGCATGGTCTACTACCGCAGCTACTGGCAGGGGCCGAACGGCTATCGCGACTACGCGTACGTCGGTGGGCGCAGTCCCGCTGCCTGGCGCGCGCGACCGCAGTACGAGCCGCGCGTGTGGCGCGCCGAACCCGCACACAGCAGCGCCTGGCGGACCGCACCCGGCGCGCCTGCCGGAGGCTGGCGAGGCGCCCCGCCGCCCGTCCGTCGCGAAGAGGTGCGGCGCGAGGAGCACCGCGAGGCCGAGCACCGCGAGATGGAGCACCGCGAAGCCGAGCATCGCGAGGCCGAGCATCGCGAAGCCGAGCATCGCGGTGGTCCGATGGGCGGCCACGAACAGCCGTCGGCGATGCACGGGGGCCCCGAATCGCATCCGCAAGGCAACCAGCCCGGTGGGCACCCGGGCATGGGTGGCCCTGCGCCGGGCGGGATGCCGCCGGGACAGGAGCCGCACCAGATGGGCGGCGGGATGCCGCCGGGACAGCAGCAGCGCCAGATGGGCAGCGGGATGCCGCCCGGCCAGCCGCATCAGATGGGTGGCCCGCCGCCCGGCCAGCCGCACGCCAACCCGCCCCCGCAACACTCCGCGCCGCCCGCGCAGCCGCCGCGCGATAAGAAGAAGAAGTAACGACCGAGCGCCCGGCGTGGACGGTGGGCGCGGTATCGCCCTTTCAGGGTAGCGTCGCTACCAGGTGCGCCCACCGTCGATATTCAGCATAAAACGCGCGCCGCTCTTCGGGCCGCACCCCAATCCAACCGGCCGTGACGTACGCCATCGCGTGCAGGAGCAACACGTCGAAGGTGTAGTCGCGCGCGACGAAGAACGCGACGAACGGCGAGATCAGAAAGCTCGCCACCAGCGGCTTGATCCACCATTGCATCGCGCGCTGGCCTCGATGGGTCATGTACGGGATCGGCGCGATGTTCAGCGCCGCGACCGCGCCGATGACCACCGTGCCGACCACCGGCCCGATCGCCGTGTGCTTGAAGAGCATCGAGTTCGGGAACGCGAGCGCGACGAATCCGCTCACCGTGCGCGGCAACCCGCAATAGGTCAGCGGGAAATCGAACTTGGCGACGTTGAAGCGCGCCTGGCGAATCGACGCCGTGCTGATCAGCGCCGCCATCAGCAGCAACCCCAGGATTTGATGTCCGCCCAGCCGATACGCGGAAAAGACCACGACGGCGGGCGCGATCCCTTGCCCGATGTGATCGGCGGCGGAGTCGAACTCGCTTCCAAAGCGATTCCCCGTCTTGGTCAGGCGCGCGACCGGACCGTCGAGCGCGTCGCCGAAAAAGTATCCGGCGAGGATCGCGTAGCCGGCCATGGCCGGGTCGCCGATCGCCGCGTAGTAGATTCCGAACACGCCGCCGAGGACGTTCACCATCGTGAACAGGTCCTTGACGCCGAAATAGCCCAGGCTCCAGCGCATCGGCGGGGATACTACAGTCGCAGGCCTCGCGGCACGACCATCTTCTCGACGACGTCGAAGATCCGTTCGACGCCGAGCGCCAGCAGCGCCGCCGGAACGGCGCCCTCGAGGATCAGCCGGACGTCGTCGAGGCGGATGCCGGTCAGGATCGGCTGCCCGTAGCCGCCGGCGCCGACCAGCGCGCCCAGCGTCGCGGTACCGACGTTGATCACCGCCGACGTCTTGATGCCCGCGAGGATCGAGGGCGATGCCAGCGGCAGCTCGATCGCGCGCAGCGACGCGCCCGGCCCGAGCCCCAGCGCGGTCGCCACCTCGCGCAGCGACGGCGGAATGCCGCGCAGTCCGGCGTAGGTGTTGCGCACGATCGGAAGCAAGCTGTAGACGAACAGCGCGACGATGGCCGGCGCCTCGCCGATGCCCAGCAGGGGGATCATGAACACCAGCAGCGCCAGCGACGGCACCGTCTGCAGGATCTCGGTGAGCCCGAGGATCACGCGTCCCAGCGTGGGCCGGCGGGCGGCGGCGATGCCCAGCGGGACCGCGACGACGATCGCCAGCAGCAGCGACACGGAGACCAGAAACAGGTGCTCGAGGGTTCGCTGGCCGAGCGCGTGCAACCAGCCGTCGGGAGCGCGCGGTGCGACCGTGCCGTTGGCGGACGGCGGCGCGCCCAGGTCGTGGGCGATGAACTCCGCGGCGATGGTCTCCTCGGCGACGCGGTCGCGCTTGGCGCGCAGGTTCATCGCCGTCATCGCCGGCGACGAGA
>Ga0265342_10002589_pt1 | contig 15491 bp, 15 predicted proteins | sample 4CB327metaG_FD_203125 | JGI IMG/M metagenome (GOLD analysis project Ga0265342, IMG submission 203125) | Rhizosphere microbial communities from Carex aquatilis grown in University of Washington, Seatle, WA, United States - 4-CB3-27 metaG | ecosystem: Host-associated > Plants > Roots >...
CATAGCGCTGGGCATCCATAAACGTCAACTGCAGTAGACCTTCGCTTCGCACCATCCGCTTAGTCACAGTGTCTTTCACTGGTACTTGCACCTCCGTGTGACGCACATCCGCGGTCGGCACCAGCCCCGCCTCTGCACCGGCAAGCGCCTGAAAGAAATATGCCCAGAAAGTGCGTTTATCCCCATCGCTCATTGCATTGAAGCGTGGACAGAAAGGCCTTACATCTCGCGCCACCCTGGCAGACAACATCTCCGGCGACAGTGCCTCCTCGACGATCCGATCCCACTCCGGATTCCAAGTCTGCTCGCCAAGGTCCGCCTTCTTTTCCGCTATCGGTGTTGCCGGTACCGCCTTGATCTCTTGCTTGGGGGAGGGCAAGACGTCGGCGCGTCTGGAGCAACCAGCCAGCATCCCGATCACCGCCCCAAAGAACAAGCTTGCCATCCTCGATCCTGTCATGGATACCTCCGTAGCCTGAGATCGAGATCTTCTCAAAGGGATAAGCAAGATGTATGCCCAAAAGAGCTCGGACCAAGGGCTGAGCATTTGCCCGGTTGGATGTGAGGCACGTGCGATCCTTCGGGGTTCATTGTGCCCCCGCATTTGTTGGCCAGCAGATGACTTGGCTTGCCCAGAAATACTACGGCGGGGTCTTCAGATGTAACCCTCGGCCTCAGTGATCAGATGGAGGCCACTTTGGAATAGATCCTGGCAAACTCCATCGGCGTGCGACAGAACTGAATGGAGTTTTGGATAATGCTGTTTGCCATGCAGATTGTGAACCTGCAGCAATGGTCAGTCTGATAATCCGAATGCGAGGATATTTTGTCCCACGTCGAGGGCGACATATTGTTTGCCGTCGAAAACATAGGTCATCGGCGACGCCTTGATCTGCGCGTTCGTCTGGAAATGCCACAGGAGTTTCCCGTTCGATGAATCCAGCGCTATAAGCGCTCCATCGTCGGCTCCGAAAATCAGGATCCCTGTTCCAAATGCGAGCACTCCTCCCCATGAATTCGCAGGGCCGATTTCCGGATACTCCCAAGCAATCTTTCCTGTGTTTATATCGATTGCGCGCAGGAACTGCCTCGGCACAGCATCCGGTGCGAATCGTTCCGAACCGCCCGAATAGCCGCGCCCGCTCTGCCACTCCTCGGTTGGCCTAGACAAGTACAAGCTGCACGCCTCAAGCGACTGCACGAGATAGTAAGCCGTTGTGCGATCATAAGCGGCCGCAAACCAATTCGTCGCTCCGTAAAGAGATGGGCAAACTTTTCGCCATTGCCCACCGCTGCCAGTCGGCAGGGGCTGCTCCACCGGTCGGCCCTTTTGATCGACTTCTTTCGCCCAATTGATGTTTTGCACGAAAGGCTGGGCCAACAAAAGCTGTCCGGTCCCGCGATCAAGGACGTAGAAGAACCCGTTGCGGTTTGCCTGAAGTAGAAGTTTGCGCGGACTACCTTGCCAATCCCCGTCTATAACAACCATTGGCTCGGACGCATCCCAGTCGTGAACGTCGTGGGGCGTTGTTTGGTAATACCATTTGAGGTTTCCGGTCTTTGGATCCAGCGCTAGAATGCAATCGGAATACAGATTATCTCCTTTGCGTTCATCGCCATTAAAATCAGGTCCGGGGTTTCCGCTGGCCCAATACAGTGTGTCGAGTTCCGGATCATAGGAACCGGTCATCCACGTTACCGCGCTGGGATGCTCGATCGCTTTTCCTACCCAGGTATCGGAGCCTTTTTCGCCCGGCTTTGGAACAGTCCAAAATCGCCAGACTCTTTTACCAGTAATGGGATCATACGCAGCAAGAAACCCTCGTACCCCCTGTTCGCCACCGGCAGTGCCGGAGATCACCAGATTGTCAGCGACCAGTGGAGCGGAGGTGGCGTTGTAATTCTTGTGCCAGTCCGCCATTTCCGTATCCCAGACAAGATCGCCGGTGAAACGATTGAGCGCGAGCAGATGAGCATTATCGGTCACCATGAAGACGCGATCCCCGAGCCATGCAACACCGCGATTCATCCCCTGGGCCGCATTGCCAGTGAGACCGATCGTGCGCGGCCGCCGAAAATGCCAGATCTCTCGCCCTGACCCCGCATCCAGCGCCCAACACTCGTTCCCGCTGGTGACATACATGATTCCCTTTACAACTACCGGAGTTGTTTCGTTTTGGGCGGTGATACCTTCCATCGGGAAAATCCACTTAGGCACGAGCTTGGAAATGTTCGTCTTCGTAATTTGATCGAGCGTGCTGAACCGATTTCCAGAAACGGTGCCGTTGTACGTCGTCCAGTCCGCCTGCGAAGTCACCTCCCTGAACTTTGTTTCTTCTCGCCGCAGCAGGTGCAACAAACCGTCAGTGCTTCTGATCTGCAGGTCTGACGGACTTTCATTCATGACCAGGCCAGTCATTTTTTCGCCGTTATTTAACTCCACAGTTCTGGGCGCAGGCGCGGGTCGCTGATCCATACGGATGGTACGGATGAAAGCCATCAAAGAACTTTTCTCGCGCGTTTCGATGTTGGGGAAAGCCGGCATTCCGCGATTCGGAATCCCGTCATGAAGAATTGTGGAAAGCTGATCATTGCTCAATCGAGCTTGCCGGTAGGCGAGGTTTGGCCCCATTTCGCCACCAAGTCCGTCACCTCCGTGACACGTTCCGCAGGTACGCTGAAAGATTGACCGTCCGAACTCGACACTGGATTGGGAATCCACGGGTTTCGCGAAGACGCCGAAAACGAAAAATATCAGGAAGCCAAAATTTGCCATCGTCAAATGGCCGATTCGAATTCGCCTGGCTTTAGCGAAATGATGCGCGTGGCGCCTGTTCATGGTTCGTTCCCCTGGTCTGATCACGACACTGCTTCTATCGAAATGTGCAATACCCTTGCAACTCCTGATAGCCGACGAAAAGTTACTGCTGGGTTTCCAGGTATAACTTTTGAGGCGCACAACTCACAACATTGCCTCGACCTCGACCAATTTGTTATCGGTCCTAGGTGTAAACCGTATGGGATTTCGCAGCGCCCTCCCGAAACCGTCAAACTGTACTTCCATCCAGTCGCCATCCTGCAACTTTATGCCGTCACCTACACTCAGTGCATGAGCACCGAAGAAGTGTACGTGGACCATGCCGGGTTCACGATGCCCACCAAAATTGAAATGATGGTGCTCGAGATTCGCGAGGCTATGGCACATATTTTCCTCACCCGTGGCAATCAACTTTTCCCATATCGGTTTCCCGGATCGTTCGATTCGTGCCGTTCCGACGATGGAATCGAATTTGGCTCCGACAACCAATTCCGGTCCGACGCTGCAGCTCCTGAGTTTGGAGCCAGCTAAATTGAGATAGTTTCGTCTTTCAAATTCGTGATCTGAGAATTCGTTTCCAGCCGCAAATCCAATTCGAAATGGAGTTCCGTTCTCACCAATGAAATAGATGCCCGCGATCTCCGCTTCTTCACCTCCATCTTCGCCGTAAGGAGGCACTGTAAGTGGGCCAAATGGAGCAACAATCGCCCCGCCATTACCTTTGTAGAACCATTCAGGTGCGGCACCAATCTCGCCATCTCGAGGGCGACCTCCCTCGATACCAGACTGGAACATCTTCATGCTGTCTGTTATGGATTCGAAATCCTGCGCGCTAATGGCAGCATGCATTGCATCGCGATTCTTGGCACTGCCAAGGTGCGTCAAACCCGTTCCACTGACCAGGACACGCGTCCGATCTCCGGGGACATCGATTGGACCAAGGAGATGCCACTCTGAACGGGCGTTGTAAACATCGTCATAACTAAGCACTATACCTCTGGCCAATTCGAGGGCGTAGGAAGTTAAATGCTGCCCCTGTCTCACGCTCGCTTTTGCCAACTCGTATATGGATTCGTAATTCTCCAGGCAAAGCAAATCGGGCTCTTTGACCAACGCAACTTTGCGACTCTTTCCATTGCTCAATTGCACGAGGCGAATCACTGATTCCCTACCTCCCAACGGCTCTTTTAACTTAGTCCAACACTGTTTGCGGGGTGTCCTCTACTGGAGAAGCAGGTGGACGGAATTCAACAACTGCGAGGAAAAGGTAATTCAGGAAGCCCGCGGCAGACGAATACCATCCGGAGGGATTGTCAGCCTTGACCCAAACTGCAGGCAGGCCGAAAACTTTGGACCTTTCGTTTCCCTCGAATGCAGTCGGAAGCCATTTCCTCCGTTTTCAGGACTCCTATCGCCTGCCAGCGACGACTCCGGATGTTCCTTCGGGCGAAAGCATGTAGGCTCTCTTTGCGTTCAGGTCTCGTGCGATTCCGAAGACCATGAATTCCAAAGGCGAACCGGCAGTGTTCTTGAATTCGTGCTTCTCGCCAAGCCCCACAGGCACGGCATCACCTTTGTGTATCTGGGCAGTCTCTGATCCTTCGGTGACCGAGCCGTCGCCGTCGAGAACATAGTAGACCTCGCTCATATCAGCTTGGGTATCAGGGCCGATCGAAGTGCCGGGAGGTAGAAGAAGATGATCCACATACGACCATGGTGAATTGAAGACTGAGGGATTAAGGGCTCGGCGATACTGCACAGTGCCTGTTCCACCCCTAAAGTTCGTAACCGGTTTTAAAAGCGCCCGGTCGAGATGCATTGAGATGAAGGTTGGGACGACATCAACCGGAGCACCCACACGCGAATCATCAAGGTTGAACGCATCGTAAAAATCCTTCTCCAATCCAATGTTGATGTTCATCCATTGAATCGTCTTGTCTGAAGAGTTATAGATCGCATGGGAATGACCAATTCGCGCCGGCGCGCCCGCAGGTCCCTTGAGCACGGACGTGCGGCCGTCTACGCTGAATTGCGCTTCACCATCTAATATGATGAACATCTCTTCACATTGATTATGAAAATGCGCTCCGATGCCCCCGCCTGGAGGAATAATTCCGCGGTGCAGAAAGTAGAGATTTGTTCCGAGCTCAAACTTTGCAGACTGTGAATCCCGCGGGCCAAAGAGTTGCATGTAGTCCATTGGTCCTGCGCCATTGTGCACTGATGGCATGTGGCGAAATCGCGCTGGATCAGTGTGCGCAATACGTTCTGCAAGAGGAGCATGCAAAGCCTGCGCTGAGGCCACACAGGAGAAAAGCAAAACGATTGTGCATCGCCAAAACATCGTTATCATGACGATCTCCGTTATTAGACTTTTACACCGCAAATCTTGCACCACTGCCGAGATGATGCGCGCTGCCTATTGACGGGCTCAGACTTCTCGATCCCGATCATTGATCTCCGAGGATCGGGTGCCACTCATAAAATCGTCAACAAGACTCCAGCAAACATGACGATCGTTCCCAACGCCATTCGTAACGATATAGGCTCGCGTGGAGAACCTAACAATCCAAAATGGGAAAGTACCAGCCCTCCCAGTATTTGACCTGACAACATGATTAATGTCAGTTTTGCTGCACCGATGCGTGGCATCAGGAAAGCAATTCCAAATACTAGACAAGCGCCGAGCGACCCTGCAAAAAGAAGAAGAGGGTTCACTTCTCTCAGCGCACTCAAAGCCTGCAGGCGCATGCCCGGTAGCCCTATTGCAATCGCAGCCAAAGCTCCAACACACCAAAAAAATGCGTTCCCCAAACGAGGGTTTTGAAGTGCAACTCCAACTTTGCTGTTCATTGCTAAATGAACGGTCAGTGTAATGCCGATAGCCAACGTCAACAAATAGAGCGGAAGTTTCATCCGATCCCCCCCCAGTTTGCGTATGGTCCAAACGATCTTGCACATTACGCACGCAGGTAGAACACCATGAGAATTGCGCATTGTCAATCAAATAAGACTTGACTGCGTTGCCATGATTTCGCGCGAACAAATGATGTACACAAATCTCACAAGACGAGGACCCCTCCGCGAAGCCAACAGGCCTTACCACGTTTCCAGGACCAGGTGGGCTGGAATTACGGTTTGGAGATTTCGCATCAAACGAGAGCCGTTCCTCCAATCGACATTGCTGGCAGCTCAGATGTGTCCCTGGCAAGGCGGGCCACCGCCAAAGAGGAGGATGCCGCAGGATGAGATTGCGCGTTTGACAACATTCTCGATTTCTTTTACAAAGTAGTACATCTTATGCTTGGCGAATTTGAATACGTTCTGATGACCTCAGCGGCTGGCCTGGGCGAGAGCGCCTATGGTGCGGCCATTCGTGAAGAGATTGAGAAGGTAGCAGGCCGAAGATGCTCCATTGGGGCTTTGTACACGACGATTGAGCGGCTGGAGAAGAAGGGGATGCTCAAGACGTGGATGGGCGAGGCTACGGCCCAACGCGGCGGCAGAGCAAAACGCATGGTGCGCGTGACGCCGAAGGGCATGCATGCGGCGAAGGAGTTTTACGAAGCAATGATGCGTGTAAGCCGTAACGCTTCATGGGCTAAGGGCAAGCCGGAGCGTGCGTCATGAGTTCACTGGCGGAGATGGCGACGATCTTTCTTGCGCCGAAGGATCGGGATGCGGTGCTGGGCGATCCGGCGGAGAAGGGTGCCAGTGGATGGAGCGCCCTTGGCTCTGTGCTGGGACTTGTGGTGCGGCAGCAGATGGAGCTTTGGCGCGCGTGGCAGCCGTGGGTTGCGGTCAGCGTGGCCTTCGCGGGGAGTGTGCTCTTACTGGGCGTGTCCTTTGGGCTATCGATGGACTCGCGTCATCTTCTGCGCGGGGAGCGTGGGTATGGCAGCGTGCTCTGTGAAGCTTTGCTGATGCTGTCGTGGGCGTGGACGAACGGATTTGTGGTGGGGTCACTCTCTGGGAATGCGCGATGGGTGAGCGGCATTCTGTGCGCAATCCCGTGCTTCTCGTGTGTGCTTCGGTTTCAGGACACCTCTCTCTCGCGTCTGTGCGTGCTCATGTTTTTGCTACCAGGTGTGATCGGTGCCGTGCAGGGAGTACGTCGTGCTCGTTTGTCCTATAGGACAGCGCTGACGTTGGCAATAGCCATGACTGCGCTGATGTTAGTTTGGGGCGGCAGGTACATACAGAACTGGTTCTTGCTCATGCCCGCATGGTGGCTTGTGGCTCATGCAGAACGATCGGAACTCTCCAACGGAAGGTGGCGGCATGAAGACGCGAAATAAACAATTTGTTACCGTTCTCTGCTCTCTCCTTTTGAGTGCGATTTCCGCAGTCGCTCAAAACGATGGGAGCAAGAGCCAGATTGCAGAGCGAGTGATTCATTCCAAGAACTTTGAGGGGAACAAGATTGGTGTAAGCGCCGACCGCAAGCTGGTAGTGTATCTGCCTGCTGGGTATAACGGAGAGTCGAAGCGCTATCCGGTTCTCTACTTTTCCCGAGCCCAATGGATGGATATCGGACACTTTTCGATAAGAGCGGCGCGCAGGCTCTGTTCGACCGCGCAATCGCGCGAGGTACAGTTCGCAGCTTCATTCTTGTCTCTGTGGAGATGACGACTCCACTGGGAGCTTCGTGGTTTGTGAACTCTCCTGTAACCGGAAACTGGGAAGACTTTGTAGTGCAGGAACTTGTCCCCTATGTCGATGCCAGCTTCCGCACCATACCGACGCGGGATGCGCGCGGACTTGTGGGACACCATATGGGAGCTTATGGCGCCATCCGCATAGGCATGAAGCATACGGATGTCTTTGGTTCAATCTACGGCATGAATCCAGTGGGCACAGGATCAGGCGTGCAGATTATGGATTCAAGGCCTAATTGGGATTTGCTCGCGCATGCGGCTTCTCTGGATGATGTGAAGAAGGATGGATTCTCTGCGATCTTCACGTCGATCTTTCAGGCCCACTTGCCGAACCCGGAGAAGCCACCGCTCTATGTTGATCTGCCTGCGCATCTGGAGGGTGGAAAATTGGTGATCGACTCGAAGCTCACCGCGCGATTAAGAGATAGCTTCTTTCTGGAGTCGATGATCCCGCAGTATGCGGACAATCTGAAGACGTTGCGTGGTTTCAAGTTTGACTGGTCGCGCAACGATGCGATCTGGGACCACGTGTACGCGAACCATGCGCTCACACACAAGCTGAACGAGTTTGGCATTGTGCACGAAGCCGAGGAGTACAACGGGCTTTGGGACGTGGATCCCTACTGGGGCGCAGAGGGTCGCGCAATTGCTGATGTGTTGCCGTTCTTCCAGCAGCATTTGGAATTTTAGTTGGGATTGGCACTACGCCTTCTTTAGAGAAAAATCGATCAGTCCCGGTAAGTCGGCCAGTGTTCGCCGATCTTCCTGGGCATGATCCTGGGTTGACGAGCCCAACGCGCGTTTCCAGTTACGACTGGCCCGAAGCTGCGGGTTCCGGTAGTGAGCGGAAAACCCCAACGGAACTTGCCCGAGAGAGCGGCGCTTTTAAAGGCTTTCCGCATGCCCTTTGAAGCGGGCGGGAATCTAATGATTCACGCCCGTTGAGAGGTTCGGTGATTCACTCTCTGACCGGGTCTTTGAGGAGGGCAAGAACAGCCGTTCCGCGCTTGAGCGATAATCAGGGATGGTGTTGAAGTGATACGAACCTATATTTGGATTGCTTTGATAGTGGGGCTCAGCGGGTTAGTACTGTGGGGCTGGTGGTACCAGCATCGTCGCGCTTGGTCAACACATAGGCAAGATGAATCCATGCGACGTCACGTAAACAATAACTATGACTGAAAGCCAGTTTGCTAAGGTCGGATAACTGTCGAACAGGTAGCCCGACTCCCCGACTTCTGCAGCCCGAACTGTGAAGGGCCCACAATTTGATCAAATGTAGAAGCAAGATGGGGCTCGACTGGATGGGGAGCGGCCGCAAAGAGGTCCTGGAGGTTTTGTGAAGGGTCCAATCCCCTCAGCGACTCCTTCAGGAATTCCCCCAGGAATGACGTGGGCTTGTCGTCCCGATGTCCGGCTCACTCCTCGTCAGAGTCGGCCTGTCCAGAGAGGTAAACGAACAGGTATTCGAAGACCGATATCGCCCGGTCGCGCTGCGGGCACTCGCGGCGACTGTACTACTTCCCTCTTCTTATTCAGCAGCTCTTCGCTCTCGGCGTCGACCTCAAGAGCTACGGTATAGGGCTTCTTGTACATGGAAGTATTCCTGCCAAGGAACCATCCGTCCATCTTCTTGTGAGGATGACGGACCCTTTGCAGAGATCCGAATGGAAACTCCACGTCTTCGCCGCGCGCGAGCGCCGCTACCACTTCATCAAGAACGAAATTGAGAAGCTGCACCGACCGGCGGCGAGACAGCCCTCGCTCCTGCAACATGCGGACTATAGATCCCTTGTTCACGGTGTTCCCCGTCCTTTCCATCGACGTTCACACATCCCCAAGGTCTCACAATTAGCCGCTCCTGATTAGTTGTCCTAGTAAATCAGTCGATGCTGCGTCACGCGCGAATCAAGTGATTCAACTATGCCACATCACAACATCAATTCCATGTACACATCGACCCTGTCATAAGGAGAAGGGGTTACTTGTACCGGATCGAGCCGCTGAAAGCCGATGGACTCATACGGGCCAAGGAGCACCTTGCCCGTCCAGCGTTTCCTCGGATCAGCGTAAGCGTCGGCCAGAGCGAGAGCCGACCCTGACGGGCTTTGATATTAGGCCTAAATATTTAGGTTGACAAGCCTCTAAAACCGGGCGCAGACTCCTATTTGTTTAGGAGGTCCGCAATGGCAGGTCGCAAGCCCGGCCCCAAATCCATCACTCCCCTGGAACTCAAAATCATGCAGGCTCTTTGGCGAGAGGGGCCTAGCTGTGTTCAAACTGTGCAAGCTCAGCTCGAGCCCGCCGACAAACTCGCTTACAACACAGTTCAAACCATGCTGAATGTTCTGCATCGTAAGGGGCGGGTCCGCCGAACCCTCAAAGGACGGGCTTATATTTACCGCGCTGCCTCCACCCGAGACAAAATCTTAGGTGGTGCTGTCCGTGACCTGATTGACCGTATGTTTGGCGGTTCTTCAGAAGAGTTAGTGATGAGCCTGATCAAAAACCGCCAGGTAGATCCGGAGAGAATCGCAGAATTAAGCAGGCGCCTCGCCGCGCAGGAAGGTGCGAATCGCGATGAGTAGCAGCATCCTCGTGACTTCTTACGTGATAAATGCCCTTTGGCAAATCACGCTCATCGCTGCGAGCGGTTGTTTGCTGGCACGCCTGTTGCGCAGATTTAGTCCCCGAGCGGAGCACATACTTTCTGTTTTCACTCTCGTTTCCGCGATATGTCTGCCTTCTGCACCGCTCGTCCAAGCAGTTTTCCATGACACCTTTCACTCGCAGGGTGCAAGCGCGTTCCTTCTACTCGCTTCGGTTACCGGCCCAAATAACCGAATCAGTGCAGACGGAGTCTTCACACTATCAGCAACGACAATCAGGGTGATTGCTATCCTGTACATTGTGTCATTTTGCTTTTTCGCCGCGAAATTGATCTGGTCTTTGCGCTCTACCGCGAAACTGCTTCACTCGGCGAGTCCTCTGGCGCTCTCTCCTGCGCAAGAGCAGGTTCTGAGCAAGTGCCTCCAGTCGTTCCCAATGAAGACTCCACGCATAGTCAGCTCAATCGGAGTCTCTGGACCCGTAGTTCTGGGCTTGCGGAATTCAATTCTGCTGGTGCCCCCGGATTTCGCAACCAACTGCGCTCCTCCAGAGTTTCTGGCTGCACTGGCACACGAATTTGGGCACATCGAACGCCGGGATTTCTTCAAGAACATCTGTTACGAAACGATTAGTCTCATCGCCGCCTTTCACCCCGCCATTTGGATGATCAAAGCTCAAATTGCCCAATCTCGCGAGATGATATGCGATCGGATGGCAACCGAGAGAGTCGTTGCGCCAGGAACCTACGCCCGTTCATTGCTGCGTCTCGCCTCCATGGTGGCTACAGTTTCCAGAGCCATCTCCGCACAACCCATTGGCATGTTCGACGCCAATATCCTGGAGAAACGAATCATGATGTTGAACTCAAAAATCCGCCGCATCAATCCTTGGGTCAATTACACACTGACCGTATTCGCAACCCTGTTTGTTCTGGCAATATCCGTCGCCACATCGAAGGCGTCGATCGCTATCGAGGCCTCTCAAACATCACCGCATGTCACCGCTGTGAGCGCTGACGCAGTTGGCAAAGTTTACAAAGTCGGAAAAGATGTTTCTGCTCCTGTCCCGCTCTCAATGCCACTCGCCCACTTTCCTGAAGCCGCGAAGCAGGCCAAAGAACCCGTCGAAGCAATTGTGGTTGTGAATATGGTCGTGGATGCCGCAGGTTTGCCTCGCCAGCTGAAAATTGCGCGCTCTTACAGGCAGGATTTCGATGCTGAAGCTCTCAAAGCTGTCGAACAATATCGATTCACTCCCGGAAAACGTGCAGGCAAACCGGTCGCCGTTGGGGTAAATATAGAAGTTCATTTCAAGAGATATTGAGCGTTCGTCTGGCCCGGGCGGCTCGGGGTCCTTTGGTATCCCCAGCCCATGCTCATGCCTGCTCCTTGAACTGGCGCTCGATATTGGCATTGATGTCGGCGTGGGCTTGGTTCACCACCACGGCATGATGGGTGGTGGCTTCCTTGCATACGGGGCAATCCCGCCGGATCATCACGGCCTCGGTGACCGGCGAACGGGCGCTTAACATGCCGCACACTTCGCATTGACACTTCTTGACTAGAATCACTTCACTCATGCTTCCACCACCTTCGTCTCCTTGCTCTTGGTATCGCCGTCCTCGAAGCAATCCTTGCTCTGGTCGCAGTCGTAATAACGGAAACGGAAGTTGGCCTCGCAGAAGCCCCCGGCGGCGGCTGACGGCCCCCATGAAGTCCGAGTTGCGGCTGAGCTGCACCTACACGGCCCTCCGCAGAACCTTGATAAGCCTTCAATAGATTGAATCTGAAAACGCAAGAAGTATAGCTCCAGAGAGCACCGCGAGCATTGCTGAGGAGAGTTCTGGGCGGTTGTTGGCAAACGTCGAAATGGTCGAACTTGATCCATAATCGTTCAATTCGACCATTGCCGGTAACACAGGCATAGCGATGAGATCGACCAATTCTGAAGCTGCTTTCCTCGCCGATAAACAGGTGCGTTTCGACCATCACCTTGCAATACGTGTAATGCACTCTTGCGAGACGACCGATGAGAGGTGGCGCATCCGCGGCTCGATGCGCTCGTAGCACCAGACGACGCCGTCGTCCAGGACTAGCAAACTGCTTTTGATCCGCTAAACGGATGTATATTCACCATATGTCGCTTGCTGCAGGTGTAAAGCTCGGACGTTGTCAAATCGTCCCACTGCTGAGTATGCTCCATGGCACTAGGCCATACGTCTTTGTTCTCTCAATCGTTTCTCTTCTCGCTCCATCCTATGCGCAGAATTCCGCCGTCTGGCGCGACCCATCCCCGCACAAGGTTCAGTTCGTAACCGTGGATGAAAATGTCAAGCTGGAGGTGCTTGATTGGGGCGGTCGCGGGCGCCCTATTGTTCTCCTGTCGGGGCTCGGAAATACGGCTCATGTGTTTGATGACTTCGCCCCAAAGCTCACCACTCGTTACCATGTGTATGGCATCACGCGACGCGGCTTCGGCGCCTCCAGCGCTCCTGACTCGGGATACACGGCTGACCGGCTCGGCGACGACGTGCTTGCCGTGCTGGATTCGCTCAAACTGAGTAAACCGGTAGTCGTGGGACACTCTCTCGCCGGTGAAGAGTTGAGCTCCTTGGGTTCCAGGCATCCCAGTCGTGTCGCTGCGCTGGTCTATCTGGATGCTGGGTATTCCTACGCATTCGATAATGGGAAAGGGGCCGAGCTGGAGGACGTCATGAAGGGCATGCCACCGGAACCCACCCCTGGCTCCGTAGATTTGGTAAGTTTCTCCGCGATGCAAGTCTGGTTTCAGCGCACCCGCGGAATTACATTTCCGGAGGCAGAGTTTCGTCAAACCACCGATTCTTCTTCAGATGGACACGTCGGCAAGTTACGCACGCCACCACGCGTTTATCAGGCAATCATGGCGGGCAAGCAGAAATACACAAACATCCCGGTGCCTGCGCTTGCCATCTTCGCGCTCCCTCATGACGAGGGGCCGTACATTGAACAGAGTAACGATCCGACAGTTAAGGCTTTTGCAGTCCGCGCCAATGCCCTGATGGAAGTCCAGGTGAACGCGTTTGAAAGTGGCGTGCCCACCGCTCGCGTCATTCGATTGCCGCACGCGAATCACTACGTTTTCCTATCGAACGAGGCAGACGTGCTCCGCGAAATGCGCGCCTTTCTCGCAACGCTCAAATGACAAATCGACTCACCTTCCCGCAAGACGTGAGGGTTCAGGCAACACTAGCTTTGTCGTCATGGAACCGCCGAATTGGAGTTCCGGACGGCCGGTCGGCCATCCGGTCGTTGCCTTGGTGAGTAGGCCCAAGGAATTTCACCTTGAGCCTCTCCGCAGAACCGGGCGTAAACCTCTCGGTTTACCCGGCTCCCATTACCCAACCTTATTTCCCAACAGCACTCCAGTGGCAGAACATCTGGGGCGCTTGCTTCTTCACCCTGCGGAGCCAGCGAGCACTGCGCGTCTTGTGTCGCAACAGTGTTTTGTACTTGCGCGTGGCCCACTGCATAAGCTTCCCGTCGATATATTGAAAGAGCCTGTGCATCGCCGAACGATAGAATGCCCCGAAGTAATTCCACCAACCTTGTATCTTGGGGTTGTATTGTCGCGCCAGTTCGTCGAGTGTTCCCGCCGTCTGACGATAAATGCGCCAGCCCCTTACCTCCTTCCGCATGCGCTTCAACGCATCGGCACTGACCGCTGGAAGGTAGTTGGTAAATGCCTTCTTCCTGCGGTCCAGTGCCCTCCTCGGCCTGAACGTAAAGCCGAGGAACGTGAAGTGAACATGTGGATAGGATTCGGTTCGGTTGCTGTCCTTGCAGTACACCACTTGCGACTTTTCCGGATGCATCGTCAACCCACATTCCATCAGCCGTAATGCGATGGACCGCATTAGCTCTTCCGCCTTCTTCCGAGTATGGCAGTGGACTACCGCATCGTCAGCATAGCGGGCAAACGGACACGAGGGATTATTACGCTTCATCCAGAGATCGAACGTGTAATGCATGAACAGATTCATCATGATCGGACTGACTACACCGCCTTGAGGCGTGCCGCGCTCGCGCGACAGCCGCTCGCCGTCTGTGGTCTCGAAGGGGGCGGTTAGCCACCGTTCGAGATACAGCAGTATCCAGCCCTCCTTGATGTGGCTGCGGACCGCTTTCATCAAGAGACCATGATCAATCTGATCGAAGGCCGACTTGATATCAAACTCCACCACCCAGTCGAATCGCCAGCACCGCTTTCTGGTGATGGCAATCGCCTGTTTCGCCGATCTTCCCGGCCGATATCCATACGAGTCCGGATGGAATATCGGATCAAGGATCGGTTCGATGGCTCGCTTGACCACGGTCTGCGCAATGCGGTCCGATACAGTCGGAATACCCAGCTTTCTTGTGCCGCCCTTTGCCTTCGGAATCTCCACCTGCTTGACCGGCGGCGGGAAATACGACCCCGATGACATCCGGTTCCACAGCTTGTACAGATTCCTCGACAGGTTCTGATCGAACATCGCGATGGTTTCCTCATCGATGCCCGCAGCCCCACGGTTGGCCTTGACTTGCCGGTACGCCTCCCATACTGCCCGCTTCGCAATAGCAAAAGGTTTCGTTGAGATCATGTCACTCATCCCTGCATAGCAGGTTGGCGACACTCGTCAACCGGATAACGCTGCCCCTTCGCTCCACTCCCATTGCAGGAGATTCATCGCTACTATGAGCAGCCCCGACCCTCGTTCTGGCTTCGGTATTCTTCCTCATGGTGTTTGCCACTTGTCATTTCCCTTCTCATCCAGAACGAAGTTCTCACGTTCCATACCAAAGCCTGTGCTGAGTTCATGCCGCCTATACACCGGCTGCCATCGGGTCCGTAAACAGGTGTCGTCCCGATTCATCCTGGAGCAACGTCACGGCTCCAGTTTCGACAGCGCCTTTAACGAAATAACGATGCGTCATCGGACGGTTTGCTTTCGCTCATCTCCTCAACACTCACCTTACGTCCTAAGTGGACGCCTTTTCCTCAGTTGTTCACCACCACGCCTTTTGAACGCAGCGGCACCGGGCAGTTTGAAGCCTGCTCCTGCAAGCCGACTTCGGGAGGCCATCTCCCATCTTTGGTACAGCACCACGAGCTTGCGCTCATGTTCGTGACACACTGACGAATTTTCTCCGCTGGAGCGTAAGGTCACCATGGCCGATCAATGACTGACATCACTTTGCAACAAGCAGGATTCCAGTCTTTCGTTCGCCATCCTTCAATTCGATGATTTGCGGTTCGCCCTTAACGAATCCCTGTTTGCGAGTGAATTGAACTTGATACCGACCGGGCTTCAAATGTGCGGAGTGGAACGACCCACGTGCATCTGGTTCTGATGTCGCTTCGTTATGATTCGGAATGGCGGGATC
>Ga0265342_10002591_pt1 | contig 15483 bp, 14 predicted proteins | sample 4CB327metaG_FD_203125 | JGI IMG/M metagenome (GOLD analysis project Ga0265342, IMG submission 203125) | Rhizosphere microbial communities from Carex aquatilis grown in University of Washington, Seatle, WA, United States - 4-CB3-27 metaG | ecosystem: Host-associated > Plants > Roots >...
CGGGCAAGCTCGCGGACGTCCGGCTCGTCTTCCACCAGAAGCACCGTGCCGCTTCCGGCAAGTGCCTCTCCGGGGGGCTTCTCCGCGGCGTCATTCTCGCGGACCGGCGACACGCGCGGGAGGCAGAGCGTGAAAGTGGCCCCATGACCACGCGTGCTGTCCACACGGATCCGGCCTGCGGATTGCGTGACGATTCCATACACCGTCGACAAGCCGAGTCCCGATCCCTTGCCTTCGTCTTTCGTCGTGAAGAACGGCTCGAAGATGCGTGACCTGATCTCCTCCGACATGCCCACCCCGCTGTCCTTGACCTTCAACACGGCCCACGCCCCGGATGTGACGTCTGGTGGCAGGTGAGCATCGAACCCGACTCCTCCCTCGGAGAAGGTTACCTCTCCGTCGGCGGCGACCTCGGCGATGCCTGTCTCCAGAGTGAGTCGGCCTCCACCGGGCATCGCGTCTCGCGCATTGACGGCGAGATTCATGAGGACCTGCTCCATCTGGTAGTGATCGGCGCGCACGGAAATGACCGAAGGGGAGAGACGGACGACGAGCTCGATGTCCTCCCCGATCAAAGGGCGGAGGAGAGTGACGGAATTGGCGACAACCTTGTTCAGATCGAAGACGGCGGGCTGGAGGACCTGTTTGCGACTGAAAGAGAGGAGTCGGCTCGTGAGAGCGGACGCCCGTTTGATCGTGCTACGGATCTGGTCCAGATCAGAAAGCGCGGAGGCGTTTCCTTCCACGGTGTCCATCATGAGGCTCGTGTAGCCGGAGATGACGGTGAGGATGTTGTTGAAATCATGGGCAATGCCACCGGCGAGCCTGCCGATGGCTTCCATTTTCTGAGCGTGAAGGAGCTCCTGCTGTGTCTTCTGGAGCTGTTGGAGGCTAGCCTCCAAGTCTCGCACGAGTCGGGTCTTCCTCCACGCCGCGGCGGCCTGGTGGGCGAATGCAGTGAAGACTTGGAGATCTTCCGGTCCCAGATCGCGGCCGTTGACCACCAGCATGCCAAAGAGCGCCTCACCCACGAGCAGGGGCGCCAGAAGGAAATCGGTCGGCGACTCGCCGGGCTGCTCCAATGGAAGGTCGGTGAGTTGTCTGAAGGATTGCGCGCCGGCGGGATCGAGAACCGCGAAAAGGGCCTTTTTTCCGTCCAAGGCGCGCGCGATTTCGGGAATGTCGTCGACCTGAAGCCCGTGGCTGCCGGCGCTCACTTCCTCGACGACGTGCACCTCGCCCGTCTCGCCGCTGCCCCAGCAGTGCGTCTGGAGCGTTCGGCTTCCCTCTTCGTTCAGAAGGAGCACCGCGCTGTCGAAGCCCAGACTGCACAGCACTCGCGCGGCGGCGGGAAAGATTTCCGAGGGCGTGAGGGCCTGCTCCATGGCGAGGGCCGCGGCGTTCAGGGATTGCACGAGGCGTTCCGTTCGCATGCGAATGGTGATGTCCGTGACGATGCCGAGTATCGCCGGCGCCCCGTCGTAGCGGATGAGCTTCGTGGTCATGATCGCGTCGATGCGCCGACCCGAGCGCGTGACGAGTATGCACTCGTAGGGGGCGACTTCCCGCCCCATCTCGTGCGAGCGGAAGTTCTCGGTGATGACGAGATCGTACCCCGGCGCCGTTATGGTGCGGAAGTCGAATGAAGGGGAATACATCTGCTCGCGCGAGTAGCCGAGGATCGTTTCGCACTGCTCGTTGAGATACACGAAGCGTTCCGCGCAATAGATGAAGATGATGTTCGGCGACTGCTCGGCGAGGTTGCGGAACTTTTCCTCGGATTCACGGAGCACCTTTTCCGTGCGCAGACGCACGTCGAGCTCCTGGCGTGCCGCCTCGTAGAGGCGGGCGTTCTCCACGGCAACGGAGACCTGGTCGGCTATCGTGGCCGCCAGGAGCAGATCATCGGCGTCGTAGAGGTGGGCCCGATAGGTCTGCACGCTGAGCACACCGGTAATCCGATCCCCGATGAGCATCGGCACGCCGATCCAACTGGAGGGCATCTTGCCGGTTCCCCACGCCTCTGGTCGGGGAACGTCGATACCCCGGGAGCCGATATCGTTGGCAAGAAGGGGCTTGCGGGTGGTGATCACCCGTGAGGTGAGGCCTTCGCCCATCGGCTCGCTGACGGGAGGCTCGATCACCCCTTCGTCCACTTGGATGCGGAAATCCAGCCTGTTCGCGGTACGGTCGTACAGGGCGATGAAGAATGCGTCCGCCTCGAAGATCGGAGTAACCTCGCGATACACGGTGCGCAGCAGATCGTCCAGATCGAGCACCGAGCCGGAGGCAGCTGAGATACGGTTGATGAGCGTCAGCCGCTCGGCTCGGCGGCGCGTCTCCTCGTACAATCGGGCATTCTCGATGGAGCTGGACAACTGGTCCGCGATGGTCTGTTGCGTCACCAGGTCCTTTTCGTTGAATGCGTTGAAACCAGCGCTTTGGATGTCCAACACGCCGATGACCTTGTCGCTTCGCATGATGGGAACGGCGATCTCGGATCGGGTTTCCCCGGTCGCCGTGAGGGATCGATAACGAGGCTCGTGACTCACATCGCCCACGACGAGCGGCTCCCCCTGCTCCGCGACCCAGCCGCAAATTCCTTCCTTACCGATCTTGAGGCGGAAGTTCTTGAGATAGGGTTGCAGCGCGTGGAGGGTAGAAGCGCTCAAGACGAGCTCTTCGCCCTCGACGAGAAAGATCCCCACCATCAGGTATTGAAATGTTTCCTGGATGAGGGTGACGGCTTGCAGAAGAAGATCGTCCAGGGCGAGGAGAGCGGCGGTCCTCCGGCTTATCTGTGTCGTGAGCTCTTGTCGATACGCCCGTTCCTTGAGATCTGCGGTGAGATCGCGCAGCGGATTGAAGAGCTGCCGCCGCACGATTCCCCAGCCGAGGATGGAGACGCTCACGGTGTTCGTCAGGGACATGATGGGAAAGGGGAGCACCAGGATGCCGCCCGCGACATAGCCGGCGAGCAAGAGGCCGATGCTCGCGGTGATCGCCAAATTGTTTTCCAGGTGCGGGCGAAGGCGCAGGAAAAGAAGGGAAACGAGAAAGCAGACCGCGGGGAGCGCGCTGCCCACGTATCCCCAGGGGGTGAATCCATAGCTCACCACCCCGTTGGGCAGGATGAGGGGGCTGTACACGAGCTCGGTCTTTATCAATGGGAAGGCATGAATGCAGATGACCGCCAGAACCACTGCCGCGATCCATGGAGGCCACTTTCCCTTGATGGAGACGTAGCACGCGCTGAAAAGGAAGAGAAAAGGTCCCATGAAGGCGAAGAACGAAGTGGAGAGCTCCAGGATCCCTTGCGGACGCCCCGTGTGGAACCAGAGAACGAGGCGCAAAGCGACCGACGTCGCTGCCCAGCCGGCTTCCATGAGCGCGAAGAGGACAAAAAAGCGATTCAAGCGCGGGCGCATACCCGAGCCGGCCACGATCAGGGCCAGCGCGGCGCTCAGCACCAGGGAAAGAGACAAACATGAAATGTCGAGCGCAAGCAGGGCAGGCATCGTGACGGCTGTTCCTCTCTCCATAATCGGCAAAGAGAGGCTTATTCTTCTTCTTCACTTTTCACGCGTGATTGGCGGACAAAAAGACAGAGTAACAAGGTAAGGCCCAAAACGAGGGTGGCCAGGAGGAAGGGCAAAATGCCGTTCCGGGCGTACAGCAGGCCACCGATGTAGCCAAACGGCGAGCTGAGGGCGTAGAGGAGAAGATAGAAGACCGAGAGAGCCTTGGATCGATCCGCCTCGGGTATGGCATTGGCGACCAGGGTATCGGAGTGGGGAACGACGATGGCCGACCCTCCGCCCGTGAGAATGGTGCTGAGGATCACCACGAGATAGCTGCGCGGGGGGCACACGATCAGGAGGAGGGTGCCCCCGATAACGGCAACCAATCCGATGACCAGCGGCAGGGCGGGCTTCCCGCGCGCAAAAGACGGCATGGCCAGCAGGTACACGGCGAGAGTTGCCAGCGCGCCGATGGCGGGAAACACCGCGATGCTCGCCGCAGAGAAGGCGAGTCCCTGGGTAAGGAGGAGAGCCAGAAAAGTGTTTCTAAGAACCGACTGGATGGACACGAGGGTCGAGATCAAAAAGGCGACGATGATGAGCGGGCTGCGAGAAACCTTCACCGCCACGCGCGCGTAGTCGGCCACGGTGGCGCGGACGGAGGCATGACGGCTTTCCCGCATTTTGACCAGACCGACGCTGGTCTCCGTCACCATCGCGTTACGGAGGATGAACATCCCCGTCATGAGCACGAAGGCGAACAGATAAAGACCACGCATGGCGGGAACGAGCCCGAATCTCTTCACCAGCAGACCGGCCACCGGCGCTATGAGGCCCGCCATGATGCCCACGACATAGACCCATGCGAAGATATGGACCCGCTGTTTCGGGGGAGTGTCTTCCACCATGAGGCACGTCCAGCTCGTTTGCACGATGCGGACGAAACTGTTTACCATCGTGGCGACCAGAAACCAGGTAAAATTGCGGGAGAAGGCCCAGAGGAGGGTCCCGACGCCCCATGACAGCATGTCGAAAATGAGGGTGGTCCGCTTCCGTCCCAGGCGGTCCGTAATGGACCCGCCGGCCAACGACAGAATCACGGCCAGCGCGAGCCCGATGGTGGAGAGCAGCCCGATCTCGGTCGTCGAGCACCCGAGTGACAGCATATAGACGGAGGTGTAGGTGGAGAAAAGATTGAACGGGACACCCCAGAGGGGCTCGGTGTAAAGGACGGCGCGGGCGTTTCCGGTAAGGTCCTTGAGCCCTCCGAATGTCGCGGCCAGCTGCCGCCGAATGAAACGTGCCAGCGGTGAGCCTATCCGGTGCGCTTTCCACGCAGAGAGTCGATGCGGATGGCAATGACGCAGGTGCGCGCGAGGGTGGCGGGCTTGTAGATGGGCTTCTCCGCGGCGGGGCCAATTGCGTAGTGGCGCATGATCGCGTCCAAGCCCCGAATGCGCTCCTCGGGCTCCGTGACGATTCGCGCCCGGCCCGTGCCGATGACGCTACGGGCCTGTGACGAGAAATCGCAGGCACTCGCGCCCGATTTCACTACGAGCTCGGTGCAGGCGGAGAAGCCCACGATGGGGTGCACTTCCATAATGTCTATTTTCGTGCCGGCCATTGCGCTGTGCACGTACAACGTGCCCCCCTCGTGGCCGAAGCAAACCGGCAGCACGTAAGGGGCCTTCTCATCGCGCAGGCCCAAAAACAGGATCCGCGCTTCGCGGAGGATCTCGTCCAGGATGGCCGGATCGGTGATCTCACGCTCCGCGCGGCGCATGAGCCGACTGTCGGACTCCGCGGCGCTCACGCGAAGCGCTCCTCCGTATCGGCGGGATCCTCACAGAGGAGTCCGTCAAGCCGACGAAGGGTGTGGAAGCAGTCGCGGTCTTCGAACAGGCCGCCAAAACGGAAAAGCCCGGCCATGCGCTGGGGCAAAGCGTCATAGACCTCGCGGGAGACACTGATCGTGCCGGGCTGGGTCGCCCCTTTTTCCAGATGCGCCGCGTAGTTGATGACATCCGAGACGATCGTACCCGTGTCAATGGCGAACTTCACCATGCCCGAGTGTACACCCATGCGCAAGGCTACGTCAGCGGAGGGCGAGCCTGAGGCGCACAGATTGAATACCGGCACGGTGCTTTGCACCTCGATGGCGAATCGGACGGCGCGCGCCTGATGATCGCGCAGGGCAAAAGCGATGAGACCTCCATCACCGGCCCACGACCAGATTCTTCCGTCCACCGTTGCGAGCTTTTCTTTGAGGAAACTCCATAACGTGAAATAGAGCTTTTCCGCACGTCGCGTGCCGAGGGCCCGCACCTTTTTGGAATTGCCCACGATATCGATGCTGATGATGGAAATGTCGTATTCACGCCCGTCCTTGAGGCAGCCCCAGTTGGGAAGATCCTGCGGATCGCGGCAATCCGTGACGATGCGGCGCGTTTTGAAGTCGTAATGGATGCCGGTGCGGATGAGCTTCCCCAGAAACTCTTCCAGACCGCGCACACGGACGGAGCGGCCGTGAATCATGCCGTCATCGACTTCCACGACGAGCTTCAGCAGCCCTTCGATGTGCTTGGCGCGCTCGCATTCATCGATGAGCAAGCCGGCACTTTTCCGTGCGGACAGCGAGATATGGTCGCGTGTTCCCGCTACGGCGTTCGAGTCGAAGCAGCCTAAAATGAGGCGGCCGAGCTCGTTGACCTCGTCGGTCTTGAAGTTCGCAGCGATCAGCTCGATGAGGTCGTTGCGAATTGCTGGTTCGAGTTGCATCCTTACCATTCCCTCAGGGCAAAGTCGTATCACGATTATGTGATAGTGATGCATACTTTGAATTGGAAAAAATGGAGATATTTCATTAAACCATGATCCGGTCGATTTGTCAAATAAATTCTTGCAAACACGAGAAATGATTACTGGCTCAGAAAATGCGGGTGCGGTACTTTCATTGAATGAGTTACCAACCGGCACAGCAACGGTACGAAGCCATGCGCTACACGCGGTGCGGCAAAAGCGGCGTACAGCTTCCCGTCATCTCCCTGGGATTGTGGCACAATTTCGGCGGGGAAACGTATTTCGAAAACAGCCGGGCCATGGCCCGACGCGCGTTTGACACCGGCATAACGCACTTCGACCTCGCCAACAACTACGGCCCGCCTCCAGGATCAGCGGAGGAAAACTTCGGGCGGATCCTTCGCGCGGACTTTTACGCGCACCGGGACGAGATGATCATATCGAGCAAGGCGGGCTATCTCATGTGGCCCGGCCCCTACGGCGAATGGGGATCGAAGAAGTATCTGGTTGCAAGTCTCGATCAGAGCCTGAAACGCCTCGGTCTGGATTACGTGGACATCTTTTATTCGCATCGACCCGATCCGCAGACGCCCCTGGAGGAGACCATGGCGGCGCTGGACCTCGTCGTGCGGCAGGGCAAAGCGCTGTACGCGGGGATCTCGAACTACCGCGTGCCCGAAGCGACACAGGCAATCACGCTTCTGCGCCGAATGGGAACCCCATGCCTGATCCATCAACCCTCCTACTCGATGCTCAACCGATGGGTCGAGGACGGCTTGCTCGACCTTCTCGACGCCGAGGGCGTAGGGTGCATTGCATTCTCCCCGTTGTCGCGCGGCATGCTGACGGATCGCTACTTGGAAGGAATTCCCGCCGATTCGCGGGCTGCCGGACCGAGCATTTTCCTGAAACCTGAAGAGATTACCGCCGCGGTGCGGGTGAAGCTGCGGAAGCTCAACGGCATCGCCCAAGAACGCGGGCAGAGCCTCGCCCAGATGGCGCTGGCATGGGTCTTGCGCACCGGCAAGGTGACATCGGTCCTGATCGGGGCGAGCAGGCCGAGCCAGATCGACGATTGCGCGGGAACCCTGAAGAATCTCGCCTTTTCCCCACAAGAGCTCGCCGGCATCGAAGCCGCGCTCGCCGGCTGAAATCAGAACTTCACTTTTACCGTCTGGCCCCGGGCGGCCGAGACAAAGCTCGCGTCGAGATAGGCCTGCACCTTGACGCCGTTTGCGAAATCCGAGACGTCACTCGTGCCGGTGCGCACGGCGGCGATGAATCGCTCATACTGCGAAGGAGTCTTTTTGCATTTCACGTCCTTCCACTGCCCTTTGCGGAAAGCCGTAGCGCCCTTGCAAAGGCGATACACGTCGTAGGAGCGGTCCAAATCCACGTCCACGGCCCCTTCCTCGCCGAAGACGCGCACGCGAAGGCTATTGAGCTGTCCCGTTGCCCATCGCGATGCATGAACTGTTCCGAGGCCGCCGCCGGCGAGCATGATGGTGGAGACGAAGCTGTCATTCGCGTCCAGGACGTACGGGCCGATCTTGTTGCCCTTCACGCCTTTGTCGAACGTCTTCAAGCGGCAATCGATCTCCGCGATATCGCCGCACAAAAGCGCCGTCAAATCATAAATGTGGCATCCGATATCGCCCAACACGCCGGCGCTGCCGTGCCGCGTCGAAAGCCGCCACGTCATGGAGTCCTGCGTCCGCCAGTCACCCCACAGGCTCTGGACGAGCCAGCTCTGCAGATAGCTCGCCTCTACGTGCATGATCCTGCCAATGCCCCCGGCGGCGATGAACCGCGCGGCTGCCTGGGCTGCGCACGAATTGCGGTAGGAGAAGTTCACGTGGGTGACCACGCCGCGTCTTTTCGCCGCGTCGCGCATGGCGCGGGCATCCGCAAGGCTCGTGGCAAGCGGCTTCTCGCAGAGAACGGGAAGTCCCTTGGCGATGGCGGCCAGGGAGACTGAAGAGTGCATGGCGTCCACGGTGACGTTGTCCACGGCGTCCATCTCTTCAGTGGCGAGCATCTCGGTGAAATCACCATAGGTTCGCGGGACGTTCCATTTGCGCGCGAAGGCGCGGGCGCGTCCGGGGTCGATGTCGCAGCACGCGACGATTCGGACCCCCTTCATGGCCGCGTAGTTCTGGGCATGCGCGTTGGCCATGCTTCCGGTTCCGATGATGCCGACTCGTGTCATGCGCCACACTCTATTCCGGGTGGAACGGGGGGTCAATCAGGAGAGCGCTTGGCCGCCTAGACTTGCCAATCCGTGACGAGGCGGCCTTCGACGTCAGTGAAGGTGCCGGAGGCGATCATGATGAGATCCACGAGTGTCCAGATGCCCAGACCGCCGAGGGTGAAGATCATAGCGATACCGGTCCCGATCTTTCCCACGTAGAATCGATGCACGCCGAGGGTCCCGACGAAGAAGCAGATGAGAATGGCCGCGAGCCTGCTGTGCGGGCTCACCGCCTTGCCCGCGCGGGTGGCGGCAACGGTCGGGGTGTTCCGAGTGGGATGGCCGCAGCTGGGACAGAACGAGGCCTGATCGGAAAGCTCTTTACCGCAATTCTGACAATACATGACTTCACCTCCGTCGTAGGAATGGAACACCGCGGAAAGCCGGAAGCGTTCCCGCCCGTGAGGCGCCCTCAGTACGAGTACTTTTTCACGATGGCGGTGAGCAGGTCGTCCATCGTGAGAAAAATCGTGACCAGCTCCGGGTCGAACTTTTTTCCCGCCTGATACTTGATGTAGCGCAGGGCGTGCTCCTGACGCCAGCCGGTCTTGTAGGCGCGTTGGGAAATCAGGGCGTCGTAGACGTCGGCAATAGCGACCACGCGCGCTGACAGCGGGATCTCGTTGCCCTGTTTGCCGGGGCCCATGTAGACCTTCTCCGCGTAGAGATCCTCGATTTTTCCCGGGTACCCGCTGCCGTCCCAATTCTCGTGGTGATTGAGGGCCACTTCGGCGGACATGTAGTCCCAGAACGACGTTGTTCGGCGAAAGAGGCGAGCGCCGAGAATGGTATGCAAGCGCATGGCCATCTTTTCTTCGTATGTGAGCTGACTGGGCTTTTTCAAAATGATGTCGCTCACGGCCACCTTGCCCACGTCGTGGAGGATGGCGGCCGTTCGCAGCACGTCGCGCACCTTGCGGATCTCGCGCGTGGAAACGCTGCGCAGCGTCGCCCATTTCTCGTAAAGCTCCACCGAATACGCCCCGACGCGTTTTGCGTGCTGGCTCGTCTCGAACGGATCGCGGAGCTCGGCAAGCTCGACCATGCGCAGGACCATCTCGCGGGAGAGGCGCGCCTTTTCGATGGCGTCGGCCGCGTTCAGCGCGAACTGCGAGATGAAAAGCTTGTCCTGCATGGAGAAAGCGACGATCTCGCCCGATTCGTTTTTCGCATTGATGAGCTGGAGCACGCCGACGATTTCGTTTTCGCGCGTCTTGAGCGGCACGCAGAGGATGGATCGGGTGTGATAGTTCGTCTTCTGGTCGAAGGACGGATTGAAGGAAAACGAGAGATCGCTCTTGATATGGTAGACGTCGTCTATGAGGACGGTCTCGCCGGTTTTTGCCACGTAGCCGGCCAGCGATGCCTTGTCGATGGGCAGCGATGCCCCGCTGGGGATGTACTTGTCCTTTGTTTCGCCGCGAAAGAGGGTGTCGTTCTGCACGTAGCTGAAGTACAAGCTCCCGCGCGTGGCGAGGTAGATGGTTCCCGCGTCGGCCTCCACGAATTGCCGCGCTTCGGTGAGCACGTTCTCCAGAAGGGAGTCAAGGTCTTTGACGGTGAAGAGGGTCTCAATTGTACGAAAAAGCTTCAGGGTGTCGCGCTTCATGGCAAGCGTTCACCCCCTCCCAGGAACGCGTAGTCAAGTATAGTCGGATGAGGGCTCTCTCACAAGTCAGGGCCAAGAAGCAGTCGACGCAGGTCCTCCACCCGCTCGCAGTAGAAGCGGGAATGCTCTCGCATGTAGCGTTCGATTTCCGGCACCCGATGGCCCCATCCCGCCGCCGCGATTGCCACGCCGGAGGCCTCGGACATGAGCACCCCCGGCTTCAGGTCATCCACAATGAGCGCCTCCTCCGGCGCGCAGGCGAACAGACGCAGCGCTTCCCGGACCGGCCATGCGCTGGGTTTCCTCTTTGACAGATCGTGATCCCAACCAAAGACCAGATCGGGCAGAAAGGGCGGATTCTGGGCGGCGCGATAGTGGGCTTCTATCACGTCCGCCTCCGAATGCGAGATCACCGCGACCCGCCCGCCGTGACGGCGGTAGTCACCGAGCAAATCCAGAAACCCGGGATAGAAGGGGGGCACGTGCGAGGTGGTCCAGCTCCTCCAGATCTCGAACTCGGTGCCCATCTCGACCGGCGTCAGCTCCAGCTCGCCCACCAGGTACTCCATGATTCCGTGAAAATTGACCAGCAACCACTTCTCGACTGTGGGAGGTACACGGTCCGGGCGCAAGGCGGCAAGTGCCGCCAGATGCGCTGGGTAGTGAATGGAGGCCGTGCTGTCCACGGCCGTGTCGTCATGATCGATAAGGATGCACCGGTAGTGGAGCTGCATGGTCGTGAAGACTCTAGAGGGCTTGCCGCCCAGAGTCAATCGGGCGCGCCCTGTTCTGTGCCCTTTGCTATCCGTATATTGAATGCATGAGGACGGGATTGGTCGCCCGCGCCACCATCGTTTCCTCCGGTGTCGCGGTATCGCTCGTGCTTCTCGCGTCGTGCTCCATAAACCAATTCGCGGTGCGGACCGTCGCGGGATTTCTCGCCGGGAGCGGCCAGAGCACCGTCTTCACCGGCGACGACGATCCCGAGCTCGTGGGGGCGGCTCTCCCCTTCGCATTGAAGACCTACGAATCCCTCCTGGATGCGGATTCGGGCAATGCACCGCTCGCCCTCGCCACGGGTCGTGCGTTCGTGAGCTACGCGTACGCATTTGTCCAGACACCGGCTGACGAATTGCCGTCGGGGAATGTCGAAGAACAGCACGCCCTGAAATTGCGCGCCAAAGGCCTATTTCTCCGCGCGCGGGGCTACGTGCTGCGCGGTCTGGAGGTGAGGCATCCGGGTTTTCGCGCCGCCCTGGAATCAGGCGGTGCCACGGCGGCGTTGCCCCTGGCCACGCGAGCCGATGCCGACTACCTGTACTGGGCCGGCGCGGCGTGGCTTGCGGCCTTCAGCGCCGATCCCTTCGATTTTGCCCAGATCGTCACGGTGACGCAGGCCGTGGCATTCCTCCAGCGCGTACAGTCCTGGGACGACTCGTACGGGGCCGGAGCCGTGCACGAGCTGTTCATTTCGTTCTATGGCTCGGCGCCGGCGGACCTCGGCGGGAGCGAACAAAAGGCGCGAGACAGCTTCGCGAGGGCCGTGGCGCTTTCGCGCGGTCTGCGCGCGGGACCCTACATCGCCCTTGCCACGGCAGTGAGCGTCAAGCGCCAGGACGAGAGGGAGTTTCGCGACCTTCTCGGCAAGGCCCTCGCCATCGACGTGAACGCCGACGTGCCGGACCGCCTCGTGAACATCATCAATCAGAGGAAGGCTCAGTGGATGCTCGATCATGTCGACGACTATTTCTTGAGCGAAGGAGACGCTCCATGAGGCGCGTGAAGCTCGTTTTCATCGCGGTTGCATGCCTCCTGTTCATCGGGGCGGCCGCCTCGGCCCTCACGATAAAGCTCGGCAGCCTCGCGCCGTCCGGGTCGCCCTGGGAGCTCGGTCTCAAGCGCATGGCCGCCGAGTGGGAAAAGATTTCCAACGGAACGGTCACGGTGAAGATTTACGCCGGCGGCGTAGCCGGGGACGAGCCGGACATGCTGCGCAAGATGCGGATCGGTACGCTCAACGCCGGTCTCATCACGGTCACCGGGCTCCAGGGCGTCTTCAACGGGATCAAGTCCCTTTCCTACCCTCTCCTGATCCATAACGACGGGGAGCTTTCCTACGTGCTTTCCAAGATGGAACCCTTCTTCGACGCCGAGCTGCAGAAGCGGGGTTTCAAACCCGTAATGTGGTCGCCGGGAGGATGGGTGTATTTCTTTTCTCGCGCTCCCGTCGTGATGCCGGAAGATTTGAAGAAGCAGAAGCTCTGGGTCTGGAGCGGGAATCCGGACGAGATCCAGGCATACCAGAGTGCCGGCTTTCAGACCGTGACGCTCGCCGCCACCGACCTCATGACATCGCTCCAGGGCGGCATGGTCGACGCCCTCGTCACCAGCCCGCTCGTCGCGGCCTCCAGCCAGTGGTTCGGAATCGCGGGGAACATGAGCGCCTTGCGTCTTGCACCCCTGTGGGGCGCCACCGTGGTGAGCATGAAGTCGTGGAGCGAAGTGCCGGTGGATCTTCAGCCCAAGCTCATTGATGCCGCCCAGAAAATCGCCGATTCCCTGGCGCCCGACCTGCTGAAGGCCGACGGCCAGGCCATCGGTGTCATGCAGAAGTACGGCCTGAAGATCAACGAGGTCACCTCGTCGGCACGCACGGCGTGGACGGACCTCCTGGACAAGACCTTCTCACCCCTGGTGGGCAAGATGTACGACGCGGACTCGTTCGCGATGGCCACGCGCTACCTGCAGGAGTATCGCGCCGCTCATCAGTCCTCCCCGTAGGAGCGTGTGCGGCAGACTAGACCATGTCGATGCCCGAGCCGCGCGGGTTGTGGGGGTCGATGGTGTTGTTCAGATAGTAGAACGCTGATCGGATTTTCGAGCCGTTCTTCGCCGAAATGCGCCCTTCCTTGAGCCACACATTGACGGTCCGGGAGTTTCGTTGGAACATGCGGGCCAATGCCGCGGGAGACATTTCGTATTTCCTGCTGATCCACTTCAACATCGATTGCGGGCTCTTCTCGCTCATGAATTCACTCCTCCGCTTCTGGTCGGTAGCTCTAGTATCGGAGTGATTGCGCGCCTCCTCCAGTCGACTCGTTCACCGCCATGGTTGCGCGTCGGGGTTCGGGTTATACTGGGGCAAAGGGAGAGTCAGGTGGCTGAGTATTTGAGATGCAGGGTCTGCGGTTATGTCGGTGAGGCACGCCGCGTGAGCGGGGCGTGCCCGGCGTGCAGCGCGGCGCGCAAAGCAATGGAGGCGTGGAAGGATCCGGCAGGACCGGGAAGACGGGCGATTCTCTCGCTCAGCATTCATCCCATCGTCGACCATTTTGCCGTATCTTTCGCGGCTTCCGCTTTTGTGCTGTCACTCGTGACGCTTCTGATTCCTGGTATGACCACCGTCGGGGACCTCTTGCGCGCTTTCACCGGCATTCTCCCCATTGCCGTTTTGGCGGCATTCGCCACGGGGCTGATCGACGCCCGCGCGCGTCTGCGGCGGTCCAAGGGAACGGTCTTGCGCCGCAAAAAGATCATAGGTCTCGCCCTCTTTGTTCTCAGCACCTCCGCGGCGGTGCTCCTGTACGCGGTGGATCAGGGGCTGCCCTGGGTGCTCGGGGTCGTGACGCTCCTCTTGGGGCTCTGCAGCCTGTGCTGCGTGCTGTTGGGACGGATCGGGACGAGCCTCCTGTCCGTGGTGATGCCGGAATAAAAAAAGGGGGACTGTCCGAATCGGGCAGTCCCCCTCACAGTGTTCACTGCTAACGACTATTTCTTCTTGCTCGTGGCCGCCTGAACGGCATCCGCAACCTGCTTCTCAGCGTCGTTGAGCTGGGCCTGGACGGCCGTGGCCTTCTGAAGCGCGCTGGCGAAATTGCCCGCCGAGAGATCATTGTCGGCGTCGGCGACCGCCGCTTTGGCGTCGGTCAGCGCCTTGGTGAGCGCGACGAAATCGAGCTTCACGCCCTTCACTTTTTTGGCCGCGGCGAGTTTCTTCGTCGCGTCCGGCAGCGCCGTCTTCAGCGCGTTGATGAGCGTCGTGGCATCGGTTTGCGCCTGCGCCTTGTTCTTCGCCGCGTCGTTAGCGGCGTTGTCCGCGGTGGCCTTCGCGTCCAGCGCGAGGGTCTTCACCTTGTCGTAGTGCTTCGCGGTGAGCTCGGTCTCCATCTGGGCAAGCTTGTCCTGCGCCGACTTCAGCGTGTCGGGAGCATAAGCGACGATGTCGGCTGTCTTTACCGCATTGCCAACGGCGGTGCGGGCGGCGTCGATATCGGCCTGGGGCGGTTTCGCGCATGCGCCAAGGGCGAGCACGAGTGCCACGGGGATGAGCACTTTGAGGTACTTCATCTTCGGTCCTCCATATGAGTCTGGTCACGCCTCTCCTTCGCCACGGGCATCAACGATGCGGGACATCAAGGGATGTGACAACGATGGCGTGATGTACCTATCAAAGACGACTTTTCGCATACAATGTCAAGGCGAATCGAGAATCGAATACGCGCCCACTTGACAGATACGTCACAATTGCCTCTCCAGAATGGCTTCATGGATTTCAATGCACGCGATTTGGAGCACCAAAGGCTATGACGGTAGGGCTGCGAACAAATCTTCCAGTCGAAGCTCGAATCCGAGGCATACGGTTGACGGCACGGTTGCCTCCCCCACATAAAGCGCGGGGTCTGGATAACGACCGGCAGTATCCCGAACATAGACGTGGATGTAGCGATTCCCGGGATCGACCACCCAGTACTCGCGCACACCGTGTCGCTCGTAGAGACGGAGCTTTTCCACCATGTCCCGGCGGGATGTGAAGGGCGATAGAATCTCGACGATCCAGTCGGGCGCGCCATCGCAGCCGTAGGGCCGCAGGCGGGAAGGATCACAGACGATGGAGAGATCCGGCTGCACGACATTGGGAATGTCGTCCGTCTCTTGCCCGGGAGACTCGGCGAGCAGGACATCGAACGGACCGGCGAAAACCCTGCAACCGCCCGTCCCCAGGAAGAAACGGATGGCATGCAGAATCTCCGTGCTGAGCGCCTGGTGCGCCATGGAGGGGGCGGGACTCATGTTCCAAGCCACCCCGTCAATGAGCTCCCACCGCTCATCATCAGGCCACGCGCGATAGTCGCGATACTGATACAGACGATCATCCTTCTTTGCTGGCAACCCCATGTTCACCTCTCCATTTTACTCAATGGAACGCCCGGAAGAAAGCTTGCGCTTGCGGTCTTTGCTCCCGCCCTTTCCGATGAGGCGAAGGGCGCAAAAAGGGTGATAGAACCTCCCTGTTGGTTTCATGC
>Ga0265342_10002592_pt1 | contig 15483 bp, 13 predicted proteins | sample 4CB327metaG_FD_203125 | JGI IMG/M metagenome (GOLD analysis project Ga0265342, IMG submission 203125) | Rhizosphere microbial communities from Carex aquatilis grown in University of Washington, Seatle, WA, United States - 4-CB3-27 metaG | ecosystem: Host-associated > Plants > Roots >...
ACACAGCCGTCAAAGAAGCGAAGCAGCTCGGCATCCCGGTCATCGGGCTCGCAAGCTCCGACTGCAATTTCTCGCTCGTCACGTATCCCATTCCTGCGAACGACACATCCATCCGCAGCATCAAGCTTATCGTCGACGAGATCGCGGAAGGGTACGCAAAAGGGAAGCGCGCCCCCCTCGCTGCAAAAGTTTCCGCGTAACGTGGTACAATCGCATCGTAGTTCGGTGCGAATTTTTCTATGGCAACAACCGAAGAGATAAAAGCGTTGCGCGATGAGACAGGCGTCTCCATAATGCAGTGCAAAAAAGCCCTCGAAGAGGCGCGCGGCGACGTGGAAAAGGCCAAGGTCATCTTGCGCAAAGTCAGCGCTTCGATAGCGAGCAAGAAAGCCGACCGTACGCTCGGCGCGGGCATCGCGACGGCATACGTGCACGCGGGCGGCTCGGTCGTCGGAGCGGTCGTGCTCGGTTGCGAGACCGACTTCGTTTCCAAGAACGATGAGTTCGTGAAGTTGGCCTACGACATCGCGATGCACGTCGCGGCAATGAATCCGAGCTTCAGAGTGCGCGAGGATGTGAAAGAAAAAGATATGGAGGCAGCGCGAGCCGTCTTCGCAGATGAAGTGGCGAAAGTTCCGGAAGCGGTGCGGACGAAGGCGCTCGAAGGCAAGATTGAGAGCTATCTCGCCGAGCGCGTTCTCCTACAGCAACCCTTCGTGAAAGACCCGTCCATCAACGTCCGACAGCTCATCGAATCGGCTGTACAAAAGTTCGGCGAGAAGATAGAGGTCGTGCGGTTCGAGCGCCTCTCGGTCCGCTAGTACTATGCTGGTTCCCGTCATCATTTTTCTCGTTGCACTCGTAGGCATCATCGCGCTTCTCGCTCTTAAATATTGGGAACTTCGCAATCAACGCGTCATTTTCCCGCGCATGCGCGAGAAAGCGGACATGCGCGCCAACAATCTGAAAGAACTCATGGTCGCGGCCCGCCTCGACCTCTCAAAGCTTCCGCCTGCGATAGTGCTTATGGTACGCGTGCTGCTTCACAAAGGCGCGCTCGCATTCGCATCGCTCGCTCGCACGGGGGAGCGGCAGGCACATCGACTTGCCGACATGGTTTCCTATAAGCATCGTTTTGAACGGCGGGAGACTCGTTCGGAGTTCTTGAAGAAAGTTTCCGAGCACAAGAGTAGCAAGATAGAAGAGGGAAGTTCGTTCGCAGAAGACGAGAATATATAGTATTCTCATTTTGTTCTTAGGTTAGTCGGTTCAGTGCCGCCTTAGCTCAGTTGGTAGAGCAACGCTTTTGTAAAGCGAAGGTCCCCGGTTCAAGTCCGGGAGGCGGCTCAAAAGCGAAGCGTTGAGACGCGTCCCGGACCAGAAAGGGGGAGTGGAATGAAAAGCAAACTGCTTTGCTTTTCATCCGGTCTCGTATAACGAGAATTTCCGATGTTGAGCGAAGCGAGACAGGAAATAGGGGATGCTGTTTCCCCCTGCTGGAAGGCAGGTGCGCCTTGCGCACCGTTGGAAAACCTCAGGTTTCCAAAGAGTCCGGGTGGCGAATTCTCGGATTTTATTTATTAGTCGTCGTGGCCGACGACGATGTAGCGCTTTTTTGCAGAGTCGCGAGCTGGGGGAGTATCTTTTCAATAGCGGCAACACTCTGGAATCCGTAATAGGTCTTTCCGTTGATGACGAGCGCGGGAGGGTTATTCTCAACATCGTCAATAGAGATGAGGGTCTGCAGAGCACCCAAATCGAGATTGTAATCAAAAGAGTAGACGCGCAGTTGCGGGTAGGTTTGCGAGAGCGATGTGAGGACGTAGCCCTGGTTCTCACACGCCGTCGTGCAGTCGCCTTTGTTGGAGTAGAAGTAGAGAATGAAGACCGGTTTCAGGTTGCACTTCGCGGCTATCTGCTTCATCAGGAGATAATCTTTTATCTCGAGGAGCGAGTAAAGCCGCTTCAGCCGTACCACCTCGTCCTGGTCGGCCGGGCCGTGCGCTTCCATGTACGAGAGCTGGTCACCGAGGCTCGTGAGTTCGCTCGGAAGTATCGTGTTCTCCGCGATATCGCTGCAGGAGTGCTCTTCGAGGAGGTCGAACTGCGTCTCGAGCGAGAGAATATCGGTCGAGATGTCGTCCTGTGTCGCGCGTATTTCCGCGATGCGCACATTGCCGAAATAGTTCGATACGTAGAGCGCTGTCGCGAATATGAATCCCGTGATGAGGAACGCTACGAGGTAGCTGCCCCACCGTGCTTTGCGCGTATTGATAGCCGGGTCTTCCATACGTTATCTCCAGCGCACGCCGGTCCTGAAAGTTGCGCGTACAAGTGCGGCAGAGAGCCAGAGCGGCGCGAGGAAACAGTAGAAGAGGATAAACAGCGGCGTCCCGGCAGGAAGGCGTCGCGAGCCCGTCCCGATGAAGGAGCCTGCCGAGATAAGCACCAAGACCAAAGCGACGCTAAAACACACGAGAAACCAGAGCGCGCTCGTGTTGAAGTAGAACATATCGAGCGATGGGTGCGGTGCGGCACCCGTGACTTCGATGCGCATGACCTCGTGGGAAAAGGAGAATGTCGCATACCAGAGCATCTGGAAAAATAGGTAGATGGCCGTAACGACCGAGATGAGCGCGGAGGGAAGGATGATAAGCCCGAGGTTGCCGAAGCGTGCGTTGCCGATCATCGAGCGATACTCGAATGCGTTCCTGAGCCACCCGTACGTCCAGCGCACGCGCTGGCGCAGAAGTCCGCGCAATCTCGGCGGTGTTGCCGTGTGCACCACTGCCTTCGGCGCGTTCGCAATGAGGTGTCCGTGCATCTGGATGCGGAGCGCCATTTCCATGTCTTCTGTCGAATGGCCGTGGCGCCATCCGCCGAGCTCGCGCACGACCGATGTGCGGAAGATGGAGAACGGCCCGGGTGTGATGAACGCGGAGCCGAGAGACGCGAGCATGAAGCGGCTGAAGAGCGAAAGCCGGTACTCGACTTTCTGCATGTGCTGCAAGAACGTGTGCGGCTCTTTCACATGAATGCCGGGCGTTACCGCTGCAATGCGCGCGTCGTTGAATATGGGCGCGACTTTTCGCAGAGCCTCGGGCGCGACGATGGAATCCGCGTCGAGGCATCCGATGAGCTCTGCATCCGTGTGTTCGAGCGCGAAATTCATCGCGGTGTGTTTGCCGCCGTTCTTTTTGTGAAAGACCTTCACATGCGTCGATTCAAATTCGCGTGCGACAGCGAGCGTCGCATCCTGCGAGCCATCGTCAACGACGATAATATCCAACTTCTCAGCCGGGTAGTCGAGTGCAATGAGGCTATTGAGAGTGCTCCGGAGCGTGCGCGCCTCATTGAAACAGGGCACCACTATCGCGACCGATGGGACGTGGACAGACTCTCCGCTCACAGCTTTCACGATCGCTACTTTCCGCTCAAATTTCCGCTCCAGGAAGGCCACAAGCATAAAAACCTCAAAATAGAGGGAAATGAAAATAAGCACATAGGTAATACCGCTCCCGATTCCCATAGGGGAGAAGTATAGCAAATAGCGCAGTTGTGAGCCATTTTTGACGCGTTATACTGCCATTCATGCACCGAGGGCACCTGCACCCCATTTCGAGCCTCATTCGCGAAGCCAACAAGATATTTTTCGATATGGGCTTCACCTTCGCCGAAGGCCCCCTCTTGGAGGACGAATGGCACAACTTCGACGCTCTGAACGTGCCGAAAGACCACCCGGCGCGCGATATGCAGGATACTTTTTTCATCAAAGACGAGCCAGGAATGGTCTTGCGCACGCATACTTCGCCGGTGCAGATACGCTACATGGAGGAGCAAGTGAAAGAAGGCATTGAGCCTCCATATCGCGTGATAGTTCCGGGCAAAGTATTTAGGAACGAAGCGACCGACATCACACACGAGGCGGAATTTTTCCAGATAGAAGGGCTCGCCGTTGGTCCTGATGTCACGCTCGCGAATTTGAAGGGAACGCTCGCGCGATTTTTCAAAGAGTTGTTCAAAGACGCCGAAGTTGAGATACGTTTCCGCCCGAGCTTCTTTCCTTTCACCGAACCTTCGGTCGAAGTTGATATGCGCGTTGTCGGAAAAGATGTTCCAGAGAAATTGCGCGGCAAGTGGATTGAAATGATGGGCGCCGGCATGGTGCACCCGAGTGTTCTCAAGAACGCCGGTGTCGATCCCTCGAAATATCAAGGCTTCGCATTTGGCATGGGCCTCGACCGTCTCGCTATCATCCGCTGGGGTATCGACGACGTCCGCCTCATGCACTCCGCCGACCTACGCTTCATCAACCAGTTCTAAATATGAAGATCTCACGCGATTGGCTGCAAGCATATTTTGATAAACCGCTGCCGGATGCAGCAGCACTCGGCGAGGCGCTCACTTTTCATGCATTTGAGATAGAGAACATCGAGAACAATATCTTGGATGTAAAAGTGACGCCGAATCGCGGGCACGATTGTCTTTCGTATCGCGGCATCGCAAAGGAGCTGTCTGCCATTCTCAACTTTCCGCTCAAGAGTGACCCGCTTCGACAAACTGTCTCGCTCGAACCAAAGACGGATGCCGTGAAGGTAACGATAGAAGACTCGGCCCTTTGCCCGCGCTATATCGCGGGATACGTGCGCAATGTAAAAGTCGGTCCTTCGCCCGACTGGCTGCGCAAAGCACTTGAGAATATGGGCCAGCGCTCAGTCAACAACATCGTCGATGCGACCAATTACGTGATGTTCGATCTCGGCCAGCCGCTGCACGCTTTTGACGCAGCGCAGCTAGCGGAAACAGATGGAACATACGCGATAGGAGTTTCAAAAGCGAAAAAAGGCGAGAAAATGCTCGCACTCGACGATAAAGAATATGTCCTCTCAGATTCGACGCTCGTTATCCGCGATGCGCATAAAAACGTTCCCGTCGGCATCGCGGGCGTCAAAGGCGGCAAACCGGCTGGTATTACCGAAGCAACAAAAGACATCATCATCGAATCCGCCAACTTTGACGGTGTTTCCGTCCGGAAAACTTCACAGGCGCTGAAGCTCCGCACCGACGCCTCGACGCGCTTCGAGCAGGTCATTTCACCAGAACTCGCTGCGTATGGCATGCGCGCAGCAGTTAATCTCATTACGAAACTTGCCAGCGGAGAAGTCGTAGGTTTTACCGATGAGTATCCGAAGCCGCAGGCGAAGAGGGAAGTTGGGGTGTCAGTTAAGAAAATTAATGACGTTTTGGGTACGGCATTTAGTTCGAGCGAGATCGCGGATGTATTCAAGCGCCTCGATCTACCGTTCGCAGAGAATAATAAAGAAACATTCACCGTTACGCCGCCGTTCGAGCGCCTCGACCTCCTCATCCCCGAAGACCTCATCGAAGAAGTCGGCCGTATCGTCGGGTACGACAAAGTTCCCGCAGTTGAGTTGCCCGCGTTATCGAAAAAGCCGGAGATCAATAAGAATTTTCTTGCAGCCGAGAAGACACGCGAAGAATTGGTCGGAAGAGGCTATTCGGAGGTGTATACGTCGGTGTTTGCCGATAAAGGGAAGCGCGCTGTTGCCAATAAAGTCGACAGTGTGAAGCCGTTCCTTCGGGCCAATCTCGTCGACGGTCTCAAGGAAGCGTTCGAGAAAAATACCCGCAACAGGGATCTGCTCGGTCTCAAACAAATCGGAATATTTGAGATTGGAGTGGTCTGGCCCGGCAAGAAAGAGTCGGTCATCCTCGGAGTTGCCGACGAGAAGGGTATACGTGAATCGGGACTTCCCGAAGTCGGTGAGGAAGCATATGAAGATTTGCCGGTCTCGAAAACGGAACGGTATCAATCGTTCTCAAAATATCCGTTCATCGTCCGCGATATCGCGCTCTGGGTGCCGGCGAGCGCGACGGCTGAAAGCGTCCTCAATGTCATTCGCACGCACGCGGGCGAGCTCTTGGTGCGCAGCGAGCAGTTCGATGAGTTCAAAAAAGGCGATAAAACGTCGTACGCATTCCGGCTCGTCTTCCAATCCTTCGATCGGACACTCATGGATGAGGACGCGAATGAGCGCATGGAATCGGTCTATGCAGCGGTTAAAAAAGAGGGCTGGGAAGTGCGCTAAGGGAATCTCACCCTTTCTGACTCCTCGGCTCGAGAGCCCAAAATCGCATATCTTTTGGGCTCCGCTCGCTCTACGTCGTCAGTAAGTAAGACACATTTCCCGGCATTTTCCACTGGCGGGAAGGGGTGTTTTTTGATATACTGAACCCATCAAAACATGGCTGAAACAAAGGCAAAAAAGAGCATAAAAGCAGCCCCCAAAACGGGGGGTTCCTCGTACACAGCGAAGGACATCACCGTTCTTGAAGGCTTGGAGGCGGTCCGCCGCCGACCGGGTATGTACATCGGTACGACCGGCACTGCCGGGTTGCATCATTTGGTGTGGGAAGTCTTCGATAACTCACGCGACGAAGCCATGGGCGGATTCTGCGACGACATCGAGATAGCACTCTTGCCAGGCAATCGTGTGCGCGTTGCCGACAACGGACGCGGTATTCCCGTCGACATTCATCCGAAAACAAAAGTCTCGACACTTGAGACTGTCATGACCGTCCTGCACGCCGGAGGAAAATTCGGCGGAGAAGGATACAAAGTGTCCGGCGGTCTGCACGGCGTCGGTGTCTCGGTCGTGAACGCACTTTCCTCATACGTCCGCGCCGAGGTGTATCGCGACGGTGGGAAATACATGCAGGAATATAAAGACGGCGGCAAGCCGGTGAGCAAGGTGAAGAAAATGGGCTCGTCCGATTTGCACGGCACCATCATCACCTTCGAATCGGATGCAAGCGTATTCCCGGACCGCGAGCTCAACTGGGACACTGTCGTCGCGCACATGCGCCAGCAGGCGTACCTCGTGAAAGGTTTGCGTATTTCCATCATCGACCTTCGGCAGGCGGGCAAGGTAGCTGCGGATGACGTCTTCTACCTGCGCGAACTTGGTATCGACGCGCCGTCGATGACCTTCTACTTTGAGGGCGGTTTGCGTAGCCTGGTTGCATTCCAGAACAGACACCAGGAACCCATCCACAAGAATATTTTCTACGTCGAGAAAGAGCAGGACGGCGTGCAGGTGGAAATATCGCTCCAGTACGTGGACGACATCACCGCGCGCATCTCCGCTTTTGCCAACAACATTTACAACGCCGAGGGCGGTATGCACATCACCGGTTTTAAGACCGCGCTCACACGCACCCTCAATACCTCCAACAAGAGCGGCAAAGAGAGCGACAGCTTCACCGGCGACGACGTCCTCGAGGGCATCACCGCCGTTATCTCGGTGAAGATGCGCGAAGTGCAGTTCGAAGGTCAGACCAAATCGAAGCTTGGCTCGGTGGAGGCGCGCGGCGCGACAGAGACCGTGTTCGGCGAAGCATTCGCCGCATTCCTTGAAGAGCACCCGGACGACGCGCGCGCCATCATCGGCAAAGTCTCGCTCGCGATGAAGGCGCGCAAAGCCGCAAAAGCCGCCAAGGATTCAATTCTCCGCAAAGGCGCACTCGATGGTATGACGCTGCCCGGCAAGCTCGCCGACTGCCAGAGCAAGAGCGCGGAGGAGTCGGAGCTCTTCATCGTGGAGGGAGATTCGGCAGGCGGCACTGCCAAAATGGGGCGCGACCGCCGCATCCAGGCGATACTTCCGCTGCGCGGGAAAATTCTCAACATCGAACGCGCGCGCCTCGACCGCATGCTCGGCAGCGAGCAGATAACCAATCTTGTTGTGGCGCTCGGTACCGCGATAGGCGACATCTTCGACCTCTCGAAATTGCGCTACCACAAAATAATCATCGCGACTGATGCCGACGTGGACGGCGCGCACATCCGCACGCTTCTTCTCACACTCATGTACCGTCACTTCCGCCCGGTCATCGACGGCGGATTCCTCTACATCGCGCAGCCGCCGCTTTTCAAAGTGAAGAAGGGACGGGAAGTCTTCTACGCATACACCGACGAAGAGCGCATCAAGCTCGTGGGCAAGGACGTGCCGCTTGAGACCGAAGCTCCGCAAGACGAGGTTGAGGCGGAGGGAGAGGAGACGCCCGAGGTGCAGACCAAAAAGTCCGCCAAAGTCTCAGTGCAACGATACAAGGGTCTGGGTGAAATGAATTCCGAAGAGCTCTGGGAGACGACGATGGACCCGGCGCGGCGCATTCTGAAGCAGGTGCATGTGGCAGACGCGCAGGACGCGGACCAGGTCTTCGACATGCTCATGGGCACCGACGTTCCCGCTCGCAAATCGTTCATACAATCCCACGCAAAGGAGGCCACACTCGATATTTAGCCTATGCGAGAGAAGTTCCCGGTCCCGGATTTCGTTCCCGATAGGGATTCGAAGCTGCCGAAGCCGCCCCAGGAATCAGGCATCACTCGACGAGGCATCCTTCGCGGGATTGTTGCGACGGGAGCGCTCGGAGCGTTCGGAGCGCTCGCGAAGGTGAGCGTGATACCCGGCGCCGCTACCGAGAAACCGGCGAAAGCACCAGAGCATGACAATGTATCGGATGTGGCAGAACGGCAAAAGTCGCTCGACGCGCATATCGCTGCGATACGAAGAAACCTGCAGGACCCCGACATTTTACAGGCGCGCGAGGGGGCGGGCAGAGAACCGCTCGTGACTCTTCTGAAGGCATTGGGAGGACCGATATCTCCGAGACTTCTGTACGGTACGTCATACGACGTCAGTGAATTACACCGCAAATATCCCGTTCAGATCAAGAAAACTTTCGGCGGTGATGAATATCGTCTAGGCAATGCGGTGTTCTGGGAGAATGCCCACGATCAGCTAACCGCGGCGCACGTGGTGTACGGCGATGAGTCGGAGACGGTCCAGTATCCGCTGCCTCGCATCGATGCTGACATCGTGCATGTGAAGCCCGGCGACGAAGCGCCGGATCCAGAACAGCAGGTAGTGCATGACGACCCTACGCTCACGGATAATGATATCGACTGCCGATTCGTCGTTGTCGTTGGGAATGATACGGACCAACTTATTGAGCCGAACGCTGCAGATGGAACAGGCCGCAAAACGTATCCGGGCATCGCGGTGCGGGTTACGCTCGGCCTCGCGAACACGTTCGAGGGGTTGGACAGCATGATAGGGCGTTTCTTATTCATCTTGCCTGATGGCGAAGCGCGAGCGGATACCGATGCTCTCGGCAACCCTGTCCTTACGCCCCACACCAAGCAGAAGGTCGCGCACGCAGAGGGGATGTCGGGCGCACCTATGTTCGTGTATCGGAATGGCGAGTACGTTTTCGGCGGTGTTTTTACCACGCTGGAAGAGATCGATATTTCTAAAGATTCTTCCGTTGATGTTGGTTTTATACAAGGTATCGACGAGATACGGCGGGTTGAGAGAATGTCGAAAAGGTTGGGATAAATATAAAAAACCGCCGCCTTATATAGGCGGCGGTTTTTTCAGGACGAGTTCCTTTTAGTAGGTGTAGGAAGGGTAGGTCTGCTGGTAGTTGTATTGCTGGTTGTAATTGTAGTTGTACGGCATCGTGAGCGTTTGATAGGCGTAATTGTTGGTGCGGTTCGAATCGTTCACCGCATCCGAGGGATCAACGGTGACGCTGAAGATGCCGCCTTGCTGCGCCTGCGTGAAGTGCAACGTGCTCGTGACGTGGTCGCCGGAAGCGAGCGAGATCTGCGCGGGGGAATTGTAGGTGTAACTCTGCATCTGCGAGCCGTAGGTCTGTCCGTAGGCGTTGGTCGGAAGCTGTGCCTCGAAGTAGTAGCTGTGGGAAGTGCCGGAGCCAATGTTCTCGATGTCGAATACTGCTGTGCCGTTGCCGTACTGGTCGGCATTGACCGAGATGATGCGGACAGAGAGGTCGGCGGGGCCCGTCGCGCGCGGCTTTGCGGGGGCGGGAGTTGTAGAAGGTGCGGGGGTTACGGTAGCTATCGATGCAGGGTTCACGAGAACGGAGGCAGTCCCTTGCACGCTCGACGATGTGCTCGCGTCCGGAATGAAGACGACAGACATCGGCACATCAACTGCGCTCTTGAGCGAAAGGATGGGCGTGAGCGTGAGCGACGCCGCATTCGAAGGAAGCACGAAAGATGTTCCGCACGGGATTTGGTCGGAAACACCGTTCTGATTCACAGTCTGAAGTTGGAACCCGCTCTCACACTGGTAGAGGAAGGCGTACGAACCTGCCGTGGTCGGTGTGTAATTCCAGCTCACGGTGAAGTCGGTGCGCGACGTCACGCTCGAAGGAGCGGTGAGCGTTATCGAAGCTGCGGGGCGTGCGAAGAGGGAAGAGAAGAACGAGCTCGAAAGGCTCGCAAGGTGGACGAGTCCCCAAATGATGACGATGACAAGAATGACGAGCCCGACGATAGCGAGAATGCTCGAAAGGAGCGTCGGTTTCGGCTCCTCATGTGCGGTCGTTATGGTGGTGACGGTCGTCCGCTCGATCTGTTCCTGTTCGGCCATAGGGATATGATGGGTTTTTAAGGTAAGTGGCATTTTACACGAATAAATGCTTTTGTCAAGGGTGGAGGATTGACAAGACGCCCAAAAGAGTGTATTATCCTGACCATCGTATGAGCGCTCAAATCCACTCAGTTGGGCCCCAGAAACCGCCGATGCGGGTCTTCTTTGCTGCGGTCCTGGTGGTTTTCTTCACGTCGCTCTCCACGGCCGACTCGCTCGGTTTCGTCCCTGATTACATTGACGGCACGACTCCCGCATCTGCGGGCACTCAATCGGTCGCGCTCTCGAGCTTGCCGCAACTCGGCATCTCCGCAGACCCTGCTATCGCAAGCACTTCCACTCCGACGACGGAAGGCATTCTCCCCGTGCGCATCAAGATCGGCGCTATCAGCATGGACTTGCCGGTGCAGAACCCTGACACGCGCAATGTCGACACGCTCGACACGCTCTTGCAGCAGGGCCCCGCGCGCTACGTTGACAGTGCGAAGCTCGGCGAGAGCGGCAACATGATAATTTTCGCGCACTCCTCGCACCTTCCCATCGTTCACAACAAAATGTTCCAAGCTTTCAACGGCATTCCTGAACTCAAAGCGGGCGACTCCATCACCGTCACTGGCGCCGACGGCAAGAGATATCTCTACAGCGTCGATAGCGTCACCAAGGCCGACGTCGACAGCGGCACGACCATCGACCTCTCGCCGACCCAGGGTACGAAGCTCACCCTCGTCACGTGCGACACGCTCACGGGCAAAAGCGCGCGTTACATTTTGGTTGCGGACTTCGTCGGCGTCATATGATGACGGGGCTCATCGGCATCCTTTCTCATACAAGGATATATCTCACGGCACTTACGCTCGCGACGCTATTCGGCGTTCTCATCGATCCGTCGCAAATAGTTTCCGCAGGAACTTGCGAATGCTTTGACGCGCCGCTCGCGTATCCGGTCTCGCTCGGACATCCTGTGCAGATATCGCACCCGGTTTCTGTTGCGCATCCTGTCTCTGTCGCGTACCCGGGCGCACCGGTCGCGCACCCTGTCAGCATTGCCCACGCGGTGAATATCGCCCACGATGTTTCGATCGCACATGCGGTCAACATCGCGCATCCCGTCACTATTGCCCACACAGTCAACATCGCGCACGCAGTGCCGATAGCATCCGTGAGCCCGACTGCGTACGGAATTCCGGTCACTATCGCGCACGCCGTCACTATCGCTCATGCCGTCAACATTGCCCACGCCGTTAACATTGCATACGCCGCTCCCGTCGGCGAAGCGGTCGATGTCGGCCACGCTGTCGATATCGCAGAACCTGTGCAGATAGGGGATTAGAGCTCGAGCTATTGCCACGCCAATATTTTTGTTGTATTACTTTACCCGGTCCCCGAACTGCTATCGGGGTTTTGTTCGGCCAAACGAAAGGCCGAGGAAGGGAGACTATCCATGTCCGACACCAGAACTGTGCGTGAGCGGCGTCGCTTTTTCCTGCCGAGGCAGACACACTCCGCGAGAGGCATCAGCATCCTGGCTGCTCTGATTGCCGCTCTCGGTCTTGCCTGGTTCTTCGGACCGCAACATGCCTACAATCCGCCCGTCGGTGGCGCCGAAATCTTCTTCGTCCAACTGCTCGTTTCCTTCGCTCTCTACGCGAGCATCCAGCAGTGGACGTTGCCCAGGATGTCGGCTCACGAACTCGCGGCGACGGCCGACCTGATTATTTCACTCGCGCCATTGGGCGTGGCGATCGGGTTCGAGATCTACTGGCTCGGCGCTGACCCCGGGGTGCTTTCCTGGCGTCATCACCTCGTCGCGGTCCTCTGGGTTCTCTACCCGCTCGTCGACTTCTTCTCGACCGGTGTCACGAACCAGCTCCTTCGTGAGCGGCAGGTCGGCGTCAGTCCGACCTAGTAGCGGACACGACATCTCACGGGGCGGCGCCTTGCGAAGCGCCGCCCTCGACTTTTTATATACAAACGTTAGTGGGGAAGACCTCCATCCCACTATCATATCGATGTTAGCATTGCAGAATGAACGAGGGAGGAGAGAAACGATGGCCCATCGCGAGGGCTCCTGACCTCGGCACATCCGCACCGCTTGAGGTGGAACGGGAGCGCGAACCGGAGGAAAGCTGGATATACGCATCCGGAGAGGTCATTGAACAAAACGTGAACGACGCTCCGCTCCGGTACGTGGTGGTGGGTACGGGCAGAAAGAAAGAGATGTTGAAGGAAGGAGATCTCCCATCCTTGCGTGACCAGAAAGTGGGGGACATCGTTGTCGTCGAAAGGCGGGCGGGCGTTGAAAAGAAAGCTTCTATCATTGAAGATCTCGGAAAAGCGGGCACGCTCGCGGCAGAGCGTGGCAAGCTCGCGTACTCTATCGGCAACGGCCGCATATTTCCGCCTCCCGTACGACAGGAAGTCGAGCAGCTTGCAGCGCAGCCTGAGAAATTCGTCGCGGAGGAATTGGACCGCGTAGAGAAAGGAGGCGGTCTCATCTCTGCGATTCAGGAAAACTATCAGGAAGCGTACAAGCACCGCGAGAGTCGCGTCGACTTCCGCGACATTCTCACGATGACTATCGACCCGAAATCCGCGAAGGATTTCGACGACGCGCTTTCGGCGCGTACCGTATCGGTCGGTGGCAAGGAGTACATCGAAGTCGGCGTTCACATCGCCGACGTCTCGCATTTTCTCCCGATGAAAAAAGGAGTGCTCGGGCATGAGATGTACGAAGAAGCGAAGAAGCGCGAATTTACCGCATACTTGGAAGGTGAGGCATTCCCTATGCTTCCCGCAGTTCTCTCCGAAAAATTGTGTAGCTTGGAAGAAGGGAAAGACCGGCTCGCCTTCTCGACGGTATTCCGCATTGACCCCGCGGATAAAAAAATCGTGCACGCGTGGCACGGGAAGACCGTCATCAGATCGGGGAAGCGGTTCGCCTACGAAGAAGCCGAAGCGCTTCGCACTACGGAGTCCCCGGTGAGCGGAGCTGAGGGAGTGATGCGGACCGCTCTCCAACAGCTCACTGAGTACGGTCAAATTCTACGTAAAGAACGTACGGAGCGGGGAGCCATTACCTCCTTCAAATCGCGTGAGGAGCCGGAGACGGTGTACGGCCCTTCCGGTGAAATACTTTCGATGGGACCCAAAAAAGAATTTGAGATGAACCGGGTCGTCGCCGACTGGATGATACGCGCGAATGAGGCGATGGCCTCGACCATCACGGAAAAGAGTAAACAAAGTGCGGCAATAGGAGGCGATTTCCCGACGTTCTTGCGCGCCCACGAGCCGCCCTCACTCAAAGAGTTGCGGGAGATCGCCGTAGAATTCGGTGCACGCAAGATCGTGAGCTCCATCGATAGGTACGAGAAGCGGGAGGCCAAAGGAAATGCACCAAAGCCTGCCCCCGATGCGCCCTCGTTCGAGGGCGAAGTCGTCAATCACCTTTTTGAATATGGCGCAGCGCTCTCACGTCGGAGGGCGAATAATACGAGAGAAGGGGTTACAAGCGCGATACGCGAGTCGCGCCCGCATCCTCTCATCGGAAAGACCGAAGAGGAGACACGAGAGAACATCCAGCGGCGTCTCAACGAAACGCGCGACGATAAAGGCGCGCTCATCCACGAAGAGGTCATGGAGCTCTTCCCGAGGGCGTTCTACACGACCCGCCCGGAGGCGCACTTCGGACTTTCGGCCTCTCCTTACACACACGGCACTTCTCCCATCCGTCGTTTTCCGGATGTCATCGTGCACCATCTTCTCGATGCCGCACTTTCTGGGGGCCCCGTTTCTCATTTCAATGAGGCGAGCGTCGCGGAGTTGAATGCGATAGCGGCGCAGGCAAACGAACGGCAGCGCATCGTGAAGAGGGCCCAGGGGGATTCATTGCGCATGTGGGGAGCGGAGCTTCTCTCCCATGCGGTGGGCTCGGAGATGCGCGTCCGTGTCGGAGATATATTGAATAGGGGCCGCGGAGGCACGCGGCTCGTATTCGTGCAAATACCGCTCCCGAAAGGAGGATTCCCTGTTTCGTTCCGCATTCCTATTCCGAAATTCCGCGGCTTCCCACGGCACCTGAAAGAACAGGATGCTCTCAAGGACACCGAAATTCCCGTCAGACTTTTGGGAACCAATCTCGCCGAGGGCACCGTCGAACTCCAGTACCTTGGGCCCCTAGCTCTGAAACCAGCGCGTGATGAACGAACTCCCCAGACTGAGCCGGAAGCTGTCGTACAAGCGGCGGCAGAGCCGGAAATCGCGCGGGAACCACAACCTATTACCGAGCCAGTAGTCATGCCTCAAATTGAATCCCCAACAGAAACACGGGAAGAGGTGCGCGCCCCGGAATTACCGGAAGGAGAACGTCTCCGCAAAGAACTCGCGACTAAAGTCCTCGCAGCACTACGCCGCCGGCTCGCTGCCGCTGAGAATTGATTTTCTTTCGATTATAAGCCTAGTTCATCCAATCGCCGGGCATCTTGCCCGACGAGGTCGGCATTGTTCACATGTTCAACATTTATCGCATTACCGCGCAGAGCTTCCCGCACGATGATGAACTCGTTGCGAAGGTCTGTGATGTTCTCGTTATGTCGGAAGGGGAAGCGCAGGCCGGCGTCTTCGATAGCCTCGAGTTTTTCGATCGAGTCCACCCCGCCAATTTGGCCGAGGACAAAATACTTTGCGCGGGTCTCGATGGTATCAAGCACGTCGTCGCCATACTGCGTCGACGCATTCGGGTCGGACACGAATGGGAATCGCTGCGCTTTATTGAAGGTCTCGGCGAATTGCTGCATCGATGAAAGCTCATTGCACTCATCCATAAGCATCTTCTTTGCAAGCGTACTGATGTTCTTCAGAGTATTAATGCGCTCACGCTCGGAAGGGAATGTAGCGGTCCGAATCTCGCCCTCTATCCTTGTGAGGTCTTCGAGCGATACGGCATCGGTCAATTCCGCTTCGAACTCGTTCGGTTCGCGGAACGTAGACGGCCACGCAG
>Ga0265342_10002598_pt1 | contig 15465 bp, 15 predicted proteins | sample 4CB327metaG_FD_203125 | JGI IMG/M metagenome (GOLD analysis project Ga0265342, IMG submission 203125) | Rhizosphere microbial communities from Carex aquatilis grown in University of Washington, Seatle, WA, United States - 4-CB3-27 metaG | ecosystem: Host-associated > Plants > Roots >...
ATACTTCGGCGTCCTCGCCGGCCTTGACGTCGTCGCGGCGCAGCCGAACCGCATCTCCCTCGACGCCATCAAGCATTCCACGAAACCGCTTGCGCCCCTCGTGCGCGACCGCCATCTCGATTTTCACCAGATGGCCGGCGAAGCGCTCGAAGTCCGAGCGACGCACCAGCGGACGATCGATCCCGGGCGAGGAAATCTCCAGCCGATAGGCGCGGTCGATCGGATCGGCGATGTCAAGCACCGGCGACAGCGCCCGCGAGATCGCCTCGCAATCCTCGATCTGCATCGATCCATCCGGCCGTTCGGCCATGATCTGGACGGTGCAGCCGGCTTCTCCCGAAATCTTGATGCGAACCAGCCGATAGCCCATGCCGTGCAGCACGGGACCTGCGACCGCCGACACGCGCGCCGCCGCACCCGGCTCGACAACGAGCCGCGGCTCGTCGAGCAGGTCGGTCTCAAAGGAACCAGGCGTTGGATCGGTCATATCCAGGGTCAATTTGGCCTTCGGGCAGTCTAAAGCTGTCGTCTTCGGCGCGTATCGTCCGGGGTTCCCGCTTAGTCGGGCCGGGTTTCCTCAGGTAATAAAAAAGAGCGGGTCCCGGGGGGCCCACTCTCGATACGCGATCGTATGAGAAACTGTAAGTTGAGGCGGATATAGCGGTTTTTGGCTGGTGCCACAAGGCCCGCGCCATCCCGGAGATATTAATTTTGCGGCGTTCCGCGGCGGCCAAACCTAACCCTTCTTTCACCATGCGCCCCTAGATTGCCGGGCGACCTGCGCGTTCCAGTAGAGTTTCATGACCATCGCTACTCCGCTCATTCCCGGGCTTGATGAAATCGTCAGGCGGGGCGATTCCAAACGCCTTGCGGAGGTGAGCCGCGGCATCGCGGAGCTGTTCGTGCAGGGGGCGGCTAGTTTCCAGCCCCGTCACGTCGAGCTGTTCGATCATCTCCTGACCGACATCGTCCCGCAGACCGATCTTGCGGCTCGCGCCGAACTTGCCGAGCGCATCGCCGCCATCGCCAACGCGCCGCCGACCTTGATCGGGCAACTCGCGCGCGAGGACAACATTTCGATCGCAGGTCCCGTGCTGCGCCGGTCGCCCGTGCTCGACGAACCGGCCCTGGTCGAGATCGCGCGCATGAAGGGTCAGGACCACCTGATTGCCATGACGGAGCGCGCGAGGCTTTCGCCCGATTTGACCGACGTGATGGTTCAACGCGGCGAGCGCGATGTGATCCGGCGAGCCGCGGCCAATGCGGGCGCAGCCTTTTCGACCATCGGCTATTCGGCGCTGGTCAAGCGCGCGGCCAAGGATGGCGTGCTGACAGTCACCGTCGGACAGCGCAACGATCTGCCGGACCGCTTGCTGAAAGAACTGCTGACAAGCTCGGTCGACGTCGTGCGCCGCCGCCTGTTCGACATGGCCGCGCCCGATCGGCAGGCGGCCGTCGCCAAGGCCATGGGCGAGATTTCCGGCAAGGCCGATCAGCCGGCGAAGCAGCGGGATTTCGCGCCAGCGCAGCGCACGATCCTGTCGCTCTACCGCGCCGGCGACCTGGGTGAGACGGCGCTGCTCGATTTCGCCAAGGCCTACCGCTACACCGAGTCCGTCGCTGCGCTGTCGGCGATGTCAGGCGTGCCGATCCCCGCGGTCGATCGCCTGATGTCCGGCGATCGGCATGACCCAATCCTGATCATCGCAAAGGCGATCGGGCTCGAATGGGCGACGGTGCGGGCACTGGTTCTGCTGCGGCTTGGTCCGGCGCGAATTCCTGCCGCTGCCGACATTGACAGCGTGCGCTCGAACTTCATGCGGCTGTCGCCGTCGACGGCGGAGCGGGTGGTCAGCTTCTGGCGGACGCGCGAAACGGCTTAACGCACTCTATCTGGTCTTCCTGAAAATGAGATAGGCGGCGGTGCGGCCCTCGCGCGTCGCTTTGCGGCCATATCGCGTCATCGTGTAATCGGGCCACGGTTCGCGCCAGTCGGAAGCGCGCTCCGCGGTCCAGACGAAGTCGGACGTGCGCATGAAATGCCACAGCGTCCAGGCGCAATAGTCCGCGATATCGCTGACGAATCGAAACTCGCCGTCCGCCTTCAACGCACGCGCCATCGCTCCAATCATGGAGTCCTGCACGAAGCGGCGTTTCCAATGCCGCCGTTTCGGCCACGGATCCGGATGGATCAGGTCGATCCGCGCCAGCGAGTTCAGCGGCACCCAGGCCAGCAACTCGGCGGCATCGCCGGCAAACAGCCGGATATTCTGGATGTTGTTGTCCTCGATCAACGTCAGGATCTTCGCCATGCCGTTGACATAGGGTTCGCAGCCGATGAAGCCGGTATTCGGAAAGGCTTGCGCTTCCGCAATCAGATGCTCGCCGCCGCCAAAACCGATTTCCAGCCGCACGGCCTCGACCGGCGCGCCGAACAATTCAGTCAGGCTGCCTGGCCGCGGGGTGGAGATGTCGAGCGAAAGTCCCGGCAGCAAATGCGCAACGAGATCGGCCTGGTGCGCGCGCAACTTGTGGCCCTTGCGGCGGCCGAAGAAGGCGCGCTGCGCCTGCAGGCTTGCATCGTTATCGCCGTCTGGTCCGCTCATCGCAGTGTCTGACAAATCCGAAAAGGTTGGTTCAAGTCCCGGTTCAATAGCATCATTGCTATCGCCCGCAATGGTGCGCGCTCAAGGCCACCTTAGCCGACGAGGATCATTTAGCGCTTGTCGGGACTTTCGTGGGCCGCAATCTGTTCGACGAGATCGACGATGCTGCGGCGAAGCTTGGGGTCGCTGATGCGGGTAAAGGCGCGGGTCAGCGACAGCCCCTCGGTGGTGGCGAGGAAATCGGAAACATAGGAAGGCGAGGCGGCTTCGGAACTGCCGTCGGCTTTCGCCAAGCCGGTCGGTCCGCCCTCGAACAGAAACGACACCGGCACCTGCAGGATTTCGGCGATCTGCTGAATGCGGCTCGCGCCGACGCGATTGGTGCCCTTCTCGTATTTCTGCACCTGCTGGAACGTCAGCCCGAGCGCCTCGCCAAGTTTTTCCTGGCTCATGCCGAGCATGATGCGGCGCATGCGCACCCGGCTGCCGACATATTTGTCAACCGGGTTGGGCGCTTTGGTCGACATCGCCAACGCTCCTCCAGACTAGTGTGGCGGTTCAGAAGTGCCGCTGCACCGGATGGATTATGCCTCAGGTGCCGATACCGTCAAAGCAAAGTCGGGGCCGAACGTTGATCCAAAATGACGCGTACCACCTATTTTGCGGTGCGCCGCCGGATCACGAACAGCCATGCGGCTGCAAGGACAATCATGATCGGAATGTCGCCCGCGCGCGCATAAGCCGTCGGCGGGATCGCGGCCGGCAGGCCGGAATCCAGCACGCCCTCAAGCCCGAGTCCAAGGCTCGCCACCGTCCGTCCCACCGGGTCGATCACTGCGGAGATGCCTGTATTTGCCGCGCGAACGAGCGGCAGTCCCTGTTCGATCGCGCGCATGCGCGCCTGCTGAAGGTGCTGATAGGGACCGGTGGAAATTCCGAACCAGCCGTCATTGGTGAGATTGATGATCCACCCCGGCCGGTCACCGCGCTCGACAACATCACCGGGAAAGACAACTTCGTAGCATATCAAAGGTAGCATTCTTGGTGCGCTCGGCACCTCCATGCTGCGACGACGTGTACCGGGGATGAATCCGCCCTGAACCCGCGTCAGTTGCTCGAAGCCGATTTTTTCCATCAGGTTCTGGAACGGCAGGAATTCGCCGAACGGCACCAGGTGGAGCTTGTCGTAGACCGACAGCACGTTGCCGTCGTGGTCGATGAGATAGATCGAATTGTAGGCGCGCGTGATCCGCGTGCCGGGCGGCACGTCGGGGGCGCGCACCGAGCCGGTGATCAGCACCGTTCCCTTCGGCAGGAGATCGGAGATCTGCGCCATCGCGTCGGCTTCGCGGGTCAGGAAAAATGGAAACGCCGATTCCGGCCAGATCAGGATGTTGACGTCGCGCACGCCGGTCGATTGCGGCCCGGACGCGCGATCGGACAGCGCGAGATATTTCTTCATCACGTCGGCTTTGGCGCCGTAGTTGAATTTCGCATCCTGCTGCAAGTTGGGCTGCATGATCCGCAGCCGGGTGTTGGTCAGCATCAGCGTCGGGTGCCGGGTCAGGCGGATCGCGCCGAAGACAGTCATGGAAAGCAGGACGATCAACGCCAAGGCGGGCGCAACCCAGGGCTTGCGTCCGCGGGATGTGCCGTCGATCAGCACAGCCGGGCTTGCGAAGATCGCCACTGTGAGGAAGTTCAGGCCCCACAGCCCGATCAGCGAGGCAGTCTGCGCGAGCGCCAGTGGCTCGCTCAAGGCATAGCCGAGCGTATTCCACGGAAAGCCGGTAAGCGCGTGGCCGCGGAGCCATTCGCTCATGGTCAGGCTCGCGGCCAGCGCGATCACACGCGCGGCGTCCCGCGTCCAGAACAGCCGCGCGAGCGCGAAGCCCAGCGCCATGAACAGCGCGAGATAGGCCGGCAGTCCCAGAATCGCGAATGGTATCAGCCAAGCGAAGGTCGGCGCATCGACCAGAAAAGCGTAGCCGATCCAGTAGAGCCCCGGCACGAAATAGCCGAGACCGAAGCACCAGCCGGTCAGCGCCGCGGCCGGCACGCCGCGCCAGCGTCCCGCGGCCGCGCCGTCGAGCTGCCAGACCATGACAGGAAGCGTCAGAAACAGCACGGGCCAGGCGTTGAACGGCGCCATCGCGAGCGAGGAAAGCGCGCCGGCGAGCAGTGCAAGGCCCGCGCGTTTCCAGCCCCAGGTCAGGATGATCGCAAGACCGATCGAGCGAAGTCTGCTGGAGGCCGTCACGATGAGGCGGCTCCGTCGCCCGGTGGATTGGTCTGGTCGCCCGGTTGCGGGCTATCTGGCGAGGGCTCGCGACGGCGGCTCTCGCGCTGGATACGCGGTGGCATGCGTTCCTTTCGGGTGGCGATACGCAAGCGCTTGACCCGTCGCGGGTCGGCATCGAGCACCTCGATTTCGAAATTGCCGGGCCCGGAAATCACTTCGCCCCGCACCGGCAGCCGGCCGACATGGGTGACGAGAAAGCCGCCCAGCGTGTCGACTTCCTCGCCGGCTTCTCCGGTCACGAATTCATCCCCGATCACCGAGCGAACATCATCGAGGCTGGCACGGGCATCCGCAATGAAGGAATTGTCGGCTTGCCGGACCACCGCCGGCGGCTCGTCGCTGTCGTGTTCGTCGTCGATCTCGCCGACGATCTGTTCGACAATGTCTTCGATCGAAACCAGTCCGTCGGTCCCGCCATATTCGTCGACCACCAGCGCCAGATGTATACGCGAGGCCTGCATCTGCGCGAGCAAGTCGATCGCGCGCATCGACGGCGGCACGAACAGCAGCTTGCGGATGATATTGGCTTTCGAGAGCGGCATCGCCAGATCGACCGCGCGCAGATCGAGACCCGCCGGCGGCGGCTTTTTGGATCTGGTCTTGGCCTTGGGGCTTGCGGCCCGCGCCGTCATGAACGCCAGCAGGTCGCGGATATGGACCATGCCTTCGGGGTCGTCGAGGGTTTCGTTGTAGACGACAAGCCGCGAATGCGCGGCGCTTTCGAACAGGCTCATCAATTCGCCGAGTGTAATGTCGTGTTTGACCGCGACGATGTCGGCGCGATGGATCATGACATCCGCGATCCGCCGCTCGTGCAGCGAGAGGATGTTGCGCAGCATGGTGCGCTCGACAGCGGAAAAGCCGACCTCGTCGGGCGTCGACGTGTCGAGCACGACTTGCAGATCGTCGCGTACGGATCCCGGTTTCCAGCCGAACAGCGTGCGGATCGCGCGCGTCAGCCAATTGTCCGCCGCTGGGCGCATGACTTCGCCTTCCTGCACGACGGCTGGCAGGTTCGGCGTGTTGCGCGGGTTGTCGTGGGTTGGGTCGGAGTCCGGCATTTCTTTAGTCCCTCCGCTCCGCGTAGGGATCGGGAATGCCGAGCTGCGACAGGATCTCGCGCTCGAGCGATTCCATGGTCTCGGCCTCCTGGTCCTGCTCGTGATCGTGGCCGATCAGGTGCAGGAAGCCATGTACCGCAAGATGGCTGAGATGATGATCGAACGGCTTCCGTTCGTCGTCGGCTTCGCGTCGCGTCGTTTCATAGGCGATTGCGATGTCGCCCAGCATGCGCGGCGCATCGCCGGCCTTTCGTACGCCCTGCGGCTGCAAGGCCGGGAACGACAATACATTGGTCGGCTTATCGAGGCCGCGCCAGTTGCGGTTGAGCGTGCGGATGCCCTCGTCATCGGTCAGCATGACCGCAAGCTCGCTCTCGCCGACGTCGGTCGTGACAAACTCGGCCGCCGCCGCAATCGCGCGGTCGATCACGGCCTCAGCGCCGGGCTCGGCCTGCCAGCAATCAGCGACGACGAGAATTTCGGTAGTCGGAAGGGCAGACGATGCCATCGGTTTGGAGTTCTGGTTGCGACGGTGGTGCGTTGTTCCAGGCGTCACTTCTTGTCGGCCGCCGGCCGCTGCGGCAAGCCTTCGTAAGCCGCCACGATCCGTGCCACAAGCTCATGGCGGATTACGTCCTCGGCGGTGAATCGGACCTGGGCAATACCGTCCACGCCGTCGAGCAGCTTGACAGCTTCCGCAAGCCCCGACGTCTGGCCATGCGGCAGGTCGACCTGGGACGGGTCGCCGGTGATGATCATGCGGCTGTTCTCGCCGAGCCGGGTCAGGAACATCTTCATCTGCATGGACGTGGTGTTCTGTGCCTCGTCCAGAATGATGACGGCGTTGGTCAGCGTGCGGCCGCGCATGAAGGCCAGCGGCGCGATTTCAATTTCGCCGGTCTGCAAGGCGCGCTCGACGATGCGCGAATCCATCAGATCGTACAGCGCGTCGTAGATCGGCCTCAAGTACGGATCGACCTTTTCACGCAAATCACCCGGCAGGAAGCCGAGCCGCTCGCCGGCTTCGACCGCCGGACGCGACAGGATGATGCGGTCGACCTCCTTGCGTTCGAACAGTTGGGCGGCGTGCGCGACCGCAAGCCAGGTCTTGCCGGTGCCCGCCGGACCGACGCCGAACACGAGTTCGTGGCGCTTTAGCGCGCGAATATAGGAATCTTGCGCGGCGGTGCGCGCGCGGACCGGGCGCTTGCGCAGGTTGATGGTGTCGAATGACGACTTCGCCGTCTTCGGATCGAATTCGAACAGCGAGCCTTGCGAGATCACGGCACGGATCGCGCCTTCAACTTCGCCCTGGTCGACGTCCTGTCCCTTCACCGCTTGTGCATACAGCGCTTCAAGCACGCGCCGCGCCGCGTCGCAGCCGTCGCGCGACCCCGCCACCGTGATGTGATTGCCACGCGAATCCACGACGACACCCAGCCGCCGCTCGATCAGCGCGAGGTTTTGACCATAGGGGCCGACCAGCACGGAAGCGGCGCGGTTGTCATCGAAATCGATGACAAATTGGGTCTCGGGCGGAGCTTGCATGTCGCGGTCAGGTCTGCGGCTGGGAGCGAGTGAAGGTGAATCCGATGCGCTTTTTGGCAAGGGTTCAGGCTCCCATTCGCGTTTCAGTGGAATTGATGGAAGGCGCCAGCGTCGGCAGCGCGCCCGCGAGTTCGCCGAGCAGGCTGTAACGCTCGAGGCTGTCGATGCGGACCGGCAGCACCTGGCCGATGATCGATTCCGGTGCGATTACATGCGCTGGCTGGAGATAGGCGGTTCGGCCGACGATCTGGCCCGGATTGCGTGCCGCACGCTCGAACAACACATCGACGGTGGTCCCAATCGCGGCCTTGTTGAAGGCCGATTGCTGGCTGTCGATCAATTCCTGAAGCCGCGCCAATCGCTCGTCCATGTCGTCCGCTGACACCATCTCCTGCATGTCCGCCGCCGGCGTGCCCGGCCGGGGCGAATATTTGAACGAATAAGCGCCAGCGTACCCGATTTGTGTGACCAGAGCGAGAGTGGCCTGAAAATCTTCCTCGGTTTCGCCGGGGAAACCAACGATAAAATCCGATGAAAATGCAACGTCTTGGCTAACCGCTCGAAAACGATCGATGGCGCGGCGGTAATCATCGGCGGTATGCTTGCGGTTCATGGCGGCAAGAATCCGGTCCGAGCCGGACTGCACCGGCAGATGCACAAACGGCATCACCGCCGGGATGTCGCGATGGGCTTCGATCAGCGTCTCGTCGATATCGCGGGGGTGGCTGGTGGAATAGCGCAAGCGGACGATGCCGGGAATTTCGGCAAGGTAGCGCAATAGCGTGCCAAGCGACCATGTCCGGCCATCCCGTCCTTCGCCGTGATAGGCGTTGACGTTCTGACCGATCAGGGTGATTTCGCGAACCCCGTGATCGGCAAGGCGCTTCACGTCGTCGACTATTTTGGCAACGGGGCGCGAGACCTCGGCGCCGCGTGTATAGGGCACCACGCAGAACGTGCAGAACTTGTCGCAACCTTCCTGGATGGTGACGAACGACGAGATGCCGCGTGCGCGGATTATGTCCGGCTTCGGCGGCGGCAAAGATGCGAACTTGTCTTCGGCCGGAAATTCCGTCTCCAGCGCGCGGCCGTCTTTTTCGGCGCGGGCGAGCAGTTGCGGCAGATGATGATAGCTCTGCGGTCCCACCACGATATCGACCACGGGGGCGCGGTTGATGATCTCATCGCCTTCGGCTTGCGCGACGCAGCCCGCAACCGCGATGTTCATGCGCCGGCCCTGGCGCGCCGCTTCGTCCTTGGCAACGCGGAGCCGGCCGAGTTCGGAATAGACTTTTTCGGAAGCTTTCTCGCGGATGTGACAGGTGTTGAGGATGACGAGGTCGGCATCGTCCACGCTTGCCGTCTCGACAAAGCCTTCGTTTGCAAGCGTGTCCACCATGCGCTGCGCATCGTAGACATTCATCTGACAGCCGTATGACTTGATGTGCAGTTTGCGTGGCTTCATGGACCCGAAATGTGAAATTAAAAAGGCGTCGCAACGCGCTTCAGGATTTGACGCGCTTTCACGATTTATCGTCGTCGAGCGGAACGCAGTAGAGCTCCAGCCGATGATCGACCAGGCGATAGCCGAGCTTGCGGGCGATTTCAGCCTGCAATTTCTCGATCTCTTCGGAGGTGAATTCGATCACCTTGCCGTCGCGCAGGTTGATCAGGTGATCGTGGTGGCTGTCGCGCATCTGTTCGTAGCGTGCGCGGCCTTCGCGAAAATCGTGCCGCTCGATAATGCCGGCGTCCTCGAACAGCTTGACCGTGCGATAGACCGTCGAAATCGAGATTTTGTCGTCAACGGCGGCGCAGCGGCGGTACAGTTCCTCGACGTCGGGGTGATCTTCTGCTTCCGCCAGCACGCGCGCGATGACGCGCCGTTGCTCGGTCATGCGCATGCCGGTAGCGGCACAACGTGCCTCTATGCCGGTAGCCGTAAGCGCGGGATTGGTTTTCAGCGTGGTCATATTCCAGACGTCATCAGGACGGTTTCGCAGCTCTTATCAATCATCATAGCACGTTCTGCCATCGCTAGTGCCCACTTTCCGAAGTTCGTACTCCATCGCAGCACCCGCTTTTACGAACTTCGGAAAGTCATGGGCACTAGCAAATAGTGGTTCTAGTACCGCTCTATCGATCTGAAGTCCCTGATCGAATTCGCCGCTTGTGGTGCAGGGACTTCAGATCGGCGGTACCAGTGGAGCGGCTTTGATATTCGCTACCTAGGTAGCCGCTTGTTCGTCAAGCGAATGTCAAAGCCCGAACTCCACTAGAATGTCACGACAAGTCGCGCCGCATCAGGAGTGCATCCAGCGCTTCTCCGCCGCTTTGCCGGTAATAGCGTTCGCGGCGTCCAACGACGCCAAATCCGGCCCTTTCGTAAAGTCGGCGGGCCGGCTGGTTATTTTCTTCCACTTCCAGAAACACCGTCCGGATGCCCCGGCCCGCGAGGTGACCCAGATGGGTTAACAGCAGGTTGTTGGAGAGCCCGCGGCCGCGATGGGATTCGGCGACCGCAATCGACAGAATTTCGGCTTCGTCCGCGCCCATCCGCGATACCGCAAAACCGATGGTTTTCCGCCCCATTCTCAAGCGATGAACCAGCGTGTTGCGTTCGCTAAGCATGCTTTCGAATTCGCTCTCACCCCAGCCGCGATGAAAAGAAGCGCCATGGATCTGGGAAAGCGTTGCCGCATCGCGCAAAGTTGCCGGCTCGACCACCGCCTGCGGGCTGCTCCATAATTCGGAGAGCCACGCCATCATGGCGAAGCCGGCGGCGCGGCGCCCGCAAGCTGTTCCTTGGCCGGCTTGGCGTCCGGCGCTCGCAGATAAAAGGGACGCGCGGGAGCCGTATTCGGACTGACCGCGGCCCCGAGCCACCCGACCCATGCGATATCGGGCGCTGCTTGCGGATCGACCTTGAACGGCGGAACCGCGTGGGACGGCCAGCGTTCGGCCAGAAGTGTGGCGGCATTGCCGACGATATACGGCGCGCCGAATCGCCAGGCGTTGAGCGCCTCCGTGATCGGGGTCACGCGCGGCTTCACCAGTGCGCTTCCGTTACCACTGACGACTTGAAGATAAACGTGGTCATGGCGTGCATCGATGGCGGAAACCACGGGAGGTTCGAGATTCCGGCTGACGATGGGCGCTGCATAGGCGGTCAGCGTTGTAACGCCCACCACGGGAATATTGGCGGCGAGTGCGATGCCGCGAGCTGCCGACAGACCGACGCGCAGCCCGGTAAAGCTTCCGGGACCGGTGGTGACGGCGATGCGGTCGAGGCCCGTGAAAGCGGCGCCGGATGCGGCGATCACGCGCCCGATCAACGGCATCAGCGCTTCAGCATGGCCGCGCTTCATGGCCAGAGATTCCTGGGCGATCAGTTTGCCGGCCTCGGTGTCCAGCACCGCGGCCGCGCAGGCATCCAGCGCCGTATCGATGGCAAGGATCAGCATGAAGACAAAGCGAATAGCGAGTGGCGAGTAGCGAATGGAAGATCGGAAGCGGCCGCACTTTGCGGTTTGTCGTCAGAAGCGTTCCCTTCTCGCCATTCCCTCTTCGCCATTCGCTCCCTCACATCGGTCGTACTTCGACCACTTCGGGCACGAAGTGCCGCAGCAGGTTCTGGATACCGTGCTGCAGGGTCGCGGTGGAGGAGGGGCAGCCGGCGCACGAACCCTTCATGTTGAGGTAGACGATACCGTCCTTGAAGCCGCGGAACGTGATATCGCCGCCGTCGTTGGCGACCGCCGGCCGCACGCGTGTCTCGATCAGATCCTTGATCATGTCGACGGTTTCAGCATCCGCCTCGTTGAAAAACTCATCCGCCTCGTCGGCTGCTTCATCGCTGGCTACGCTGCCGTCGGCGAGCAGCGGCGCGCCCGACATGTAGTGCTCCATGATGGCGCCGAGGATTGCCGGTTTCAGGTGCTGCCAGTCGCTGTCGTCCTTGGTGACGGTGACGAAATCCGAGCCGTAAAACACGCTGGTGACGCCAGGCACGCCGAACAGTTTTTCGGCGAGCGGCGAACGTGTCGCGGCCTCGCGATTTGCAAATTCCATGGTGCCGCTGTCGAGCACGGTACGGCCCGGGATGAATTTCAGCGTGGCGGGATTGGGCGTGGCTTCGGTCTGGATAAACATGAAAATCTCCGGCATCGCCGGTTAAAGGCCGGCGTGTGAGGTCTCTCTATCAAATGGCGATCTAGAACGCACGGTCAAGGGTGGGAATCAACCCCAAAACTAGCCTAAGTGCTTAAGATAGCGCGTCGATTTCTGTATCGCTCAGGCCGCCCGGCACGATCACGATAGGGATCGGGAAGGTCCCGACCGCATTGGCCATCGCGGTGATAATGGGTCCCGGGCCCTCGGGGCCGGCATTGGCGGCCAGGACCAGCATTGCGATGTCGACGTCCTTTTCGATCACGTCGATCACCTGCTCGGTCGGATCGCCCTCACGGATCACCCGCTCCGGCGTGATTGCAGCGATGCCATTGGCGTGGCCCGAAGCGCGATCGAGTGCGGCGTTGGCGTCCTCCATGGCCTCGGCACGCATGATATAGGCAACGCCCAGCCATTGCTGGTTCTGGTCTTCGATCTCGATGATACGAAGCATCACCACGCCGCCGCCGGCGCGGATCGCCCAACGGCTTGCGTAGCGGACCGCGCGATCCCACTCCGCGGTATCGTCAACGATGACCAGGCATTTCGGCTTGTGACCCGTCTCGTAGCTACGTCGCTGGGTGGTCATGCATGTTCCGAAGTTGCAACAGGCTTGCTAGTGGTCCGATTCTAACATTCGGATGTCAAATCCACTCCACTGGGATGCTGCCATGGCGCGGCCATCCACGACAAGCGGGCCGGACGGCGCGCTCTGGATAAAATCCGGCTCGCCAAGGACGCTTGGTGCGTCGCGGCATTTCTTTACAAATTTTACAAAGCCGGACTGGTGTCCCGATTCCGAAGTTCGTCGCACTTTGCGGAGCCACGTTTCGAACTTTGGAATCGAAAGGACACCAGCAAACCTATTGATCTAGTGTGGCTTTGGTTCAGAAGTCCGCATGACGAACTCGCGGCGACAATGATGCGGACTTCTGAACCGCCACACTAACTTTCGAATGAAGCCGACGATATCGCGCGTGAGCTTCATGGTTTCATCGGCAATCGCCCGCGCCCGGTCGGCGCCGTCGACCAGGATGGCGTCGACATGGCCGGGATCGGCGACCAGCTTCTTCATCTCGGAGGCGATCGGCGCCAGTTTCGCGACGCAGAGTTCGACCAGCGAGTTTTTGAAGCTGGAAAACTGTCCGCCGCCGAATTCGCCGAGCACGTCGGCCTTTGTACGGCCTGATAACGCGGCAAAAATGCCGACGAGGTTGTCGGCCTCGGGGCGGCTCTCCAGCCCCTTTTCTTCCGACGGCAGTGGTTCCGGATCGGTCTTCGCCTTGCGGATCTTCTGCGCGATGGTGTCGGCGTCGTCGGTGAGATTGATCCGCGAATAATCCGACGGATCGGACTTCGACATTTTCTTGGTGCCGTCGCGCAAGCTCATCACCCGCGTCGCCGGGCCCGTGATCAGCGGTTCCGGCTGCGGGAAGAACAGGCCGTCGTTGAATCCGTGGCCGCGAACAGAATCGCCGAAGTCGTTGTTGAACTTTTGCGCGATATCGCGCGCGAGTTCGAGATGCTGCTTCTGGTCCTCGCCGACCGGCACATGGGTGGCGCGGTACAACAGAATGTCGGCGGCCATCAGCACCGGGTAATCGTAAAGACCCACCGACGCATTTTCGCGGTCCTTGCCGGCCTTCTCCTTGAACTGGGTCATGCGGTTGAGCCAGCCGACGCGGGCGACGCAATTGAAAATCCAGGCGAGTTCGGTATGACCGGTCACCTGGCTCTGGTTGAAAACGATATGCTTCTTCGGGTCGATGCCGGCGGCGATGAAGGCCGCGGTGACTTCGCGCGTGTTACGCGCGAGCTCGGCCGGGCCGCCCCAGACGTCGATCCCTTGCGTGATCGCGTGCAGATCGACAACGCAATAGAGACAGCTATGGGTCTCTTGCAGTTTGATGAAGTTGACGATCGCGCCGAGGTAATTGCCGAGATGCAAATTACCGGTCGGCTGCACGCCTGAAAAAACCCGTTCCACTATCGCCATGATCAGCGTTCCGAAAATCCATTTATCGTTCGCGCCGCCGTCGCCGAAGGCGCCTCGCGCCGTCCATTGCCACGCAAGCCTCAGCCGCGCAAGCTTTCAGGTCCCGCTTTGGCGGAGCGTACGGATCGCATCACCCCAGCGCAGCACGCCGAACAGAGCGAGACACAGGCCGTAAACCACGATTCCGGCCGCGATCAGCGCCGCCACCATGACAAAATGAGTTAACCCGGTTTCGTTTCCACCCGCATTCAGCATGACCGGCGCCGACAGCCATAGCAGGCCTCCCATGGCGAGCGCGGCCACGACGATCCGCGACAGACGCCGGCGCGCGGCGGTGTCGATCGAAAAGCCGAAGGTGGCGAGGCCTTTGCGGATCAGATCCAGCGCGCTGCTCCAGGCACCGAATGCGATGGCCGCCGCAATGCCGCGGATGTCGAACAGTTGGCCGAGCACGATGGCCAGAGCAACGGCGACCGCAAGGCCTTTGAGGGTGGCCCAAAATGGCGAGACCGTGTCGCCTCGTGCAAAGAACGCTGGCGACAGTGCCTTGATCAGCACCTGCGCCGGCAGGCCGAGAGCGAGCCACACCAGCGCGGATGACGTGCCTGCTGTATCGGTTGAAACGAATGCGCCGTGCTGAAACAGGAGCTGCACCACCGGCGTGCTCAGCGTCATCAAGCCAAGTGTCGCCGGCAGCGCCAGCCCGACGGCCAGCTCAAGACCACGCGACTGGGCATGCGTCGTCGCGTTCGAATCCTCGGTGTGCGCGGCACGCGCCAATTCCGGTACGAGCACGGCGCCGACGGCAACGCCGACGATGCCCAGCGGCAGTTCGATCAGGCGGTTGGCAAAATAGAGCCATGACACCGCAGACGGCGAGCCCGATGCGATGACGGCGCCAGCCACAATGAGCAATTGCGGCCCGGCGCCAGCGACCATTCCGGGGATGGCCTTGGCGAGGAAGCCGCGCATCTCGGAATCGATGGTGATGCGCAACGGCGTCGCGAGACGGTTGCCGCGCGATCGCAGGATAAGGATCAGCAACTGCAGCAGTCCGGCCAGGCCGATCGTTGCGGCGAGCGCAAGCGCGGCATCAAGCGCGTCACCTCCTTTGAGAAACACGAGAACCATCACAACGATCAAGGCGCCGTTGAACAGCAACGGTGCAAACGCTGTCAGCGCGAAGCGGCCTTGAGCATTCAACAGCGCCATGGTCACGGTGGCGGGTCCTGCGAAAGCGAGATAGGGCAGCATCAAGCGGGCGTAATCCACCGCCAGATCTTGGGTCGCTTGGGCAAAGCCGGGCGCCAAGGCCGCGATGATCACGGACATCAATACGCAGGCCGCGACGGTTATCAGAATCAGCGCCGTGCTGATGGTGCCGAGCACGCGGCCCGCAAAGGCGCTGGCGGCGGCCGGGCCTTTCGTCTCCTTCACGGCGAGCCATGCCGGTACCAGCGCGTTGTTCAAAGCGCCTTCAGCCAACAACCGCCGCACCACATTGACGAGTTGAAACGCCACCAGAAACGCATCGGCCACGGGGCTTGCACCGAGCAGTGCCGCGACCATGGCATCGCGCGCGAAGCCAAGCAGGCGCGAGGCCAGAGTCCCCGTCGAAACCGTGAGAAACGAACGAATCATGGCTTGTTTTATAGCAGAGGGCGGATTTGAGTTTGCCTCGGTCGCAGGGATCGTGATAGGCGGCTACCTTCCGTCAACCGCCTTGGACGCCTCGTCAGGACAGATACATGACTGCAGCGAAATACGACGTGCTCGGAATCG
>Ga0265342_10002599_pt1 | contig 15464 bp, 14 predicted proteins | sample 4CB327metaG_FD_203125 | JGI IMG/M metagenome (GOLD analysis project Ga0265342, IMG submission 203125) | Rhizosphere microbial communities from Carex aquatilis grown in University of Washington, Seatle, WA, United States - 4-CB3-27 metaG | ecosystem: Host-associated > Plants > Roots >...
CGCTTTGATCCCGCTCCGATCGATCCCGAAAATGTGACGAATCGTGAGAGCGGAGCGCTAGCGGTCCGTCGAGGGGCCCCGGGGACGACCGGGGCGCCGGAGCGGAACGACCTCACGGTTGATCGATGCGCAGCTCGTCGAACGTGACGTCGATGTCGTTGCCGCCCTGGCCGTAGAAGGTCGCCGTGCGCGCGGCGCCGTCGACGGTGACCTTCCAGACGTAGCGCGTGCCGTCCTTGGTGAAGCCACCGTTGGGATTGAGCGCGCCGGTTGCGTCGACGCCCACAATGTCCAGGGTCTGATCGTTGTTGGCGTTGCTCAACGCCCAGTACGTCCAGCGGCCCCATTTGACGACGGGGCAGGTGTTGGTGAGCGTGACATCGGCCGAGCTGCCGACGCAGGTCGCGTTCCAGCCCGCGACAACCGGCGCGAGCTCGATCGCCGCCTCGCTGGCCTCGGGCGATGGTGGCGGCTCCTCGTCGAGATCCGCCCAGCTGATGGTGACGACGCCGTCGCCCTGTCCGAAGTAGCTCACGGTCACCGCGGTCGAATCGACCGTCGCCTGCCACACGTAGCGTGCGCCCATCCGTTCGAAGCCGGCCGACTTGAGGTTGCCGTTCGCGTCGACGCCGATGATCTGGAATGCTTCGCGGTTGTCGGCGTTGCTGAGCGCCCAGTAGGTCCACTGCCGCCATTGAATCACCCAGCAATTACCGGTCTGGGTGACGTCGACGTCCGAAGCGGCGCAGTCGGCACGCCAGCCCGTGACCGTCGGTGCCGATGCACTCGGAACCTGGACCGCGACCGGCGTCGCCGGACCGCCATCGATCGCCAGATCCCCCATGGCAACATCCGACGTCGAGGAGTCGATGCGACTGTCTCCGTCGACCGTGGCCCCATCCGATGCGGGCGCATCGATCGCGGTATCCACGCCGGCGTCCGCGGACCGATCGTCGCCGCCGCCGTCGCCGGGCGCGTCGCCGGCGTCAGACGCGATCGCGTGGTCGGGGGCGGAGCCGTCACCGGCGTCGGAGACCATGTTGTCTCCACTCCCACCGTTCGACGAGCAGGCGGCGACCAGAGCCGCCAGTCCAAGCCACGCGACGAACACCCGCGCCAGCCGCCGGTTCGAACCCGTCGCGGCCGCACCTCGGTCGAGCTCAGGGCACATCTCGCTCGACTGTATGCCGTCTGCGATCCGCGGTCCACGCCGCGGACTGGCAAACACAACGATCTCGCGTCGCTGCGCCTCGGGAACAGAAGAATTCCCGCTCGATCGTTGGATCACAGAGGGCCGAGCCCATCCCGGCCGCCCCACACGAAACATCCGATCGATCTCACAACCAGGAGACTGATACATGTCCAGGCCGTTCCCCGTTCTTTCCAGGCTCGCTGTGGTCCTGTTGGGCGCTCTTCCGCTATCGCAGCTCGGTTGCGGCGAGCCGGAGGCGGACTCACCGGCGGCTGACGACGCAATCCAGCTGGTCTATCAGGGCAAGCTCACCGTCTCGCAAGCTCAGTCGGCCTGCCGCTGCCAGCTGCAGGTGGTGAAGATCGGCGGCACCGTGTTTCATTTCGGGCTCGATCTTTCGCAGAGTCCGCCCGCGTCCTTTCCGTTTCAATCGACGGTCCCCGGCACGCTCGTCTCGGTCGCCGAGCTGCCGATCACGCGCCAGCTGAACGTCCGCAGCAGCGCCAGCGGCCAGTGGTCGGTGAACGTCGTCAAGATCAAGGGCGTCCCGCTGCGCGCATCGTTCGTCTACGAGAACGCCGGCTATGTGACCACCAAGTCGCAGGTCTTCGAGATCGGCGATGGCGGCGTGACCGATCTGTCGGTGCAGTTCCCGACCCAGGCCTATTTCTCGCTGGCCAAGGCGCAGATCGAGCAGCAGATCGGCGCGCTCATCGGCGCACCGTACACGCTGAACAACGTGCTCGTGACCACTGTCGGCAAGGCGTGGGCGTCGATGTTCAATCCCATGCTGCCCCACGGCGACCCGGGCGCGCAGGTGACGACCACGCCGGCGATTCAATTCCCGGCGTCGGTCGGACCGATCTACTTCAACGAAGCGGTCGCGCCGGATCCGACGATCAACGCGACCTCGGTCGACGGCGGCGTGCTGTTCGGCAATCTGACCAACGGCCGCCATTCGTTCACGGCGGTCAAGGCGCCGTTCTCGTATTCGACGCTGAGCTTCGTCGTTCAGGACGGCATCGGCCTCTACGTCGCGTCGCCGCCGCACGGCATCCAGAGCAGCAACGATTCACTCGCGGGGCAGCCGTGAAACGGCGGCCGTAGCGAGGCGGCGGTCGAGACCTCGCGCGGAGGAGGGATCACACCCAGGCGGTGATCGCGGCCAGCAGCGCGCTCGCGAACGCGATCAGCAGCGAATCGCGGCGGATCCCGGCGGCGACGCGGCGGCTGGCCGCGACCTCGTCGTCGGGGGCTGGCGTGCGGCTGAAGTCCTCGTGCTCGAACGTCCCTTCGGCGGCGCGCGCCACGCACGTGTTCCGCCGCACCTGCAGCAGCGAAATGGCCGCCAGCCCCGCCGGCAAGAAGATCAGCGCGCGCAGGTACCAGGCCGTGCCGCGCGCGATGAAGAACGCGAGCAGCCCGAGCGAGATCACGGTGGCGATGTAGCCGATCCGCGACCTGCGCCGGCGTCCGGCGCCCGAGATATTGGGGCGGCAAGCGGCGTAGGCGATCGGACCCGGGCCTTCGGGATGAGCTTCGGTGCTGGACGTCATGTCTCACGATCTATGACGAGCTCTGCCGGCGCGCAATGGGGAGCACGCGCGCGCGGTCCCGCTGCCGGCTGTGACGGGGTTGACGGCGCCGACCGATCGTTCTTACGCTCCGCCGCCATGGAGAAGCGCTGGGTGTTTCAGCTGAGCCCGGAGGGGGAGATCCTGGTGGCGGCGCGGACCGCGGCCACCGACGTCGAGAAGGCGAGCGCGCTGCCGTCGGCCGACGCGGCTCGCATCCTGACTCGTCTGTTTCCCGCGGGTGATCGCTGGGGGACGCCGCAACAGCGGCGCGCGCTGGCCGACATGGCCGACGTGCCGGCGCCCGAGTTGCGCTGGCTGTCCGAGGACGCGCTCCGCACGCTGGCGCTACGCCGGGTCGGCCCGCACGGACAGCTGGTGGTCGTGCGCGAGGAGACGCACCTGCCGCCGTGCGGGTCGGGTCCGCCGCCGACGGTGCACCCGGATCTGCAGGTCGACGCGGTGACGGGGCCCGCCGCCGCGACGACCGCCGCGGCCGTGGCCGCTCCCGCGACGGCTGTCGCGCGCAAAGCGCCGCAGCCGCGCATCTCGCGACCGTCGACCGCGCACAAGACCAGCGCCGGCTGGAGCGGCGACAGCTCGAAGTGGCCGCAGGAGAAGAAGCTAGACAGCATGCACCCCGACCTGCGCCCCAAGGTGTCCGCGGTCATCGCCGCGCTTCAACAGCGCGGCTTTCAGGCCAAGATCTTCTTCGCCTGGCGCTCGGTCGCCGTGCAGCTCGAGATCTTCAAGAAGGGCCACACCAAGGTCAAGTTCAGCTTTCACAACGCCCAGAAGAAAGACGGCACGCCCAACGCCTACGCCGCCGACATCGTCGACGGTCGTTACGGCTGGTCGGCCAAGGCTGAAGCCGCGGGCTTCTGGAAGGCGCTCGGCGAAGAGGCTCGCGCGCAGTCGCTGTACTGGGGCGGCGACTGGAAGACCTTTCGCGACTGGGCGCACGTGCAGCTGGTGGACAACTCGCAGCTCGGGCGCGTGAAGAAAGAAAGCGGTCTGTGATCTTCGCGGTCGCAGCGACGGCGCTGTGGCTGGCGGCCGCCGCTCCGCCCAGGAGCGACCAGGTCTGGCTGATCGTCGCCGCGAGCGAGCCGACGGCGACGGCGATCGCGCAGAGAGCCAGGGCGCTGGCGAGCACGGTGCCGCGCGCGCTGATCGTCCAGACGCGCGACTGCGGCGACAAGAAGAACGTGTTCGCGGTCGCCGCGAAGATCGCGGACTCCGCCGACGACGCCAAGGCCGCGTTGCCGGCCGTTCGCAACACCGTCAAGGACGCGTTCGTCAAGAAGTGCACCGTCGTCGCGAATTCGCTGCTGTCGCTGCGCTATCCCGCCGTCGACGCGTCGATCGCCGACGTCCCCGATTCGGCCGTGAACTGGGACGAGGACGACCGCGTGTCGACGGCCGCGCCGCTGCCGCACGACGGAGCGCTGGTGGTGGCCCGCTACTTCGTCAACCAGCCCGACGATCCGCTCGAGGGCCGCAGGGAGCGCGTCGTCCGCCCGGGCGCGGGCCCCACCGACGGAAAAACGCTGTCCGACGACTGTCCCAGCGCCGGCGCCTTCACCGAGCAGCAAGGCCGCATCGCGTTCGAGTGCGCGCGCGAGCAGGCGGCGGATCAGCTGCTCCACAGCGTGGTGGTGTTCGACGCCAGCGGCGCGAAGCTGGCCGATGTGTCCCACTGCCGCAAGCCGCGTTTCACCGGCGCCGACGCGCTCACCTGCAGCGAAGAGTCGGTCGACGCGAGCGGCAAGCTCAAGCTACGGGCCAAGCGCGTGAGCCTCGCCGCCGCCCCGAACAAGAGCTCGGCCCCCTGACGACGCGCGAGGTCGCCCGCTCGTGGTCGCAAGCCGCGCGCCAGGCCGGCTCGACGGTGTATCCTCCCGAGGTCGTGTTGTCGCGTCGTGGAGGGATCGTGACCGCCGCCGGTGCCGGGGCCATCGGCACCGCCATCATCGCGTTCGTCGCCGGGGGCTGTGGCGGCCCGCTCGATACGCCGGACCCGCGCCCGGCGCGCGACGCCGGGATCGACTCGGGCTCCGGCGGACGCCGATCGATCGATGCGGCGCCCGATGTCGTGCGTGACGCCCGCGTGCTCCCCGACGCCGGTTTCGACACCGGCATCGACGCTCCGTGGCCAGTCGTTCCGGGATGCGTCACCGGCCTGCCGCCTTCACCGCAGTTCAATCCCCAGAGCATTCCTCCCATCACGATCAGCTGCGCGAACAGCGCCACGATCCTCACGCGTCTTTCGGACGCCGCCGGTCAAGGGATGATCTTCAGCGCCACGCTGAACCCGCCGATCGATGGCTTTTCGGTCTCCTTCAACAGCGACCTCTGCTCGTTCGCCGTCGACCTGCCGATCGAGCTCGACGTGATACAGTCGGCCGCGGCGCCGGAAAACGTCTTCAACACAGCGTTGAATGTCACCGTCTACGGACCGCCGCCCCAACGGACCTACGTGTTTCCGTTGGAAATCAATACCGTCGCAATCGACTTCACCATCGACCCGGCCGTCGTCGACTTCGGTACCGTGACCGTGGGGCAGTCTCTGAGCATCCCATTGACGGTCACGAACGCCATGGACGGCGCCCCGCTCCAGAACGTCTATCCGTCGCAGATCTATCAGGGGGCCTTCCAGCTTTTTCCGTCCCGGTCGGGATCATCCTTGGAGCCCGGCGATGCGCAGCCACTGCTCAACGCGGTCTTCAGCGCCCAGCTGCCAGGGACGTACGACACGACATTCTACGTGAGCGCCTTCCCGCCCGGCAGTGTCGCCAACATCGGGTGCGGCGTCGTCCAGACCGTCGCCATGCACGCCCAGGTCGTCAGCGAACTTCCGTGACTCCTGTTCGGCCGGGGAACTCGCGGGGTCTTCGTGCGTTTTATATCTGGAAGGCGTACAAGGCACTCAGCGAAGGGACGGCGAGACAGAGATGACGATCGGGACGAAATGGCGAGCTGGGGCTTGGATCCGGCTGGCGCCGGCACTGCTGATGGCCTGCACGACGGCGCGCTCGGCGCTGCCGACGTTGCCGGGTGAGTCGACCGACGCGGGCACCGTGACCGACGTGCGCGCTGTGACCGACGCGGGCACCGGCGGGACGACCGGCACCGATGCTCGCCCCGTCGACGCGCCCGCGACGCCGCAGTGTTCGACCGGCCAGCACCAGTGCCCGGGCGGGTGCGTGCCGGACGACTCCATCCAGACCTGCGGAACGTCGTGCGCCCCGTGCGTCGCGCCGACCGGCGGCACCGGCACCTGCGATGGCAAATCTTGCGGCGGGAGCTGTCCGAGCGGCAAGCAGCTTTGCCTGGGCGCATGCATCGACGCGAACGCGGCCTGCAGCGGCGTGTGTCCGTCGGGCCAGCACGCGTGCGGCGGGCTCTGTCCCTCGCTGATGGACGTCACCGCCTGCGGCACGTCATGCCTGCCCTGCCCGGTCCCGAACGGAGCCAGTCAGGCCACCTGCGACGGCACGAAGTGTGACTTCACCTGCACCACCGGGTATCACAAGTGCGGGTCGCTCTGTGCGCTCGTCACGGATGCGACCGCGTGTGGCGCCTCGTGCATGGCCTGCCCTTCCGATCCGAACGGCGCCGCCCAGTGTGTCGGCGGTGCCTGCGCGCTCGCCTGCAACACCGGCTACCACCTGTGCGGCAACAAGTGCGTCAGCAACCTGGACACCGCCAACTGCGGAACCACGTCGTGCGCGGCCTGTGCGGCGCCGACCGGCGGCAGCGCGACCTGCGACGGGACCGCGTGTCAGCCGGCGTGCCCCTCGGGCATGAAGATCTGCTCCGGCACGTGCATCGCGACGGCAGCCGCCTGTTCAGGGGTTTGTCCGTCAGGAACGCACAACTGCAGCGGCATTTGCGCCTCCAACACCAGCGTGAATTCGTGCGGCAGCAACTGCGCGTCGTGCCCCCAGCCCACCGGCGCGAGCGCGACCACCTGCAGCGGCACGGCCTGTGATTTCACCTGCGGCACGGGCACGCACCGGTGCGGGACCGGCACGGCGGCCCGGTGCGCATCGGACACCGACGCGACCGGGTGCGGGACATCGTGCGTGTCGTGTCCGACCGACGCGAACGGGACGGCGGCGTGCGTGAACGGAACGTGCGCGCTGATGTGCGCGAGCGGCTTTCACCAGTGTGGCGGCAAGTGCGTCGACAACAAGGCCGTCGCAACCTGCGGGCCCGTCGACAACTCGTCGTGCACGCCCTGCACGGCGCCGACGGGCGGCACGGTGACTTGCGACGGGCTCTCGTGCCACCCCGCGTGCTCGTCGGGAGCTCAACTGTGCGCCGGGGCGTGCATCCCCAGCGCAAACGCGTGCAATGGCGTGTGCCCGTCCGGTCAGCATGCCTGCGCGGGGATCTGCCAGGCCAACACCAGCACGACCGCGTGCGGGCCGAGCTGTGTCCAGTGCACGACTCCGCAGGCAAACGGATCGGCCACCTGCAACGCGACGACGGGCGCCTGCGGCATCACCTGCGCGAGCGGCTTCAAGAACTGCCCGGGAACCACTTTGTGCATCCCGTCCAGTGGCTGCTGCGCCAACACCGATTGCACGGCGCTCCCCGCGAACACCACGGCGGTGTGCGGATCGGCCAACACCTGCAGCTATCCCTGCGCGAGCGGGTTCCAGCTGTGTGGGACGTCTTGCATCTCGACGGCCACCTGCTGCCTCAGCCAATGTCCGACCGCCTCGGGCGGAACGGCCGTGTGCGCCGGTTCCGCGTGCGACATCACCTGCAACAGCGGCAACTTCACCTGCGCGGGAAGCCCGAAGACATGCGGCGCGCGGGTGGTCAACTTCGACTCGGGCACCGTGCAAGGATTCGCGATCGACACCGCCGAGTCGCCGTCGAACTCCGTGGTGTCCAATCGGGCGGCGCCCGTGGCCCGCGCGGGCGGCTCGCAGACGAGCTCGCTCGCGTACTCGGTTTCGCTGCCGGCGCCGAACGGGCTCTTCCGGACTGGCGCCATCCAGACGCTCTGCTCGATCGGGTCGACCAACCTCCTGGGCGCGACGCTGTCCGTATGGGTCTACATCCAGACGTCCTCGCCGATCGCGACCGGCAGCGACGCGAGCATCTATCTCTGGACGCAGGGCGGAGGATATTACCCGTTCCCTGGAGTGAGCAATCCGCCTGCCAACACCTGGTTCCAGATCTCCGGCGTCGCGACCAACAGCATCGCTGCCAGTTCCAACGCCATCGAGCTCGAGTTCTACGACTTTCCCGCGAGCACCTTCACGGGGACGATCTACTTCGACGATTTCAACATCGGTCCTTGAGCGGGCGCTGGGCGCCGGATCGCGCTCACTCGAGCGTCGGCGCCGTCCAGTCGATCCAGCGGGCTTGATCGAACGCCGGCCCATCGGTCTTGTTGACCTTGGTCGCGACGTCCTGGCCGAGCAGGAACTTCTTGATGAAGGCGTCGACCTCGGGCTCCTGCGAAGCTTGGAACGCGCAGTGGTCCGGGTGCCCGACCTGAGAGGCACCGAGGTTGTCGGGCACGCCGAGCGCCTGATAGATCAGCTGAGCGGCCTGCTCGCCGCCCCACGAGCTCGGCGCCGTGAGCCAGTCGATGCCGGTGTTGTCGATGGCCAGCAAACCGCGCGGCGCCACCATCCCCATCAGCATGTGATGGTCGAACGGCAATTTGATGGCCGTGATGTTGAACTGGCCGAACGACCCGGCGAACCAGTCGTTCTCGCTGGTGATCTCGCTCAGCGTCTGCACGTTGGTGCCCTGTGACTTCTGGAAGTCGGAGATGCGCCAGGTCGCGGTGCCGCCCGACCCCGACTCTTGCGGAATCGTGAGCGCGATGCGTTCGTCGAACGCGCCCGCGACCAGCGCGCCCTTGCCGTCGCGCGAGCAACCGGTCACCCCCACGTGCTTGGCGTCGATGACGGTGTTGTCGCTCTGCGCGAGCACGTCCATGATGCGGCTCACGCCCCAGGCCCACGCGATGATCGAGCCCGCGCGGTTGCCGGCGCCGTAGAGGTCGTAGAACTTCCCCTGCCCGCGCGAGCTGGCGCTGACTTGAGCGCCGAGATCGTCGTTGCTGTAGCTGATGATCGCGACGCCCAGGTTCTGGATCGCGGTGGCGTTCAACGAACCGCCGATGAACCCGATGATCGCGGGATACGGCGCGCTCCCCGTCGCCGGCAACGAGACCGAGACCGAGAAGGAGATCGAATTCGTGCCGTCGCCAGCAGTCACCGTGATGCTGGTGCTGGTGACGCTGCCGCTGACCACCATCGGCTTCGGCGGCTTCGCGCCGAGCTCCCAGCTCTCGAGCTGCGCCTTGATCTCCGCGCGGCGGCACGTCCAGTCGGCCAGGGCCGTGATCCGGGACCCGCTCATGGAAAGAAACGGATCGGGGAGCAGCGTGTCCGTAGACAGCGCGCCGTATGGAGGCATGGCGGGGATCACGCAGGCGCAGCCGCTGAACTCGCCCGTGGTGTCGGCGTCCGTGCCCGTGCACGTCGGGCCCGACCCGCCAGCACCTCCAGTCCCCGCCGACGCCGCGCCGGTGCCGCCCGCTCCGCCCGGCTGCCCAGCCGTGGTGGCGCAGGAAGAGGCGAAAGAAGAGAGAGAGGCGAGCGCCACGGCAACGACCAGGCGCGCGAAATTTGTCTTGATCGACATGGGCCTCCTCGGCGACCGGATGCGCACACCACCGGTTGTGCCATTGGATTCCCGGACTCGGCCGTGGTGATCACGGACCGGCGAAGAACAGCAGGAGAGGCAGGGCGACGTTTGCACGCAGTAAAGATTCATCGGCGTCGTGCACGCAAACGTGCCGTGCTGCCACATGAAGAAGGTGGCGTACAGCTTGGCGTCCTCTCGGGCTATCGGCGGAAGTAGTGGTATCGGCCCTGCCGCCCGACGAGCCGTTGACGACACACCGTCTACGCGGTCCGCGACGCTTCCGACGCGAAAGCCACCTTCCACGCCGCCAGCGACAGGTCCACAGGGGGCTCGACGGCTGACGCCGCGACCACCTCGTCCATGAAGGCCAGGAACCGTCCGGCAAAGTTGGGCCGCGCAATCCTCCAGGCGGCCCGCCAGCCGGGGCTTCTCGCCGAGAGCCGAGCGCCAGCAACGACGGTTTCGAACGCGTCGTCGTTCAACAGTCCTTCTTCACGTTGATAGAACGAGTCTTCGAAATGGAAGAAGAGCGCGCGGCAAAGGTTGGTGAACTGGCTCAGCTCAGTTTGAGTCAGCTCCTGAGGGCTCGCCGAGCCGTGAAGCCATGCATTGGCCACGCCGGAGTCCGCGAGCGCCAGCTGCAGATCAACGATGCGAGAGGCGCGGGTGTGCCTGATCGCGATTTGCTGATTGCGCTTGGTCTGTCGGATTTGAAGCGCGAGATAGATCAAGGAGATCAGCACAGCAACGCCGTTAACGAAGCTTCCCAAAGACGCGAGATCGGAAAGTGACATTGAGGTCCCCGTTGAGTTGATCGGAGGAGCCTAGCACTCCTTGCTAGGAGATTTTGCACTCGGGCGCGCCGAGCACAATGTGGTGCGCTCGCAGCCCGAGGCTACGCGCCGGCTCGTCCGTCCGGCCAACCTCGCAAGCGCTATCGGCAGGGCTGGTTCTGGGCGAGCGCCTGGATCTGCGACGCGGTGAGAGCACCGTCGTAGATCTTCATCTCGTCGATCAGACCCGAGAAGCCGCCGTTCGTCGCGTTGAAGTGTCGCCCCAGCTTGAACGGGGTCGGCGTGAGCGAGCCGCCAGGGTCGGTCGTGCTGCCGACGTTCTGACCGTCGACATAGAGATAGAACTGCCGACCAGCGTCGCGCACCAGCGCCACGTGCGTCCAGGAGCCGGGGAGTATCGTTCCGCCGATCGGCCCGCCCAGCCCCGAACCGTCGTCGTAACGGATCAGGAATTGGAAGTGGTTGCCGCTAGCCTTCAGATCTGCGAGCGGCAGGCTCGCGCTGTTTCGGTCGACGAAGTACGTGTTGTCGCCATTGGGGTACGAGACCACGTTGATCCAGAGGCTGTACGTCCAGCTCCCCAGCGCCGACACACCTGGCGCCCGCGTCACGACGACCGAGCTCGTGCCGTCGAAGACGAACGCGTCTCCCAGCTGCCCCCTCGCGAACGTGACGCCGTCCTGAAGCACGCCGTCGTTGTTCCCGACCTTGTCGCTCGCGTCATCGTCGGCGGGCCAATAGCCAATCAGGCCCGGGCACTCCATCGACCCCGCCTCGCCGGTGCTGTCCGCCGGCGCGTCGGCGACCGGACCGCCGTCCGCCCCTTTGTCGGCGCCCCCGTCCTGAGGCGAGCCGCCGCCGCCGAGCGCGCCCCCGGTGCCGCTGCTCGAGCCGCCAGCGCCACTGACCGGGGCGTCACCCCCGCCATCCACACCACCCATGCCCGCCCTCTCGCCCCCCGTGCCCTCGGCGTCCGGGTGAGCGTTGCCACTGACGCTGCCGCAGCCACCGGCGGCGAGCGCAAACGCGCCGGCCAATGGAAGGCACGCTCGAAGGATCGCCCTGCCAAGGAATGAGATCGATGCCGTGCGCGTGCGAACAGTCCTATCCATCGTCGAATTGCGCACACGCTAGGCGCCCGGTCGACCGGTGTCAACGTGCCCATCGGTTGCGTGAGAAAGCGCCGGGCTACGAATCGATCGCATCGGCGAACGACGTTGGGCAGGGCGTCGAGGCTGCGGCAGGGGGTGGACGATCGCGCCGTGAAATCGTAAGTATTCAAGCCGAGCACTCGCGAGGATGGCGGAACTGGTAGACGCGCCAGACTTAGGATCTGGTTTCGAAAGAAGTGGGGGTTCGAGTCCCCCTCCTCGCACTGACAAGGACGACGCGGGGTTAAGCGTTGCTGACCGCGTCGGGAGAATCGGAGTCCGGTGACGATCCCCCACCTGATCCCCCACTTGGCACTTCCGCGTGGTCCCCCTCTCGCGGCCCCAACACCAGACGCACCACGCTGCCCGCAGCCGCCAGCTTCTCATCCCGACCCACGTGCGAGTAATGCTCGGTCATGGCCTGCGTGACATGGCCGGTGATCGCGCGCGTGACGATCTCGCCCGCGACCTGGCGCGCAATGTTGTTGAACGTGCGCCGGAAGCCGTGGACCGTGAACCGCCCCTTGATGCCCACCACCTTCAGCACGCGCAGCAGCGGCCTCCTGAGGTAGTTCTTCTTGAGAACGCCTCCCTCCTCTTCAGCGAAGATCCACCCCTCCTTCAGCCCCGCATGCTGAGCAGCCACAAGCCGTGCGCGATGCGCGCGGAGCGCGACCGCCAGCTCCGCCACCAACGGCACCGTGCGTGCCACCCCCGTCTTCGTGGTCGAGATGTGTCCCTTCCACTGCGCACGCACCACCCGGATCTGTCCCTCCTCCTCCCGCACGTCGCCCCACTTCAATGCCGTCGCCTCGCCGAACCGGAGCCCCGTGAGCGCCAGCGTGAGCGCGAGCGGGTAGTCGCCCGCCTCCGACCGGCCAAACTCGCCCAGCACCTTCCCCAGCTCCTCCGGCGACAGGATGTTCGGATCGTCGTCCGGAGCGTGCCGAAGCGGGATCGCCCGGACACGCTCCGCCGGCGAGCGCGCGAGATTGAAATCCGCGCACCCGTCCGAGAGCACCATCTTCAACATCCGTAGCGCGTTGTTCGCCGTCGCCGACGCCCGCTTCCCCGCCAGCTCCGCGTGCCAGTCCCTGACGTCCTTGTCGGTAATCTTGTCCAGGAAGAAGTCGCCCAGCGCTGGCATGACGTGGCAGTCAAGGATCTCCGCGTACGTCCTCGCGGTCGACGGCTTGACCGCGAGCGTCCTGGATTTCATCCACGACGTCGCGTAGTCGTCGAGACGCGGCACGACGACGGACCGTTGGTCCGACGTGCGAATCTCCTTGCGCCACTTCTCCCGCAGCAGGACGGCGTCCTCTATCGACCCCTCGAAGATTCTGTCCACCTCCTTTATCCGGCCAGTTCTGGGGTCCACGGCGCGAAGCCGGATGCGCTTCCGGCCGTGTGACATAGCTTCGATCCCCGGGTAACGAGCGTGCTTCCTCGGCATGTTCCACTCCTGCCGGGGGCATGGAAGCGCCATGACCGGCGAGCATAGCGTCCAGGTCCTCCCGTCGAAACAAGTACGTGCGACCTCGCTTGCCGACGGGGTGAAGCCGGCCAGCGGCCACGAGGTTGCGGATCGCCGAAGGCCCCTTGTAGCGGGCATAGTCAGCCGCCTCGGCGGTGGTGAAATACGGGGACGCGGTCCTCATGGGACTCCCTCGTGATGCCGCGCCACGCCGTTGCTCTCTGCCCAGCCATTGACCTCATTGGGTGGGCAGAGAGCATTCTCGTATCGATAGGGGTCACCCCGCCGCCCGGTCCCCACGCGGCGGGCCCGCCCTGATTCCAGCAGGCGGTCGATTGCCCGCTGACACGTGACACGTTTCAGTTCGGTCGTCGTGGTCAGCTCCTCGAGTGTGAGCGGCGCCGCGGCGGCGGCCAGCGAACTCGCGATTGCATCCTCGGCCTTTCCGAGGGCGAGCGCTTCGTCACTGCCGCGCGAGACGTAGCCCACGTCGGTCAACTCGATGATCAGCTTCTCGGGAACCTCGCCGAACCGGGACAGGGTATGGATCGTGCGACACGCATCATGGCCCGTTCCCTCCAGTCGCCTCGGCTCACCCGGCGAACGTCGCGTTCATCCAAAGGAGGATCGCAGCTCAGTCGATTCTGAATGCTCAGCGCGGCTGCGATCGCCTCCTCGTCGAAGCCAACGGCCACATCTCCGTTTCACCGACGGAGCGGCTCGGGCGGGGCAAACTGATGCTGCCGATCGAAAAGGCGAAGCTCGCGCCGCCGATCGACCGTCCTGACGACGTCGGTCGCGTGCTGGGCCAGATCCTTGAGGCGCGGCCCGACCGCTTCGCGTTCTTCGCGACGCTGCTCTACACCGGCATGCGCAAGGGCGAGGCGTGCGGCCTGCGCTGGTCGGACATTGATCTCGAACGGCGGATCATCCACGTGCGCCACTCCTATGAGGGGCAGACGAAGAGCGGCGCGCACCGGGAGGTGCCGATCCCGGTGGCACTGGTGGCCATCCTGAAGGCGCACAAGCTCGCCGAGCCCTTCCAGGGCGAGATCGTCTTCCCGAACGATCGCGGCGCTATGTTCACGAAGAACGGCAGGCTCGAGGAGATCCTGCGCGCAGCGCTGGCGGCCGTCGGTCTACACAGCATCCGCCTGCACGACCTCCGGCATGTCTACGCCGCGCACTTTCTGATGGCGGGCGGCAGCCTCTACGACCTGCAAAAGAACCTCGGCCATCACTCCGTCGCCTTCACAGCGGCCGTCTACGGTCACCTTTCGCAGGACCACCGCGTGCGCGAGGCCGATCGTCTCAGTGAGCGGTTTGCTATTCCTATGGCGGGAAGGTGCTGGAACTTTCCGCCGCGGCGCACGGATGAGCGCGATTGGGGCATCGCGTCCATTGCGGGAGCCGGGCAAGGGTCGTGCTCCTGAAACCGATGGTGAGCTTCTATTCGTCGCAGTCCGCAAGACTTACGGCCCCCGAGTGCCATTGTCGGCGCCAATTCCGACCACGTAGACCCCGTTCGATTCTCTCTCGACGGACTGACCGGTCCACCATCCCGTGAGACTGACAACATCGGTTAGGAATACTCGCCCTTCGCCGCGCAAGAAGTTCGTGATGATTTCGCCAAACTGCTTTGCTTCTTGGCTGTTGACGCGAACAATCCTGAATTCCGCGCCTCGCGGAAGTTGGTCCAAGAGGGTTTGTTTAGTGGCGGGATTCTCTAGCGTGCGGGCTGGATGCCCGCGAAAGTTGTTCTGTACGGAGCCGGGACTATTGTTGTTGATCTGAGTTGGCCCGGTAATGGTCACTGGCTTGTCACTCATTGAGTTTTCTCTTTTTGATGGTCCGATGCTTTCGTGGGGTTGATACAGGCACCGCTGAGGAATCAGCGGGCGGCCCCGGGGGCTTAGTCAATGCTGCTGGCGTGACCCGCGTTGGTAGAGTCGATGGGGCCGGCGCCATGGGGGCTGTGGGCACCATCGCGGATTGAGGGGGGATCGACGCTTGCGGTTTCTTGTGGAAGCGGGAGTAGACGTCGATACCAACTCCGAGGATCGTCGCACCAACTCCAAGAATGGTCGCCACCCCTACTAATCGCGCGAAGTACCTCCGGACCCCCTTCTTCTTGACCGGTGGCGTGTGAACGGTCTGGAGTCCGGAGTTGTTTTGAATACTCGCGGGGCTGTTGCTATTGATCTGGGTCGGGCCTGTGATGTGGTACGTGCTGCCAAAGGCGGCCTTCCCTTGCAATGTATGGGGAGCTTCGCGTAGTGACGATGCACGTGTCGCTGGCGGATCTGCATGCCGCCTTTTCTCGAGCTCGACGTGGACGCGTGCACCGAACGCAGCTCCGTAAACGCTTACCCAGCCCTCAAATCGAATCGCCTCTTCGGAACCTGTCAACGACAATGAGACAACGTTGGTTCGAGTTTAGTGAGCCTCCTCGGCGTCGATCGACGCCGGCGTTGGTGGATTGATCCAGACGGCGGTGGGTGGTGGCAGCGGCGTGGGTACACCGCCGGGAAAACGCTCGGGATGAGCGGCGTGCGCGGCGGCAAGAACACGAGCTCGTTCGGCGACGCGCTGATC
>Ga0265342_10002601_pt1 | contig 15462 bp, 12 predicted proteins | sample 4CB327metaG_FD_203125 | JGI IMG/M metagenome (GOLD analysis project Ga0265342, IMG submission 203125) | Rhizosphere microbial communities from Carex aquatilis grown in University of Washington, Seatle, WA, United States - 4-CB3-27 metaG | ecosystem: Host-associated > Plants > Roots >...
CATTGGCGCGCTTCAATCAGGTCGCATCAATCCAATCGAACTTAGTCGATCCGAAGCGGCACAAGGCAATGCCTCACGTTGCTCCGGACAACATCGAGAGTTGGACCGCTAGGCTTCTGCCGTATGTCTCGATTGCAGAGGCCGGTGTGTTCAGCGGTAAGCATCTCTTTTCAGCCGGCGCCATTCTGTACTCTAAGATCCGCCCAAACCTCGCGAAGGTGACGCGGGTCGATTTCGATGGGCTTTGCAGCGCGGACATGTATCCAATCCACGCGCTGATCGACCCTGATTTCCTCGTGAAATTCATGATTACACCGGCTTTCGTCTCGCAGGCTGTAAGCGAGGACAATCGCGTGGCGATGCCAAAGATAAACCAAGCGGCATTGTCGGACATCCTCGTGCCCGTGCCACCGATCGCCGAGCAACATCGCATCGTCGCCAAGCTCGATGCGCTGATGGCGCTCTGCGACCGGCTGGAGGCGAGCCTCACCGCCACCGCCGCCACCCGCCGCCGCCTGCTCGACGCGCTGCTCGCCGAAGCGCTTGCGCCGGCCGCCGGCCGCGAACTGGAGGCGGCGGAATGACGTTGCGCATCGAGTATCAAAGCCGCTCGTTTCCGGCCTCCTACTCGTTTCTATCTGGCACGCTTAAGACAAGCTGGAACGAATTGCTTTGGGCCGCAATCACGATTGGTCGTCCAAGTGCGTATCATGTGTTTCGGCATGGCCCAGCTTCCTTTCATGAAGCTATCTTTCGGCTTGCCCTTATACGAATGGCAGTCGAGCAAGATTTGTACGGTTCTTTGCGCCGCACCGATGCTTATGCGGCGCTGGACCCGACCGAGAAGGGAATGGTCAGTTATTTCCTTGGGATGGTACTTTGCAAACTGTTCGCTGCGCGGCTGTTACAAACGCCTTGGCTTTTGCACCTGGATGTCTTTCGCGACCAACTTAATCCGCTGACGCTCGGCCGTTCGCGCCCCGATCTAGTCGGCGAGGATATTGGCGGCAGTTGGCACGCATTCGAAAGTAAAGGGCGCTCGTCGACTGCTTCATCGGCGGACGAAGCGAAAGCGAAGGCACAGGCGCAGAGGTTAGTGTCTGTCGGTGGGACGAATTGCTCGCTTCACGTCGGTTCCTTCGCTTTCTTCCGCGGCGATCTTCTCAACTTCTATTGGCGGGACCCGGAAGCAGACCGCGATGACCTCATCAAGCTTCCCGAGCCAATCCACGAGTGGCGGTATTATTTCGAACCTGCGCTAAGCTTGGCCGACGAGATCGAGCCTGGGCCGCTGGCCGACGAGCAGAAGCTCGCCGACGTCGCATTGGAAATTCATCCGAAAATCGTTGCATTGCTAAGGTCGGGTGACTGGTCTGGAGCGCATCGAATAGCACGAGAAATTCGAAAGACCTTGCTAAGCGAGGGCTATCAGACGGATGGAATTAAGGTGACCGCAGGAGAAAGTTGGGCAAGGCGCTTTGAGCCCCGTGAGAGGCGCTAAGCCCATGACCCTAGACGATTTCGAACGGGACTTCAGTGCACTTATCGGCAGGCCTACCGACCTCCGGCCGTTTGTGTGTGCCGGCTCGCCGTTGGACTGCACCGTATTCCTGGTGGGCCTCAACCCGGCAACATCCCTAGATGCCGACTTCTGGCAGTTCTGGGAAACCAATCGCGGTTACGACAAAGCACGCTGGTTTCGCCAATACCTTGTAGAACGCGCGGCTAAGCCGTTGAAGCCCGGCAAGAAATTCAGACCGGCTATCAGTCCGACCAGACGGAACATCGATGCCTTCGTCGAGGGTGCCGGCGATGCTCACGTTCTGGAGACCAACATCTACGCCAAGGCTAGCGATGATCTGAAATCGCTCGATCTGGCCAGCCGCGAGATTGTCCCGTTCCGTTTTCTGGTCGACGCAATCCGCCCGAGGGTTATCGTAGTTCACGGCAAGGCGGCCGTGGGCGCGATAGCGAAAATCAAGCTTCCCGCTCGCATCATCGCCGCAGGCCATCATTTCTCGCGCAAGACTTCTCGCGAGACGGCCAGAGCACTTGGTGCTCGCGCCGCTGCGCTGGCGATTTGATTGGAATGCCAGCTTTCGCCCGCACCATCGGCATCGACTATTCGGGCGCGGAGACGCCGACTGCCAGTCTCATGGGCTTGCGCGTCTATCTGGCTGAAGGCAACGGGCTTCCAGTTGAAGTACAGCCGCCGCCGAGCCCGCGCAAATACTGGACCCGCAAAGGCATCGCCAAATGGCTGGTGGAGCGGCTGGCCGAGGACACGCCGACGCTGGTCGGTGTCGACCACGGCTTCTCCTTTCCGCTGCGCTATTTTGAAACGCATAGGCTGTTGCCCGACTGGCCACGCTTCCTCGACGATTTTCAGCGCCACTGGCCGACCGACGAGGACCACGTCTATGTCGAGTTCGTCCGCGACGGCGCCGCCGGCAACGGCGCGGAGCGGATGGGCAATGCCCGCTGGCGGCGCCTGACCGAGCGCGCGGGTGGCGCGAAGTCGGTGTTTCACTTCGATGTCCAGGGATCGGTGGCGAAATCCACCCATGCCGGCATCCCCTGGCTGCGCTTCATCCGCCAGCGCCTCGGCGCCCGCGTGCACTTCTGGCCGTTCGACGGCTGGGAAATTCCGGCCGGGCGGTCGGCGATTGCCGAGGTCTATCCGGCGTTGTGGTCGCGCGGCTTCGCCAATGAGGGGCCGCACGGGCGACCAGCACGACGCCTTCAGCATCGCTGCCTGGCTTTCCCGCGCCGACCGCGATGGCAGCCTTGCGGCGTTCCTCAACCCCGATCTGTCGCCGCCCGAACGCACGCTGGCGCGGGTGGAGGGCTGGATTCTCGGCGTTGCAAACCTGGCGGATCTGACGAGTACAGTGACAATCCGACGGGAAAATCCGTCAACAGCCGCACCGCTGGCCAGGCTAAAACAGTCCGGTTCACAAATCACCAAAGCCTGCCCCGAATGCGGCTATGCATTTCGAGGCGGAACTTGGGGTGGGATCGATGCGCACTGGAAGGCTTTCCACAAAGACATCATGCGCTACGAGGCCGCATGGCCGATCATTCGGGCAGGCGAGAAGCCATCGTCCAAGATGTCGCGTTAGTTCCTATCGGCTCGTCTCTGGCAATCGCTTGCGTTCCTTGATCTGTTTAGGTTACACTACACGATATGAAGAGAGCCGACAAATTCGCACCCGCCGCCGATCCCGCCCGCAAGCAGGTGGTGATCTATGCCCGCGTGTCCTCGAAGGAGCAGGAGAAGGAAGGCTTCTCGATCCCGGCGCAGTTGAAGCTGCTCAAGGAATACGCGGCGGCGAACGGCTTTGCGGTGGCGCAGGAATACATCGACGTTGAAACCGCCAAGCAGACCGGGCGCGCTGCCTTCGGCGAGATGGTGGCCTATCTTAGGGCGCATCCATCCGTCCGCGTGATGCTGGTGGAGAAGACCGACCGGCTCTATCGCAACCTCAAGGATTGGGTGACGGTCGACGAACTCAACGTGGAAATGCACTTCCCAAAGGAGGGTGTGGTGCTGTCGCGCGAGTCGCGTTCCTCGGAAAAGTTCATGCACGGCATCAAGGTGCTGATGGCGAAGAACTACATCGACAACCTGTCGGAGGAAGCCCGCAAGGGAATGCAGGAGAAGGCCGAACAGGGTATCTGGCCGACCAAATCCCCGCTCGGCTATCGCAATATCACCGGACCGGACGGCAAGAAGATCATCACTGTTGATCCGACCATCGCTCCGTTGATCGCCAAGCTGTTCGAATGGTATGCGCGCGGCGACATTTCGCTGAAGGAAGCGGCGCGCAAGGCGCACGCGGCGGGCCTCGTCTATCCCAAGAGCGGTGGCAAGGTGCCGGTGAGCACCATTCACACCATCCTGCGAAACCGGCTCTACACCGGCTGGTTCGAGTGGAACGGCAAGCTCATTCAGGGCAAGCACGAGGCGCTGGTGCGGGTCGAACTGTGGGAGCGCGTGCAGGGCGTGCTGGACGGCCGCTTTGCCAGCAAGGCCAAGCGCGGCCGGCACGACTTCGCTTTCTCGGGCCTGATCGCCTGCCAGGCCTGTGGCTGCGCCGTGGTCGGCGAGATCAAGAAGCAACGCTACGTCTATTATCATTGCACCGGCTACGCCGATAAGTGCCAGGGCACCCCGGCATCCTGCCGCCGCAAGCATGTGCGCGAGGAAGCGCTCGAAGCGCAGTTCACCGAACTGCTTGGGCGATTGAGGTTCGATGACGAAGTGCTTGAATGGGTGCGCGACGCGCTGCACGCCAGCCACGCCGACGAACGCCACGAGCATGAAGAAGCCATCAAGCGCCATCAGGCCGAACACAAGCGCCTTCAGGATCGTATCAACGCCATGTATGTCGACAAGCTCGACGGGCTGGTGGACACAGCCTTCTACGATCGAATGTCGAACCAGTGGCGCGGGGAACAGAATCGCTGCCAGCGCGAGATCGAGCGGCATCAGAATGCCGACAAGTCCTATAAGGACGAAGGCGTCGCGCTTCTGGACCTCGCCCGCAACGCGCAAAGGCTGTTCGCAAAGCAGGAGCCGCGCGAAAAACGCCGCCTGCTGAACTTCTTGCTATCGAACTGCACTTGGGAGGATGGCGAAGTGGTCGCGGCGTTCCGCCAACCCTTTGACATGCTTGCGGAAACGGCCGCCGCCGCCGCAAGTGTCGAGGCGGGAGAGCGATCCAAATCGTCGAAAAATGAGATTTGGCTGGGGAACTAGGATTCGAACCTAGATTGACGGAGTCAGAGTCCGTAGTCCTACCATTGGACGATTCCCCACCGGGAACCGGCGGAGCGGGCCGCCGGGCAGCGCAAAAGGCGGCCCCGGGGCCGCATTCGCGCGCCACGATATACGGATTGTCATGGGAGCGGTCTAGCCCCCATAGCCACCGGGCCGGGGCGGGTAGCCGGACAATAACCGGCGGCGTGCCAAGCCGGCCGGCGCTTGTGTCGGGTGTCCTATCCGTGCAGGCAAGTCTATGGGAAAGTTCCACCTTGGCTTGTCGCGCTGGCAGCGGCGCGTGTGAGGGGAGAGGCGACATGCTTGTGCACGGTTTTGGCCGGGGATGGCTCATCGGGGCTGCGGCACTGGCGGCGCTGGCCTTCGCGGGCAGCGCGCGCGCCGACAACAACAAGCAGGGCGACAGCGCCCTTCACGACCTCAACGGCGTGGTGAACGGCGGCGCGCCGGACAGCAGCGCCGCGACGGACGACAATTCGGGCAGTGTCGCCCCCGACGACGGGCAAAACGGGACCGCGACCGACCAAATGGCGGTACCCGGCGATAGCCAAGACACGGCGGCGCCCGATGCGGCGCCGGACACTTCGGCGACGGGCGACGACATGGCCGCGCCCGATAGCCAGGACAATGCGGCGCTGGCCGGCGACCAGAACGCCGCGGCACCCGACAGCAGCGATGCCTCGAGCGGTGGCGCCAGTGTCAGCGTGCCGGAACTGCCGACCCTGCCGGCGATACCCAAGCTCACCTTTACGGTGACAATTCCCACCATCAATGCCGTGGGCTCCAGTGTCGATGAGGCGACGCTGCGGCAGGTTCTGAGCGGGCAGCTCGCGGACAATGCGCAGGCAATGGCGACGCTTACGGCCGACAGCATCGCCATTCCTGAAATCGACATCGGCATTGCGGGCGCAGCGCCCGGCAACGGTGCCGAAGTCATGATTCACAACATCGAGATCGACCATGTAGCGAACGGCCTGGCGCAATCCCTGTCGATCGGCGGCATGGAATCGCGTGCGGATATCGGCAGCGCCTCGCGCGGTGGACGGATTTCGGCAGAACAGGTCGATATCGGCGGGCTGCTCGCGTTCTACGGACTGGTGAAGGGCAATCCATCGTCGCCGCTGAAGCCGATCTACACGAACCTGTCCTCGGAAGGCGGCACGCTGACCGCGCCCGGCACGAACTGCACGATCGGCAGGTTGACCGTGGCGAGCCTGAAGGCGCGGCCGCTGAAGCTGCCTTTCCTCGATTTCATCAGCCTGGTCGAGAAGCTTCAGACCGGTGCCGAGCCGCCGTCGCCGCAAGTGATCCGGCCGGTCCTCGACTTCTACCAGGACCTGCTGACGGCAATCCAATCGTCGCCAATGCAATTCAGCGGGTTCGACTGTTCGGCGGTCGCCGCCGACGCCACGCCGGTGGAGGTTGCCGTCGGGGGCATGACGATGGGTTCATTCGGTGGTCTGCGCTATCCGGATTTCATCCTCAGAAACGTGCGGATCAACGGCGGAGACAAGGGCTCCTTCAGTCTCGGGCAATTCGCGTTCAAGGGTTTCGATCTTTCCTCGTTCTTCGCCGAGGCAGACAAGCTTGCCGACGCAGCGGGGCAGAGCGCGCCGACGTCCGCCGATTACCGTGCGCTGATCCCGCCGTTTGCGGGCTTTGCGCTGTCCGATCTCAACATTGACACGCCGGACCAGCAAAACCCGGGAGAGCGCGTGAAAGCGCGGCTCGCGGATTTCGACCTCGACCTCGGCAACTACCGCAACGGCCTTCCGACCGAGGTGTCGTCGCGCATGCAGCACCTCGTCGTGTCGCTGCCGCCCACCAGCAGCGACCCGTCGTTGAGATCGCTGATGGCGGTCGGGCTGACATCGCTCGATCTCAGCTACGACGTGGCAGCGCGGTGGGACGAAGCCAGCAAGGAGATCCGCATCTCGCGCTTTTCTTTGAGCGGCGATCATCTCGGCTCGATCGACGCGTCAAGCGTGATCGGGCAGGCGGGTGCAGATCTCTTCTCCGGCGATACGCTGACGGCGCTCTCGGCGGCGCTCGGGCTGACGGTGAAGAAGGTGAACGTTGAGGCGCGCGATACCGGGCTCGGCGACCTTCTGGCCGCGGCAGCGGCCAAGGGTTCGGACAAGGGCGTCGCGGACATGCGCCGGTCGGCATCGGCAATGGTGCAGGCGACGTTAGTGCTCTTCCTCGGCGGCGCGGCGAATGGCGCTGACGTGGGTGGTGCCGTCGGCAAGTTCATCAACGGGGGCAAATCGCTCTCGATCACCGCGCTCGCCAACGATCCAGCGGGCGTCAGCCTCGCCGCGATCCAGGCTCTCCAGCAGGACCCCACCGCCGTCGGCACTGCGGTAACCATCGATGCCGAGGCGCGCTGACGGCTGCCGGCAGTCTTGTGCGGACGGGGCCGGCTGCTAAACTTGGGGTCGAAACGTAACCCCTGAGCGCGCCGGGCCGCCGGTTCCTTCGGTTTCGCGCGCGCTCGCTTGAGGAATTGCCAGTGTCGAACAGCGACGGGCCGCGGGATTCGCGCCTGTCCGATGGCGCGAGCGGTGCAGCCGCCGACGGCCGCTGGGTTTCCGGCGGCCGGCCTGCGACCGTGCCCGACGCAGCAGGACCGGTTCGCACGAAGAAGGGGCGGAAACGGCGCCGTCGCCGCCGGCGTGGTCCGGTGTTCGCGCGCGACGCGGCAGCCGCAATGCCGGGCACGGCCGGACCGGCGACGGCACTTCAAGGATCGCTGGCGGTTGCGGCATCGGTTGCCGTCACCGCCGATGTGAATGGACCGTTTTACGCGGCGCTCGATCTCGGCACGAACAACTGCCGGCTTCTGGTGGCAGAGCCCCGCGAGCATGGATTCCGGGTCGTCGACGCGTTCTCGCGCATCGTCAGGCTTGGCGAGGGCATCGGCGCCAACGGCCGGCTCGGCGAGGCGGCGATGGAGCGCGCGATCGAGGCGCTCCGGATCTGCAAGACGAAGCTTGCCGAGCGCAACGTGACACGCGCCCGGATGATCGCGACGGAAGCCTGCCGCGCGGCGGCGAACGGCGCGGAGTTCATCGCGCGGGTCGAGCGCGAAACCGGGCTTGCCCTGGAAATCGTCTCGCGGGAGACGGAGGCGCGGCTGGCGGTCGCGGGCTGCGCGTCACTGGTCGACACGACGGCGAGCGGGGTCATTCTCTTCGACATCGGCGGCGGTTCGTCGGAGCTCGTGTGGATCGATCTGGCGCCATCGCCGGACGGGCGTCGGCGGCGGCTCACCGACCGCATCCGGTCGTGGATGTCGCTGCCGGTCGGCGTGGTGAACGTGAGCGAGCGGCACGGCGGGCGGCACATCACGCGCGGCCTGTTCGACCGGATGGTGGACGAGGTATCGGCGATGGTCGAGACGTTTCCGGAGGGCGCGGCGCTCGATGCCGCCGTTGCCGGCGGCGGCGTGCATATGCTGGGCACATCCGGCACGGTGACGACGCTCGCCGGCATTCATCTAAAGCTCGAGCGCTATGACCGGCGCCGGGTGGATGGGGTGTGGCTGTCCGGCATTCAGGTCGCCGACCTCATCGATGAACTCGCCGGGATGGACTACGAAGCCCGGGTGGGCAATCCATGCATCGGCCGCGAGCGCGCCGACCTGGTGCTGGCGGGCTGTGCAATTCTGGAGGCGATCCGGCGGCGCTGGCCGTGCGAGCGGCTGCGCGTCGCCGACCGCGGGCTGCGCGAAGGGCTGCTGGTCGAGCAGATGGCGCGCGACGGCGTCTGGCGTCCGCGCTCCGGCCGGCGACAGGGCGAGGCGAGCCATGGCTGAGAAGGATGGCGGCTCGGGGCGGCGCGCGCTCAAGGTGAAGGTGAAGACCGCCAAGCGGCGGAAAGCCTCCTCGACGCGCTGGCTGGAACGGCAGCTCAACGACCCCTACGTGGCGCGGGCGCAGGCGGAGGGCTATCGCGCGCGTTCGGCGTACAAGCTGATGGAACTCGACGACCGCTACCACGTGCTGGCGCCGGGGCGGCGGGTCATCGATCTCGGCGCGGCACCCGGCGGATGGTCGCAGGTGGCGGTCGAGCGGACGCAGGCAACGGCGGAGCGGCCGGTGGTGGCGATCGACTATCTCGACATGGCGCCGCTGCCCGGCGTGGTCATGCTCAAGCAGGACTTTCTCGACGCCGACGCGCCCGACGCGATCAGGGCCGCGCTGGGCGGTCCGGCCGATCTGGTGATGTCGGACATGGCGGCGCCGACGACCGGGCACCGGCAGACGGATCACCTGCGCACGATCGCGCTCTGCGAGGCGGCGGCGGATTTCGCGGTGACGGTGCTGAAGCCCGGCGGCGACTTCCTGACCAAGGTGTTTCAGGGCGGGGCCGAGGGCGAGCTACTGGCGCGGCTGAAGCGCGCGTTTACGGTCGTGCACCACGCCAAGCCGCCGGCCAGCCGGTCACAGTCGGCGGAGCTTTACCTCGTGGCGAAGGGCTTTCGCGGCCCCGCTCAGTGAGTGGCGTTCTCGGCCGGCGTTGGGGCGGGCCGGCGCCCGGACATCTCGTCGCCGGCGTCGTGAGCGAGGCGGCTGAACAGAAACAGCGATGACAGCGACACCGCGCCGATGACCAGAAACGGCACGACGAAATCTCCCGCCACGATCGCGCCGCCGGAGAACCGCGTCGTCGTCTCCAGCGCAATCGCCCCGATGGAGACGCCGAGCGACAGCGAGAGCTGCTGACCGACGGCGGTGAGCGTGGTGGCGCCGCTCATGCGCTGCGCCGGGATATCGGCATAGGTCAGCGCATTGATGGCGGTAAACTGCAGCGAGCGGAAGAAGCCGCCGATGAGCAGCAGGCCGGTCATCAGCCCGACGGGCGTGGAGACCGTGAAGGCGGCGGGGAGGGCGGCGAAGCAGGCGGCGATGACCGTGTTCCAGATCAGCACGCTGCGGAAGCCGTAGCGGCGCAGCGTGGGCGGGGCGACGAACTTCATGGCGATGGCGCCGATGGCGGCAGCAAAGGTGATGAGGCCGGACTGGAAGGGCGTCTTGCCGAAGCCGATCTGCAGGAGCAGCGGCAGCAGGAAGGGCGTGGCGCCGGCGCCGATGCGGAAGATGATCGCGCCGATGAGGCTGTGGCGGAAGGTCTGCACGCCGATCAGGTCGAGGTCGAGGATCGGGTTGGCGATGCGGCGCGCGTGAAGCACGTAGCCGACGAGGCAGGCCGCGCCGGCCACGAGGAAGCCGAGCACCAGCGGCATCGGCAGGAGCCCGAGGCCAAGCGTCGTCGTGCCGGTGACGAACAGCGCGAGGCCAACGCCGGAGAGGACGAAACCTAATCGATCGAAGGCGACGCGGTGCTCGCCATGCACGTCGGGAATGTACATGGTGGCGAGGATCAGCCCGAGGATGCCGACGGGAATGTTGATCCAGAAGATCCATGGCCACTCGAAATAGGTGATGATGAAACCACCGACCGGCGGGCCGATGACCGGGCCGATGAGCGCCGGGACGGTGAGCCAGGCGAGCGCGCCGACGATCTCGTGCTTGGGCACGGTGCGCAGGATGACCAGACGGCCGACCGGAACCATCATGGCGCCGCCGATGCCCTGAATGACGCGGGCAAAGACGATCGAGCCGATGGAGTGGGAGAAGCCGCAGAGGATCGAGCCGCCGGTGAAAATGACGATGGCGAGGCGAAAGATCAGCCGCGCGCCGAAGCGGTCCGCCAGCCAGCCGGAGGCCGGGAGAAAGACGGCGATGGTAAGCAGGTAGGTGGTGAGCGCGAGCTTGAGGTGGATCGGGCTCGTGCCGAAATCGCGCGCGATGGTGGGCAGCGCCGTCGAAATGACCGTGGAGTCGAGGTTCTCCATGAACAGCGCGCAGGCGACGATCAGGGGAACCAGAATGCGGTCAGGGAGCATGAACGGGAATCGGATGGGAAAGGCTGCCGGGTAATCTATGCCTTCACGGGCCCGGGCCAAGTCCCCCTACGGTCGGTATTGCGAATCGGCGATTCCGTGGTATTCACCCGCGTCAACTCTACATTGCCCGTCGCGCCCGCCGGCCTCTACAGGCTGGACCGGTGGCGCTTTACCGTTATCCAGAGGTTGACATGGCTACTTTGATCGAACCGTCCTCCGGGCGCGAAGCTCTCGCTTTCGACGACGTGCTGTTGCAGCCGGGGTACTCGGAGGTGCTGCCGGGCGAGGCCGATCTCCGGACGCGGCTGACACGCTCTATCGCGCTCAACCTGCCGATTATCTCGGCGGCCATGGACACGGTGACGGAGGCGCGGCTCGCCATCGCGATGGCGCAGGCCGGCGGCATCGGCGTCATTCACCGCAACCTGACCCCGGACGAGCAGGCGGAAGCCGTGCGCCAGGTGAAGAAGTTCGAATCCGGCATGGTCGTCAACCCGGTGACCATCGGCCCGGATGCGACGCTCGCCGAAGCGCTGTCGCTGACCAAGCGTTACAACATTTCGGGCATTCCGGTGGTGGCCGAGGGCGGGCGGCTGGTCGGTATCCTCACCAACCGCGACGTGCGCTTCGCGACCGACCCCTCGCAGAAGGTGGCGGAGCTGATGACTGCCAAGAACCTGATCACGGTGAACGACACCGTGGACCAGGAGGAGGCCAAGCGGCTCCTTCACCAGCACCGCATCGAGAAGCTCCTCGTGGTCGATGATGACTACCGCTGCGTCGGCCTGATTACGGTCAAGGACATGGAGAAGAGCCGGCTCAACCCGAACGCGACCAAGGACGAACAGGGGCGCCTGCGCGCGGCCGCGGCGTCTTCGGTTGGGGACAACGGCTTCGAACGCAGCGAACGCCTGATCGACGCGGACGTCGACGTCGTCGTCATCGATACGGCGCACGGCCACTCGCAGCGCGTGCTCGACGCCGTGACGCGCGTGAAGAAGCTCTCCAACCGGGTGCAGGTGATTGCGGGCAACGTCGCCACGGGTGACGGCGCGCGGGCGCTGATCGATGCGGGCGTCGACGCCGTGAAGGTCGGGATCGGGCCGGGCTCGATCTGCACCACGCGCATCGTTGCCGGGGTCGGCGTGCCGCAGCTCACGGCGATCATGGATGCGGTCGAAGTCGCGCAGAAGGCGGACGTGCCGGTGATCGGCGACGGCGGCATCAAGTATTCGGGCGATCTCGCCAAGGCGCTGGCCGCCGGCGCATCCGTCGCGATGATCGGCTCGCTGCTGGCCGGCACCGACGAGAGCCCGGGCGAGGTCTATCTCCACCAGGGCCGGTCGTACAAAGCCTATCGCGGCATGGGCTCGATCGGCGCGATGGCGCGCGGTTCGGCCGACCGCTACTTCCAGGCGGAAGTGCGCGACCAGTTGAAACTGGTGCCGGAGGGGATCGAAGGACAGGTCCCGTACAAGGGCCCGGTGAGCGGCGTGCTGCACCAGCTCGCCGGCGGCTTGCGCGCCGCCATGGGCTATGTCGGCGCGGCGACGCTGGAGGAATTCCGCACGAAGGCGCGCTTCATGCGCATCTCTTCGGCGGCGCTGCGCGAAAGCCACGTGCACGACGTGACGATCACGCGCGAGAGCCCGAACTACCCGGGCGCGGTGTAGCGGTCACTGAGCCAGGTGGACGATCTTTCCCTCGACCCCGCCGCGCTCCATCATCTCGGCCGCCTGTCGCGCCGCCAGCAGGGGCAGGCGAGCGGCGATGCGTGGTGCGAGCGCGCCCTTTTCGACGAGGGCGAAAAGCGCGGCAAGATCGTCCCGAAACGGCTGCGGGCCCTTGCGATAAAGCTGGGTGATGCCGAAGAACGTCGCGCGCCGGCCGGCGAGATAAGCGGCGGGAAAGAGCCTGGCCAGCGACACAGGCACGGCGGCAAGGCCGTTGTCGGTGGCGGCAAAGCCGACGCCGACGACGAGACCGCCCTTGCGCGTGGCGCGGACATTCTGGCCGGCGAAGGCGCCGCCGAGATTGTCGAACGTCACGTCGACGCCGTTCGGGACCGCGCGGCGCACTTCGCTATCGATCGCGCCCGAGCGGCTGTCGATCGGGATTGCACCCAGCGCTCGCACGGCCTCGTGGCGGGCCGGGCTGGCAGCGGCGAAGGTGCGGATGCCGGCCAGCCGGAGCACTTCCAGCATCGCGGTGCCGACGCCGCCGGTGGCGCCGGTGATCAGCACGGTGTCGCCGGGTTTCACCTTGGCGATGCGGTGGACCACCTGCCAGGCGGTGACGTAGTTGAGAATGAGCGCGATCGCGGCCGCGTCATCGACCTTGTCCGGGATGGGCACGAACTGGTCCGCGCGCCGGATCAGCTTCTCCGCGTAGCCACCGTGGACGATGAGGGCGGCGACGCGCTGGCCGAGCGCCGGCGCGGTGACGCCGGGGCCGAGCGTCTCGACGATGCCCGCGACTTCGTAGCCGGGGACGAACGGCTTGCGCGGAGCGTAAGGGTAGAACCCGCGCCGCATCAGAATGTCCGTGCCGCCGGCGCCGGTGGCGCGGACGGCAATGCGCACCTCGCCCGGTCCGGGCTCGATCAACGGCAACTCCACTTCCCGGAGTATGTCCGGGCCGCCTTTTCCAGTCAGCATGACGGCGCGATAGGAAGCCATGGCGTGTTCTCTCGGGCTGCCGGGGCGAGGCGCGGGGCCCGGGGGGTGACGCGTTTCCGGCGCCACTGTAAAGCAGCGGCGACCATTGCGCTGGCGTATCGCGAACGAAAGTTGAGAACGGCATGAGACTGGGCGGGCGTATTTCCGCGGCGATTGAGGTTCTGGAGCAGGTGGAGACGCGCCACCGGCCAATCTCCGAGGCGCTGAAGGACTGGGGCGTCGCGCATCGCTTTGCCGGCTCGGGCGACCGGGCGGTGATCGGCAACATTGTCTATGACGCGCTGCGCTGGAAGGCATCCGGCGGCTGGATCGCGGGATCGGACGAGGCTCGCGGCGTGGTGCTGGCGACGCTGGCCCATCGCTGGAGCCTCGGGCTCGCCGGCATCGAGAAGGCGCTCGCCGTCGACCCGCATGCGCCGGAGGCGCTCTCCGACGACGAGCGCGCGCGGCTGGCAGCGCCATCGCTGGCGGATGCACCGGCGCATGTGCAGGCTGACGTGCCGGATTGGACCGTGCCTTATCTGACGGCGCTGTTTGGCGAGACGTGGATTGCCGAAGGGCAGGCCCTGGCCGAGCGGCCGCCGCTCGACATACGCGCCAACCGGCTCTTGTCGAACCGCGGCAAGGTCACCGATGCGCTGGGCAAGTTCGGCGCGCAGGCGACGCCCTGGTCGCCCGACGGTGTGCGCATTGCGCCAACGGAAGGCGAGGGCCGGCACCCCAATGTGCAGGTCGAGCCGGCGTTTCAGCAGGGCTGGTTCGAGGTGCAGGACGAGGGCAGCCAGATCGCCGCGCTGATGGTTGGCGCCAGGGCGGGCGCGCAGGTGCTCGACCTTTGCGCCGGCGCCGGCGGCAAGACGCTGGCGCTCGCCTCGCTCATCGGGGGCGAGGGGCGGGTGGTTGCGACCGACAGCGACCGCATGCGGCTCGCGCCGATCTTCGAGCGCATCAAGCGCGCCGAGGCGAAGACAGTCGAGGTGCGCGAGGCGGGCGCGGCGCTCGACGATCTCGCCGGAAAAATGGACGCCGTGCTGGTCGACGCGCCGTGCACCGGAAGCGGGGTGTGGCGCCGGCGACCGGATGCGAAGTGGAAACTGACCGAGCGGGCGCTTGGCAACCGCATCGGCGAACAGGCGGCGCTGCTGCCGCTGGCGGCGCAATACGTGAAGCCGGGCGGGCGGCTGGTCTACGTGACGTGCTCGCTGCTGCCGCCGGAGAACGACGATCAGGTCGCGGCGTTTCTCGCGACCGCGCCGGAGTTTCACATTCTGCCGGCGGGCGAGGCGCTGGCCGGGAGCGGCATCGGCGGCGGGCTGACCGGAGCGGCGCTGACGACCGCGCACGGCCTCGTGCTTTCTCCACGGCGCATCGGAACGGATGGCTTCTTCATCAGCGTGATGAGACGGGCGTGACGACAGCCGGTGAACGACTGATCGCCGACATCGCTGGGCTGAAGGTGCTGTTCGCGATGGCCGCGGAACCGGAATATGGGCCGCATCTCCAAGTCGCGATCAAGCCGCTGATGATGGGCGTCGGGCCGGTGGAGGCCGCCGCTGCCGTGGGCGGGACGCTCGGCGCGCTCAGCGCCGGTCGCGGGCTGCCCGATCTGGTCTTCTGTCTCGGCTCAGCGGGGTCGCGCAGGCTGGAGCATGCCGCGATCTACCAGGTGGCAAGCGTGAGCTACCGCGATGTGGACGCCTCGGTGCTTGGGGTTGAAAAGGGCGTCGTGCCGTTTCTCGGCGAGCCGCGCGTCCTTGAAATTCCCTATCGCCTTCCGGACATCCCGGCGGCATCGCTGTCGACGGGCGGCGCGGTGATTGCGGGAGCCGCCTACGACGCCATCGATGCCGACATGGTCGACATGGAAACCTACGCAGTCGTGCGCGCGGCGCGGCGCTTCGGCGTACCGACCATCGGCCTCCGCGGCATCAGCGACGGGCAGGGCGCACTGACCGGCATGCAGGACTGGCGGGAATATCTGCATGTGCTCGACGAGAAGTTTGCGAGCGCCATTGCCGCCTTCCGCGGGCACGTTGCAAGCGGCCGCTTCAATCTCAAGGGGTGAAAGGGATGACCGAGACTGTTCTCAT
>Ga0265342_10002602_pt1 | contig 15458 bp, 11 predicted proteins | sample 4CB327metaG_FD_203125 | JGI IMG/M metagenome (GOLD analysis project Ga0265342, IMG submission 203125) | Rhizosphere microbial communities from Carex aquatilis grown in University of Washington, Seatle, WA, United States - 4-CB3-27 metaG | ecosystem: Host-associated > Plants > Roots >...
GGGCCCGTCTTCGCCGACTAGATTTCCAACCCGCACCTGGGCCAGCCCCGCCAAGCCCGCGACAGGCGATCGAATCTCGGTGTACGAAAGGTTCAGCTCGGCTTGTCGAAGCTGGGATTTGGCCAAACGAACTTGGTCCTCGGCATCGCGCGCCGCAGCCTCGGCGTCCTCGACCTCTTGTTGGCTCACCACCTTGGCTGCTCCGAGATCTGTGCGGCGCACAAGCTGCGCCTTGTTGTGCGAGCGCGTGGTTTCGGCTCGTGCAAGTGCTGCTCGGGCAGATTCCACAGCGATCTGAAACTCGGCGCGGTCGATGCTGAATAGGAGCTGCCCCGGCTTGACGGTGGCTCCGTCTTGATAGCGCTGGGCCGCCAGGATGCCACGCACCCGCGCACGAATGTCGGCGTTGACGTACCCATCCAGGCTTCCGAGCGACTCGATGTAGAGCGGGACATCCTGCTTGACCACAGAGGCGACAACAACCGTCGGAGGCGGGGGCGCAGACGTGCCGGCCTTGCTCTCTGCGCATCCGACGGCGAACAGTGCAACGCAAGCAACCGCAATGACGCGAATAGGAGACCATTTCAATCGCATATCTGGCTTTAGCGCGCCGATCGCCAGGGTGCAATTGAGGCTATGACAAAGTTACATTCCCGACACGGAACAAAATCGGACTAATGACGCCCTACGAGATCCGTCGTCGCCTTCCAATGACGTGCCGACGCCTTCGCGCGGCCTGGCCGATGAAGCCATCTCAGGATCGTCCCCACTCATCCGTTCCCACGCCCCTGCTTCGCGCGTGCTCGGCCAGGCTTCTTCAGCTGTTTCGCCGTTGTCTCGAAGGCGGCGTCGATCGCTCGGGGCTTTGCGTCTTGCAGGGCATGGTAACGCTCGTACTCATGCTCGGCCTTCGCCTTCGCGACCTCCGCCGAGATCGTCCCGGCGTGATCGAGCAGCTTGCGCCCCGAAGCCTTGAGGAACTCGTCGAGCTTGTCGACCCAGTCGCGCATCGTCATCGGCTTCCGCTCGAGTGCCTGAAGCTCGGCGAACTCGATGTACAGGTTCACGATGCGGTGGAGTACCTGCAGCTCGGGCTCGGTTAGGTAGTTCTTCGCGATCGACGCGTCGGCCTTGCGAACCACGCCGCCCGGCCGCGTCGTCTGCATGCCCATGAAGGGCTTCTCGCCGTCGGCCCGTTCGTGGACGATCTGGGCGGCTGTGTGCCCGTGCGTCGCCCAGTGCATCTTGTTCTGCACGGTAGCGAAGAACTGCTGCGACAGCTCGGTGTCGGGCTGGTAGTCGCTGCTCGTCGCGTAGATGTCGAGGACCTTCTGGTAGAAACGTCGCTCGGACGCGCGGATCTCGCGAATCCGCTCGAGCAATTCGTCGAAGTAGTCGGTGTGGCCAGCGCCGGGCGGGTTCTTCAGCCGCTCGTCGTCCATCGTGAAGCCCTTGACCAGGTACTCCGACAGGCGTGCGTTTGCCCACTTGCGGAACTGCGTGCCACGATGGCTGCGGACGCGGAAGCCGACGGCGAGGATGGCCTCGAGGTTGTAGAAATGCAGGTTGCGCGAGACTTGCCGGGCGCCCTCGCTGCGAACTTGTAAGAACGGCTTACAAGTTGCCGCTTCGTCGAGCTCGCTCTCAGCGTAGATCTCGCGCAGGTGCTGAGTGATGTTCTGCGGCGTTGTCTGGAACAGCTCGGCCATCATCGCCTGCGTGAGCCAGACGGTCTCGCCCTCGAATCGGCACTCGATGCGCGTGCGCCCGTCCTCGGTTTGGTAGAGGAGCAGCTCGCCCTTGGGGGTGTCGTTGGTCGCCTGTGTCACAAGTCCTCCAGTATGGACGACGACTCGGCCGCCTTCCGCAGCGACTTGCTATCGTCGCCTCTTGGTGGCGCGCATCCAGGGAATACCGGCCTTTGCGCCGCGCGGCCATCGGGCGAGGTGCAATGGTCGGCCTAATCCAAGCCGCGTGGCGGCGAGGTCAGGTGAGCTGCTCTGGCCATGATGGCCTGGTCGAGCAGCGCTCGCTTTGCCCGCGCCAAGGAGGCCGCGTAGTCGCTAAGGCTCACGACCGTGGCGCCATCTCGACTGGATACCGGTGGAGTTGCCTCGAAAGAGAAGTCCACCTGGTCGGGACTGGTCTTGTTCGCTTTCTTCATCGGGGCGCTTCCTACGTGGTGAGGACCTTTTGTGCGCTCAATCTCTTTACTACAAGTCCCTCGAGCGCGGGGATGGATTCCAACGTCACCTCGCATTTCGGCCGAGCATCGCGGCGCGCGCGCTGGGCGGCGTCACATCCGTTCTTGCGTGAGCCGAACGATATGTCGAATAGTTCAAGGTACCTTCCTGGGGCAACGCCATCGTAGGGCAGGATCCGAACCTTGGAGGTCTCGCCTTCGTTCTCGGTCAAGGCGTCGCTGTGCAGCTTCAGAGCCAGGCTCTTGCGGTATGGCTCGATATACCGAACGGCGGTAAGTCCCGCCGCCACGATGTGGCGCGCGCAGGCGTGACAGGGATAGGTCGTGCAGTAAAGCGTCCCGCCCAGCATCTGGTGTCCCGCGGATTGGGCTGCCGAAATGATCGCGTGCAACTCGGCATGAACCGCCCGCGAGAATTCGATCAACCGTCCAACCGATGTGCCGGCTACAACCTTGGTGGCCCTGGCTGCGTCTTCCTGCTTCAAGAGCTCGTCCTTCACCAGAGCATCGACAATCTGCTTGGTGAGGGCATCCTTCTCCTCGCCGTTGTGGCACTTGGCGTGCCAATGGGCACACCTGCCATCCATTTCAGGGCTCCCCCGGTACAGCCCCCCGCCAGACTGCGGAACGTCGTTCCACCCTATTCCGAGGATCTTTCCCGTGGTGTCGGTGATGGCGGCGCCCACCTGCCGTGACAGACAAGCCGAATTGCGAGAGGCCGAAGCCGCATGGTACATCGCGGTCTCGTCCCCCGACGGCGTAACCACGGATGTGCCGAACATCAGATCCAGAAGCCTATCCAGGCGCTTCTGCAACGATCGTCGGTCGCCGTCGGATCTCAGAAAGTAGTCCGCCTTGGGGAAGGTGTCGCGAACCGTCTGGCCATGCAGCATCTCCTCGCCAGAGTCTTGGTCGACAAGCTCATAGACTTGGGGCAGGGACATCTGGGTTTGGAGTTGCAGGACCCTGACATCGAGAGGGGCGAAGACGCCGATACAATAGAGCATGTCCCGATACACCACCCGGAGGGTTTCAAGCTCCTCCTGGTTCTTAACCGAATCGATGATGTGACACACACGATCCGATCTGTAGGCGTCACCCTGCTTGGTCAGCTCTCTGCTGGTGGCGATTTCCCTGATGGCCAGGTCGGCAAGAATACTGGCGCCGTACTTCTGGCGAAGATCGTTTCCACCCTTGATCAGTTGCTTCACCCGCTCGAAGGCCCCCGCAGTTGTGACCTTGGTCGTTCGCTCCTCGATCAATTGACTGAGCTTAATGACCTTGCAGGTGTAGGCAAATTCCTGCTTCATCAGGTCGGCCAGCAGGGCGGCGACATCGTGCAAAGGGGATCCGATCGGCCCGCAGAGCGCGAATACGATCTCCTGGGTGTGGGTAGACCGAATGTCGACGGCCGTGCCTTCCTTCACCACCTCGAAGGGAAGATTCCCCGTGGCCCCTGCGCCTTCCGCGCTCCGTCCAGTCGCCATGGAAGCATGGTAGTTCGCCTGGCCGCCAGGCGCTACTTTTTCGTGGACATGGCAGACCTACCGTCGGAAAGCTCCCTTGCCTTTGGGAACCAATAGCAGCTTGTTCCCGCTCACGACGAGCATTTCCTCGTACATCTCCTCCCATCGCTTGTCTGCACGGTTCCACATTTTTCCGGATGGCACGTCCGGGGTGAGGGGGATCTTCCAGAGCTGGCACTGCCGCTTGGTGTATCGGATGAGCTGACTACGAATGATGTTCGTGGTCATGTCCGATGCCTTGTCCTTGTCGACGCGTTCTACGAATATCCGGCAGTCTTCGATATCATCGACGAGTCCGGTTTCGACGGCTTTGCTTTCGAGGAGACTGTCGAAAATCTTGCGCGCGTCCTCATGGCCGACACCACGGCCTCGGCTCCGCGCTCTCGACAATCCAAGTCGGGTTTCGTTGGGCTCTCGCAGGTGGAGAAACAGGTCGAACGCTTGGTCTCGCTCGCCAGGGCGAACGAGAGCGAGAAAGTGGCGAAAGAAGCTCCTGATACTTGTGGTGGCGTCGCGCGACCAGGCATCGGTGCGCGTAACTAGAAAGTGTGGGTCGATGAACAAGGGGGTATCGTTCTCGATGTCGATGTCGACGAAGTCGATCTCGTGTTGGGTGACTCCTAGTTGGAAGAACATAGAGAGTCTCATGGGGAGCTACGCGGCGGTTAGTTGGGCTACCAGGGCGGAGAGGAGGTGGTCGGCTGTGGTGCCGGCGGCTGCGAGTTGAGACTCCCACTGGTCCACCAGGGCCATCAACTGGTCCACCTTGGCGACGATGCGGCGTTGCTCGGCCAAGGGGGGGAGCGGGACGAAGAGTTCCTTGATCTTCTGAACATTCAGGTTGGGCTGGGCTCCCCCAGCAGCCAACAGGCGAACTTCGTCGTACTGCTTTTCGAGCAAGAGACGGAGGTAGCTCTGCATCGAAGGAAGCCCATCAAGGGGACAGATCGCCGCGCAGGCTTGGTTTATCGTGGCGGAGATCCCCAGCACAGCGACCTGACCGCGCGTCTTTCCTTGGCCGTAGAGGGCCACCAGGAGTGTGCCCGCTGGGTACAGTCGCAATCGGTGGCCTCGATCTGTCGGGCTGCTTCATGCCGTACCCCTGCGCGGGGGGCGTTTCTGCCGGACCAGGCTCGCTTCGTCTCGACGTCACGGCACTGCCCACCTCGTTCACGACGGTCACCCTGCGCGTCCCACACGCGATCCGCAGCACCAACGGCGGCACGATTCTCTCAGGCACCGTGGGCAACCCATCCGCGACCGTCGAAGGCGACTTCGCCATCTACACCTTCAAGGCCGCCGACATGGTGTTGACCGACAACACCAGCATCAAGCGCTGGTACTACGCCGGCCCGTGAGACGCGGGCTCTGGTCGCATGGTTCGACCCGGGCCAGTGCGGAACTACATCGTCTCGCCAGCAACCTGCGTCGCCTCGATCCTCGCCGCCACGGTTGCCTTCTTTCGCGACGACATGCGGTCGAGCCACAGGTAGATCACTGGGGTGGTGAAGAGGGTGACAACCTGCGAAAGGAAGAGCCCGCCCACCATGGCGATGCCGAGCGGTCGGCGCAGCTCGGAGCCGGTACCTCCGCCAATGGCGAGGGGAAGCGCACCGAGCAGTGCGGCCATGGTGGTCATCAAGATGGGGCGAAAGCGCAGAAGGCTCGACTCGCGGATCGCCTCTGCCGCGGTCGTACCGCGCGTGCGCCGCGACTCGATGGCGAAGTCGACCAGGATGATGGCGTTCTTTTTCACGATGCCGATGAGCAAAATGATGCCGATGAGCGCGATGATGCTGAACTCGGTCTTGGTCGCAGAGAGCGCGAGCAGAGCGCCAACGCCCGCCGATGGCAAAGTCGAGAGAATGGTGATGGGATGGACCAGGCTCTCGTAGAGCATGCCGAGCACAAGGTACACGGTGAGGAGAGCCGCCAGGATGAGCCAGGGTTGGCTGCTGGTGGAGCTCTTGAAGGCCTGCGCGGTTCCCTGGAAACTGCCCCGCAGACTGTCGGGGAAGTGCATCTCGGCTTCGGCCTTGTGAATGAGCTCGACGGCATCGCCGAGCGCAACGCCGGGGGCCAAGTTGAACGAAAGGGTGGTGGCTGGGAATTGCCCCTGGTGGTTGATGGCCAGCGAAGCATTGCCAGGGGCAAAGGTGGCGATTTCAGACAGCGGCACTTGCGCACCCGTGGGCGTCGACACGTAGATGCGGCGAAGGGCTTCGGGGCCGCTCTGCTGCGGACTCTTCGCTTCCAGGACCACGCGATAGTAGTTGAGTTGGGTGTAGGAAACCGCGACCTGGCGCTGGCCAAAAGCATCGTAAAGCGCCTCGTCCACCGCTTGAGGCAGAATGCCGAAGCGGGCAGCGCGTTCACGGTCGAGAGTCACACCAAGTTGTAAGCCAGCGGTCTGCTGGTCGGTGTTCACGTCTTTGAGCGCAGGCAGGCTGCGCAGCTTTTCGAGCACGCGAGGCGCCCATTGATTGAGCTCATCCAGGGTGGCGTCCTGAAGCGTGTATTGATACTGGGTGCGCGCCGAACGTCCGCCGAGGCGCAGGTCCTGGACGGATTGCAAGAAGAGGCGCATGCCAGGCAGACGGCCGACTTTGGGACGCAGGCGGGCGATGACCTCGTCGGCGGTGGACTTGCGCGCGGGCTTGTCTTTCAGAGCGATGAACAGAGTGCCGGCGTTGCCCGTCGAAGCATTCGACGAGCCGATGAAGGACACCACGTGCTCCACGTCGGGATCGGCCGATACGATGGCGTTGACTTTTTCCTGATTGGCCTTCATGGCTGCAAACGACACGTCCTGGCTGGCCTCGGTCGAGCCCATGAGCATGCCGGTGTCTTGCTGCGGAAACAGGCCCTTGGGCACGACCACGTAGAGAAAGACCGTGAAGGCCGCGGTGCCCACGGTAAGCGCGAGCGCGGCGACCTGATGGCGCAGGATCCAGTCGAGACAACGGGCATAAAGGCCCTGCAGCGCAGTGAAACCGCGCTCGGTCACGCGCACAAAGCGCGTGGGCGTTTCGCGCGTGGATTGGCGTAAAAGACGCGAGGCCATGGTCGGGGTCAGGGTGAGCGACACCACCGCCGACACGACGATGGCGATGCTCAGGGTGACCGAGAATTCGCGAAAGAGTCGCCCCACGATGCCACCCATGAGCAAGAGCGGAATGAAGACCGCGAGCAGGGACACGGTGATGGAGACGATGGTAAAGCCGATCTCGCGTGCGCCTAAATAGGCAGCGTCGGATGGCGACATGCCTTGCTCTACGTGGCGCATGATATTTTCCACCACCACGATGGCGTCGTCGACCACGAACCCGGTGGCGATGGTCAGGGCCATCAGCGACAGATTGTCGATGCTGTAATTGAGCAGATACATCACCGCGAAGGTCCCGGTGAGCGAGAGTGGGATGGCCACGGCCGGAATCATCGTGGCTCGCAGCCGGCGCAAGAACAGCAGGACCACGAGCACCACGAGGCCGATGCTCATGAGCAGAGTCGCCTCCACGTCGCGTACCGAGGCGCGAATGGTGCCTGCCCGATCGAGCGCGATTTGCATCTTGATGGCCGGGGATATGGAGGTCGCCAGGGTGGGCAAAAGGGCTTTGACCCGATCGATGGTTTCGAGAATGTTGGCGCCCGGCTCGCGGCGGACGACGAGCACCACGGCGCGCTTGCCATCGGCCCACCCCGCCACGCGATTGTTTTCCACGTCGTCGTACACCTTGGCGACATCGCGCAGACGAACGGGGGCGCCGTTGCGATAACTAACGATCACGTTGCGAAACGCCTCCGCCCCGAACAGTTGATCGTTGGACGACAGGACCAGCGTGCGCTGATCGTTGGCAAGCGCTCCCTCGGGACTGTTGACCGTGACTTGCGCGAGGGCCGTGCGCACATCGACCATGCCCAGGCCCAGACCCGCGAGGGCGTCGAGATCGACCTGCACGCGCACGGCGGGCTGTTGTCCGCCGCCGACAAAGACCTGACCCACGCCCTGCACCTGTGAAACCTTCTGCGCCAGGATGGTATTCGCCGTATCGTACACCTGCGCCAACGGCAGCGTGTCCGAGGAAAGTCCCACGATGAGCACGGGGGCGTCGGCGGGATTGACCTTGCGGTAGGTAGGCCGGCTGGGCAGGTTGGGGGGCAGCTCTCCCCCGGCTGCATTCATGGCCGCTTGCACGTCACGCGCGGCACCCGTGATCTCGCGGTTCAGATCGAACTGCATGGTGATGCTGGTGGCGCCCAGCGAGCTCGCCGAGGTCATCTCGGTAAGACCGGCGATGCGACCAAAACGGCGTTCGAGCGGGGTGGCCACCGAGCTCGCCATGGTCTCGGGGCTGGCGCCGGGCAGGGCCGCCTGCACGTTGATGGTCGGGAAATCCACGCGCGGCAGGGGTGCCACCGCCAGGTTGGCGTAGGCGGTCAGACCGGCCAAGATGAGCGCCACCGCCAACAGGGACGTGGCAATCGGACGGCGAAGAAAGGGCCCGGAAATGTTCACGTCACGGGTTCTCCGACAGTGGAAGCAGGTGGGACCACGGCGGATGCGCTCGGAGCCTTCGCACGTCCGAGATGGCGCAAACGGTCCATGGCCAAGTAAATGACCGGTGTGGTGTACAGGGTGAGCACCTGCGAAATGAGCAATCCGCCCACAATGGCGATGCCGAGCGGACGGCGCAGCTCTGCGCCCGTGCCCTGGCCAAGCGCCATAGGTAAGCCCCCGAGCAAAGCCGCCATGGTCGTCATCATGATGGGGCGGAAACGCAGCAGGCACGCTTGGTGAATGGCGCTCTCGGGATCGAGGCCTTTGTCGCGCTCGGCTTCGAGGGCGAAATCGATCATCATGATGGCGTTCTTCTTGACGATGCCGATGAGCAAGATGATGCCGATGAGTGCGATGATGCTGAATTCGATGTGGCAGACCAGCAACGCCAGCAGGGCGCCCACGCCCGCCGAGGGCAATGTGCTCAAGATGGTGATGGGGTGGATGTAGCTTTCGTAGAGAATGCCAAGCACGATGTACATGGTGATGAGCGCGGCGAGGATGAGGATGGGTTCATTGGCGAGCGACTCGGAAAAAACCTTGGCCGTGCCTTGAAACGACGGGTGCACGCTGGGCGGCAGGTCGAGCGACTGCATGGCCGCATCAATGGCGACCACGGCGGCGCCCAAGGCCTCCCCTGGCGCCAAATTGAAAGACAAAGTGGCGGCGGGGAACTGTCCCTGATGCGCGATGGTTGGGGTGTGGGACGACTGCTCGTAGTGGGCCATCGTGTCCAGTGAAATGGGATCGCCGGTGGCCGAGCGCACGTAGATGGAGCGCAGGGCCTTCGGATCCTGCTGGAACGCAGGCGAGACTTCCAGGATCACGCGATACAGATTGAGCTGGGTGAAGATGGTCGAGACCTGGCGCTGGCCGAAGGCATCGTACAGCGTGTCGTCGAGGTTTTGCGTGCTGACGCCCAGTTGCGATGCCATGTCGCGATCGATGACCAAGGAGAGCCCAAGCGCGGTGGACTGGCGATCGCTGGCCACGTCGCGCAGCACCGGCAAAGCCCTCATGGCATTGAGAACGCGCGGCGCCCAGATGTCCAGCTCGGTGGGGTCGGCGTCTTCGAGGGTGAGCTGGAATTGCGTTCGGCTGGTGCGCGTATCGACTTGCAGATCTTGTACGGACTGCAGATAGACCGCGATGCCAGAGACCTCGCGCAGGCGGGGCGCGAGACGGGCGATGATAGCGTCGGCGTCGGCCTTGCGCACGTGACGCGGCTTGAGCGTAATGGAGAGACGGCCGACATTGAGCGTGGGATTAGTGCCGTCAGCCCCAATGAACGAGGCCACGGCCTGCACGTCGGGATCGGCGCGAATCACATCCGCGGCCGCGCGCTGGCGGTCCATCATGGCGGGAAAGGAGATCGAGGGCGACGCTTCGGTGACGCCGATGAGAAGGCCGGTATCCTGCTGGGGGAAAAATCCCTTGGGAACAACCCAGGCCAGAAAAACGGTGAGGCCCACAGTGGCCAGCGTGGCCGCCAACGTAAAGCGTTTGTGGCGCAGCACCCAGCACAGACCACGGTCGTAAAAGCGCGCCATGGCATCCCAGCCACGCTCCAGGCTGAGCGCGAGCCAGCTGGGCGTCTGGTGCGCGCGCAAAAGGTGACCGCCCATCATGGCGGTCAAGGTGAGCGAGAGAAAGGCCGAGATGCCGATGGCGATGGCAAGCGTGACGGCAAACTCGCGGAACAGCCTGCCCACAATGCCGCCCATGAAGAGCAGCGGAATAAGCACCGCGACCAGCGACACGGTCAGCGAAATGATGGTGAAGCCGATTTGTTTCGCGCCCTTGAGTGCAGCTTCAAAGGGTGGCAGACCTTCCTCGATGTAGCGCGAGATGTTCTCGACCATGACGATGGCGTCATCGACGACGAAGCCGGTGGCGATGGTCAGCGCCATCAAGGTCAGGTTGTTGAGGCTGTAGCCACAAAGCTGCATGACCCCGAAGGTGGCGATGAGCGACAACGGAACCGCCACGCCGGGAATGATGGTGGCGCGAAACGAACGCAGGAAGAGATACATCACACCAACGACCAGGAGGATGGTGAGGATGAGCGTGAACTGCACGTCGTCCACCGAGGCCCGTACGGTTTCGGTCCGGTCGGAAATCACGGCGATATCGATGCCCTTGGGCATGGAAGCGCTCAGTTGCGGCAGGATGGCTTTCACGCTCTCCGTGACCGCGATGAGGTTCGCGCCCGGCTGACGCTGGACATTCATGATCACCGCCCGGCGTGCATTGGCCCAGCCGGCGAGCTGGGCGTTCTCCACGTCGTCGAGCACGACGGCCACGTCGGACAAGCGCACGGGCGAGCCGTTGCGGTAGGCCAGCACCAGGGGTTCGTAGTTGACGGGCTTCTCAATCTGGTCATCGACATTGACAGTATAATTTTGGCGCTGTCCGTCCAGCGAGCCCTTGGGCTGGTTGACGTTGGCCGCGACCAGGATAGTGCGCACGTCCTCGAGGGTAAGACCGCGGCCAGCTAGGGCCTCGGGATCTACGCGCACGCGGACGGCAGGCTTCACGCCGCCTCCCAAGGTGACAAGCCCCACGCCCGCCACCTGCGAGACCTTTTGCGCCAGGATCGAATCGACGTAATCTGCCACCTTGTTGAGCGGCAGAGTGTCAGAGCTGATGGCAAAGGTCAGGATGGGCGTATCGGCGGGATTGCTCTTGCTGTAGGTCGGCGGCGTGGGCAGGTTGCGCGGCAGAAGATTGGAGGCCGCGTTGATGGCGGCCTGCACGTCCTGCTGGGCCGAGTCGATGTCGCGATCCAGGTTGAATTGCAGGGTGATGAGCGACGAGTTGAGGCTCGACACCGAGGTCAATTGACTGAGCGCCGGGATCTGACCGAACTGCCGTTCGAGCGGCGTGGTGATGGACGAAACCATGGTCTCGGCGCTGGCGCCGGGGAAGCTCGTGGTCACCACGATGGTCGGGTAGTCGACCTGCGGAAGGGCCGCAACCGGCAATTGGAAGTACCCCACGAGTCCTGCGAGTAGCACGCCGATCATGAGCAGCGTGGTCGCGATGGGCCGGCGGATGAAGGGTTCCGAGATGTTCACGGGTTCTTCGCCTCACGAATAGGGGCTTTGCCCGCGCCCTTGCGGCCAGGGGACTCCTTGTTGTCACCTGGCTCGCGCGTCTCCACCAGAGCGCCGGGCTTGAGTTGGAACTGTCCCTCGGTGACCACGGTTTCGCCCGGCTTCAACCCTGAGCGAATCACGGCGAGCTCGGTGTCGGTGCTCTCTACCTCGACGGGCCGGGCCGCGACGGTCTTGTCCTCGCCCACCACGTAGGCGAAGGCACCGGAGGGTCCGCGCTGTACGGCCACGGCGGGTACGACCAGCGCGCCCTTGCGCAGTCCGAGGTGAAGGCGCGCCTTCACGAACTGGTTGGGCCATAGCACGCGGTCGGGATTGGCGAAGATGGCCTTGAGGCGGATGGTCGCCGTGGTGGCGTTGATCTGATTGTCGATGACCTCGAGGGTGCCAGTCGCCAAGATAGAGCTGCCGTCGCGCGAGAGAGCATCGACGGCGGGCTTGCCCTGGGAGAGCGCTCGTTGCACCCGCGGCAGCTCGTCCTGCGGCAGCGTGAACAGCACCGCGATGGGGTCGACCTGCGTGACCACGACGATGCCGGCGGCTTCCGCGGGATGCACCATATTCCCAGGATCGACCAGCCGCACGCCTGTCACGCCGTCGATGGGCGAACGGATGTGCGCATAGTCCAGCATCAGCTTGGCTTGCTCGATCTGTGCCTGATCCGTTCTCACCGAACCTTCTAGTTGTCCGACCAGAACGCCTTGGTCATCCGCCTGCTGTTGCGCGATGAGCTTGTCCTTGGCCACCCTGGTGTAGCGCTCGAGGTTGACCTTGCCGCCGCTCAATTGCGCCTGGTCGCGGGCCAGGGCTCCCTCGGCCTGATGGAGCTGGACGGCGTAGGGACGCGGATCGATGAGCGCGAGGAGCGTTCCGCGTTTGACGAATTGGCCTTCGCGAAAGGCCACGCTGTCGAGTCGGCCGTCCACTTGCGAGCGCACGGTCACGGTCTTGTAGGCGGTCACCGTGCCGAGCCCGTCGAGGGTCACGGGCATGTCGCGCGCGACCGCCTTGATGGCAACCACGGACACCGGACGCTTTTCGCCTCCGCCCGCCCCGGCCTTGTCCTTGCCCTTGTCCTTGCCGCTGGCACCACCACACCCCGTTACAAGCAGCAGAAGTGCGAGAACAAGGCGAGGCCGCCACGGTTGGAAACAAGGGAGCTTCATGATCGTCCTTTTTGCGTTCATTGTGTCATCGCCTTCCAAGCGCGCCCCACAACGCGGCTCGAGAGCTGGCTAGCGAAAACCGTGCGCTCACTTCCTGGGCCGCGGCCGTGGTGCGAGTCACCTGTGCGTCGGAGAGCTCGATCACGCTGCCCATGCCAGCGGCGTAGCGGGCCTCGGCCAGTTGCAATTGCTTCCTGGCGTTTTCGAGGGCCAAGAGCGAGGCTGACAGGGTGGCGCGCGCGGCGCGCACGGCCAGCGCGGCCTGCTCTACGTCGATGCGAACTTGAAGTCGGAAGGTGTCTTCTTGCGCATGGATCGAATGCAGATTGGCTTGAGCCTCGGCGACTTGGCCCTGGGTTAGGCCGCCTTGAAAGATTGGCCAGGTCAAAAGCGCGCCCACCCACCAGTTGGGAGCAAGGTTGTCGAGAGCCACGCCTGTTCCGGCGATGCTGGCTTGGGCCTGGAGATTGGGACCGTAGCTGCCCCGTGCGGCCGCAACCATCTTTTCTTGGGCTTCGCGCTGCTTGGCGAAGCTCGCCAGCTCGGGCCTGTCGTGCAGCGCGGATTCGAGCAAGCGATCGATGGGCGCGTCTTCATCTGCCACCGGCGGCATGTCGTCGGTGCCCGGTTCATAGCGCGTGACCGTGGACCGACCAATCGCCTGACTGAAGGCAGCGCAAGCGAGGTCGTAGGCATTCTGGGCGCTGATGAGCTGCACCTGGGCGTTGGCCAGGCCGGTTTCCGCGGTGACCTGGTCGATTTCCGGTCGCATGCCTTCGGCGAACAACTTCTGGATCTGATCCACATGCATCTTTTGGTTGGCCACGGCCTCAGCCGCGACATCGATCAGATCCCTTTGCGCGCGCGCCTGGAAGTAGGCCTTGCGCACGTTCGAGATGATTTGCACCTGGACGGCGTGCTCGCTTTGGGTGGCCGCCGACTCGCTCGCTTGCGCCGAGCTCCAGCGATCCGAGGTCTGACCAAAATCGTAGATGAGCTGCGAGGCCGTGGCGCCAAAGGTGAAGAAGTCAGACGTTCTTGTCCAGGACGTGGTGAGCGCCACAGGTGCCGATGATGTCGCAGTCGAGGTGCCGGTTGCGGTGGCGCTGGGGAAGAACACGCGGGGCTTGTTTGTGGGATTGTAGGTCAGTCGCTGGTACTGGCCAGTTCCCACCACCTGGGGCAGATACTGCGATCGACTCTCCACGACGTGAGCCGAGGCCACGTCCACGTTGGCGCGCGCCTGCGCCTCCGAGGGATGGGAGTGCAAGGCCAAGTCGATCGCCGCGTCGAGCGTGATGGTTTCCTTTGCTGGCGCAGCGCCCGCCTCGCTGCAGAAAGCGCAGACAGCTAGAAGGTTAACTGCGAAAAGCGCACACTTCAAAAGGCGTTGGGACCGCTTCATGGCAGGGAAACATACAACGGCGCCAGATTCGATGAGCGGTTTGCGATGGGCGCCTTCGGTCGGCCGGATAAGCTGGCAGGACATGCGTTGCGCTATTGCAGAAACGGTGCCTAGCAGAAAAACGGGGACCTGAATGCACCCCTGCTCGTCCAAGGCACGCTTCCTGCTTGACTGACCATGTCCGTTGGTGCGATCTGCCACACGTCCGAGGGAGCAAAGCGTGGAACATTACCGTCGCGAGAAGGTCGTAGTCCTAGCTCGACAAAGCGTTTCGTGGAGCGTACTGGCGGCCAGCGTCCTGGCTGCCTGTGCAACCCCGGGCGAAAGCCAGCCAGTGGTGAACGTGGCACCCGTACCCGAGGCCACCAAGCCTGAAGCTGTGTCGTTTTTCGGGATCTTTCGCAACGGTCGCATGAGCCCGGAGGCCTGGGAAGACTTCGGAAAGGTACTCTCGACGCCTTTCAGTCACGGCATCTGCAAGGCCGCCTATGACATTATCTTCACCGATGCAGATCCGCAGCTCGCGGACGCGATTGACGACTACGCGAAAGAGAATGGCGTCTCGGATGAGCTGCTCGAAAAATTTGCTCCGCTCTCCCAGGGCGACACCATCCTCTTGATCGCGATGGATGGGCAGCTTCCAAAGCTGGCCGCGAGCCCGGAGAAGGCATCCAAGCCAACGCAGGATCCGGCATCCTCTGGCTCTGGGCAAGGCAACTATGGCGGGTCCGGCGCAAGTCAGGGAGGCGCTGGTCCAGGCGGCAGTCGCGGCATGGGACACGGCGGTGGAGGCCGCGGAGGCATGGGCGGTCGACGTGGTCAGTCAGGGCCCGCACCGCAGCCCAAGTCTGACAAAGGATCCTGGGAACTGACGGCTTTCCTCTATTCCGTCCGCCTTCACAAGTCGACGGGACAGGTAGACCTGAAACAGCAGGGCCAGGACATCGACGGCGATCTCAAGCTGTTCGCAGCCAAGCTGGGAACAGAGATCCCCGGCGTGCCTTGCCGTGGCTGGGATCGGGGCATCAAAGTCGATGCTGAAGCCGTGCGCAAATTGGCGGAGCCGTAGGATCCCGATTCTCTGTGCGGCCTTTGCATGTCTGCGCAATCCCACTCAAGTCGGCGCTCCATTCTCACGATCTTGGTCGTGAGGCATCATCCGTGACCATCGCCCTTCATTCCCGCGCTTCGTTCGCGCGTCATCGCAACATCCTACCGGCGAGGAGATAGGACGTGTCCGTTACATCCATTGCGTCTCTCACACGCCAGCAGATCGCCAGTCTGTCGAGAAACGATCTCCAGGCCGTGCCGGCGACAGATTTCACCCAACTCTTGGCCTCTCAAATCGCGGCGTTCACCACGACCGAAGTGGCACAGCTTCAGACAGCGCAAGTCTCCGCGCTGACGACGAGTCAGTTCCTCGATTTCAGCGCGGCCCAGCTGTCGGTCTTGAGTCGGGCACAAATCGGCGTGCTCACCTCGGA
>Ga0265342_10002605_pt1 | contig 15450 bp, 20 predicted proteins | sample 4CB327metaG_FD_203125 | JGI IMG/M metagenome (GOLD analysis project Ga0265342, IMG submission 203125) | Rhizosphere microbial communities from Carex aquatilis grown in University of Washington, Seatle, WA, United States - 4-CB3-27 metaG | ecosystem: Host-associated > Plants > Roots >...
TTGATAAACAACGACTTAATTCTTCTCGTTCAGGTAAATCAAACCTTTGGTATTTTTTCACGCAGCAACTCCTTTTTCCTGTTATTATACAGGAATAGAGTGTTGCATTGAGAACTTGAACCTACTCACACACCTAATTATTCCAGCCCAGACGCGATAAATCGCGTCTCTGCCACGAACCATAACCACAAATTGTCACACATCGTAATACAATAGTTCTTGATTTTATATTTTGAATATGTTATTTAGATATTGGAGGAGTGGCCGAGTGGTTTAAGGCGCCTGTCTTATAAACGGGTACCCCCAAAAGGGGTCGAGGGTTCAAACCCCTCCTCCTAATAATTATTTAAGAATATTCACCTCCGCCCTTTCCATGTGACTTGGTTCCCCAGCCCCAGATAAAAACATCATCCTGGGCGCAGCACGCTGCGCCCCTACGGGCTACCGCAGAAATTCAAAGTTCTGGTGACACACACCTAATTATTTGCACCTCGATCAAAATTTTTACAAAACGATTCAAATATCGCATTACGATTGTTTACTAGTTATAACTAGTAAAATCTGAGATTGCCACGCCCCGCGAATGTGGGGTTCGTAATGACGAATAACGGGCGAATATTATTCGCCCCTACGGGCTACCGCCGAAATTCGATAATCGATATTCGATATTTGATGGCCAAAACGCCCCTCAAGATTCTAACTCCCTCCAACTCCCTCTTTGCAAAAGAGGGAGAGCGGAGTTCGGTACCCTCGCTTTTGTAAAGAGAGGGCCGGCGGCAGCCGGGGAGAGTTAGCGGCGAGATTGCCACACTACCCTGCTACGCTAAAGCTTCGCAGAGGCAGGCCGCTCGCAATGACGGGCGGCCAAGGTGAGCCGCCCCCTACGGATCATTAGTAATGACAAAATAATATAAAAAATATAATTTATTGTTCTTGACCTTTTGGTATAATATTGCGATAAAAAGGAGATTATTTATGGGTAATAAGAAATTGGTTAAGAAAGCCGGTGTGGTATTGGTGCCGCAGGAAATTATCGAAAAGAAGATATTTTTTATTCGCGGCAAGAAGGTGATGTTGGACAGGGATCTAGCGGAGATGTACGGCGTCGACACCCGTCAGCTTACGCGTCAGGTTCGTAGGAATGTTTCTCGGTTTCCCGATGATTTTATGTTTTATCTAAGCTTAGATGAAATCAAGGACTTGAAGTGCCACTTTGGCACATCAAGTTGGGGCGGCACTCGTAAGCCGGCAATGGTTTTTACCGAGCAGGGCGTGGCAATGCTTTCCAGTGTTTTGAATAGCGAACGCGCCGTGCAAGTAAACATTGCAATCATGCGGGTATTCGTAAGGATAAAAGAAATTGTTACGAAACATAAAGAGTTAGCTCAACGCCTGGAACAATTGGAGCAGCGGATGGAGCGCAAGGACGAAGAGGTGCAGGCAATATTTCAGGCAATTCGCGACTTAATGGCGCCGTCCCCGGCAAAACGAAAACCCAGGATCGGATTTCACCAATGACAGTCAAAAAATAACGGGTGGGTCATGACCTGCCCCTACAAATCATTCGCAATGACGAATCAGGGGTGTTCTTCGGCCTCGTAGTCGGCGTCGAGCTTTTTCTCGAAGTGGTCGGTGATCTTTCTAGCTTCAAAGTATAATTCGGATACGATCCGGTGGCGTCTGCCGGTGTCGGTCTTGATGTCGGTGCCTTCCCTGGCCAGATTATCCAGTTTTTTCGTATCGACATTTTTAGCATATTCGGGGCAGACGATCATCCCGGCGCGCAGCAACCCTTCGCATAATAAGATGCGGACCATCTCGGAAAAGCTTAGATCGTTGCGTTTTGCCATTTTTTTAAGATGTTCGGTTTGCCATTCGGTCAAGAGCACTTGGTGGCGCTTCAACATATTTACTCTCCTTTTTGATCGGTTTAAATTTTGGTTACAGCGGCAATATTATATAAGACGCCCACCTAACCGGAAAGCTAAATTTGAAGGGCTATAGATATGGAGGCCAAAAAATCGAGAAATTCCTTCCCACTTATTGTTAATGGTTGTAGAATAATTGCTATGGCGGAAGATAAGATCTTAAAGGAGGCGAAGGACCACGGGGATATCTATGAAGCCCTTATTATCTTTCGCGACCTCACCGAGATCGATAATTCCGGCGGCACAATGGACTTTAAAAAGCTGCAAAATTTTTTTAATGACCTGATTCTGCCGCATTTTAAAAACGAAGAAGATGATATCTTCCCGGTGATCGTTAAATCCGGCACCGACGCCGAACGCGCGATAGTCGATGAGCTTAAATCTGAGCATATCCATATGAGCAAGGAGATCGAACGTTTTGATCACGCGGTCGGCTGGGCGGCAGAAGCCGATGCGGAAAAATTGAAGGAGATCGTGCGCCCGCTTTTGTGGCAGTTGTTAAAGCACGCGCATAAGGAAGATGAATTTATCTTCCCTTGCCTGAAAAAATACCCGGCAGCTTCTTAAAGAAAATCCTGCAGATACAAGGGGAAAAAAGTTAACAATAGGGGAGATTTACCGGTTTGCAAAGCGTACTTTTTCTATAATATTATAATATGTGGCCGGAAAATGAATATTTGATGTATTTGGGGATAAAGATGCACGCCTGGATCTTATTTTTCGGGGCGTGCTTTGCTCTTGCCTTTGCCCTGGTGATGATCTATGTCGTTACGATCCTGGCGTTACGTAAAAAAAATCTTGATGCCGCCTTTGTTTACATGGTTTATGCGCTTGCCCGCGCCGCTGAAGCGAAAGAGGAAGGGACCGGCAACCACATCTTACGTGTGGGGCAATTTTGCGCTTTGATCGCCAAGACTTTGGGGTTGCCCAGGCAGTTTGTCAAAGATATACGGGTCCAGGCGGTTTTGCACGATGTGGGTAAGATCCATATTCCCGTGGATATATTGATAAAACCAGATTCTTTCACTGCCGAAGAGTGGGCGATGATGAAGCAGCACCCCGACTATGGGGCGATGATCGTCGGGAGCCACCAGAAATTATCCATGGGCAGGAATATCGCCCTTACCCACCATGAAAAATGGGATGGGAGCGGTTATCCTCACGGTTTAAAAGGGGACGAGATCCCTATTGAGGGCCAGATCATCGCTGTCTGCGACCAATATGATGCCTTAAGGAGTGAGCGGTCATACAAACCGGCTTACAGCCATAAGGAGGCTTATAGAATAATCACCGAGGGCGACGGCAGGACCAAGCCGGAACATTTTTCGCCGCGCGTATTAAATGCGTTTAAGGCGGCCAGCGGTGAATTTGAGAAAGTATACGAGAAGATGAAAGATGATTCCGCGGCGCACACTTGACCCTGGTAAAAATATTTCTGCATAACCCGCGATATTTGGTAGAATAGCTTCATGCTTAATCGTATCTGGTTTAAAAAATTTGCAATCTGCAATCTGCCATGCCTGCCGGCAGGCAGGCAATTTGTTATAGCCGCCATTTTGCTGGTTTTACCGCTGGCGGCCCATGCTGATAATTTTTCCGACGCGGCCAAAGATTATATCTACGGCGATTATCAGGATTCATTAAACAAAGCCCAGGCTTTTAAGCGCGACCCTCAGGGGATGTATCTTATGGGGTTAAATAATTTAAAGTTAGGCGATTACCCTAAGGCCCGCGAATGTTTTAAGGCGGTTACGGCAGCGGGCAGCAGCAGTATGTTTACCGATCAAGCGCGGATCAAAATTGCCGATACCTATTTTTTAGAAAAAAATTATCCGGTTGCGAAAAAAGAGTATTTAAACCTTCAAGGCTCGCCGGTTGCGAATAATTTTCTCTCATTGATCTATCTGCGTTTGGCCCAGATCGCGGCGAAGGAGGGCAATTGGCAGGAAAAGGCAGATTATACCAATAAGATCAAGGCACAATTTCCTAAAAGCGCGGAGATGAAATATATTGAAGTTCTGGAAGCCCATGGTGATTTTTTTACTGTTCAGGTCGGGGCCTTCAGCTCGATCGATAATGCCGAAGCGATCCGCAAGGATCTCAAGGGCCGGTATGAGACTTATGTGGTTAAAGATGTGCGCCCGTCACTGACGATATATAAGGTGCGCGTGGGCCACTTTACGCAGCGCGCGGCGGCGGAGGCGGTTTGCGCGAAGATGCTCAACGAAGGCTTTCCTGCCATTGTTTACCCCTGACCACACTTTGTGTGGTAGAGCAATAGAAAATCGACAATCGAAAATAGAAAAACAGCCTCGAATGAGGTTCTTGACAAAAATAGCTTGAGGAGTACAATTTATCTTTCGACAAGGATGTCCTTTATTGCGGTATAGCGGTAAAGGATTTTTTCATTCTTATGAATAAAAAGTTTAACCGACAGATGACCGTGGCGGGAACATTGATGTTTATTCCCGCGGTATTGTTCGCCGGGGCTTTTGCCGGTTACATGGTGAGTGAATTTTTTGCGTTTCGGGGTTTAGCGCGGTTTCTGGTGATGGGTATTTTTTTTGCCGGTTCGATTTTTGAAGCGATGCGCTTAGTCAGATTTACCTTAGCTTTATTAAAGGAAGAAAATGCAGGAAAGTAGCGGCGCGTTACCGGAACTTCCTAATATTATTAAGATCATTGCCGCCCGTTGCGGCGATACGCCGATGGGGCATTTTTTATCGGCCTGGGAGAATATTATTTATTCCGCTGCGATCTCGCTCTTGATCGTGGCGGTAACTTATTTCGGTACACGTAAGTTGGAGCTTGTTCCCGGCCGTTACCAGAACTTTTTAGAGGCGATATTCGGCGGGATCGATGATTTCGTTACCTCGATCTTAGGCGCTAAGGGGCGCAAATATGTCCCCTTTGTCGGTACGCTTTTTATCTATATTATTGTGATGAACCTGATCGGGCTTGTTCCTTTTTTAAAGTCGCCGACTTCGAGCTGGTCGACAACCTTGGCTTTGGCCTTGTGTGTTTTTGTCTATGCCCAGTATACGGCATTTAAGGAGCTCGGGTTTTTCGGCTATGTGGACCACCTGGCCGGTCAGCCGCGCGGCGGGTTGCTCTGGTCGATAGTTTTGCCGGTGATGATGTTTGCGATGCACGTCATTGCGGAGTTGGTGCGGCCCTTAAGCCTTTCGCTTCGTTTGCGTACTAATATCTGGGGCGAGGATATGCTCTTGGCGATGATGGCCGCCGCCGGCCTTAAAGGTTTGCCGATGTATTTTTTTATGACAGCATTGTCGCTGATGACCGCGGTGGTCCAGGCGATGGTTTTTGCTTTATTGGCTACGGTTTATTTGGCGCTCGTGCAGAAGCACGAAGAAGCTCACTAAAAAAGGAGAAAGGATATGGACTACAAGGTTGCGTTGGCGTTAGCGATGCCGGTGGCGTTCGGCCTTGCGGCATTAGGCTCGGGTATCGGTTTAGGGCGTGCAGTCGGTTCGGCGATGGAAGCAATCGGCCGTCAGCCGGAAGCCGCGACGAAGATCTTGATCTATATGGCCGTCGGTTGCGCGTTTATCGATACGATCGCGATTTTCGGTATGTTGGTACTTTTTAGTTTCTTGAAGTAATTATGGGGCTTTTAAAACTTTTAAGCAGCAGCGAGATCATTGCCCAGTTAATCAATTTTCTGGTGCTGCTTTTTGTCTTGCGTGTCTTGGCTTGGAAAAAGATCATCAATTTTCTTGATGACCGGCGCGCCCGTATTGCCTTTCAGGTAGAAGAGGTCGAGCGGTTGAAGCTCGAATCGGCGGCGTTAAAGGCTAAGGCGGATGAACAGATCAAGAATATTGAGGCGATTGCGATGCGCAAGCTTAAGGAGGCAGAAGAGGCGGCACAATCCTTAGCCGATGATATCAAGAAAGATGCGCGCAAAGAGGCCGAGCGGATCATGGCGCAGGCGCAGAGCAATGTGCGTTACGAGGCGACCCGGATCAAAAACGAATTAAAAAATGAGATCATTGATATGGTGATGCAGGTGAGCGAACAGATGATCGAACATAAGATGGATCCTCAGACGGATCGTAAATTGGCCGAAGAATTTTTAGCTAACCTGGATGAGGCAAAATGAAGAAGAAGATCTTGGCCCGCCGCTATGCCGAAGCTTTTATCTCTTATAGCCAGGAGACGATCGGCTTAAAGAAGGCGGTAGAAGAGTTTAAGGTTTTGCGCTGGATCATTACTGAAAATCCGGGTTTTATCGATTTTTTAACCAACCTCGGGGTGATGCAGAGTGAAAAGGTCGAGTTTGTGGAAAAGGTCTTAGACGGTAATTTTTCCCTGGAGATGCGTAATTTTTTAAGGCTTTTGATCGCGAAACGCCGGGTCGATTTTTTGCCGGAAATTACCGATTATGTTAAAGAAAATTATGCGCGGGAAGGGGCGCTGGAGACAGTTTTAAAGTCGGCTTATCCTCAGGATGCCGATATTATTAAAGGGATCAAAGCGAAGATCGAGACCCAGACCGGACGCAAGATCGCGCTGTATATGGCGATCGATCCCGATTTAAGGGGCGGTGAACAGGTGTTGATGGGGAACAAAATTATTGATGGGTCGGTCCAAAGAAGGCTGGCTGAGTTAAAGGAAAAGCTGCAAGCTGTAGTAATAGTGTAATTATGGAAATCAGGCCGGAAGAAGTAACATCAATCATCAAAGCAGAGATCGCGAAATACAAGGTGAGATTACGCACCGATTCAGTGGGCAAGGTAATCCAGGTCGGCGATACGATCGCGCGCGTTTATGGGCTCGACAACGTGATGGTCGGAGAACTTGTGGAATTTCCCGGCAACATCATGGGCCTGGTGATGAACCTGGAAGAAGATAATGTGGGCGTTGTGATCTTTGGCCCGGATAATCCCGACAAAGATATTAAGGAAGGCGATATCGTCAGAAGCACCGGAAAGATCTTACAGATCCCTGTGGGCGAGGCGATGGTCGGGCGTATTGTTAACGCCTTAGGCGTGCCGATCGACGGTAAAGGGCCGATCCTGACTAACCGTTTTCGTCCGTTGGAGGCGAAAGCCCCTTCGGTCGTCGAGCGCCAGCCGGTAAAGGAACCTTTAGAGACCGGGATTAAAGCGATCGATGCGATGATCCCGATCGGCCGCGGCCAGCGTGAGCTGCTTATCGGCGACCGCCAGACTGGTAAGACGGCAATCGCCATTGATACGATCATCAATCAAAAAGGTAAGGGTGTTTATTGTATTTATGTCGCGATCGGGCAAAAAATATCGAATATTATTGCGGTTTCGGAAAAGCTGGCGCAATACGGCGCTTTGGAATATACCACGATCGTCAGCGCTTCGGCGCGGGCTTCGGCAAGTTTGCAATATATGGCGCCTTATTGCGGTTGCGCCATCGGCGAAGAGTTTATGTATGCGGGTAAGCACGCTTTGGTGATCTATGACGATCTTTCTAAGCACGCACAAGCTTACCGGCAGATCTCGCTTCTATTACGCCGCCCTCCGGGCCGCGAGGCTTACCCGGGCGACGTATTTTACCTGCACTCACGCGTTTTGGAGCGTGCGGCAAAACTACGCGATGATTTGGGCGGCGGTTCGATGACCGCGCTTCCGCTCGTCGAGACCCAGGCCGGAGATATCTCGAGCTACATCCCGACCAATGTTATCTCGATCACCGACGGCCAGATCTACTTAGATAGCGATCTTTTTTATTCCGGTGTGCGCCCCGCGATCAATGTCGGTTTATCGGTGTCGCGCGTCGGCAGTAAAGCGCAGACGAAAGCGATGCGCCAGGTAGCGTCGCAGTTACGCCTTGATTTGGCCCAGTACCGTGAGCTTTACGCCTTTACCCAATACGGTTCGGAGATCGATAAGACGGCGCAGGCGCAATTAAACCGCGGTAAGCGCATGGTCGAAGTCTTGAAGCAAAATCAATATGATGTTATGAACCTTGCGCAGAAGGTTGTTATCCTTTATGCCGGTATCAAGGGGCTTTTAGATGATATCGAGGTCAGTTCTTTACGCGAATTCGAGAGTAAACTCTATCATTATCTGGAAAAACAGCACCCTGAGCTGATTGCCGAGATCGAAGAGAAAAAAGCGTTAAGCGATACGTTGTCGGAGAAAATATCCGCGGCGATCGAAGCGTTTAAAAGCGAATTTAAAACGGTGAAAGCATGATCGTACAATCGCTGCGCCAGATACGCCGGCGCATCAAGAGTGTCGAGAATACTCAGAAGCTGACCAGCGCGATGGAGATGATCTCGATCTCGAAACTGCGTTCCACGCAGAATCAGCTTAAGAGCTTTGAACACTATTTCCATGCCTTGGAAGGTATTTTGTGCGATTCGGTAGGGTGCCTTGCCGGTGGTGACCACAAGTTTTTAGCTAAAGGCAAAAGTAAAAAAATATGCCTTTGCGTGATCTCGGCCGATACGGGCTTGTGTGGTATCTACAACAACAGCGTATTAAAGGCGGCATCGGATTTTTTAGCCAAGCACAAAAAGCAAGAGGTCGTCGCAGTTTGTGTGGGAAAAAGAGCTTTGCAATTTATGGAGAAGCGCGCTATTCCGGTTGCGGCTTCGTTTCTCTCGCTTAACGGCAAGTATTCGCATGCGGCGGCGGATTCGATCGCGCAAAAATTGGTGGAGATCTTTTCATCCAATAATGCCGGCGAGGTCCATGTGGCCTATACTTTGTTTGAATCGGGTTCGCGTCATATCCCGGCCACTGAGAAGATATTAAATATCGAGATGCCGCAGGCGGAAAAGAATGTTTTTTTTGTCGAGCCGTCGATCGATGGTTTGATCAATGCGCTGGTTCCGTCTTATATCTCGGCACGGCTTCGGTTTATTTTGCTTAATGCTTTTGCGTGTGAACATTCGGCGCGCGGTATTGCCATGGGGGAAGCAACCGACAATGCCGCCGAACTTTTAGATACTTTAATCTTAGTGCGTAACAAAGTGCGCCAGGCGAATATTACCCGTGAGATCATCGAGGTGATATCTTCGTCCGAGGCGCTGAAGGGGTAAATTATGGCAGAAGGAATAGTTATCCAGGTTATCGGGCCGGTTGTGGATGTGCGTTTTCCGGAAAATGAAGTGCCGCCGCTGTTAAACGGCGTACGTATCACCGAGGCGGAAAAAAATATCAATCTTGTCTTGGAGGTCGTGCAGATCATCGGCGATAATGCCGTGCGCTGCGTAGCCTTGGGTGCGACCGAAGGCTTATACCGCGGGATGAAAGTGCAGGATATGGGTACCTCGATCGAGGTCCCCGTGGGGCAGCAATGTTTAGGGCGTATCTTTAATGTTTTAGGCGAGACGATCGACGGTAAGGGGCCCTTGACCGGTACCCCAAAACGTTACTCGATCCACCGTGATTCGCCGAATTTTCAACAGCAATTACCGATCGCGAATATTCTTACGACGGGCTTAAAGGTCATCGATCTATTGGTGCCTTTTCCGCGCGGCGGCAAGATCGGTTTATTCGGCGGCGCCGGTGTCGGTAAAACTGTTCTGGTCATGGAGCTTATCCGTAATATCGCCCAGGAAAAGGGCGGTGTTTCGGTTTTTGCCGGCGTCGGGGAACGTACCCGCGAAGGTAATGAATTGTGGCTTGAACTTAATGAATCTAAAGTCATCGAAAAAACCGTTGTCGTTATGGGCCAGATGAATGAACCGCCGGGCGCGCGTTTACGCGTGGGTTTGTCGGCTTTAAGTATGGCCGAATATTTCCGCGATGAAGAAAAACGCGATGTCTTGTTTTTCATCGACAACATTTACCGCTACATCCAGGCGGGTAGCGAGCTTTCTACCCTTTTAGGTAGAATGCCCTCGGCAGTAGGTTACCAGCCGAATTTAACGACCGAGATTGCGGAGCTTGAAGAGCGTATCGCTTCGACCCGTGACGGGTCGATCACTTCGGTACAGGCGATCTATGTGCCGGCGGATGACCTTACCGATCCGGCGGTTGTAGCGACTTTTGCTCATCTTGACGCGAAGATCGTGCTTTCACGCCAGATCGCGGAGCTGGGTATTTATCCGGCAGCCGATCCTCTGGATTCGACCTCGCGTATTTTAGACCCGCGCCTTTTAGGTAACGAACATTATGATACGGCGCTGCGTGTGCAGACGATCCTGCAGCGCTACAAAGACCTGCGCGATATTATTTCGATCTTAGGTATCAATGAACTTTCTGACGAAGATAAGTTGACGGTTTACCGCGCGCGCAAGGTACAGAAATTTTTCTCTCAGCCGTTTTTTGTCGCGGAGGCCTTTTCCGGTTTGCCGGGCCGTTACGTTAAGCTGGAAGATACGATCCGCGGGTTTAACATGATCATCTCCGGCGCACTTGACGATGTTCCGGAGCAGGCGTTTTATATGGTCGGGACGATCGAGGAAGCGGTTGAAAAGGGCAAAGCGCTTAACGCGGTAGGGGCAAAATGAGAAGTTTCCCGGTCGTGATCGTCAGCGCGGATAAAGATATTGCCGAGTTTTCGGCGGTGTCGCTGGTTGTGCCGGCCGGCTTAGGCTATGCCGGTATTTTGGCGGGGCATGCGCCGTTTATCTCGCTTTTAAATCCCGGCAAGATATCCTTAAGGCAGGCTGACGGCGGGCAATTTACTCTGGAAAATTTAGCTCACGGCTTTGTGCGAGTCTTGGATAACCGCGTCACGATCGTGATCGATCAGAAAAAAATCGCTTAAAATCATGGCACCGGTTATTTTTATTGCCGGGCCGACCGCATGCGGCAAAACCGACCTTGCCGGAGTCCTGGCGCAGCGCTTAAATGCCGAGATCATCTCCTGCGATTCGATGCAGGTCTATATAGAGCCGCAGATCATTACTTCCAAACCATCTCCTCGATTATTGGAAAAGATACCCCATCATTTTATTGATATTGTAACGGTTGAATCGCCTTACAGCGTTTACGATTATTCTTCAAAAGCGAGCGAAACGATCGAAACTCTTTGCGGCAAAGGTAAAAGCGTGATCGTCTGTGGCGGCACGGGGATGTATATGAAGGCGCTTTTGGACGGCATCTTTAAGGGCACCGGCCGGGATGATAAAGTACGCGAGGCGCTTGAGGCGCAAGGCAATGACGAATTATACGCTCGATTAGTGAAGGTCGACCCGGTTTCGGCAAAAAAAATATCGCCTAATGATACGCGCCGGCTGGTGCGCGCGCTTGAAGTTTATCAGATAAGCGGCGTTACGATCTCTCAGAGGCAAAAAGAAATAAGCGGGCTTTGGGGTAAGCGCGATATCAAAATTTTCGGTTTGCAAGTGGAGCGGCGCGCGCTTTATGGGCGTATCGACAAGCGTACCCAGATGATGTTTGAGGCGGGTGCGGTCGAGGAGGTAAAGCGCCTTTTGCAATTAAAATTAAGCCTTACTGCCGAAAAGACGATCGGCATTAAGGAGATAAAAAGTTATTTAGATGGTGGAGCTACCCTGGAAGAAGCTAAAGCGGCGATAAAAAACAATACTCACCATTATGCCAAGCGCCAGATGACCTGGTTCAATAAAGATAAACGCATCCAATGGCTCGATGCCAATAATATCTCCTCCGAACACCTCGCCGACCAGATATTAAAAACCCTGTGATTGAATTTGTTTTAGTTTTACGGTAGAATATTTTTGTTCGGATGGCTTTATGCCGAATAAGGGGAGGCAGTTGTGGATAAACGCCGTTATATGCGCTTGATCGCCCAGCTTGAGGTCAAAGTCGGCCGGATTTCCGGAACGGGTTTGGATGAATTTATTTCCGTGACCAGTAAGGATATCTCGGTGGCCGGGGTCGGCCTGACCAGCGAGGCCAGATTCAGCAAGGGTGAACCATTAAAATTGATCATTCGGTTGCCTGATGATATTACCGTTCATGCTGTTGGTGCGGTAAAATGGGTTACGATGCGGGAAAATCTTTATGCTGCCAACGGGCACGATTTTGCATTTGGTATAGAGTTTGTACAGATATCAGATAGTGACCGTAAAGAGATAGAAAAGTTTATTGCGCAAACCGGTTATGATCCTTCCGATTTATCTGATCCGGCAGCCTGATGTAATATTAAATTATGCATGAAACAAATTTTAGCGAAAAAGCACTATTGGTATTGGTCGATGATGGGCACCTGCGTTGGCCGGTCGAGGTGATCGCGGCTGAGTTTAAGCACCTGGTTGCTTCCGCGGGCATCGATGTCGTCGACCTTTGTATCGTAAAGCGGCGTGAATTTTCTCCGTCATTATATATCGGCACCGGTAAAGCTGATGAGATCTCGCAATTCGTTAAAGAGGCCGAGGTGGATGTGGTGATCTTTAATAATGACCTTAAGGCTTCGCAACAGCGTAACCTCGAAGAAGTTTTTCAGGTAAAGACAATCGACCGTACCCAGCTGATCCTGGATATTTTTGCTTTGCATGCGCGTACCCAGGAGGGTAAACTTCAGGTCGAATTGGCACAGCTTAATTATTTATTGCCGCGGTTAAAAGGCAAGGGTGTTATGCTCTCCGGCCTCGGCGCCGGCATCGGTACGCGCGGCCCCGGCGAAACTAAACTTGAGCTTGACCGGCGTAAGATCGATGAACGTATTACGCGCCTCGAGAGCGACTTAAACAGCGTGAGCCGCAGCCGCGAAACCATGCGTAAAAAACGCCGCAAAGAAAAGATCAAATTGTGTTCCCTGGTCGGTTATACCAGTGCCGGGAAATCTACGCTTTTTAATGCTTTGACTCAAGGGGAAGAAAAGACCGCCGCGACGCTCTTTACGACCTTAGATACCGTAACGAATTTTTTCATGATGCACGGTAACCTGAAAGTTTTGATCGGCGATACTGTCGGGTTTATCCATGACCTGCCGCCGGGCCTCATTGAATCCTTTAAGGCAACATTGGAAGAGTTAGAATATGCCGATCTTTTGCTCCATGTTGTCGATTGTGCGGATAAGGAGTATGAGCGTTTACTTCATGCGGTCGAGGATATTTTAAAAGACCTTAAATTGGAAAAAAAGCCGATCTTGCGGGTTTTTAACAAGGTCGATTTGCTGGATCAAGCCGATAGAAATAATCTTCAGCGCGAATGGCCGGAAGCGGTGATGGTTTCCGCAAAAGAAAATATAAACCTTAGGTCTTTGCAGGAAAAGATATACCAGATAGTCTTTGGCGATCTTAAAGAGGCAACGGTCACTGTGCCTTTTACCGGGATGGATAGCCTTGATTATATTCATAAAAATTGCGAGATCATCAAGACCGATCATACCGATAAAGCGTCGCTTTATTGGGTAAAAGCTAAAATTGAACACCTGGATCACCTGCGTAAAAAAGGCCTTATCGTAAGAGAGATATGATATAATCCCTCTTATGACAGGACAGGAAAATAGTAATCCAGAGCAGAGAAAATACGTTCGCGTTAATATTGACGTTGATGTTACCCTGGTATTGGTTGACGCTAAGTGCGTGGGTTTAGTCGACGGCAAGGACCGGATAAAGTTACGTCACGGTACGATCAAAGATCTGTCTGCGGCCGGGATCAGGCTCAAAATCAATGACCTGCCGCTTAATTTGGATTATCACCTTTTATCCGGTGCGATAATCTTTGCGATAAGGTTTGCTTTGCCCGGGCAAGATACGCACATAAGTGCTGCCACGCAGGCGGTATGGCTTAAGCAGGCGATCGATCTTAGCGGCCGTGATTATATTTTGGGTATGAAATTTACCGAGCTTGCGCCGGAGTTTAAAAGTATTATCGAAGGTTTTGTTACTAAGCATAAAAAGTAGGAATAATTCTATATGGGAGAATCTGCAGGATCCAGTCCGAACAAGCGAATGCATGCCCGGGTCAATATCGACCTGGATATGCACCTGGTGCTTGTTGATACTAATTCGGCCGGTTTAGTCGACGGCAAGGACCGGATAAGATTGCGCCAAGGCAAAATAATCGATATCTCGGCATCAGGCTTGAAAATAACAAGCAAAGATATAACTCCCAGTTTGGAGTATCATCTCTTAGCCGGGACGATTACCCTGGCAATAAGATTTGCTCTATCTGAGGGTAGCAGCGCCATAAGTGCTGTGGCTAAAGTTACCTGGCTTAAGCAAACGATCAACCTTCAGGGGCGTTACTTCACTATGGGCCTCAAATTTATTGAAATAAACCCCCAGGACCAAAACGCCATCAGTGCCTTTATCCTTGAGCATAAACAATAGGGCAGGCGAAGAGCTTTGCGTCGTTTCGTTTGACCGTGGATATATTTGTGGTGTGGAGTAAAAACGGAGGGGGTGAGATTTGAACTCACGGTAGGGCAAGCCCCACAACGGTTTTCAAGACCGTCGCATTCAACCACTCTGCCACCCCTCCAAATTCTACGTTATACTATATCTTATTTTCTTCAATTCTCAATGATTTTGGTAATTATTTGGAAAATAATTGTTTATAGCTGTTCAAACGATTTTACCATGGATGTCATATTGTCCAGTATTTCCTCGGTCGGGGCTTCATTTGTAACTCGGATTATTTGAAATGATGAAAACGGGTAGTTAAGAAACCGGATCGCGCCATAGACATTTTGGCGGCTTTGAAACCGTCCAAATTGTGCCGTTACTTCTTTATGAAAGGTGATGGTGTTGCCGTCGACATCGCAGCGAATCACTTTTGGGCCGATATTCCTGGCTTGGTCCATCTCGACAATTGACTTTTTTTGCCGTTGGCTTAAAGAGGCAAAGGCCGGTATATACACGTCGAGGTGGTGTTCCTTGGCGAGCTCTTTAGAAAAATTTGCTACCGTAAGTGCCGGCAAATTTGCCAGGATCGTATTGCGTAATGCTTCGGGGAATACTTCGAGCGAAATCGAATCATATAATCCGCCAAGAGCTTGAGCATCGACTAAAATAAAACCTTTTGTTAAGGCGGCCTCGCCTCCTAGCGTAACTTCGCCGTTTTGCATGCCGCTGGAAAATCCGGAAAATCTGACCGCGGCTACTCTATTTTCGAAACCATTGTTTGACCCCGGGCTTGGCGTGCCAAAGTCAGGCGGGTAATAAAAGCTAAACCGATTTTGCGGGTCAATGTATTTTACCCAATCTTTTGAGCTGCTATTGCTTGCCGCAGCCTCGTCGGCTTTGACGCTTTGTATGTTGCCTAAAGCCATAAACAAAAGCATTAAAATAATCCAGAGCGCTGCTGAGGCGAAAAACTTTCTCATATGACCTCTAATATACCTTACTTTGCCTGATTTTCAACGGTTTTGGTAATAAAAAAAATTTCCCATTTTTACCTTGTTTTTTTGCTTTTTACATGGTATATCTACATAACGTTGTATGTTTTTAAGTTACCGTAACCAATTACACAAGGAGATTGTAGTTATGAAGGTATTGAAAAAAGTCGTTTCTTTGATCATCTCGGTGTGCTTTATCTTCAACACGCTTTTATCCAACTATGCATTTGCTGCCGTTACGCCGCTTAATTTACCAGCGGCGGGTCAACTCTTGCCGCTTTCCAAGCCCCTTCCTTAT
>Ga0265342_10002606_pt1 | contig 15449 bp, 15 predicted proteins | sample 4CB327metaG_FD_203125 | JGI IMG/M metagenome (GOLD analysis project Ga0265342, IMG submission 203125) | Rhizosphere microbial communities from Carex aquatilis grown in University of Washington, Seatle, WA, United States - 4-CB3-27 metaG | ecosystem: Host-associated > Plants > Roots >...
GCTCGGATTTCAGCACAGGCGGCACCGGGGGACAGCCACAACGCGACGGTGTCGATTCGCTCGAGACCGATATCGCCAACACCATGAACATACCCGCCGAATCGTTGGAATTGAATTACCCGATCCGGGTGGTCTCGTACCGATTGTGGACCGATTCGGCGGGCGCCGGCCGCCAACGAGGTGGATTCGGTGTGGAGCGCGAGATCGAGATCCTGCGCGGGCGCGTGACGATGACGCTGCGCGAAGATCGTCACCGCACCCAGCCTTGGGGCCTTTACGGCGGACGCCCGGCCCCGCTCGCCATCGCGGAAATAAAGCGTGGCCCGAGCGATTACGAGAAAATTCCGTCGAAAGGCGTTTACGGCCTTTCGGCGGGCGACCGCGTCCGATGCCGCCTCTCCGGCGGCGCCGGCTATGGCGATCCGTTAGAGCGCGATCATGCGAAAGTGCGCGAGGACCTCATCGATCGCAAAATTACGGCTGAAAGCGCACGTGAGAGTTATGGGGTGATCTTGCGGCACGATCTCGAAGTCGATATCCCGGCAACCGATGCTCAACGCGCCAAGCTTGGCGACGCGCGCGGCAAAATCTCATGGACCTTCGATCGCGGCAAGCTTGGAGTACAATGAGACGGCAATGAGTATGACGAAGAAGCGACATGCCAGCGAAATGAAGCTGCCGCGGTTCGAGCGGCCCGCGACTATCAAGGAACACGTCTACAACACGTTGCGTGAGCAGTTGCTGCACAATGAGCACGAGCCAAACGGCCGTCTCGTGGAAAAGCAGATAACCGATCAGCTCGGGGTGTCACGTACGCCAGTGCGGGAAGCGCTGTCTTGGCTCGCGAGCGACGGACTCCTGGTTGCCACCAAGCACGGCTACAAGGTGCCTGAATTCTCACGCGAAGACGTCCTCAATGTTTTCGAAGTGCGCATGTTGCTTGAGCCCGTCGCCGCGCGTCAGGCGGCGGATAACTCCTCAAATGTCGGCTTGGCAGAGATGCAACGTGCCATTGACCAAGAGAAAGTTGCGCATTCGAAGGGCGCGGTGCCGCCGTTTCTGCGCGCCAACGTCAGTTTTCGCGAGAACTGGCTCAAGCGCACGCGCAACCCGTTGCTACTCGCGCTACTAACCCGCGCGGTACATTCCTTGCAGGCCATCCGGGTCCGCACACTCAGCGAAAAGTCGATCCGCGAGTTCATAATTGGGCGGCAACAAGCACTCCTGGCGGCGATCAAAGCGGGTAACGCGGATGAAGCGGAGCGAATTCAACTTGGCACGGTGCAGGGATCGGCCAAGCTGATGCGGGCAATCTTATTCCCCGAAGAAACGACGGCGTCGTGAACCCGGCTACGCGGTGCGTTCCGCGTACGTGTTCTCGATCGCGCGAATTGTCGAATAAAGCGCTTGATTATAAGGCGCGAGGATTCCGAGTTCGCCCGCTTCGCGCAGCACCGCCCCGTTGAGGCAGTCGATTTCGGTTTGACGGCGGCTCCGAACGTCAACCAGCATCGAGGGATAATGCGCACGCGCCTCTTCTGCCACCTGGCGTAGGAAAGCCCGCGCGGCTTGGCGTTCGAGGGGAACACCCTTCGCGATCGCGACCGCCGAAATCTCGTCGGAGACGCCGTCGAGAAGCGGCCAACAGCTCGGCTGGTCGATCAGCTTACCGACTGAAAGTCCTGTGATGGCGCACATGGTGTTGAGACAGCAATTGACGATCAGCTTTTTCCAGATGCGCAGCTCGATATCGGGCGCCGGCGCAGCGTTGATGCCTCCAGCGTCGAGATGCCCGCAAAACGGCGCGATCGCTTCGTTGTGTCGGCGATCCGCCGGCCAGAGATAGGTCTCGCCCCGGTTGGAATAGCTTGCCTCGATCTTGCCCGGGCCGAGCATCTCGCAGGTCAAGGTGGTCAGGCCGAAGACGACGCGATTGGCCGGATGGGTTGAAACGATGTTCTCGACGTTGCCGAGACCGTTTTGCAGCGTGACGATCGTGGTGTGCGGGCCGATCATGGGCGCCGCCGCACGCATCGCCGCGACGGTCTGATGATATTTGACCATCACAAGCACGGCGTCGCAGGGACCGGCCGCGCTCGCATCCGCGGTAGCATGCATCCGTATGGCCCGCTCGGAGCCGGTACGCTTGACGACGAGGCCGTGCTTCTCGATTGCGTCGATATGTTCGCGCCACTGGTCGAACGCCCAGACCTCCGCCCCGCCGTCGACAAGATGCGAGGCGAACAGGCTTCCCATTGCGCCGGCGCCGATGATCCCGACTTTCATGACGATGGCCTAGCCCCCCAACAGGCGCGGCAGGTAGAGCACGAGGTCGGGAATATAGGTGACGCAGATCAGCGCGAGAATGAGGACGAGCAGGAACGGGATCACCTCGCGGGTGTAGTCGCGCACTGACACCTTCCCGATGGCGCAGACAATGAACATGTTCATGCCAATCGGCGGATGAATCAGCGCGATCGTCAGGTTGAGGCACATCATGACGCCGAAGTGCACCGGGTCGATGCCATAGTTGTGCACGAGCGGCATGATCACCGGCGTAACGAGAATGAGCAGCGACACCGCCTCGAAGAAGAAGCCGAGCAGCAACAGGAAGATGTTGATGCAGGCGAGGAAGACGACCGGGCTGGATGTCCAATGCATGAAGCTGACGACGAGCAGATCGGGCACGCGCTCGCGCGCGAGGATCCAGCCTATTAGGGAAGCGGCCGATACGATCAGCATGATCGCCGCGGTGAGGATACCGGTTTGCAGAAGCAACTCCGGAACTTCCGAGAGCTTGAGACTGCGGTAGACGCAGGTGCTGATCAGGAAACAGAACACCGCGGCGACCGCACCGGCTTCGGTGGGCGTGAAGACCCCGCCGACGATGCCGCCCAGGACGAGAACCGGCATGACCAAAGCCGGCAGCGCGTCGATCGTGATGCGGATCACCTCACGCCAGGACGGCGTCACCATCTTCGGATAGCCGCGCCGTTTCGAGATGATGTAGGCGGCGATCATGAGATAGAGGCCCATCAAAAGCCCGGGTATGACGCCCCCGAGAAATAGTGCCCCGATCGAGACGTTGGTGATGGCGCCGTAGATTACGAACATGATGCTCGGCGGAATGATCGGGCCGACGGTGGCGGCGGCGGCAGTGAGCGCCGAGGCGAACGCGGCCGAATAACCCGCGCGTTTTAAAGCGGGAATGAGCACACTGCCGGTCGCGGCGCAGTCGGCGGTCGCGGCACCGGAAACGCCCGACATGACGAGGTTCGTGCCGATCAGGACTTGTGCGAGACCGCCGGTAATGCGGCCCACGAAGATAGCGGAAAAATCGACGAGCCGCTGCGTGATGCCGCCACGGTCCATAAATATGCCGGCGGCGACGAAGAACGGCAGCGCAAGAAAGGGAAATGAGTCGAGGATAACCAACATACGCTGGCCGACGACCACCATCGGCAGGTCGGTCCCGCAGGCGATCGCGGCGATGGAGGCGATCGTCATGCTGACGGCGACGGGCACGCCGACGGCCAGCAATAGGAGGAAGATAATGACGAGATAACCGAGGACGCTCATTCGAGACCCTCGACAGCGGTGTGCAATGGCGGCGAAGGATCCTCGTTGCCGCTCCAGCGCTGCAACAGCCCGGCGATGAGATGAAGGACCGACAGGCCGGCGCCGATCGGAGCCGTGGCGTAGACCCAGGCGATGCGGATATCGAGCGCGGTCGAATATTGCTGCCAGGCATTCAGCATCAGCAGCCAGCCTACGTACGCAAACACCGAGAAGAAGACGATGCTCGCCGCAATGCTCAGAAGCTCGGTCGATGCGCGCAAGGCGCGGGGCATGAGCGCGACCAGCACCTCCACGAAGATGTGCTTCCTGCGCCGCGTCGCGACGCTGGCGCCGATGAATATGACCCAGACAAAGAGGTAGCGCGCAAGTTCTTCGGACCATGAGAGAGAGGAATCGAGGCCGTAACGGAATACGACCTGGACGAAGGTGACGAGGATCGTGAGTGCCACCAGCACCCACAGTATGAACTCGGCCCAGGCGTTCAGACCCGAGCTGACGCGGTCCACTGCGGCGGCAACCAGGGAGAAGCGCGACGAGGCGGTGGGCACCGTGGGTTCAGGTCGGGTCAGAGCGTTTCAGACTCCGCTGCGGTATCAGACACCGAGCTTTGTGACCTGGTCGATCAGATCCTTGCCGACGCGATCCTGATAGCGATCGAACACCGGCTTCATGCGTGCGCGAAACTTTTCGCGATCGACCGTGTCGATCTGCATGCCGTGGTCTTTTGCCAGCACGACGAGCGATTGATCGTCGAATTTGTTGTAGAGTTCCGTTTCGGTGTCCGCGCCGACCTTGGCCGCGTCGGCCATAATCTTTTGCAGATCGGCCGGCATTCCGCTGAATCGCTTCATGCTCATCAGGTAGATGACGCCCGTGAAGACGTGGCCGGTGAGCGAAAGGTACTTATTGGTTTCGTAGAATTTTTCAGTGACGGCAGCCGGCGCGGGAGAATCGAGGCCGTCGACGGTGTGTTGGCGCAATGCGGTCGCGACTTCGCTGTATTGCATCGGCGTCGCGTTAGCGCCCATCGCGTTCATGATCGCGACATGTACCGGGTTATCAAGCGTGCGAATCTTGAGACCCGCGAGATCTTCCGGCGTCTTGACCGGCTTCTTGTAATTGAGGACGTGGCGGAAGCCAGCTGTCGAGAAGTTGAACGCCTTGATCTGCTTTGCCTCGAGCGATTTCATCAGGTCGGCGCCGATCGAGCTCGTCAATACTTTGTCGACGTGCGACCAACCCTTGAACATGAACGGCATGTCGAAGATCAAAAAGCGCGAATCGAAACCGGCGAGGAGGGGCGTGTTGATCACGGCCAGATCGAGCGTGCCGAGTTGCAGGCCCTCGATCATGTCCCGCTCATTGCCAAGTTGCTGGTTAGGGAACACCTGCATCTCGATGCGGCCGGCGCTCTTGCTTGCAGCCTCGTCAGCCATGCGCTTTGCGCCCTTATAGTAAAAATATTCGGTCGACCCGAGCGTCCCCATTTTCAGAACGATCTTGTCTTGCGCGAACACCAGATGGGGAGCTGCCAAGGACGTCGAAATTCCCAACACCGCAGTGCGTCGGTTGAGCATGGCCGTCATCTCGCTTCTCCCGTTTGAAACGCCACCCCGAAAGTATACGGTATGACAATCTAAGGGGACCACAAAATACCTGTCAATGCGTCATTGGCTGTTGATAGTCCCCTGCGGGCGGGGGTCGACAAGAAGACGATCCAGGCGTTGAACCCACTTGCGATTGTTCTCGTGCAGATAGATCGGGATGTCGCCGAAGGCTTACGGCCTGGCGAGACCGAGCATTTGACTTGCTGAGGAGACCATTCAGTCGGTGGCAAGCTCTATGGATTGCTCACTCTTTACAGATCCTGCATCGTGCCGGGCGCGAATAACTCTTCAGGCTTGGTCGCGCGATGAGATAAGCCTTGCTCGACTGACCATCGCAACATGCAGTCGACGGCGTTCTTGTTCGCTGGATAGCCATACGGCCAGATGTCCGCCCCCATGACGTCCTTCGAACGGGCGACATCCGACGGCAACCATGGCAGACTGGCCCGGCTGATACCAATGTCTTCCAGTTCTTCGAGCGCGATCGCCTTCGCGCGCGTGAACGCCTTCAGCACGCTCGGCCCAAGCCAGGGATGCTTCTCCACCAGCGACCGGCGGATGCCTATCAGGTGCATGATCGGGAACAGTCCCGTCCGCTTGAAGTAGTCTTCCTCGGCGGCGCGAAAATCCGGCCAGAGCCGCGCGATAGTGGGAAGGCGCTTCAGGAATGGCGCAGGGGCATGGGCCGCGATTATGGCGTCGAGTTCGCCATCGACCAGCATTGCCGACAATGTCTTGTTGTTAGGGATCGGTTGAAGGTCGATGTCGGTGGTGAGTTCAATCGGAGTGCGTTCAGCCAGTCCCGCCTGCTCCATGCCCCCGCGACGCCAACGGATTTCCTGTGCGCGGACGCCGAAGTCGTCGGAGAGGAGACCGCGCGCCCAAAGTCCCGCGGTCATCTGGTACTCGGTCACGCCGACAGTCTTGCCGCGAAGATCCTGTGCCGAGCGGATGCCGCGATCGGTCCGGATGTAGAACGAGGAGTGCCGGAACACCCTCGAGACGAAGGCGGGTACGGCGATGTAGGGGGCGTCGCCGCGTGCTGTGGTCAGGATGTGCGAACTGGCTGACAGCTCCGTGATGTCGAAGTCCTGCGAGCGATAGGCCCGAACGAAGGCTTCACCGGGATCCAGCACGACGAAATTCGCATCGCATCCCTCGATCGGGACACGGCCGCTGATAAGGGGCCAAGTCCGGTCATAGGCCGCACACGCAACGCTGACTGACAACTTCGCCATAGCTCACACCGAACCCTGATCAGCCTCGTCGCTGCGCCAGCGCGCTTCTGTGCACTCTCGCGGGTGCGAGACACGACGTTTCCGGAGCATAGGTACGGCGCTAGAACTAGGATTGGGTGGGATAAATGACGCTTTCGGCAACGCTGTACATCCAGTCCACGTCCTTCTGGGTCAGGAACTGACCCTCGGTGCCATTCATTTTGCAGAGAATTTCCATCAGCACGTTGCGGCGGATTTCCGAGGTCAGCGTGTTGAGCCGGTGATAGGCCTCCGAGACGTTGCGGCCGAAACTCGTGATACCGTGACGGATCATCACTAGCGAGTTGGTGCCATGCACGAACTGATCGAGGGGGCCCACATCCTGCTCGACGTCCAGATGAGACGGCACGATGCAGGGCGGTTTTCCCATCACGTAGGGAAATTCGAGCGACATTGCCTTGATCTCGCGGTCCGGCTTGCTGCCGAGCCACGCGAGCGTCTCGTCATGGTGCACATGGATCACCGCGCCGACATCGGGGCGCAGACGAAAGATTTCGCGGTTCAGCTTGTGGCCGACGCTGGTAGGGATGGTGCCATGCAGCAGATCGGTCGTCGGAATGTCGGTGATGACGACGTTGTCGATCGTCATCTCCTCAAGCGAGATGGTCGAGTGTTTGGTATAGGCAATTCCGTACGGATAACCCTGATGCGGCACGCGGATCGCGACATTGCCGAGCGAATTGTGAACGTAGCCGCGCTTCACCAACATCCGACCATAGCGAACAATCTGCTCGGCGATCTTCTCGTCGAAAAGCACAGGAGGCCGAGCAGCGGTGGCGGTCGGGCGATCGAGCATGGGGGCTCCTTTTCCGCTGGATAGCGGCTGCCAGGACAAACTGCGCCAGTGGCTTCGCCCTCTACTATAGGAAAAACTGCTCTCGTAAGCAAAGCGCGCCGCGGTGGGGCGATCGGCTCAGAGCGGCGAGCGGTGCGCGAATACATACTGCCGAGCTTCTCTCGAGTTGATTCCTCGCGCCTGCCGACAACCGCAAGGCGTTCGATCCGAATAGGCGCGCGTGGCCGATGCGCAGGATTTGCGTATCCTCGGATTTGTGGTCGAATGGTCAGGTCTTCCAGCATGGGGTGGGGCATGGCGCGGCGTGGAAAGCTTCTTGAGTTGATTGGTTTCGGAGCGTCACGGCGCGCTGTTCTGGCGGGCCTCGCGGCGTTCGGCGGCAGTGCCGCGACCGGACTTCACATTCCCGCGGCCCATGCTGCCCCTGTGAATGTGCGCTATGCGACCGGCGGCGGCATCGGGCCGAACGAGATCAATACCTGCGTTTGGCTCGAATACATGCGCGAGAATGTGCTCAAGCACTATGGCAAGGTCTACACGCTGGACATCACCTACACGCGCGGTTCGCCGGAAGCGGCGCAGTTACTTGCCGCAGGCCAGGTCGAGCTTGCAACGCTGGCGTCACCCGCGTTCGCGACAACGATTGCCAAGAACGCCATTCCCAACGGCATATCGATCATCGCCGACGTCTATCAGGACGGTCACCCTGGCTTTGCGACGAATACGTTCTTCGTCGTCAAGGACTCCCCCATCAAGACGATCGCTGACCTCAAGGGCAAGAAGGTCGCCATCAATGCGTTTGGTTCCGCGGTCGACGTCGTTCTTCGTGTCGCGCTCAAGCGCGCCGGTCTCGATCCGCGCCGCGATGTGCAGATCGTCGAGGTGGCCTTCGCCAACATTGCGCCAGCGATCCGCGAGGGCCGGGTCGATTGCGGTGTGCTGGTCATTCCATTCTTGCCGGGCGAGGCTGCCAAGGGCGATCTGCGCGCGTTGTTCACGGGCGCCGAGGTGCTTGGACCCAACTCGGTTGCATTCATGGTCACAACCAACAAGTTCGCCAGCGAGCAGCCGGACGTGCTTCGCGCCATCGTCGACGACTATGTGGTCGGTCTTGCCTGGTACTACGACCCCGCAAATCGCGAGAAGGCGCTCGAGATTGTCGCCAACTTCATGAAGTCGTCCAAGGACGTGTTGGCGACTTACTTCCTTCTGCCCGGCAAGGACTACTATCGCGACCGCAATGGCTGCGTCTCGGTGTCGGCGCTACAGAGGCCGATCGACGCCATGCTGGAAAACCAGTTGATCAGCGAGCGGGTCGATGCGGCAAAATATCTCAAGATGCAGTTTCTTCCGCGGCCGTGCGCGACGCAATGATCAGCAAGATCAGCGTTCGCGGAGTCTCCAAGAGCTACAATTCGAATGCCGGCGAGGTTCTGGCTCTTCAGGGCACTGACCTTGAAATCCGGCAGGGTGAATTCGTGTCGCTGGTCGGGCCGTCGGGATGCGGCAAGAGCACGCTGCTCTATATCGTCGGCGGGTTTCTGGCGGCCAATGGCGTGGTGCAAATCGACGGCAAGACCATCATTGGTCCAGGCGTCGACCGCGGCATCGTGTTTCAAGAATATGCGCTGTTTCCCTGGCTCACCGTGCGGCGGAATATCCTGTATGGACCCCGGGTGCGGAATCTGCCGCCGCAACAATGCGACGAAGTTGCCGATCGCCTGATCGACGTAATCGGACTGCGCAATTTCGAGCACCGCTACCCACGCGAGCTTTCGGGAGGCATGAAACAGCGCGTGGCGATTGCGCGCATGCTCGCCGGTGATCCCGCGATCCTTCTGCTCGATGAGCCGTTCGGCGCGCTCGACGCGCTGACCCGCGAGGCGATGCAGGACGAACTGCTGCGCATCTGGCTGGAGATGCGCAAGACCGTGCTGATGGTGACGCACGATGTGAACGAGGCCGTGTATCTTTCCAACCGGATTTGCGTGATGTCGGCCCGGCCTGGGCGGATCGTCAAGGAGTTCACCGTCAATCTGGATCGGACCAGAACGCGCGAGGCCATCGTGCTCTCGGATGAATACAACCGCGTCCGCAATCAGGTATGGCTCTCGGTGCGCCAGCAGGCTTCGACCGTGGCCGCGGCGGGCTGAGCGACCGAGGTTGATGATGACCCGATCGATCACCGACGCGGCGATCCGGCTCTCGCCGATCGCGATCGTACTTGGCATCTGGCAACTGACGGCGAGCCTGCACTGGGTCGACACCGCCTTTCTGCCGGCGCCCGCTGCGGTCGGCCGTGCATTGGGTCAGCTGCTGTCGGGCAACGAAATCCGTGACAATCTGCTGGTGACGCTGTTCCGTGCCCTGGCCGGCCTTGCCCTCGCGACGGTATCGGGGGTCTGGTTTGGCATCGGGATGGCGCGATCCTGGGTGTTCAACGCGATCGTCTCTCCGCTGGTCGGCGCAACCTATTCGCTGCCGAAGACCGCGATCGTGCCGTTGCTGATCCTCTGGTTCGGTATCGGAAGCACGATGGGCATCATCGCGGTCTACCTGACCTGCCTCTTGCCCATCATCGTCCAGACCTATCACGGCGTCCGCGCGACGCCCGCGGTCCTGGTCTGGAGCGCGCAGTCGATGGGGGCCGAGGAGCGAAAGATCCTCTGGCAGATTCTCCTGCCGCATGCCTTGCCCGACATCTTCACAGGGCTGCGCGTCGCGCTCGGCTTCTCGTTTGTTGTCGCCATTTCGGCGGAGATGATCGCCTCTACCAAAGGCATCGGCCGCCTGATCTTCATGTATGGCGAGAGCGGCTCCTACGACTTCATGTTCGCCGCCGTAGCGAGCGTAGTCATCGCGGCATTTTTCGCGGATCGTGCATTGCTCGCCCTCAGCACGCGGAGCCTGCGCTGGCATGAATCGCACGCCGGCGCGAATCCCGGAGTGGCCGCATGACCGGCAAGGGAGACGAACAAGCAAATCTTGTGCGGAGCTACGCGCTTTCGACTCTGTCGGTCGCCGTGATCCTGATTGCGTGGGAAGGCGCCGCGCGGGCGAAACTCGTGCCCGATCTTTTCCTGCCTTCGGTTTCGGCCGTGCTGATCGCCTTGCGCGATGAGATCGCCGACGGCACATTGCCGATCGACCTCGGCGTCAGCCTTTATCGGGCGTTTGCCGGGCTGCTGCTCGCCGGTGTCGTGGGCGTCGCGGTCGGCATTGCGATGGCGCGCAGTGCGCTGACCCGCTGGTTCCTGGACCCCTTAATCGGCGTTGCCTTTCCGGCGCCCAAGATCGCCTTTCTGCCGATCTTCATCCTCTGGTTCGGCATCGACCACATGTCGAAGATCCTGCTGGTCGCGTTCTCCTCTGTCTTTCCGATCGTCATCGCCACCTATAGCGCGGCGATCTCCGTCAACCGTTTGCTGATCTGGTCGTCGCTTTCGCTTGGCAGCTCGCGGCCGATGATCATGTGGAAGGTCATCCTGCCGGCGTGCTATCCGCGGATTGTCGCGGCCTTCCGCGTCGCGGTACCGGTCGCGCTGATTACCGCGTTCACGGCGGAGATGGTGGCCGGCGGCGGCGGCATGGGCGCAACCTTGATGTATGCGCAGCGCTTCTTCGAAAGCCCGACGGTCTTCGCCTATATCGTGACCATGCTGGTGGTCGGCCTTGTGTTTGACAAGGCAATGCTTGTGATACGCGACCGCTTCCCATCCTGGCGCGAGTTCAACTGATCCGGCTGCCATTCAATCCAATGCGCCACGCACCGAATCGAGGAGATCATCGACGATGCCCGCCCAGCACCTCCAGGCCGACAAGCTCTTTCAACGCAAGCTCAAAGGTCACGCGCTCTATTCCCAGGTCGTGATCGCCGAAGGCAGGAAGTTTGTCTTCATCGCTGGTACGCTGTCCCGCGACAAAGACGGCAACGTTGTCGGGGTCGGCGACATGCGGGCGCAGATTCTGCAGGTCGCGGAAAATCTCCGGATTGCGCTGGAAGTTGCCGGCGCCACGTTCAAGGACCTGGTGAAGACAACTACCTACGTCACGGATATCGACGAGTTCTTCAAGTACCCCGAGGAGCGCAGCCGGATCTTTGGCGAAGCTTTGCCGACGAGCACCACCGTCGAGGTTCGTCGGCTGGCGCAGCCCGAATTGATGCTAGAGGTCGAAGCCGTTGCACTGCTTGATTCCTAAGCAGAATCGATCGTCTTGGATCGCTCCAGTTGATCGACTGCTCGTCGTCAACCGATTCCTTGTTCGGGCCGCGCAATTCCCTGCAAGCTTCTTCAACTTTCCCTGTTTCGATTCACAGGGAATGCTGCTGTAAACCTTTGATTCTGGTTGCCGAATTGACGGCCAAATGCGTTAAACCGTGCAGAATCGAAGAAATTCCCTGTATTTTTCCCTGTTAGCGGGGAATTGGGCTGCTGAGACAGGTTCGACTGCGACTGCGTCCGCCACCACGCACATCTTGCTGCTATTTCAATTGTCTGGGAGATGACCCACGCGAGCCATGATCAGGTAGGGCCTGCGGGCTCGCTCTTGATCAAGTCCGCCATCCGCTCCGCCACCATGATGGTGGAGACGTTCGTGTTCGCGCAGGGGATCGACGGCATCACCGAGGCGTCGCAGACCCGCAATCCCTCGACGCCGTGCACACGGCCGCGCGGCGTGGTGACGGCGAGCGGATCGGTGCCCATCCGGCACGTGCCGACTGGATGCCAGACGCCCGCGACGGCCTTGTTGAGATAAGCGTCGAGCGTCGCGTCGTCGGCGAGCACGTCCTTCAGCGTCACGCCGCTCGTCACCAGCGTGTCGATCAGCCACGAACGCAGCGGCGGCAGCGTGTCGAGGACCGCGGCGAACGCGTGCATCTGCATGGCGTTGCGCAAGCCTGGCGCGGACACCCGCCGCACGCGATCCGAATAGTTGGTCGGGAAGATCTGCGAGCGCACGCCGTCGAGCTCGCCCGCCGCCATGACCTCGGCGACGAAACGGAATGCGTTGCGCAGCCGTTCGAGGTCGCGCCGGTCGGACAGCAGGCGGAAATCGACCAGCGGCTCATCGATTGGGTTAGCGGACTTCAGCGTGACCGATCCTTGCGAGTAGGCCTTGTTGACGAAGAAATAGAGCGAGCCAACGCGCTGACCGATCGCGTGCCAGCCCGAGCGCGCGATCAGCGCAAGGCACATGTCGCCCGGCGGGCAGTTCGCGACGTGCGAGGAAAAGCGCACCTGCGCCTGCGTGTGATGACGCTCGAGGTTGGCGAGCCGCCCATCGCGCGCGAGATAGCAGGAGATGCTGACGGAGGGATGCTCGATGAGATTGCGCCCGACGCCGGGCAGCGCCTTGACCACCGCGATGCCGTGCTTGCCGAGTTCGTCCGGCGCGCCGACGCCGGAGCGCATCAGCACCGCCGGCGAATGGATCGTGCCACAGGTGAGGATCAGTTCGCGCCCCTGCACGATCTCGCTCCCGTCCGCATGCGCGATCTCGGCGGCCGTGGCGCGCGTGCCCTCGAATCGGATGCGCCGCACGTAGGTCTCGGTCCGGAGCGTGAGGTTCGCCCGCCGCCTCACATCGGCTGAGAGATACGCCATCGCGCACGACACGCGCCGGTCGTTCTCGTCAATCGAGGTCGGGACCGGCATCATGCCGTCCTGCCATGCGCCATTCTGGTCGCGCACCAGCGGCAACCCGCGCTTTTCCAGCGCCTTTGCGACGCCGGCGACGAAGCCGGTCCACTGTTCGGGCGGATAGCGCTTGATCGTGATCGGGCCGTCCTTGCCATGATACGGCCCGTCGAAGTCGAGATCGCGTTCGAGCTTGCGGAAATAGGGCAGCACGGACGCGAAGTTCCAGCCGGTGGCGCCTTGCTCCTCCCAGCCGTCATAGTCGCTCGGCGCGCCGCGCACCGCGATCAGCCCGTTGATGCTCGATCCGCCGCCGAGGATGCGCGCCTGTTCGTAGCGCGCCTGCTTACGGCTGCCCGGATCGTTCTGGCTCGTCCCGCCGAGCAGCGCATTGAGACCAGGCCAGGTGAAATCCGGGTTGAAGTAGGCGCGGCCGGGATAGCTCGCGAGCACGTCGGCGGGCGCGGTCTCGGCGGTCACGTCCTTGCCGGCCTCGATCAGCAGCACGCTGTTGCGCGGATCCTCCGAGAGCCGCGCCGCAAGCACGCAGCCCGACGAGCCGCCGCCGAGGATCACGTAGTCATGCATGAGCGCCCTGCCCTCACCGGCGCATTGTCATGCCCGCGCCCATGCGCGAAGCTTGAAGTGACAGCACATGAAGATCAATCGCGTTTCTGGGTGCCATACCGGGCATGAAAATCGTAGCGGTCGAGTCCATCCTCCTCACTGTCCCGTACCGCACGAGTGGCGGCCTGCAATCGATCGCGGGCCGGCCCTCGGCCGGGCTGAACATCCTGGCGATACGGCTCGAAACCGATCAGGGCATAACCGGCTGGGGCGAGGCCTTCGGCCACGGCGTAAGCCCGGCGACCAAGACCGCCTTCGACACGCTGGTCGCGCCGATGCTGATCGGCCGCGATCCGACGCACATCGATGTGCTGATGCGCGGCCTGCAACAGACGCTGCACCTGTTCGGCCGCACCGGCCCAGTGATGTACGCGCTATCGGGTGTCGACATTGCGCTGTGGGACATCGCCGGCAAGGTCGCGGGCAAGCCCCTCCACGAACTGCTGGGCGGCAGCGCGCGCCCGCTGCCCGCCTATGCGAGCCTGCTGCGCTGCTCCGGGCCGGAGGCTGTGGCGCAAAGCTGCCGCGATGCGCTCGCGCAAGGTTACACGCAGATCAAGCTGCATGAGATCACGGCGCCGGCCGTGAAGGCTGCGCGCGAGGTCGCGCCCGACGTCCTGATGACGATGGACACGAACTGCCCGTGGAGCGTGGACGAGGCGCTGGCGATGGTCGAGGCGCTGCGGCCGTTCCGTCTGCACTGGCTGGAAGAGCCGGTGTGGCCGCCGGAGGATCATGTGGGGCTCGCGACGATGCGCGCGGCGGGCGCGATCACGGCGGCCGGCGAGAACGCGGCCGGGCTTGAAGACTTCCGCCATCTGTTCGAGCTGGGCTCGCTCGATGTTGCTCAGCCGAGCGTGACCAAGATCGGTGGCATCTCGGAGATGCTGCGCATCATGGCGCTCGCGAAACAGTATGGCGTGCGCGTCGTGCCGCACTGCCCCTACTTCGGGCCCGGCTTCATGGCGAGCTTGCACCTGACGACGTTGTTGCCGGACGACACGCCGGTCGAGCGGCTGTTCGTCGATCTGGAAGCAAGCCCGTTCGGGGATTGGGTCGATATCAAGAATGGCGCGATGGTCGTGCCGCAAGCACCGGGGCTCGGCGCCGACCCCGATCCTGCGCTGATCGCGCGCTATCGCACACATGCTTCGACAATCATCAAGTGAGGTATCGATGTCCGCCGTTCTCGAAGCCAAGGATGCGATCCGCGAGCTGATGGCGACCTACGCGATGGCGCTCGACGCCTGCCGCTTCGCGGACGTTGCGGCGTGCTTTTCGCCCGATGGCGCGTGGACCACGAATTACGGCGCGGCGCGCGGCCCGGCCGAGATCGAGAAGTTCATCTCCGGGATCGTGCCGGTGAAGGGCGAGGGACCACAGCGCAAGCACTACATCGCCAACATCATCATCAAGGTGGACGGCGACACCGCGAGCGCGGTCTCGGACTATCTGGTGGTGCGCGAATCCGAGAACGGCCTGTTGCCGGTGATGGGCGGCACCTACCACGACAGCTTCGTGAAGACAGATGCCGGCTGGCGCTTCAGCCGCAAGGAGCTGGAGCACCACATCTGGGGCGACATGGCGCTGAAGAATGGGCGCTAGACTTTGCTCGCGCTGCTCGACGGATTCGCTCGTAAGCTACGTCGCCCGCATCTCGGTGGCCGCGTCGAGAACCGCGCGAATGATCTTGTCGTAGCCGGTGCAGCGGCAGAGATTGCCGGCGAGCCAGTAGCGCGCCTCCGTTTCGGTCGGATCCGGATTGCGCTCCAGCAAAGCCTTGGCGGCGACCAGCACCCCCGGCGTGCAGAAGCCGCACTGGAGCGCGGCATGCTCGAGGAATTTCCGCTGCAACGGGTGGAGATCATGGCCGTGCGCCATGCCCTCGACGGTCTCGATCGCGTGACCTTCGGCCTCGACCGCA
>Ga0265342_10002609_pt1 | contig 15442 bp, 11 predicted proteins | sample 4CB327metaG_FD_203125 | JGI IMG/M metagenome (GOLD analysis project Ga0265342, IMG submission 203125) | Rhizosphere microbial communities from Carex aquatilis grown in University of Washington, Seatle, WA, United States - 4-CB3-27 metaG | ecosystem: Host-associated > Plants > Roots >...
GTCGTTCGTGGGCTACGACGGGCACTGTCGCGGCGTGGAGCGCGCCGAATCCGACCGGCGCGCGGCGGCGGGCGAGGCCTTCGTCATTCGCATGGCCATGCCCAAGACCGGCGAGACCGTGTTCACCGATCGCCTGCGCGGCGAAGTGCGCTTTGACAACACGCAGGTCGACGATCAGATCCTGCTCAAGAGCGACGGCTTTCCCACCTACCACCTGGCCAACGTGGTCGATGACCACTTAATGGGCATCACCCACGTCATCCGCGCCGAGGAATGGCTGTCGTCCACGCCCAAGCACGTGGAGCTGTACAAGGCCTTCGCCTGGCAAGCGCCCGAGTGGATCCACATGCCGCTTCTGCGCAACGCCGACAAGTCGAAGATCTCCAAGCGCAAGAATCCCGTGTCGCTCGACTACTATCGCGCGGCCGGGTTTCTACCCGAGGCGCTACTCAACTACCTTGGCACCATGGGCTGGTCCATCTCGGGCGACCGCGAGAAGTTCACCCTGGCCGAGATGATCGAGGTCTTCACCTTCGACCGCATGAGCCTGGGCGGCCCGGTTTTCGACCTGGTCAAGCTGTCGGCCATGAACGCCAACTACCTGCGCGCTCTCGACGACGACGCCGTGGTGGTGCGCCTGCGCGAGTGGCGGCTGGGCGACGAATACCTGAAGCAACTGGTGCCGCTCGTGCGTCAGCGCGTGCAGCGCATGGACGAGTTCATTCCCATGACCGAGTTCTTCTACTCGGGCGACCTCGACTACACCCCTGTGGCGAAAGACCTGATCCCCAAGAATCGTACCGCCAAGGACGTGGCCGATTGCTTGCTCGGCTTCGTCGAGGCCCTCGATGTGCAGCGCGACTTTTCCCACGCGGCGCTGGAAGCGGCCACACGTGCCTACGCCGAGAAGATCGTCTGGGATCCGAAAGAGCTGTTCATGGTCGTGCGCATGGGCGCCACGGCCCGCAAGGCCACCCCGCCGCTCTTCGAAACCCTGGCCGTGCTCGGCCGCGACCTCACCCGCCGCCGCCTGCGGTTATGCGGTGAGCACATGAAGCGGCAGAAGTAGGGCGGGGCGCGGACCCGGCCTGTGGAGGCGGACAGAATGCCATTACCATGGTAATGTCTATTCATGACGCTGGCACAATCGAGGATTACCGCACAGGGACAGATTTCTGTTCCGCTTGAGGTGCGCAAGATGCTCGGCATAGGGCCGGGGGCCATCCTGGAATGGAACGCGGAGAACGGGCAGGTTTTCGTTCGCCGGGCCGGCCGCACCTCTTCGGCTGAAATCCATCAGGCTTTGTTCTCGGATCGACCGCCGCTCAGGAGCGTCGCCGAAATGAAAGAAGGTATCAGGCGCCTCATCAGAAAACGCCATGCGCGCCATTGATACCAACGTTCTCGTGCGGCTCCTGGCGCGCGATGATGCCAAGCAAGTTGCGGCGGCCGAGCGTTTCGTGGAAGGCAGCGCCTGGGTTTCTCACCTGGTCCTAATGGAAACCGCGTGGGTGCTGGAGAGCGTCTATGACCTCTCCCCTGACCGCATCGCGACCGCGATAGAGATGCTGATTGGCCATGTCCATCTCACGATCGAGCGGGCGGAAGTCGTCGTGGCGGCGCTGGTCGAGTTTCGCAAGCGATCGAAGTTGGGGTTCTCGGACTGTCTCATCGTCGCCACAGCTCGGCATGCCGGCCACATTCCAGTTGCGACCTTCGACCGAGAACTGGCCAAGCTCGAGGATGTGGAGAGACTCTGAGGGACGCTTTCTGAGCCTCACGTGATCCTGATCCCCACCGACGTTAACGAAGTGGGGATTGGGGAGAAATCAACCACGGTGGGGGATCGGAAAATCAACCTCGGTGAGGGATCGGGGGCTGCGGTGCAGGAGGTGCAGGCGCAGCCTTGCCAAGGGTGAATTGGCCGGCACAATGCCGGCGCAGGCTCCTAGCGCGCCAGAGCCGCGTTCGTATCGTGCCCGCCCTCAGCGCACGGGCTGCTCGGGACGGTTCCAGAGGTTTCCTCGGGACGGTTCCTCCTCTCCTCGGGACGGTTCCAGAGGTTTCCGGGCTGGGACGGTTCCAGAGGTTTCCCGGCTGCTCGGGACGGTTCCCGCTGGGACGGTTCCAGAGGTTTCCCGGCTGCTCGGGACGGTTCCCGAGGTTTCCGGGAGGCTACCCCAAAGGTGGAGGAAGGTCTCCGAGCGCGAGAGTGATCCGGGCGGCAGTGAGCGTGGGTGAACAAGCACATTGGAAGGAACCTGGCTGAAGCTGATGTGGCTGCGCCGTGGATTGCCCGTCGATGGTAAGGCCAGGCGAGGGTTTCCCTTTGCCGTTTGTCGGGCGGCTCCACCAGCGCCGTGGTAGCCAGCCCCGGTCAGGCCGGGGCGTTGAACGGCAAGGCTGGTGGGAAGGCCCAGAGGGGAAACATGTCCGCCAGCTCGTGTGCCCGCTCGCGCAAACGCAGTGGCCGCGAACTGCGACGGCAACACGGTCTGGCCGCGCTGGCGGGCGAGGTACTCCGCACTGCGATCGAACCAGGTGCCGCGCAGCATCTCGCCTACGGTTAGGGCGGCGATGCAATTGGGGCCCGGCCACGCGCCCGGCGTCCAAACCAGGCTTTCTTTTGCGCCGTGGGCCAGGATATAGCGGAGACGAGCATGCGCGGCTCTCTCGTCGGCGACGACGATGGAGCGATAACGACGGGACCATAGGCGCTCGCGCCAGAGATGGAGTCGTCCCGCCTCCTTGGCGACATTGGCATTCACGAACTGCATGAACTTGGCGATTTGGCCGGCGCTGGACGGTGACAAGAGAAAGTGGGCGTGGGTGGAACGAAGTAGCTGGAGAGCGCAGAGGAAGAAGAGGGCACGGAGAAGCGCTCCTTCGTTGCCCACCGTGCTCTCGTCCGCCTCTGTGCGCTCCTTTCGCCTCTGTGCGCTCCTCCAGTACAAAAGATCACATATGATTACAATCCGGTGACAATTGCGGGGGTAGCTTGCACGCCATGGACGCCTCCAGCGTGCTGACCACGCTCTACCTGATCATTCTTCCCCTGCTCGCGGTTTACGGGTTTCATCGCTCGTCGCTGGTGTATCTGTACTATCGCCACAAGGACAAGCAGCCTGTCGAGACGGGCAAGTTCGCCGAGCTACCCGCAGTGACCGTGCAGTTGCCCCTCTTCAACGAGATGTACGTGGCCGAGCGGCTGCTCGATGCGGTGGCCGCCATCCACTACCCGCGCGACCGCTTCCAGATCCAGGTGCTCGACGATTCCACCGACGAAACCTGCGACATTTGCCGCAAGAAAATCGAACAGCTCATCGTGCGCTACCCTGACCTCGACATCGAGTACGTGCACCGCACGGATCGCACGGGTTTCAAGGCCGGTGCGCTTGAAAACGGCCTGCGCACCGCCAAAGGCGAGCTGGTCATGATTTTCGACGCCGACTTCGTACCCAACCCCGACATCCTCGAGAAGACCGTGCACCACTTCCTCGACCCCAAGGTCGCCGTGGTGCAGTGCCGATGGGAGCACATCAACCGCGATTTCTCAGCCCTGACCGAGGCCCAAGCCCTGATGCTGAACGGCCACTTCGTCATGGAGCACGCCGGCCGCAATCGTTCGGGCCGCTTCTTCAATTTCAACGGCACCGCCGGCATGTGGCGGCGCGCGGCTATCGTCGATGCTGGCGGCTGGCACCACGACACCCTGACCGAGGACATGGATCTTTCCTACCGCGCCCAGCTGCGCGGCTGGCGCTTCGTGTACCTGCCCGACATCGCGGCGCCCGCCGAGCTGCCCGTGGAAATGTCCGCCTTCAAGGCGCAGCAGTTCCGCTGGGCCAAGGGCTCGATTCAAGTGGCGCGCAAGCTTCTGCCGCGCATCCTCGGGTCGAACGCGACCTTCGAGCAGAAGAGCGAGGCCTTCTTCCACCTGACCAACAACTTCGCCTACCCGCTGCTGCTCTTGCTGTCGTTGCTGCTTCTGCCCAATCTGATGTTTCGCACCACCCACGGCGTGCGCGAGGTACTGCTCATCGACTTGCCGCTCTTCTTCGGCACCACCCTCAGCATTGCCTCGTTCTACATCACCTCCGAGCGCGAGGTTGCGCGCATGAGCGGCTCCACGTCGCATTCGACCTGGGGCACCGTGGCCCAAATCCCGTTGGTGCTTTCGCTTGGCATCGGCCTGTGCGTCAACCAGACCCGCGCTGTGATCGAAGCGGTGTTTGGCCGCGAGACCGAGTTCGTGCGCACGCCCAAGCACGGCATCTGCGGCAAGCTCGAATCCTGGTCAGGCAAGAAGTACCGCGCGGCCAAGTCGCTGACCCCGTTCTTGGAGATCTTCATGGCGGCCTATTTCGTGGTCGCGGTGCAAATTGCGGTCGCCAACGGACACTACGTTTCCGTGCCGTTCCTGCTGCTCTTCCTCTTCGGCTTTGCCTATGTGGGCGTCCTGTCGGTGTGGCAAGGTGGCTTTGGCCAGGCCGTGCGTGGACTGTGGCGGCGCGAGGAGCGCGCCGCGGTCCCCATGTCCATGATGTCCGCGCCGTTCATCGCGGCCATGCCCGACGCCACCCCTGGTCCGATTTTGCTGCCCATGGAAGCGCGGGCGCCGCGCTCGTCCAGGGCGCGCGCGGACAACGACTCTCACGACAGCGCCTCATTGTAACCTTCAGCGCCATTCGCGCGGCACCGAGTGGTTCGAAGCGTGCCGTTCGAGGCGATTGTGTAGCTTCTCCGCCTCCTGCGCTTGATTGTCGGCAAGGACACGCAAGCGCTTGAGGCGTTCCATGCCGGCGCCTTCCGAGATCTGCGACTTGGCCATGCGTTGGTCGACGGCATCGCGGTACAGCTCCCAGTGTTTCCGCTGCTCCTTGAATTGGCGAAAGAGTCGGCGCCACCATTGCTCGCCGTGGCCGGCCGGGGTCTTGGCGTCGGATTGGGGCAGGGTCAGGATCAAGACCTGCTGGGCCGAATCGATTTTCACTTTGAAGGTCGTGATGAAATCCATGCCCAGCAATGGGGAAATAGCCTCAGCCGGCACTTTCGCGTGGCTCGCTACTGTGGCAACGGACCCGAACAGGGTCCGGCACAGCTCGCAAATGCGCGCACCGTCGCGGTTCTCCTCGCCACACGCCGGACAGGTGATGGACATGAAGCCCTTACCCGTATCCTAAGGATTCCACCGCGTCGTGTAAATGGATTTCGCAATCGCAAAAGACAATTGCGGATGAGGTCGTGGCCGGATGAGGGTCCTGACGGTCCAATCAGAGCGCGGGCTGCGGCTCAGCGAACGGGCTCTCGATGGTGACTCCTTCGATGGAACGACCGTGCTGCATGTCTTCTGACAACAATCGTGGGCAACCGGCTGTCTTTGCACAATGGAGAATGAGGCAATCCCAGAAGCTGTACCCGTAGAGACGGTGGAGCTTGATTGCTTCCACGACATGCTGCACCTCGATCGCGAGCACCGTCATCGTGGCCAGAATCTCGACCTTCTTCTGCGCTATCTCCGCGGGCAGCCCCAGCTTCTTCGTCGCCACGACGAAGTACTCTTGTAGGACCTGGGTGGACAGAACGCCATTTCCGTTGTTGAGCGCTGCTTCGACAACTTGCTGAGCTCGTTCCTGTTTGGCGCCGGCATCGGCGTCGTCGGCATAAATCAGAATGTTCGTGTCGAAGAAGATCCGGCCCCTCACGTACGGTCCTCATAGGCTTCGTCCCGCGTTATCTTCCGCCCACCGGAATGGCCAGGATGGGCTGTCCAGAGCTGGCGCAGCTCTTGGGCCAAGGTCGCCCCGTTGCGGCGGCCAGCCACAGTCTCGAGGTGCCTGCGGATCATGTCGTTCAGGGTCGTTCCTTCGCGGCGAGCAACCTCTCTGGCTCGATTCGCCAGGTCGTCATCAATCGAGATAGTAACATTCACGTGACACACTATGAGTGTACACGGGTTATGTGTCAAATCCGCGCGAAACTTCTATTTTGTGGCGGGTCTTGGTTCTGGCGGAACAGCTTTGTCCGGGTCGTTCTTTTCGGTGGCAGGCTCAGGCACCAGAGGAAAGCGATCGCCACGGGCGCGGCGCTGTTTGATCATCATCCAGCGGCCAGCGCGCAGCTCCCAGCGCTGTTGTAGCGTGGCCTGACGGACAGACGGATCGCTCTTCCTGTACCACTCGAGCTTCACATCCACCGTGGCTGCCTCGGATTTCTCTATGAACTTCACGGCCGTGACCTCGTAATCCACGATGACCAGGTCCGTATCCACCAGGTTCTTGCGCGCCTGAAAGAGCGCGTTCTCCTCCGGAGTCATGGACTGGCCCAGGATGTCCCAGCGACCCCAGCGGAAATCGTCGTTGAACATGCGCGCGTCGCGAAACAGGTCGTCCTCGCGCCGCTGGGACGGGCTCAGGCACCCCAGCATGCTCGAAAGGGAGAGAACGCAGAGCAATTGGAGGGCACAGATACGGAAGAAGGAAGAACCTTCGGATGCTTCCGAACCAGGTATTGCTCTGTGTCCTCGATATCCTTCGTGCTCTCTTCTACCCATGTCACTCTCCTAGATGTCCGAACACCACCCGCTCGATGCCGGCCAGATCCCGGCGCGAGCCGATGCCGGCCCAGCCCGCGCTGCGCAAGATCTCGATCGCCGCAGCAGCCTGATCCGCGCCGATTTCCATGGCCAGTGCGCCACCCGGCGCCAGAAGCTGGCGCGTCTCGCCGGCCAGCCGGTGCACGAGCGCAAGCCCATCCTCTCCGCCATCGAGGGCCAGGCGTGGCTCGCGTTGTACCTCGGGCGAGAGCCCCGCGATGTCCTGGCTCGGAATGTAGGGTGGGTTGCTGGCGATGAAGTCGAACGGGGCGAGACCGGCGAGCGGCGAGACCAGGTCGCCGTGCAAGAAGGTCACGTCGAGACCGAGGCGATTCGCATTCGCGCGCGCGACCTCGAGCGCATCGGCGGACACATCGACGGCGAAGATCTCGTCGCCTGGTCGTTCCTTTTTCAAAGCCAAGGCCAGCGCACCCGAACCCGTGCCGATGTCCGCCACGCGCAGCGCTCGTCCCTTGTCGGGCGCGGCTTTCAACCATTCCAGAACCTGCTCGACCAGCGTCTCGGTGTCGGGCCGGGGCACCAGCACACGGGCGTCGACTTGCAAATCGAGGCTCCAGAATTCCTTGCGACCCAGGATGTACGCCACCGACTCGCCAGCCATCCGCCGCTGCACGAGGCTACGATAGGCGGCCAGCTCGGGGTCGCCGAGCGGCTGATCGAAGTGCGTGTACAGCTCGACTCGCGTGCGACCGAAGGCCTGCGCGGCCAGCAATTCGGCATCGAGGCGCGCGCTGGTCATGCCGTGACGCTCGAATCGGCCAATCGTCCAACGCAGGACCTCGAGGATGGTCCAGGTCTGCTTCGGCGCTGGCGGCGCGGGCGGTGACTGGGCAAGCACGGAGTGATTGTGCCGGATGGATCCCCGGATTGCGAGATTCCTGGGATTTGGTGCGCGGCCGGCTGCTACTATCGGCGGCGATGAAACGTCCCTGTTGGATGGGCCTGGCCTGCGCGAGTGCCTTCCTCGCCGTCGTCTTGGCCTCGGTCTTGGCCGCGGGCTCGGCCTTGGCCACGACCACGCGCTTGTTTCGCCAGACCACGGCGAAGGATTTCGAGGAAGGCGAGGCTACGGCCACCATGGTAGCGCCCCCCGGCGAGGTGTTGCCCGGCATGAAAAGCACGCGCGTGGCCATCGACGCTGCCTTTGCCTGGTGTGCCGCGCTTTCGCGCGACCGGGCCATCGCCTACTTCGGCACCGGTGACCGCGGGCGCATCTTTGCGGTCGGTGCCGCTGGCACAGGTGGCGCCAAGCTGCTCGCCGAAGTCGACGCTCCCTGGGTCACTGCCCTGGCCCTTCGTCCCGACGGAAGTTTGCTAGCTGGCTCGACCCCAGGCGGGCGCATCTTTGTCGTCGATGCCAAGTCCGGCAAAAGCAGCGTCTTTGCCAAGCTTGGCACCGAGCACGTGTGGGCCATCGAGCACGATGCCGCCCGTGCCACGACCTACGCGGCCACCGGTGATGGCGGGAAGATCTTCGCCATCGACGCCAAGGGCAATTCGCGCCTGCTCTGGGATTCCGGCGACAAGCACGTGATGTCGCTGGCACAGGACGGCAGCTCGCTTCTCGCGGGCACCGCAGACAAGGCGATACTCTACCGGGTGCATGCGGACGGTCGCGCCGAGGCCCTGCACGATTTCGACGCCGACGAGGTTCGGGCCATCGTGCGCGGCAAGGGGGCTATCTACCTGGCCGTCAACGATTTCGACAATCCCGCAGATGCCAAGGAGCCTCCGCCCGCTGGCGCGCAGGCAGCCAAGGGCACGCGCATCGTGGCTGGCCCCGCGCCAGCCTCGGGCGCTATCGCGCGTGCCGACGCGGTGAAGGCCAAGGCCGCCATCTACCGGCTCGACGACGACGGTCGCATCGAACAGCTCTTCGCACTGGCCGATGGCTATTTCACGACCTTGCTGCTCGATGGGCAGGGCAACCTGTTCGCAGCCGCTGGCAGCCAAGGCAAGATCTACCGGATCTCGCCCGACCGCACCGTGGCCTTGGCGGCGGACATTTCCGAGCGGCAGGTCCTCTCGATGGTGCAAACCCGCGAAGGGTTTCTGGTGGGCAGCGGCGACATCGGCGCCATCTACCGCGTGCGGCCGGCCCAGGGCGCCGAAGCCACCTATCTCAGCAAAGTGCTCGACGCCGAAACGCCCGCGCGCTGGGGCCACGTGTGGTGGACCGGCTCGCGCGACCTGGTGCTGGAAACGCGTTCGGGCAACACCGGCAAGCCGGACGCAAGCTGGTCGGCCTTCCATCACCTGGCGGACATTGCCCATCCCAGCGGCGAGAACATGGGCAGCATCCGCAGCCCAGGTGGCCGCTACTTGCAGTACCGCGCGACCCTGCCTGGCCGCGATTCGGCTCTCAAGGACATCTCAATCTACTACGCCCCTCACAACCAGCGCGCGCGCATCACGGAGGTCTTCCTGGGCGATGCACCGCCGCCGTCCGCGCCTGGCACGGGCGGAAGCGCTGCCCCTGCCGCGCCCTCGGCCGGGAGCGCACGGTCCCATTCGTCGACCCTGAAGCTACGCTGGAAGGTCGAGAATCCTGACAACGACGAGCTCATCTACAAGCTGTGGTACAGGCAGGAAAGCGATGCCGTGTGGCTTCCGCTGGCGGGCCCGGATCCCTTGAGCAAGCCGGAATACGACTGGAACACGGAATCGGTTTCCGACGGCCGCTACGTGATTCGGGTTTGGGCCTCGGATGAAAAGGCCACGCCCGCCGACCGCGCCCTCGAGCACCAGTTCGAATCGCAGCCCTTTCTCGTCGACAACACCAAGCCCGAGATTCTCGGCCTCGTAACCGCCGCCGCCAAGCCCGGGGCTGTGCTCGGGCGAGCCCACGACGCGGCCTCGGTGATGTCCGCCATCGAGTTCGCGGTAGATGGTGGCGAATGGCGTCCGGCTCAGTCGGACGACGGATTACTGGACGAGCGCGACGAGGCGTTCACGATTCACCTCTCCAAGTCTCTTGCATCCGGGCCGCACATCGTCAACGTGCGCGCCTGGGACTCCGCCGACAACGTGGGCTCGGCCCGCATCGAAATCCGCGTGGGCCGGTAGGGGCGCAATCGATTGCGCCCACGGACGTTCGTGCGGCAATGAATCGTGGGCGCGATGAATCGCGCCGCTATTTCGCGGCCTTGGCCTTCGCCTTGGCGGGCTTCTTGGCCTTGGCGGGCTTCTTGGCCTTGCGCTCGGTCGCCTTGGCCAGGTCGACCAGGCGTGCATCCGAATACGCGGCCAGCCGCTCGACGAAGGGCTTGTCCTTCGTGCGTCCAAGAGCTTTGACCACCTGCTCGACAAGAGCATCGTGGGAGCCGAACTTGTCCTTGACCACGGTCGCCACCTGATGAAGGTGCAGCAGCTTGATGTTGGCGGCGCTGCTCAGGCGCTTGCGCAGGTCATCCTTCGATTCGTCGCCATGGTCGAGAAGCCCGACCAGCTTGTCTACAAGCTTGTCCTTGGCGCCGAAGGTTTCATTTACGAGTGCGAGGGGTGATTTCTGCGACATTGGGTCGGTCTCCGTCTTTGCAAGGACCCTGGGAGGGCTCTTGGTATCTCCGGCGATTGGTCTTGTTAGGCTCCATCCGCCAAGACTCAGGTGCTTGTCGGCGAGGGCGCTTTTATTACCTCAAATCGCGCATCGCCGCCAGAGTCTCTTCGACGGCGACGACAAAAGAATCGATTTCCGCATCCTTGTGCGCAAGCGATATGAAGGCAGCTTCGAGTTGGGCCGGCGGAAGATAGAAGCCGCGCTCCAGCATACCGTGGAAGAAGTTGGCGTAAACCTTGGGGTCTGCCTGTTTGGCGGCTGCGAAATCCGCAATCGGTCCAAAACGGAAGAATAGTGTAAAGGCCGAACCCACGCGCTGGACGCATGCCGCTATGCCGTTCTTTGCGATTGCAGCATCAATTCCCGCCTCCATGCGAGCCCCCATGGCCTCGAGCCGCTGATAGCTCTGAGAATCTAGCTGACTTAGCATGGCAAGGCCGGCCGCCATGGCCAGCGGGTTTCCCGACAGGGTTCCGGCCTGGTACACGGGGCCTTCGGGCGCAACGACCTTCATGATGTCGGCACGGCCGCCGTAGGCGCCCAGGGGTAGGCCTCCGCCCATGATCTTTCCCAGGCAGGTCATGTCAGGCCGAACCGAGAATCGCTCCTGTGCTCCACCGGGCGCGGCCCGAAAGCCAGAAATGACTTCGTCGAAGATGAGCACGGTGCCCGCCTGGTCACACAGGCGGCGCAGGGCCTGGAGGTATCCCGGCTTGGGCGGCACCAGGCCCATGTTGCCCGGAATCGGTTCCACGATAAGGGCCGCCACTTGGCCCTGGTTAGCGGCAAAAGCTGCGGCCATGGCGCCCTCATCATTGAATGGGACGATGATGGTGTCAGCCACCGCGGCCGCGGTCACGCCGGCCGAACCGGGAATGCCCAGGGTGGCGGCACCTGAACCCGCGGCGGCCAGCAGCATGTCGGCGTGGCCATGGTAGCCGCCGTCGATCTTGATGAGCTTGCTGCGCCCCGTGAATCCGCGCGCTACGCGCAGCGCGGACATGGTCGCTTCGGTTCCCGAGGACACGAAGCGCATGCGCTCCATGGACGGAAACAGGGCGCGAATAGCCTCGCCTAGCTGAATCTCGCGCTCGGTCGAGGCGCCGAAGGTCGTGCCTTGACGGGCGGCATCGGCGATGGCTGCCACGACCTGCGGGTTGCCGTGCCCGAGAATGAGCGGTCCCCACGAACCCAGGAAGTCGGTGTAGCGGTTGCCGTCGGCGTCCCACACAAAGGCGCCCTCGCCGCGCGCGAGAAAGACCGGGGTTCCCCCGACCGCCGTGAACGCTCGCACCGGCGAATTGACCCCCCCCGGGAAGAGGGCGCAGGCGCGTTCGAATAGCTGTCGGGACTTCTCGTGGTTCATGGCATCACTCCGGATTCTTCACCACAGAGACACCGAGGACACGGAGGGCGGAGAGGAAAGGGCTTCCGGGTCTTGGATCCGAACCCTTCCGCCTTCGCGTCTCTGTGCTCTCTGTGGTTAGTTCTTGTTCTTGTCGCCGCCTTCGTCGTCGGCGCCTTCATCAACAGCCGGCTCGTCGCTCTCTTCGACCTCATCGGCCTCGTCATCGGCCTCGTCTTCGGCGGCGGCCTCTTCACCCAGGTCTTCCTCGGCCAGGGTCTGCTCCTCGGCGCGAGCGGCGGCCACCTCGGGCGAAACCTCGTGCTCGCCTTCTTCCTTTTCGGCCATGCGCTCCATTGCCACCACGGCTTCCTCTTCCTCCAGCCGGATGAGGCGCACGCCTTGCGTGTTGCGACCGATGGTGGGGATGCCGTCGATGGGCATGCGGATGAGCTTGCCGCGGTTGGTAATGAGCATCAGGTCTTCATCATCCGTGACCATGCGCAGGCCCACGACTTTGCCGTTGCGCTCGGTGGTCTTGATGGTGATGACGCCCTTGCCGCCCCGGTTCTTGGTGGGATAGTCGGTCGAGACAGTGCGCTTGCCGAACCCACGCTCGCACACCGTGAGCAGCGTGGCCGGCGCCTCGCGGGGCACGGCCGCCATGCCGATGACGAAGTCGTCCTTGTCGCGCAACCGGATCCCGCGGACACCGCCCGCCGAGCGTCCCATGGGACGGACGTTTTCCTCGCGAAAGCGGATAGCCCAGCCGTTGCGCGTGCCCAGCATCAAGTCCGAATTGCCCTCGGTGATGCGCAACCCGACCAAATCGTCGTCTTCCTGAATCGACAGCGCGATGATGCCCGAGCTGCGGATGCTCTGGAAGGCCTGCAGGGAGGTCTTCTTGATCTTGCCGCGCTTGGTGGCCATGACCACGAACGCGCCTTCCGAGAACTCGCGCACTGGCTGCAAGGCCACCACCCGTTCGCCCTCTTGCAGGGGGATGAGGTTCACGAAGGCCTTGCCCTTGGCGGTGCGGCTGGCCTGCGGGATCTCCCAGATCTTCTTGGCATAGACCCGGCCCTTGTTGGTGAACATCAACATGGTGTCGTGGGTCGACGCCACGAACAACTGCGCCACGAAGTCCTCTTCGTGCGTGGAGGCGCCGGTGATGCCGCGCCCGCCGCGTCGCTGCGGCTTGTAGAGATCCTTGGGGTTGCGTTTGACGTAGCCGCCGTGGGTGACGGTGACCACCATCTCCTCCTCGGCGATCATGTCCTCGACGTCGATGTCACCCACGTCGATGTCCAGGATTTCGGTGCGGCGCTCGTCCGCGTATAGCTCTTTCTGCTCTTCCAGCTCGGCGATGATGACCGCGACCAGGACCGTCTCGCTGGCCAGGATTTCCTCGAGGTGGGCGATGAGCTTGGCGGTCTCGGCGATCTCCGCCTCCAGCTTGTCCCGCTCTAGGCCGGTCAGCTTGGACAGGCGCATGTTCAGGATTTCCTGGGCCTGGATGGCCGAGAGGTCGAAGCTCTCCATCAGGCCGGCCTTGGCCGCGTCGGTGTCCTTCGACGAGCGGATGAGGTCGATGACCGCGTCGATGTTGTCGATCGCGATCTTAAGGCCTTCCAGAATGTGCATGTGGGCCTTGGCCTTGGCCAAGTCGAACTGGGTGCGCCGGGTGACCACGTCCCGGCGGTGCTGGATGAAGTGCTGCAGGGCGTGCTTGAGCGACAGGGTCTGCGGCCGCCCGTCGACGATGGCCAGCATGTTGATGCCGAACGACTCCTGCATCGGCGTCATCTTCCACAGGTTGTTCTGCACAACTTCGGTCACCGCATCCTTCTTCAGGTCGATGACGATGCGCATGCCCTCGCGATCGGATTCATCGCGCACGTCGGAGATGCCGTCGATCTTCTTTTCGCGCACCAGCTCGGCGATCTTCTCGATCAGCCTGGCCTTGTTGACCTGGTAGGGGATCTCGTTGGCCACGATGGACTTGCGCCCGCTCTTGGGATTCTCCTCGATGATGGTGCGCGCCCGCATGAGCAGGCTGCCGCGTCCCGAGCGGTAAGCTGCCCGAATGCCGCCGCGTCCGCAGATGAAGCCGCCGGTGGGAAAATCCGGGCCCGGAACGATGTCCAGAAGCTCGTCGACCTCGATCTCGGGCCGCCTGATGATGGCGATGGTGGCGTCGATAATCTCGGCCAGGTTGTGCGGCGGGATGTTGGTCGCCATACCCACCGCGATGCCGGACGCTCCATTGATCAGCAGATTCGGCAGCCGCGTGGGCAGGACCGTGGGCTCGGTTTCCTTGTCATCGTAGTTGGGCTGGAAATCCACCGTGTTCTTGTCGATGTCCGCCAGCAGCTCCTGGCCGATCTTCTTCATGCGGCATTCGGTGTAGCGGTAGGCCGCCGCCGGATCGCCGTCGATGGAGCCGAAGTTGCCCTGCCCGTCGATAAGCGGGTAGCGCATGGAAAAGTCCTGCGCCAAGCGCACCAAGGCGTCGTAGCAGGCGCTGTCACCGTGGGGATGGAACTTGCCCAGCACCTCGCCGACCACGCGGGCACATTTAATGTACGCCCGGTTCCACACGTTGTTCATCTGGTGCTGGCCGAACAGGATGCGGCGGTGCACAGGCTTGAGCCCGTCGCGCACGTCGGGCAGCGCGCGCGAGACGATGACGCTCATGGCGTAGTCCATGAACGACGACTTCATCTCCTCCTCGATAGACACGGGAATGCGGATCCCTCCCGCCGACGGCGGCAAGGGTGGCATCGAAGGAGGCGTCGGGGGAATGGGAGGTGGAGGCAAGCTGCCGTCAGTTGGTTCCATGCGGTGGCCGCGAAACCTATCAAGGAGCGCGCTTCAAGTCACGGGGCGCGACTCCATTCCGTCGACCTACGCCGGAGACCGTCTATCCATCTATAGGTGGTGTCGTCCTTTCCGCGAAGCAGCGTGAGAGCCTTCCGTCCCCCTCGCCCCGCAAAGCAGCGTGAGAGCCTTCCGTCCCCCCTCGCCCCGCGAAGCAGCGTGAGAGCCTTCCGTCCCCCCTCGCCCCGCGAAGCAGAGTGAGAGCCTTTCGTTCCCCCTCACCCCGCGAAGCAGCGTGAGAGCCTTCCGTCCCCCTCGCCCCGCGAAGCGGGGAGAGGGCCGGGGTGAGGGGCTCCCCGTCGCTCAACCTCGCATCGCCCGTACGTCTAGATCTGCGCGACATTCTCGCGTTCCTTGCATCCATTCCCCACTCGAGCGCACTACGATTTGCGACCCAACCGCAAAGTTCGAACGCGTTTCACTCTTACTAAGTGTGTTTATCGCTACACTTGCGACAAGCGCTTCCGGGATTTCCAACCGCGGTGTGCGCTTGGTCATGCTTGGTCTGCTGCCTCCTCCTACATCCACGTCCAAATTCAGGGACACTGGGCCTAAGAAAGCGTAGCTAATGAATTTTTTTCTTGCCTCTTTCGATCCTGGCCCCAAAATGTTCCGGCTGCTGCAATGCGCTCGCATTGCGGAACAAAAATTGGGTTTCGACGGAGGCTATTACATGACGTGTTCTAAGAACTTCGGACGGTTGCTTCAGGCTAGTTGCCTGGGGCTCATCGGCACGCTGACAATCGTCAGCTGCGGAGGGAGCGAGACTCCCGCCAAGAAATTTGATGCTGGCGATGCTGGCACTAACAGCGAAGCCGGATCCGGCCTCGTTGCTGCCCTAACTGTCTCTTCATCGAGTGTGAACCTTGGTTCCCTCGACCTCGGGACCAGCGGGACTGCAACCGTGGTTGTCACGAACACGGGCACTGGTGCTTCGGGCACATTGGCTGTCGTTGGCAGCACCGGGATCACCGCCACGGGCTGCACCGGCCCGCTGGCCGCTCACGCAACCTGCAACTTGGTCATCTCAGCAACCCCGACC
>Ga0265342_10002612_pt1 | contig 15429 bp, 9 predicted proteins | sample 4CB327metaG_FD_203125 | JGI IMG/M metagenome (GOLD analysis project Ga0265342, IMG submission 203125) | Rhizosphere microbial communities from Carex aquatilis grown in University of Washington, Seatle, WA, United States - 4-CB3-27 metaG | ecosystem: Host-associated > Plants > Roots > Rhizosphere...
CTGGCTGGAGCGTCACGATCCCCACGCCGCCCGGCGCATCCGGGAAGGCGATGCCAGCCAGCGCCAGCGCCTCGGCCAAGGCGGGGGCATGGCGCAGGTATGGGCGCACCCCATCACGCCCTTGCTGTCGCCGCAGGACCGCCGGACACAGATTGCCTGGGGCCTGCACGACTTCCGCCTGCGCTTCGGCCGCGCAGCCGAGGGCATCTGGTTGCCCGAAACCGCGGTGAACACCGCCACCCTCGAAGCGCTCATCGATGCCAACGTGCGCTTCACCATCTTGGCGCCCGAGCAGGTTGCGGCTGTGCGACAGCCGGGAAAGGACTGGGTTTCGGTCACCACCAACACCCTGGACACCGGCCGCCTGTACCGCTGGCCCCATCCTGACGGTTCCGGTCGCTGGATCGCCCTTGCGATCTTCGATGGACCCATCTCGCGCGACCTGGCTTTCGGCAGCGCGAGTCGCGATGCCGGCACCTTCCTGGCAGCCGTGCGCAAGGCCGCCGATCGTTCCAGTGTGAAAGGCCAGCGCCTGGTGCTAGCGGCCAGTGACGGTGAGCTCTACGGCCATCACAAGAAGTTCGCGGATCTGACCCTGGCCTACGCCACGCACGTCGAAGCGGCCTCGCTGGGCATCGAGGTCACCAACCTGGCCGCGCTTCTGGAGCGGCAGCCACCCACCTGGGAAGCCCAGTTGCACCCCGGCCCCGACGGCGAGGGAACCGCGTGGAGCTGCTCGCACGGCGTGGGCCGATGGCGCCGGCACTGCGGCTGCGCCATGGACGCCAGCCGTGGATGGAGCCAGGCCTGGCGCGGCCCTCTGCGCGAGGCGCTCGATTATCTGCGCGACCGCGCGGCTGACTTCTTCACCGACGCGGGCAACGATCTCTTCGCGGATCCCTGGCTGGCCCGCGATGCCTATGGCGCGATCGTGGATGCGGCTCCCGAGCAGCGCATGCGCGGCCTGCGCTCCATGGGACGGGGCCCGCTCAAGCGTGGCAAGACGGATGCTCCTCGGCGCGCCCTCGGGCTGATGGAGATGCAACGATCGCTGCTCCTCATGTACGCGAGCTGCGCCTGGTTTTTCGACGACATCGCGGGTTTGGAGAGCATGATCGGCTTGCGGCGAGCGGCCCACGCCATGGATGTCTGGCACTCGCTGGGCGGACGTCCGCCCGAAAGTACGTTTTTGGATATTCTCGCGCACGGCAAGAGCAACGAACCCGCCTTGGGAAACGGTGCTGATGTGTTTCGCAGGGCGAGCCAGGCGCGCGTCACCCCGGCCTGCGCGGTTGCGCGCGTGGCGTTTACCGCTCTGGCGTCCGGGCCAGCCGAGCCACTCGACCTGCAAGTGCCTGGCTTCGACGTCACAATGATTCCTGAGGCCTGTGCCAGCGCCCTGCTGGCGGGTCAGGCCACTGTGATACACCGCCGCACGGGCGAGACCACGGCCCTGGCCTTCTCTGCCCAGTACGACGGCAAGGCAGGTTTCAAGTGCCAGTTCGACAAGCAGACACTGACCCTGGCCGATCTCGACGCAGAGGCCGTCCAAGCCCTGCGCATGCACGCTCTCGGGCGCCTCGCCGAGCAAGCCACCACCACGGCCATGTGCCAGGCGTTTCTGGATATCGCCGAACTGCTGCAGCCGCTGCCCGACGACCAGCCCCTCGCGAGCCTCTTCGCCATCGCTTTGATCACTTTCCTCGAGAGTTCGCCGCGCGACGCCAGCGACGCATCAGCCTGGGAAGTCGCGCTGCTGCTGCTCAAACGCGCGACCCTGCAGCCGGGCAGCGAGCACGCCCGCCGCGCCCAAGAGGCGCTGTGGGAACACCTGGCCGCTCTCCGGACCAGCCGCCGCCGTCCCGGCAAAGCTCTGTGCACTCTCGCCGAGCAACTCGGCTTCGACATGTCGGCGTGAAACCCCTTCGCCGGCTTGACCAGATTCTTGCCAGCCTCGGCTACGGCTCACGCCGCAATGTCAGGAAGTTCATCGCCGACGGACGGGTAACCATCGCCGGTGTGGTGCAGGAGGATCCTGGCAGCAAGGCCGCAGCCCACGCTGTTCAGCTGGACGGCACGCCGCTGGAATTTCCCGATGGCCTCTTTGTCATCTTCAACAAGCCCACCGGCTGCGTCTGCTCGCATGACATGCGCGAAGGCCGGCGCATCTACGATCTGCTGCCGCCGCGCTGGCTCGAGCGCAGTCCGGCGGTCACCACCATAGGCCGGCTGGATCGCGACACCACCGGCCTGCTGCTCGTCACCGACAACCACGCGCTCGTCCACCGTCTGACGTCGCCCCGACGTCATGTGGAGAAGGTCTATCAAGCCACGCTGGATCGCGCACCCGATCCGCGCCTGGTGGAGAAATTTGCCAACGGCACGCTCCTTCTCGCGGGCGAAGACAAACCCTGCGCGTCTGCCCGGCTCGTTCTTCGCGGCGGCTCCGAGGTGGAAATCACGCTTACCGAAGGCCGCTTTCACCAGGTGAAGCGAATGTTCGCGCATCTTGGATACGAGGTGTGTCGCCTACACCGTTCCCGCTTCGGCGACTACACCCTCGGAGATCTCGCCTCCGGCCAGTGGCGCGCCTTGCAGCCGCCAGGCTGAAAGAGATTCTTTTCCATCGCCGGCCTACGGTACTTGCAGCTTGTCGCAATTTGCGGTGCCGGCGACGGGAGCACCAGCCACAAAGCGGCCGCTGCGGTACTCCCCCTCGGCGACCCGCGAGCCCGCCTTGTCCCACTGATTCCAGCGGCCATCAGGATGACCGGCCGTGAACTGGCCCCTGATCCACACGGTCCCGCCGGGAAACCAGGCGACGAAAGGCCCGTCGGCCCGGCCCTCGCGAAACTCGCACAGCTGTCGCTTCTCTTTGCCGCCGGAATGAAACTCGATGTATTGCGCACGCCGGCCGTCCTTGCTGCGACACCATGCCACCTGTCCGGGCTTTGATTGCTTGTTGTCCAATGACATGCCCTCGGGACAAACGCGCGGTCCCGACGGCCGACAGGCCACCACGCCAAGACAAACAATCGCGAACAGGGATAGCAAACGGCAACGCATGGAGTTGGCCTCTCGTGCAAGCATCGACAGGATGTGGCTCTCGGTCAAGCACCCTCTGCTGGGCAGGCCCAACGACCTCAGCGCCCAAGCAGCGTGAAGAGAGGCGAGCAGGTCGGAAGGGCTCAAGGTCTTGCCAGTGCGTGCCGATGTCATAAGAACGGGAAGAGTGCGAATTCTGTCCAGGAGTCGAAGTGCGTCCGCGAATCACACAACTTCTGCCGCCTCGGAGGCGCGCGATGTGTGACCCCCTAGTCGAGTGGGGAGCCGGGCGGCTTTGCCGGCCGCATGCCATCGCGGAAGGGGACGGGAACCCTCCCAGGGTCCCCCTGTCAGCGATTTGAGATGGCATCTCGGAAGTTGCCCGCGGAACCCCAAGCGGCCCCTCGCGGGCTGAAACCCCAACGCACGGGCGGCGAAGACGACCCAGCAGGATCGCAGGAGAGGCGTCGTTTTCCACGTGTCAGGGTTGCCGGCACCGCCATCGCCCTGGTGGGTGGCCGGTACGTAGGCGCCTACTTGCTGCGGAACCTCTCAGCCGGGGGCGCCTATCTGGTCGGCGACAATAACCTGGCGATTGGCCAAGCTGTGCAGATCCTGCTTCGCGTGGGCGAACAGTTGCAGAGCCTCGAAGCCGAGGTGGTTCGGCGCGAACGCTTGCCATCCGACGAACAGAGCTTCGCTGTGGCATTCCGGAGTCTCACCGCTGACATCGAGGATTCGCTACAGAATCTCGCGCGCCTCGCGGTCGGGGGTGCAAAGGCAGAAGAGGCCGCGACGGTCCTCGTGCTGAGATCCCCATCACGTGTCCTCTTTGACCTCGAGAATGATGTGCGTTCACTCGGGTACGACGTGGCGCCGGCCGTGACGCCCCTTGATGCGATTTCCCTGCTTTCCAGCGACACTCATCGCATCGTTGCCGTTGTCGTGGGATGCGACCTCGCGTGTGTTGACCCCATGGGATTTCTGAGCTTCCTGAAGGACGCGCACCCGCAAGTCCGTCGCATCGCCCTGCCTGGCCACTTGCGGCTGACACAACTCCAACGCGCCATCGCCAGCGGCGTGGTCGAAGCCGTCCTGCCCCGGCCGTGGGACAGCGACTCGCTGTCCGAAGCCCTGCGGCCGTCGGGCTCTTGAAATACAGGGGCTATCCGGGCCACGGTTTGAGCCGCACCCTCTCGACCTCGATCGACGTCGTCAGAATCGCTTGGCCCTGCTTCGCGAACCACACGGGATCGTCGGTGGTGGCGTAGTGCCGGGTGCCCTGGCGCGACAGCCGCCGTTCCATCTCAGGATGCCGTTGCAGCCAGTCGGCCAAGCGATCCGCGACCAGCCCGCCTTGCGCAATGATTTCCACCGAAGGCGGCACCATGGTGCGAATCGCGGGCAGCAGCAGAGGATAGTGCGTGCACCCGAGCAGCAGACGGCTGGGCGGATCAGACGCCGCGAAAAGCGGATCCAGATTCTTGTGCAGAAAATGCTCGGTGCCAGGGCCTGACAGCTCACCCGCTTCGACCAGGGAGACCCACAGTGGGCACGCCTGCTGGATCAGCCGCAGCCTGGGCGCGAGTTTCGCCAATTCCAGTGCGTAGGATCCCGACGCCACTGTGCCGACTGTGCCCAACACCGCCACTGTGCCCGTCGTGAGGGCCGGCTCGGTCACGCCGGGAATGGCGCCCGGGGCTAGTCCGGCCAGCGCCTCGGCCGAGGGCCGCACCACACCCAGGATGCGCCGGTCCGGCCGGTACGCAGGCAGGTGTCGTTGCTGAAGAGTGCGCAGCGCCTGGGCCGAAGCCGTGTTGCACGCCAACACGACAAGGGGACAACCAGCGTCGAACAGGAACTCCACCGCCTCGCGCGTGAAGCTGTGCACGACCTCCAAACTGCGCGGACCATAGGGCGCCCGCGCACTGTCGCCGAGATAGAGATAGTCATACGCCGGCAGCCGCCCCAGCAGCGCGGACAGCACCGTGAGCCCGCCGAACCCCGAGTCAAAGACTCCAATCATCTTAGTCCTCGACGAGAGACGCGTATTCATCCGAGAGCATGAACGCGACCATCTCGCGCAGGGCGGTCGAGCTACGCACCCGCTCCTGCCGCGTTCCCTCCTCGGCCGGGGATGTTCCCTCGCGCTTGAATTGGCCGGCCAGCGCCCGCAGCGCGACCAAAGGCCTGCCACAGCAGAGCAGGCCGACCCGGTCAGCGGTGTGGCGACAGCCCCGCACGTAGCCTTCCAGATCCGGCGGCCGACTAAGCGCCTCTCCCGCATCGACCAGCAAGTCGGCGCGGACCTTTCCTGCGGGCATCAGCCTGCCGATCGGGGGCTGGGACAGCACCGACGCCCAGTTGGCTGCGCGATCATTCTCACTGTCAGGCTCATTCACTTCCCCGTCGGGCGATCCCAGGGACACCACGCGGATCACTCCGCGCAACAGCCCGCGCAAATTGTCGACTGACAGGCGCGCCACCGCCAGCGTCCCAGCCCGCGCCTGCTCCAGGGCACGCCCGACGAAGAAGCGCAACTCGGCGACGTCCAGTTCCTCGGTCCGCTGTCCCATGACCACAGTCAGCGGCTGAGTAGCGGCAAAGGTGACATCGGCCCCCGTGCCCCGCACCACGGCTCGCGTGACCGGAGCCCCCAACTGGTCCCGCAGCTCGCGAAACACAGCCTCGGACTTGGGCTGAAGCGGCGTCCCTTCCACCGGAGTTCCCCCGGTGTGGGGCATCTCGGCCAAGGCTGGCGCCAATGCGCGCAGCACGCGGCGCAACGGCCCGTGGCACAGGGGATGCTCGGCCACGGTCGGACTCCAGGCAGCCGGGAGCGCGACATTTTCCTCACCCAGGCTCTCGATGCTTCCCTTGAGCGACAGATCTGGATCGAGAAACAGCGCCAGATCCCGGGCCGCGCGCGCCACGGCCAGCCGGCCACAGCGCTGTTGCAGATGGGCGGCGAGCAGCGCCAGGCCCACGTCCGCTGGGTCACCCAGCACACCGCGAAGCGCGGCAGCGCACAAGTCAGCCTCGAACTGCAGCGGCGTAGCCGTGCTCATGGTGGCCAGCACCGCGTCCAGTTTCTCGAAGACGCCTCGCTCAGAAGGTAGCTTGCGCACGCCGCTTTCGCTGCCGTTGGCTGCCGGCACGCTCGGCACCACGGGTTTGCACGCCAGGCGGACAAGCTCGCCCAGGCGTCGAACCACCGGGTCGACCTCGAAGCGCACCTCGGCCAACGCGTTTGCGACCAGTTCTTCGTCCTTGCCGGCCAGGATGGCGGCCACCGCGACCAAGAAGGGCAGATCCGGCTCGCCCGGCAGCGGCCGCGCGGTCGTGCGAATCAGGCCACTTCCCACCTCGGCCAGGTTGCTGAAATCGCCGCGTTCCCAGTAGTAGGTCACCAGGCGGGCCAGCGTAGGGGCAAAGCCGGGATCCATGTCCGACGAGCGCAGGTACGCGTCGTTGGCACCGTCCAGGTCGCCCACGGCCACGCGCAGAATCTCTCCCCGGTGATAGAGCACCTCGGCCTTTTTCTGTGGATCCTCAAGCTTGCGCGCCAGCCTCTCGCAGCTGGCCGCGGCCTCGCGATGCAAGCCAAGCCGCTCGTAGGTTTCCACCAGTGATTCGAGCACCCCGGCGCGTTCGGAATCGCTGGCCAACGCCATCTCCAGACTCTGGCGAGCGGCCACAAGATTGCCGAGGGCCAGATAGCTTTCGCCCAATCGCTGCCTGGTCTCAGTCAGGCTGGTGACCGCATCCCGCGGCAGTAGACGCAGCACTTCCTCCAGTTTCGCGACCGCGCCGGCGTGATCGTTGCGCGCGAGCGCGAACCCAGCCAGCGCCTCGCGCGCGCCCGCGTGGTGAGGATCAAGGCGGGCCAATTCTTGATAGGCGTTCTCCGCATCCGCGGTGGCCCCGAACATCTCGGCCAGTTCGGCCCGGCGCAGAGCCAACTTGTCACGAGCCATCACCGCGTCCACATCGGGCAGCTCAGCCAGCTGGGCATAGGCCTGGCGCGCCTGGTCCCATTCCTGTGCGCAATAGGCCTGTTCGGCCTGGGCAGCCAGGGCGCTGGTGTTCTTGGGCGCGAGCGTGAGCGCCTCGTTCAGCAAGGTCCGCGCCTCGTCGAGCTGGCCCTGGCCGGCGGCCAGGCGTGCCTGCAGCGCGAGCTGGCCAGCACGCGCCGTCGCCCCACTGTCGAGAACACGTGCGCGCGTCAGCTCCTCGGCAGCCAGGGACGCGTCCCCGCCGCGCTCTGCGGCCTCGGCCTGGGCCAGGTGCCAGCGCGCATGACACGAGGCCGGCAGCCCCGGCATCTCTTGCAGCAGGGCGGCCCAGCATCGATCGCGCTCCTCGATGTCAGCGAGCCTCCCGTACACATCAAACAGGGACTCGGCCAGCGCGCCATCCGCGGGATGGGCCGCGCGGAGTTCTTCCAGCATAGCCCGCGCGGTTGCCGTGGACACCGCCGGACGCATCACCGCCGCCGCCAGCCGTTTGTCCACGGCGTCCCGGGCCGCGCGATCATCCTTGCGATACGTTCGCAGACGCTGCCAGCAGGCGATGGCGTCGATGGTGTCGCCGGCCTTCTCCGCCAGGTCTGCGCGCATCTCCAGCGCATCGCCGGGCAGAAGGGAGCGCCCCACCGACTGCAGGAGCATGAGCGCAGGGCTTTCGCCCTCGGGCCGGGCCAGGTGCAGCCGGGCGCGATCGAACAGCAGAGCCGCGGCCGCTTGATCGGTCTGGTCGTCGACCCGGGCCAACAACAAGGCATCCGCCTCGTCCAGCGCGCCCTTCTTGGTCAGAAGCGCGCTGAGCGCATCGAGAGCGGCGCGCGAGCCGTACTCAACCAAATGCCGCAGGATGGTCTCGGCCTGGGTGCGGCTGTCATCTTTCTGGGACAGCAGGCTGGCCAACTCCAGCCCGATGACCTCTGGGTTCACGCCTGCCGGCGCCGGCTGACCATCCAGCGCCGCCCACAATCGCTCCAGCAGCGCGGCCAGCTCGTCGCTGCGGGACTGCTGGCGACAGAAGGCCACCAGAAGGGCGAGGCCGAGCACGTCGTTGGGGGCCTGCTCCAGAAGACGACGGCACGCCGCCTCTGCTTCGTCGAGCTTGCCCATCTGCTGCAGCACCTCGGCCAGTGCCCGCGTGACCGTGACGCGCGCGGGACCGTCCTCCAGCGCTTGCTCGCGCAAGACCAGGCACTCGGCCAGCCTGGTTCCTTGGCCGAGCGCCTGCAGCCCCTCGACCAGCAGGGCCACGGGTGCCCCGTCGGGCTCGAGCGCAAGGGCCGCGGCCAACGCCGTCTCGGCCTCGGACGGCTGCCCCGCCGCCTGCGCGGCTTGGGCGATGCGCAGGTTGGCCTCAGCCGTCACCGCAGGCGTGCAGGCCGGATGCCCCAGCAACTCGCGGTACTCACGCTGGCTCTCGTCTCGCTCGCCGGCACGCCAGAGCAGGCGGGCCAGACCCAGGCGGGCCTCCGCATTACCCACGTCGAGATCGAGCAACACTTGGTAGGTGGTGACCGCGTCCTTCTCGTCCTGCAGCTTGTCACCCAACACCAAACCCAAGCGCTGCAGCAGCGCCTTCGCCTCGTCGGGCCTCACCTCACCCAGCCGCCGATGCAAAATCTGAGCAAGGCCGGCCCAGTCGCCAGTCTCGGCCGCAATCGCCTCCAGGGCATCCAGCGCCGGCGCGCAGCGAGGATCCATGCGCAACGCCGATTCCAGAAGTTTGACATCCTCCGTGCTCGCGGGCGACGTCTCCCGGACCAGACGCGCCGCCTCGCACATGTGCGCCGCCCGCTGCTCGCCCGAGTCTGGCGTGCGCGCATCGACCGCCCACGCAGCCAGCGCCTGCGCTGCCTGGCGGGCGTCGCCTCGTTGGGCGTATATGTCTACCAGGCGCTGCCAAGCCGCCTGCGCGATCGCTGCAGGCGCGTCGCCCTGCAGGCACTCGTGCAGCCATTCGATGGCAGCCTCTTCGTCCCCCAGAACCAAGCACAACGCAGCCATCAGGCGCGCCGCCTCGGCCCGCGGCACCGCCGGATCGGGCCAGTGCTCGCGCAGAAGCAAGTCGTCGAGCGAATCCACCGCCTTGGCGCATAGGTCGGGCTCGCCCGAGGCCACCGCCAATTGGGCCATCTCCACGGCGGCACCCACGTCGTCCGAAGATCCGGTTTGAGCATCCTGTGCTCGTCGCCCCAGCATGGGCAGGATCTCATCCCAGCGCCCTTCGGCCCCCAGACGCAGGGCCAGCGCACGCGCGGCGGGGCCGAGCGCGGAACGGCCGGCGAGCGACTCTTCCAGTGCCCTGACCGCGCGATCGGGTTGCTCGGCCCGCGCCCACTGGCGCGCCGCCGCCAGCAAGGCAAAGGCGCGATCCATGCGTGAGCCGTCGCTGCTCGCGGCCAGGGTCTCCAGCAACTCGGCCGCCAGCCCAGGCCGACTGCTCTCGCTCGCGGCGATGGCTTGAGCGACAAGCGCACTGGCCAGACCCGGCCAGCGTTGCAGTGCAGCCGACGCCGTCTGCTCGGCCTCGGGCAACGTCTCGGTCGCTGAGGCGAGAAGATTGAGCAAACGGGCTGTTCCCGCCTGATCGCCGCTCTCCACCGGGGTGGCCTGTCGGTAGCCCTCGATCGATCGCGCCACGTCCCCGGCCAGCAGGGCCCTCTCGGCCGCGGCCAACCGGCTCATGGCTGCCGTGTGGTCGGCCAGCCGATCCGGCATCAGCGAGGAGCCCGCCGGTTCGGCAGCGCCTTGCGACGGAAAAAAGGCGACCGTGAGGCGCTGCGAGACCGCTTCGGCGCGCAAGGCGGTACCGTCCAGGTGGTGGCGCTCGGGCATGCGCCAGCCCTGCATAGGCAGAAGCGCCAGCAGGGCCAGCTCGCGCACGTCGATCTCCAGGTCGGTCGCGCCCTCGAGCCGCACCAGTGGAACCACGCCATCGCTGGGCTCGGGCGACGCGGCCGCGCCCAGGGCCATGAAAAGCGCCGCCACCAGCAAAGGCGGAGGCACGGGGAGAAAACCGTAGACGCGCACGTCGAACATGGACAGGCGGGCACAACCCGGCTGCACCATGGTGAGCGCCCCGGTGGCGGTGAATTCCGCCTGGCGATCCCCGAGCACGGCCCGCGCTCCCACGCGAACCAGTCCATCCTCGATCTCCACCTCCGGACCGAAAAGGCCATAGTCTGCCAGGCGCGCGTCGCGCAGGAAGCCCTTCAGATCCTTGGCCTCGAACGACACCGCCAACTCGCGCAGCTTGAGGCGATGATTCTTGAATCGGGTCACCCCCCCCGACAGATCGAACGGGAAGCGAAGGTTGGGGATCTCCAGCTCCAGCTTTTCCACGCGACCAAAGCCAGGGATGTCCCGACCCGCCAGGCTGAGCAGCCCTCGCCCTTCGACGAAAGTAAGCCGGAATGCCCCTTCGGTGTCAGCCATGGTCCGCGTCCGAACCGCCATTGTAGAACAGTCGGCCGCGGCGTCCACCGAAGGTGATAAACAACAGAACGCTGAACAGAACCCCCAGCGAGCTGGTGAGCAGGGGTACCTGGACCATCAGGGTGGAGGCCAGCTGGACCAGATCGGCGATCGCGGGCGGCGCGTCCCCGGCTCGGGCGTGGGCCTGGGCGGCCACCTGCTGTAAGACCGGCATGGCACCGGCCACCCCCTGGCGCACGACCAGATACACGAAGGCTCCGTTGCCCCCATACAAGGCCAGACCGCCCCAAGCCGCCCACACGCTAGCCGAACGAGCCCGAGGATCGTCGGAAAACACCGCAGCCACCGCAAAAAGCAAGACCAGCGCCAAGGCCAAGCGCGCCACCCCCTGGGTCCAGGCCGCAACCGGGTGAGCCCGATCCACGGCTTCGTCCAGGGCGATCTGGCCGCGAATCAGCACTTCCTGCTCCGCATTGGCCAGGCCATCCAGGCTGACCTCGGCCATAGACTTCCCGGTAGCCAGTCGGCGCAAGTCGGTCAGGCTGCCCAGAAATAGGCGAGCGCCCACCAACAGCATGAGCACCGCGAGCACGGTCACCCAGCGAGGCCGGCGCGTGGGCAGCCGAGGAGACTCGCCCGATGGCCGGCCGGTCCTATCCCGAGGAGCGCTCATCGGCTCGGGCCGAACCTCACTTCATTCTCTTTCGCCAGCTAGAAACTCGGCGCGGAGCAGGGCTCGTAGGACACGGCTCCCTCAGGTCCACCCTCGTATCGCAGGAGATCGACGTTCACGTCGAGCTTCTTGGCTTCTTTGGCCTCCTGGCAGCGCCGCCGCGCCCAATCCATCACAATGGTCTGACCCTTCCTCTGGGCGGCGTCGTCGGCCAGGCGCTGCTTTTCCTTCTCGAACTCGGCCATATCAGGCTTCGTGTGCTCCTTGAGCTTGACCACGATGAAGCTACCCAGTTCCGTGAAGGGCCCGGCCAGGGGCGCCTCGCTCGATATCTCGAAGGCTGCCTTGGCCAGGGTGGGCGCAGGCCCAATCCCCTGGACCATGGACCCACGACGCGAATACAGCCCGGTTTCCTCCGCGTGGGGAGCATCGCTCTTGCTGGCCTTCTCGTCGTTGTCAGTGGTCGGGAAGAGATCCTTCAAGCTCTTGCTGGGTTCGGCCTTGGCCTTGGCCAGGGCCGCATCGGCCGCTGCCTTGGCGCGCGCCTGCGAACGCTCCTGGCGCAACTGGGACTCGGCGATCTCCGGTCGCGCCTGCTCGAAGGTGATGTCGCCCTCTCGCGCGCCCTCGGGCACAACCAGGGCCAGGCCGCCCGTGATCTTCACCGGTCCCACCAGCTCGCCGTCCTTGGCCGCCCACACCTTGTCCTCGACCTCAGAACCCAAAGTCGTGCCGCCCTTGCGCTGCCATCCCAGATCCCCCCCGCGCGACCGGCTGTTGGCATCATCTGATGAAGCCTTGGCCAGCTTGGCCAGGGGCTCGCCCTTGCGCGCGCGCGCGGCGAGCGCATCCGCCCGCTTGCTGGCCTCGGCAGTCTTGTCCGGGTCAGCGTCGCTGGGCACCGCGACCAGCAGAAAGCGCAGCTTGCGTTGCTTGGGCTGCTTGTCGTAGAGCGCGGTCTTTCTCTGCTCGTACAACTTCTTCAACTTGTCGTCGTTGGCCTTGGCGTAGGTCGCGATCTCGTCGGGCCGCAGTTCGATCTCGTTCTCGTAGCGGTGGGTGGGGAAGCGCAGGTACTCCAGGTTGACCCGGTCGGACAGGCGCAGCCAGTTCTCCTTGACCTCATCAGCCGATACGCCGACCCCGGCACGCAGCAGATCCCGCATGCGCGCCGCCAGCAGCTCGCGGCGCTGCTGCTCGATGAAAGATTTGGGCGACATGCCCAGGTGGTACTGCACGAACTTGCGAAAATTGTCGTACGAGAACTTCCCTTCGCTCTCCGCGTACGGGAGCTTCTGCTCTCGACCCATGCTCATCATCTTGGCTTCGGCGATGAGATCTTCGACCTCTTCGTCGCCCACGCTGAAACCCAAGCGCTGAGCCTCGGCGGCCAGCAACTCGCGATCGATGAGCAGATCCATGATCGTCTCTTTGAGACGAATCTGCTTGGCCTGCTGCGGAGGAATCGAGGCCGCGTTGAGGACGGTGTAGGCGTAGGTCCAGTCCTTGAGGGTCACCGCATGGCCCTCGACTTGGGCGGCGCTTTCGGTCACCCGGTGTGGCATCCGCATGCCACAGCCACCGATGGACTGCGGACCGAAGTTGACAATGAACACAACAATCACGATCGAGAACAACAGATAGATGAGCAACGATCGGGACTGTTGACGCATCTGCTCGAGCATTTAGCAAGGCCTCCGTTTTGCTGGGCTGGGTAGGCTGAAAGGTGCGGCAATCTAGCACGGTCATGGCGGAAAGCGCACCCCCATGCGTGCCCAGCTGGAATTCCGGTGACGGTGACGGTGCTGCGGGGCCCCGCAGCATGATCCGGTGCACAAACTCGTCGAATAGCGGCACCGTGAGGGCGGTGTCACCATGGCTCGGGCTCCAGATCATTCCCTTGCGCGAGGGCGCGAGGGCGGTTCCAGAGTCTTGCAGGACATCTCGCGAAGGTCACGGGCAGCGGCCCGAAGCACCGATGCAAGGATGCGCGACGCACGGAAACGTTGGGTGGGAGACCGAGTGAAGGCCTCGTGGGGTCAACCACGGCGGGAAGCGAGCCCCGACTTTCCCTGGCTTCGCTAGGTCTGCGAGAGCCGGGCAGACTCGTCCTTCGATGGGTCGTCAGGTGACTTAGCAAATGCGCTGAGGAGGCGGTCCCAGCTCACGATGGTGCGTTGAACGGCAGGGCCGGCGCCGAGGGCGGTTCCAGAGTCTTGCAGGACATCTCGGCCGAGGGCCCGAGGGCGGTTCCAGAGTCTTGCAGGACATCTCGCGAAGGTCACGGGCAGCGGCCGGAAGCACCAATGCAAGGATGCGCGACGCACGGAAACGTTGGGTGGGAGACCCGAGTGAAGCCCTCGTGGGGTCAACGACGACGGGAAGCGAGCCCCGACTTTCCCTGGCTTCGCTAGGTCTGCGAGAGCCGGGCAGACTCGTCCTTCGATGGGTCGTCAGGTGACTTAGCAAATGCGCTGAGGAGGCCGTCCCAGCTCACGATGGCGCGTTGAACGGCAGGGCCGGCGGGAAAGACCACAGTGGGAACATCTCCGCGAACGCGGCCGCGCTCTTTTTCAGCCGCTCGGCGCCGGCTCGGAATGCGTCGACGAACGCGCGATACTTCGCGCGGAACTCCATCGCCGTCTTCTTGTCCGACGCATGGACAAAGGGAGCCGGGCTGCGATCGGTCTTTGCCGGCCGCGAATGTGGATCTTGCTTGAGAATCGCAGTCACACCCAAAGGCGTGCGTCCTTGGGCCCGATTCACCTCCTTGGCCTGCTCTTCGATGTCCTTCACCATCCGTCGGATTTCGGCCTGATGCTGGCTTCTGGTCAGGTGCCGCAAGCATGGCAGCTGGGTCAGCTTGATGTCGTATGTGGTGGCGAACTGCCTGGCCAGCACAGCCTCGCCCCGCTGCTTGGCTTTGTACTCGGCTCCCCTGTCGAACCAAGTTCCGCGCAGCATCTCACCTCTGCCGAGGGCAGCGATGCAGTTCGCGCCCGGCCAAGCACCTGGGCCGTCGTCCACCAGTCCTTCTTTCGCGCCGTGGGCGAGCACGTAGCGAAGGCGGGCTAATGCGGCTTGGTCGTCCGCGATAACGATGGAGCGGTACCGTCGCGACCACAGCCGTTCCGGCCACCGATGCAATCGCCCGGCTTCTTTGGCGATATTGGTATTCACGAACTGCATGAACCTGGCGAGTCTCTCGGAACTGGCGGGCGACAAGATGTAGTGCGCGTGGGTCGACGTCACGACGAAGGCATGGATGACCATGCCGTAGCGGTCCTGGGCCCTGCCGATGATTCCGAGAATCAGGTCATTGAGTTCAGGCGAGGGTCTGAGTAGTAGCCTGCCCTGCAAGGTACGGGTGGTGATTTCGACGAGGCCATTCTCAGGGACGAAGCGCAGTGGTCGCGGCATGCCTGGTTTTCGGCAAGGACGGAAAGAAGTTGTGGACCATCCGGAACCCGACGCCGTCCCCGGGATCTCAAGACGCTCTCAAGAAGCGTCTGGCACCGCCCTGGGGCGTCTGGCACCGCCCTGGGGGCCCTGGGGGGCGCCCTGGGCCCTGAGCCCTGGGCTGGGCGCTGGGCAGCCATTCACGATGCGCAAAGAATCCTGCCGAACGGCAGTCCATCGTCCGGCTTTGTGATGAAGACCGTGGAGTACTTCGACCAGGTCAAGTTCCGAAACGGCATTCGCAGCACCATCACCGTGGACAGCGTTGAGCGCGTGGACGAGATCGCGGCACTTTCTGTGCACCACCAGCTCCGCCAAGGAAGATTCAGATGGAAACGATGTTTCCCCGGGCCGGGCCGCCGAACGCATATTGGAACGTCACCTTGACGCGCTCGAACGCTAGAGCGTCCGTCACAAGAGTCGCCAGGCTGCCCTGCGCACGCGCTGCTCGACCGCGTCGTCGCCATCCCTTGGTGCCGAGCCACCTAACCCGCTGAGCCCCACCATTCTGGCGGAGCCTCGCCCCACTCCGTCACCGTCCTGGCTCTCTGCTCCGACTTCAAGTGACGCAAACCGTGGTTGGCGTATTGCGCGGCCGTGTGATAAGACCCCAGGTCTGGTGGTCTGGCTATGCGTGTAGTCTCGATAGCCAAGCCACTGGCACACGGCACAACCGAATGCTCCTCGACTGGGTCTATGGTCTCTTCTCCAACGACCTTGCCATTGATCTTGGCACGGCGACGACCCTGACGTTCGTGCGCGGCAAGGGAATCGTGTCCAACGAGCCGTCGGTGG
>Ga0265342_10002614_pt1 | contig 15419 bp, 2 predicted proteins | sample 4CB327metaG_FD_203125 | JGI IMG/M metagenome (GOLD analysis project Ga0265342, IMG submission 203125) | Rhizosphere microbial communities from Carex aquatilis grown in University of Washington, Seatle, WA, United States - 4-CB3-27 metaG | ecosystem: Host-associated > Plants > Roots > Rhizosphere...
TGATTCTGCCCCTGGACGAGAGCCCACACCTTCACGAGCTCGCTGGCGGTGTTGACGACGGTCGCCTCGTCGAGAGAGACGTTATGTATGTCCCGATCGTCCCAGATCGTGTTGACCTTGATGTACCTCGCCTGGAACAGCGCGGGGAAGGTCAGCGTGATACAGCCGGTCGTCGGGTCCGTCTTTAGTTGCCATCCAGTCACTTCAGTGTAGCTGCTCGCCGATCCGGCGGCGTTGTCGTTGCTAACGTAGACGTGTATGTCGCTGTGCTGGCCGACTCGCGGACTTGGAGTCTTCGAGTTCAGGTGGAGCTCGATCTTGTTCACTCCGTAGCTCTTGCCCAAGTCGAGGGCCACGCTCCGACAGGCCATGTCCAGCTGTACCAGGGTCGCGGCGGTCACTTGGCCAGAGAAGACCACTTGTTTGCTGCCTGTATAGTCCCGATCCTGGATGGCGTAACTGGGACTTAAATCCTCAGGCTTCTTCTGGAACCAGCCGTTCTCGCTGGCCCCGATCAGCTGGTTGAGGTCGTCGTAGGTGTAGCTGTTACCGTTCTTCGTGATGATATTCGAGGCCTGGTCGTAGGTGAAGGTGTATGCGACGATATCCGCGCCGCCCGCCTTATACGACAGGCCAGCGAGGCGGTCCTGCGCGTCGTAGACGACGGTTTTAGCTACTCCATTGGCGAGTGCATAGCCGGTCATACGGCCGGCCGAGTCGTACTGAAGCGAGCCGCTCACCCAGCCGGGCATCGTAGTGATCTGATTGAACTTGTTATAGCTGTAGCTCAGGCCCGTAGCGTCGGGGTAGCTCAGGCCCGTAAGCCGTTGCCTTGTATCGTAGCCGAAGGCCATAGCGACCGTCGTACCCGCCACAGTGTCGGCTTTCCCCGTAGTCAATCCGTAGGGGTCGGGCTGATAGACGCCATTCACGAGGTTGTAGGCGGTCTGCACGCCGTTGTCGGCAGTCTTGAGGTTTCCTGCTTCGTCGTAGCTGTAGTTCGTTGTTTCAGACCGCGATCCGTTCGCGCTCGTGGCAGTCTCGCCCAAAAGTCGATTGGCGGGACTGAAAGTCCTCTGGAAGGCCGTTCCCCGTGCGTCCATCTGGCGGACGACATTACCCCAAGCATCATAGGAATATGTGATATTGGGTGCGCCGTTCGTGTTCCACGGAGTGCTTTCAGCAATGAGCCGCCCGATCTCGTCGTAGCTGTAAGTCCGGGTGCTGCCGTTCGCGTCGACGGTCTGCGTCTTCTCTCCCCACCGGTCGTAGAAAACACTGCTGACCTGCTTCAGGGCGTCCGAGACCGTCTGAACGAGGTTGTCCGCAGTGTAGGTATAGTTCGTGGTTTTCTTATTCCCGTCCGTTATGCTCTTCTTGTTGCCGTTCCCATCGTAGGTCGCCAGGGTGAACCCTACGGTCGGATTACCTTGTTTCGTAACCCGTCCCGCCTCGTCGTAGTAGGTATAGTCGATCCTGCCGCTTGGGCTCGACGATGTGAACCGCCTTCCCGTATCGTCGTAGGTATACGACGAAGTGTAGCTCGTCGAGCCGTCGGTGACAGTCTCCGACAGAAGGAGGTTCCGTAGGGAGTAGGTATAGTTCTTGAACTCTCCGTCGGCTTCTTTCCGGCTTATGAGGTTGCGCCGGCCGTCGTAGAGGAAGAGTATCTGGGACTGCGCTGAGGGATCAGCGCTCGGGAGGTCGGTTTCGATCAGGCGGCTCAATTGGTCGTAGCTCATGCTGATCGTAAAGTTGCCGGTATAGCTGCCGCCATTTGCCACAGTGTGCGCCTGGCGCGGATCGATGACTCCGGTCCTGTTGCCTACGGCGTCGTAACTGTAACGTATAGTGTTGCCCTCTTCATCGGTCTGGGAGAGGACGCGCGAATGGGCATCGTAGGTCCATGTCTTTGCGGTCGTTGTCCCGCCTGAATATCCGCTTGTCTGGGAAAGCTTGTTGCCTTTTTTATCGTACATGTATTGCGTGACGATGGCTGTAGGGATTCCCTGGACCGTCACGGAGCTGCTCGACTGGTTCACCTGTCCTATGCCGTTGACGGTATAGCTCGTATTGCGTATATCGCCTGAGTCGAGCGTCTGCGAGCTCTGGATTAGGTTCCCGCCGGCGTCGTAGTACAGGTCGACTTCCGGCCTCACCATCGCCGCGCCTACCTTGCGCGGCGCTCCCTGGACCGCCGATTTAAAGCCCAGGGAGTTATAGGCGATAGTCGATAAGTTCCCGTTCGCGTCGACGCTGGCTATCGCCTGCCCGGCGCCGTCGTAATAGGTTTGCACGATGAGCGTGACGCCCGATACGACTTGGCTTTGGGAGAGCGCCTTACCGTTCGAGTCCAGCGTCTGGGTCGTCGAATTTCCGAGCTCGTCGGTCACAGTCACCGTATTGCTGCTGTCATCGTATGCGCTCGTGCGCGCCTTCAACGAGCCTGGGGCGCGGACGCTCGCCACCCTCCCGCGGAAATCGTAAGTATAGCTTGTCACGGGCCTTGTACCCGTATCCATTGAAGAATAAGGCCCGGTTACTGTCGTTAGCTCGTTATATCCGTCAAAAGTCTGTTCCGTCGTGATCGTGTCGCCGCTTCCGCTGGCCAGCTTCGAGATAGTCCTTGTCGTCTTTTTCGCCGTAGTGAGGCGACCGAGAGCGTCGAAGTCGTATTCGATCGTCGCGCCGAGCGGCGTCGTCACCGTCGAGATGAGATTTGCGTCGTCATAGGCCACTATCGTTGTAGGGTGCGTGGATGGATTCGAGGCGGGGAGCGTGGCTGCGGCTGGCACGCTCTGAGGCGAATCGCCGTCAGCCGGGTCTACGACTCGAGTGGCGCGGCCTAGAGAATCGAAGCGTCGTTGGGTCAGGAATCCGTTCGCGTCGATGCTCCAGGTGTTCGTGCCTTGAAGGAAATCGAATCCCTGCTCCGTTGAGAGATCGCGCGTGGATCCGTCGGCCTGGGCGACGCTCTTCTGCGTCGCAGCGATTCGATATTCGGACGCGTTGGTCGTATAATCGTAGGCGAATTGAGTCACCTGGCCGGTCGGTCCCGTCGTCTGGGTAAGCCCGCTGTTTTCATCGTAAGCGTCGCAGGTCGTCGAAGCCCAACCAGCACCCGTCCACTGCTGTATTTGCAGTGGCCTTCCCAGAGCATCGTACGAGAACGCCGTATACTGGAAGCGATCTTCCGGCGTCACCGCGTTCGCCGTGTCGCTCCCTTGGATTTCCGTGACTATCTCGGCAACGAGGTTTCGCTGACCGTAGGTCGGAGAAAAATCAGCAAGTGCGAGGCTTGCACCTTGGGGCAAGGCTGCGATGAGGCTTGGCGCGCCGGGATTCGAGGAACCTGTGCTACCGTCGTATTGGGAACCCATGTTGTAGTAGGTGATCGCGCTCACTTGCGATGTCACGCGCGTGCCGATAGTCGTCGTTTGCGTTTGCGAATAGACATTGCCCCAGCTATCGTAGGAATAATCAGCCTCCACGGTGTTCCGAGGACCGCGATTCGCCACTGTCTTGATCACCCGCAGGCTCGAGTTCCAGGTCTGAGTCTGCGTCTCGACGGTCGATCCGCCTACGGGCGCTAACGCGCAGGAAGGCGAAGCCGCCGTGACCGTGTTATAATCGCTCCACGTTCCATACGAGACAGTTATATTGCCGGCCAGGGCATCTAGTGATTCAGATAACATTACTCGCGACAATACCATAGGCTGATAAGACGTCGTACTCAACATCCGCCCGTCACCGACAACCGATTGGCTCGTATAGAATTGATTCGCTCCCGCGCTTGTATCGACTTTGCCAAACGTGTATTGGTAGTTTGTCGTACGCTGTATCGAAGATCCAAGGGAAACGCTGGTAGTGGAAGCAAGCAGACGATCGGTACTAATGGCGAAGAGAAGGCCAACATCATCGATCGGCGTAAAAGTATTGTTATAGGTAAGACTTGCTACCTTGTAGTCGACAGAGGTGCTTCCGATTCCCGGTCCGGATACTGAGGTCAATTCTGAAACATTGACTTGTGTCGTCGTCCGGCATGGGGAATGATCCGCGGGAGGATTGGGTATGTATTGCGAGCTCGCCAACCATATTTTCTTGTAAGAGTATGTCCATATTCTGCCTCCAATGTCGGTCGCGGAGACGAGCTCGTTTAGGGCATTATATGAATAGCTAGTAGTGAGAGTTTCCCCGCCTCCCTCCACTTTCAAAGCGGCAATTTGCTTCCCCGAATAAGTAAACGTCACTTTGCGGCCCATCGAGTCTGTGATTGAGCTCGCTTGATCTCCATTGTAATTAAAGGTAATTGCATTTGTATGGGGGCTATCATAGATTGCCGTGACGCGGCCCTTATCGTCGAAATCAGCTTCGCGTCCATCCTTCATAATCAGCTTTGCGCTTAGGTACTGTCGTCCGGTGTATGGTATCGCAAACCACCAGAGCTTCCAGGTTTCTTCGTGCTTAACGAATGTAAAAATCATAGTTTCGTCGGAACCCTCGTGATTTTCCATCGTCACCGTGCGAGTATCGCCATCAAGGACCGAGTCTTTGAGACTCATTTGACCTAAACTGATAGTCTGTCCATTCAAATCCACGAACCACAGCGCCGAACCGTTCCACTTCAAGTACGGGAAATTGAGGCGCCACCCCTGTCCCATGTACCACGGGGAGCTCCCGTCGTAAGCCGGAGTGGCTTCGTCACTGCCATCGTCGTCGCTAAAAGAAGGTGCGTCGCTCTGCGCCATAGACGTGTCGTAATTGCGGCTCAGGACGAGGTCTAGATGATTTTTCCCCGGAAGTACCGCTTCGGTGAAAGAAGCGGATACAGTCCCGCCGTTAGGCGATACTACCAACGGTTTCTGCCCCGCCGACGTGGCGAATGGGCTTGCCGTCGCATCCGCGAGTTGCGCCGCGGCAAGGTCCATACCGGAAGACGTCTGTACGCAATAGTCCGAAAAGTGATTTGTCTTGAATAGGACTGAATGGGTATCCGTTTCCACTGCATATTCGGTGAGCGGTATCCAGCGGCCCCAAATCGTGTCGTAATAGTATGGCCGAAGGTAGTCTTCGGTCGTCTTTTTGGGAATCAGCGTTGGGTCATACCAGATCCGAACCGTAGCGTATTCCTTGAGGTCCGCATGAACCGATTCCGTCGTAACGCCGTCTTTTACCCTTGTTACGATAAAGCTATAGATAGAACTCACGATGGTATTGGGTGGAGTGTCAGTCAAAATATCTTTCGGTATTTCGCCTATTTTTATCTGAGTTATATCGGAAGAGAATGCGCCGGCAGGAGCAGTTAATGTCACATTGTGATATTTGGCGACGGTCGGCGTCGACTGAGCCACGGTCGCAACGGCTAGGCCGCATATTATATTCTCAGTGCCGACCAGGGCTCCCACGTTGCTCGCGTTATCAACCGCGTTTACGGTATAGGTGTAGCTGGTCCCGTTAACTGTCGTCGTATCGGTGAACGACGTTCCCGTCATGCTATGCGTCCCGTCTGACCAAGCAGGATTCCTCGTCACGCAATACGCCGCGACCCCCGAAGTGTCGGTCGTGATCGCCGACCAGGACACTGCGATCTGACCATCGCCCGGTATGGCCTGCAGATTCTGCACGGCTGGCGGCGGCGTAGTATCGATCTGGAGCGTGGCGCTTTCTACCGTGCTGTTTCCCGCCTTGTCATAGGCGATCACGTAGACCGTATGGGCTCCGTCGCTCAGCGTCGGCAGTTTATAAGGACTCGCGACCACCGCGGCGGCTCCGCTGTCGATATAACAAGTGTAATGGTCGACCCCCGAGGTCGCGTCCCTCGTCGAGAAGCTGATCGTCGGCTGATTGTTGTTCGTCCACCCTGATACGTCGGAAGAAATCAAGAACGGTATGGGTGGCGTCGCATCCACGCAAAATGAAACGCTGACTCGGTTCGAAAGATTCCCGCTGCGGTCTTGGGCTTGCACGGAAAATGCGTAAAAACCGTCTGCCAGAGTATAGGTCTGCACTTTCGGATTGACGAGACCCGGCTCCCAAGGATAGGCGTTGAATGACCACCATAACTGCGAATCGCTTCCCCCGGATACAATCATGTTGAACGTGGATGTCCGGATATATTGGCCATTCGTCGGCGCTGTGATAGCGATAGTAGCTGGCTTCGAGTCCTTATAAATGACTAAATTCCGATCCGTTTTTCGTCCCAGACTATCGGTTAGGACGAAACTCAGAGTTTGGCTCCCCTCCGCCAGAGCGACAGTCTGCTGGAATGCATCCCCCGACAGCGCTATGGATTTCCCGTTTAAGCTCAGGCTCAGGCCGGGGCCATTGCCCACGCGTCCCGTCACTTGCATCGTCGAGCTTTGGGACCAGAGATCTCCGCGCGGAAGATCGAGGTCAATGGCGGGCTGTCCCAGGCTTCGGTACACGGGTTTCTGCCACGACATGAGGAGCTTTTGCTTTTGCCTGTCCCATATTTCTACGGGTATAATCTGATATCCCGAGATCACCGGCACAGAGTAACTGAACTTTCCTCCGACGACGGGGACTTGGATTCCGTCGATGTAGCACAGAGATCCGAATATGTTATCCGTCCCGCTGAGGGTTAAGGTGCTCTGGGTGGTTGTAGCCAATGCGACTCCCTGGGCCAGGGTCGCCGTAGGTGTCTGCCACCAGTACAAGGTGCTTTTTGATTGATTCGAGATACTCTGTAAAATCCCGGTCAGGGCAAGCGCGGAAAAGCCGCCGGGCGAAATGCCCATCTGGTTCAGCGGCATCCAAAATAGCTTGTCTGCCTGGCGGGGATGATAACCGTTGATCGTAGGTTGGATTGAAGAGTCGCCCATCCACCCGATGGCGGAGTTCCCGTCCTGGCCGTTGGAAGCGGCGGGGCTCTCGGGGCTAGATTGAGGCCACCAAATCTCTATGTCGACGTTCGTATCGTAAAGAGGCGTTCCATACAGCTGAATCTGGTCGATGGAGACTCCGATGGCCGATGTGAATATCAGCGTATCCGCCAATTCGCCGTTCAAGGAGGCTTCCCACCAACCTGTCCCTTCGCTCGTCCATGCCACCTTCTGTTTGGAGTTCTTCAACTCCGCCTGGAACAGCGGCGCCGTGCTTCCCTTCATGTAGACACGGATCTTTTCCAGTTGGTAGGTGTTGCCCAAACTCCAAGTCTTGGACTTCAGCACGGGGTTCGCGTTCGCGCTATCGCCTTGATCGAAAAACCCGTTGCCCCATGGAGTTCCCAGGTCGATCAGTCCTCTATCCTCTCCGGCATCCAAGCTAATGCCGGTCAAATTCCCTGAGCTCAGGAGTTTGAGAAATTGTTGACCGGGGATTTGGTTTTGCACGGGTATAGCGGCCTGGTAGACCGTACTCCCGGACACCTGTGCGATCGGACTTAAGTCGATGGGATTGCCGTTCCACTGGCCCGTCAGAGCGCTCGTCGAAGTCCCTGCAACCATCGCTTTGAGGATATAATTGCGTTTGTCCAAATCGTCGATAGTGAAGTGCTGGTATCCGTCTTCATCCTGCGGGGAAATAACCAAGGGGCGGCTCGGGGCATCTGCCCAACCTTGGCCCCAGACTTGAAGCTGGCCCAGGAATCGCGCTTGCTCCCAGCCCCCAGGGAAGCTGATCCTGATTTGATTCGTAGTAACGGGGCTGGCCAGCTGGACTCTCTGCCAGCCCGAGCTCGACTGATCCTTGAGGTCCTTCGCGTCGGCCCATTTCCCGTTCTCCCAGAACTCGAAGCGGACCCATCGCCCGGGGTTAATGAGGTATGCTTTCAAGACTTGGATTTGATAGGTCCCGTCGAGCTGCCAGACGATCTGGGCGTTCGCCGTAGGAGGGTTCCCAAGATACGGCGGGAAGATGGCCGTAGGCTTATCGGCCGCATCGGTCTGGAATGGCTCGCTAGGCAGGCTCCACAGCGGCTCGAACCAATCGCTGTCGTTGATGCCGTTCCAAAGGCGCGAGGCTTTGATATTGATATATTCCGGGAAATTCGTCGTGTAGGATTTCGGAAGGATTTTACCGAAGGGCTGAGGCGCCGAGCTCAGCTGCCACTGGATCTCGTTAACCTTCGCCTGGTCGGCGCCATTTCCGGACAATGCCACCAAGAATCTCGTCGTCGGCGGGAGCTCGCCCGGAAATATGAGGACGCATATCCCGTTTAACGGCCCCTGGATCGTGCCTCCCGGAACGCCGATATAACTCCCGTTCGAGAGGATACTGATCGACAGCTGCACGCCCGCCGGAATCGAGGCGTTGATGCTCGCCCCCGAATACCTCTGGGTCGCGGAAGAATATGCTTCCACCCAGCCTTCGGTCGAACCCGCACCGAGTTGCCACGAGGTCATCGTATTCCCGTCGAAGGCGTTTCGGCCCGGTGTAAACATCGATGTAGAGGCCGATTCGCGGCACCCTGAGCCCTGCAAGTCTCCCCAAGACTGAGCTTCCAGCGAATGGGTCGCGCAACACGTGATTGCGCCAAGGAGAAGCATTCTAAACAGCCCGACAGGTCGTTTTTTTTGCATGTGCGTCATCGCGCTTATTCTCCCTGATTCCCGGTGTTGTTCCCGAGAGCATTTATTTGATTGATGTTTATGAGTCCGCCATCCCACTGGTAATAATTCCTTAAGTTGTCCTTTATCATCGTACCCGTGACTGTCGGCCGCCCGCCTTCTTCTTCTTTGACGCCGTACACGGTATTTTCGGTGATATTGCAGCCTGTCATAGTCACCGTCGCATTCTTCAGCACTTGTATGCCGGTCAGATTATTCGCGAGGGTAGTGTTAGTTAATTGCACTTTCGCAGTGCTGTCGGCGGCAATGCCGCGTTCGGCGTCCCGGATAGTCACTTTGCTGCCGCCATCCGCATTAACGATAGCGTTCCCTTCCACCAGGATCGTTCCCCAGCCTTGACTCTGGCCGGCGAGCGCCTGTAGCGTCACGCCACCGTCTATCGTTAGGGTTCCATTTACAAGGATGCCCTGGCCATAGCCTGCGCCGAGGTCGCCCTGAAAACTCACGGTGGCATTAGGCAATATATGAAGGTACGAATCCTGAGGTACAACTACCACACCAGTCACGGTGTGGTCCCCATTCCAATGTTCGGGTTCGTACAACATGCCTTCCTGCGTATCCTGCACCGTCACGCTTATCGGAATATCCGTCAGAGGAATTGTAGGCAACGTAAGGGTCAGTGTCCGCGTGATAGAGCAAGTAACCTGGTTCGGATCTTGATGGTACGAGTGCGTCTGGTTTGATCCGCTTGCGATTCCGCTTCCGTCCCCAAAATCCCACTGGATGCCCGCCGTGTTGCTTTGATCAGAAGCGGACACCGTGAACACCAAGGGCTGGCCAGGCTTGCTTGTGAGGCCAGCCATGGTATCCGGTATTTCGTTACCATACCCATCGTGCACAGTCAGGGAATATATGCCGTTTCCCCGCTTAACCTCGAGGTCTTTCACCTCCGAATGCACGACCGTGATGTCCGCCCCTTCCATCCACGAGAGCTGTATGTTGTTGTCGCCGTACGACAAGGTCACTGGCACTAGTTTGTCCGCGTACCCCCCGCTCGAATATGGGTACTTCTGAGCACTACCGTTCAACGGCGTGTAGCTTGTGAACGTGTATGTTCCCCCAGTGCTCGTCGGTTCTGTTCTCTGGTTGACCCTGTCTATCTCAAAGTTCCAACTGTCTTGATCAGGATCGTTCCCCTGAAACTCGATTTGAACTGCACCGTCTGCGCCTACTGTGAAATCTGGCGACGTAGGAAGGTTTCCATTCATGTCGAGCACATTGAAAGCAATGAGCGAACCTTGGTTGTTCGGCAAGGACACGGCCCCCGTCGGGTTTTTGACTCCACCCCACGGGGTCGAGGAACCTCCGCAATACGCAGAAAGTGTATAGGTCCATGATTTGTGCCCCGCCCCGCTCGATACCGGAATATAGTCTGCGTAGATTGCATTCCCGTTCCCATTAAGCTTCCACGGAGTCGTCGCTGGCGAAGCCGATGAAGCGTTTACGGAGGATGGAATCGTCGAGGGATCGATTGTCAAATTGGGCAGAGATACAGTGCTTACCCCTGAAGTTGCTTGCGAACGATTCACAACGAGTGAAGTGAATCCGCGCAATGCCTGTGGAGAAATACCGAAGTCAAGGTCGACTTCCATATATATTTGGCCAGACTGCTCAGCCTCGCTCCCGCTCCCGTTCAATGGAAATACGCTTGCAGTCATGCTTATCTGAGGCGGAATCGTTATTGCGACACTAGCCTGGCATTGGTTGCCCATCATATCAGTCGCTATTAAAAAGAACGTCGGCGTTGTCCCATAGAGCCTCGTGGATATCGGCACTGTCGCGCTATACTGGCTACCATTACTGGTTATGTACTGCGATACGCTCGTTGCAGCGTCTGTCGACGCAACCTTATAGCTCAAGGAGCAGTTGCTAATCCCGCTTCCGTTGCTGGTGATAGTCCACGCAAAATTTAACGAAGTCCCGTCGCCACTCAAGCTTGCGATCGGACCATTGGCGATATGCGGCGGAGTGTTGTCGAGGACGTAGGATAAAGCACTGCTGTTGTTGGCGTTATCTTTTGCTGTGATCGTGAAGCTGATTGCGCTATTGCTCGATGTTATAAAACTTGTTATTTTAAAGCTGTCTGTTTTGGTCGCGGGTCCGACACTCGTAAGATAGGATTTAGTAATTCCTGGCTTCGAGTTGTCGGCAAGCCCCACGCCGATGCTTTTCAACCCGCTCAATCCGTCGCTTGCGGACACCTGTAGATACACTTCTCCGCCGCTGAATGTCACTGGTTCGCTCGCGAGGCTTATAGTCGGCGGGGTACCATCAAAAACTAAGTCGGTCGTTCCGCCCCGTACGACGTAGCCGAAATTGTCGGTTACGACAAAATCGTTAGCATGGATGATCGTGTCGGCCGATGGTTTTGGGAAAGTCGAAGATAAAGCAATAGTACCACTATTCCCAGACCATGCCAGAGCCGGCGTTGCATACGACACATTCGGATTGGAGCTCGAGATCCCTTCAAACCCTGCGCCACACAGCCCGCTGTCAGGATCGTAAACCGAGGCTGAAAATAGAATCTGGCCTGTCGAGGGATCGCTGAATAGCGGAGTCAAACACTGCGTGATTTGAGGTTGGGCGCTTTGAGATATACTATATGTGCTTGAATGGTCCCAAACAGGCTCCCAGTATGTATTCCCCCAGTGGCCATCTCCGGTATGCGTTGCGACGATTATTATTTGGTAATTGCCCCCCGTTAGTACAAAGGATTCACTGGCATCCATGCCTTCAGGACGGTGATCTTGATAATCACCCAATACACCAACGAGAATCCCTGAATTATAAATCAGGCATGCCTCGCTGTGATTCCAATTACCCTCATACCAATCATTATGCCAAGCAAACGTAAATCCAACCGGCCCTCTATAGTAAAATGGCTGAGTTGTTGTAGCATAACCGCTCGTATAAGTAATAGTTGCATAGTTTCTATATGCCCCTGCGTCTAGTACTTCTATAGGGTATGTAATTTGATATTGGGGCGACTGTGCATTAGCGGCAAAAATAGTTACCAAATACAAATACGATACTACGAGCGATTTTCTAATCATTTTCAATCCCCCGATTTGCTTACCACTACAACCAAACGACCTAATAGCATATTTTATGACCCATATTAAATTCCGAAACTAATTCCATTCCCAATAGTAGAAGTTCTCATCGATATCAGACTGTTGAAAATGCCGCATTTTGGCGTTTCCAAACCCGCAAAGATCGTTTTGGGCTTGTTGGTTCTACAAGGAATTGGATTGTTTGGGAGTTTGAATGTCTCGCCTTTAGTAGCCGCGGGCTGCAGCGCATCCAACCCTCCATCGAGTAAATTTATCAATAGCATGTTCCCCACTATTGCATCCCGCTAAAGGCTACAGAATGGAGTGATTTACATATATCTCAGGGATCAATGCGATCAAATAAATATTTATACCTTGTATTTTAAATTACGCAAGCGGATTTTCTCTTTTTATTATATTCTACTAGTCATATAGGTATTTACTACTGAATGGCCGCTGGCAACTGCCACATTATTATAAAAAGCTGTCGGCTTTTCTGGCGGAGATCAAACATGGACGAAGCATCCCCCGCGTGGCGCAGCCCGCGCTTCACCCCCGGTCCCGGTTCAGGTCGTGAATCTGCCGATGGCTTTGTCCATGCGGTCGATCGTGCCCCGAGTGCTCTCGGCCAGCTCCGCCACCGCCTTCGTGCCTCTCTCGATCCCGGCCTCCTCCGCTGCCATGGCGGCTATCCGGGACTTCACCTCGGCGGTGGCCTCTCCGAGGCGCTTCATCTCGTCCAGGATCGTCTTGTTGCCCAGGGACATCTCCGCGGAGCCTGAGCGGACCTGGGAAGTGACGTCGTTCATCGCGCGCAGGGCCTCGAGGACCTGGGCCGATCCCTCCCGCTGCTCGGTCATCGCCTGCCGCACTTCCCGCACGATGCCGTCGGTGTCGGTGATGCGCGCGGCCACCTGCGTAAAGGCGGTCTCCGTCTCCTTCGAGGAGCTCACGATCTCGGTGATGACCTCCTCGAGCCGCGAGAGCGCGTCGCCGATGGTGTCCGACTGCTCGGCGGCGGTCTCCGCGAGCCTGCGGATCTCGTCGGCCACGACGGCGAAGCCCTTGCCGGCCTCGCCCGCGTGGGCCGCCTCGATGCCGGCGTTCATCGCGAGGAGGTTGGTCTGGGAGGCGATGCCCGTGATGGCCTCGTTCGCCTCGACGAGGGAGCTCGAGAGCTCGGAGGCCTGCTTGATCTTCTCGAGCGCCGCGTTCTGCGCGGCCATGCCGGAGTCGGAGGCTCCCGCGAGGGAGGCGAACTCATCGGCCATCCGGTCGATGGAGGAGGCCACTGCGCCTATGTTGCCCACCATCTCTTCGACCGATGCGGATGCCTCGGTCACGCACGAGGCCTGGTCCTCGATGAGCCGCTCGAGGCCCTCGATGTTCATCGCTATCTGGTGCACGGCGCTCGAGGCGGTCTCCACGCTGGCTGACTGGAGATCGGCCCGCGAGCGGACGTCGTCGATGTTGCCGAAGACGCTCGCGATCGACTTGACCATGCCCTCCGCGCTGCCGCCGAGGGCGTCGCCGATCCCCGTGAGGTCGGCCTGCGCCTCCTTGAGGCTGGCGACGATCCCGCGCAGCGCGGCGAGGAAGCCGTTGAAATCCTGCACGAGGCCCCCGATCTCGTCGTTCCGCGCGAGCTGGATGCTGCGCGTGAGATCGGCCTCCCCCTCGGCCAAGGCGCGGAAGCCGGAGGCGGCGAGCTTGATGGGACGGAGGATGGAACGGGCGAGGAGCACGGCAGCGAAAGCGGAGGCCGCGATGCCGGCCATGAGGATTCCGAGGAGGAGGAAGATGAGGGAATTGGCCGTCTTGTCCAGCTCCTTGGTGGGGATGTTCAGCCCGAAAGTCCAGTCCGACGAGGACGAGACTTTCTTGAAGTAGGTCGTCACGTCGGTCCCGTCCGGGCTCTTCCACGAGCCGGTCCCGGAGTCCGAGACGAGGAGCTGCATGCCCAGTGCGTCGAGGCCTCGGTAGCCGTCCTTGTCCGCGTTCGTGACGTTGAGCTTCATGACGGAGCCCTTGTCCCGCGTAGCGATGAGGACGCCCTTCTTGTCCACGATAATGCCATAGCCCTCGCTGCCGATGCGGATGCCGCTCGCGAGGGAGGAGAGCGTGTCCAGGCTGATCTCGAAGGCGACGAAGCCCCGCGCGCTGCCCGTGCTGTCCTTGACGGCCTTCATGAGGACGACGACCGGCGCCTTGAGGGTCGCGGACATGACGGGGGAACTTACGAGAAAATCCCGCATGCCCCCGATAGCATTGGCTGTGCCCTGCTTGAAGTAGTCGGTGTCCGAGACGTCCGCCCGCGCGCCAGAGCTCGTGTAGATCGAGCCGTCGTTCCAGGCGAAAAAGCAGTTCACGACTTCCTTCGAAGTTCGGCTCCTGAGGGAGTCGACCTCCGCCTCCATCGTCTTCCTGCTGCCGTTCCGGAGCCCGTCGTCGTCCGAGATCAGGTTGAGCTGCCAGTGGAGCTTCTCGATGAGCTGGTCGAGCTGGCCCGCCCGCGCCTCTACGATTTGCAGGTTTTCGGCCTGCACGAGGGAACGGAGCTCCGAGCCCAGCTGCGTAGCGATGAGCAGAATCGCCAGGCCTAGGAGGACCGATACGAGGAGAGTCGTCATCAGCACAATGCGCGACAGCAATGAACTCTTCCTGGCCAAAGGCCGACCTCCTGCGCCACGGCGAAGCGAAGCAACGATAGACCCGCACGGCTGAGTCGTCAAGGCGCGAGATTTTCCGAGTCGCCGCGGAGGGCGTATTCAGGAAATTTACTCAGGAAAACGCCTTGCGCGGGGCAATTTTCGTCGATAATTCGAGGAAAGGGGAAATCGGAATTCCATGGGAAGAAACGCGATCGGCTTATTGAGGCGGGCTTCCAATCTCAAGGAGCATAAAAAACTCCCTGAACAGCGATTACCCCTCTCCTCGCCGGAGGAGGACGAGGGCATTACCCAGGAAGAGCGCCGTACGATCCTCGCGAGCATCGACGAGGTAGCGGGCCTGAACAGGATATCCGGAGACGAGGGAAGGCCCGGCGCGGTGCCGTTGAAAAAAGGCTTCGTCTTCCCCCTCGTCGTGAACGTCCTGGCCATCGTCTTCACCGCCGCCGTCCTCGCGGGCCTGGCGCTGATCTTCCGCCAGAGGGACCAAGGGATAGCCGAAGGCAACGCCGTCGTCACTACGGCGGAGGGCAAGCTCATCCAGGAAATCAAGCGCGAGTCGGAATCCAAGCTCCTGGAGAAGGATAGGGCGATTTCCGAGATCCAGGGCAGGCTGAGCTCGATCGACAGGCAGCGCAACGAGCTGGCGGCCTCCATCGACCAGCGGATCAAGGCTCGCGAGGGCGAGCTGCGCGCCGCCCTGCAATCCGAGCTCGAGAGGGAGCGCAATAGGCTGGCCGGACAGGGCTTTTCGGAATCGGTCATCCAGGAGCGGATGAAGAAATTCGAGGCTCAGAAGACCGCGGAATTCAACCTCCGGCTCGAGGAATTCCGGAAGCAGGCCGAAGCGGAGAGGGCGACCGAGGAAGCGCGGCTCGCCCAAGCCCGCGAGGAATACCAAAGGAACATATCCGGTCTCAACGATGAGCGCAAGAAGATACTCGACGAGGGCAAGAGGAACGAGGAGCGGCTCCGGACGTCACTGGAGATCCGGACCAAGGAGCTCGAGGGGCAGAGCGCGACCGCGAAGGCCAGCCTCGCCCGGGCCCAGTCCGAATTGAGCGGGCTCGAGGAGCAGCGCGCGAGGACGCAGGCCGCGGAGGAGAGCA